>Ga0075163_10003400_pt1 | contig 21383 bp, 21 predicted proteins | sample JI1023141ADNA_FD_71478 | JGI IMG/M metagenome (GOLD analysis project Ga0075163, IMG submission 71478) | Wastewater effluent complex algal communities from Wisconsin, to seasonally profile nutrient transformation and Carbon sequestration -... | ecosystem: Engineered > WWTP > Effluent > Algae... | reverse complement strand
CAGCTTGTCATCCCCGCCGTAGCGGAGCGGAGAGCCGGGATCCATTGAGAGGGTGTCGTGCTGGCGCAATGGGTCCCGGATAGCGCTGCGCGCTTCCGGGATGACAAGCGGTGGGTGTGGTTGCGCTACTCCACCAGCGACAGCAGGTCGGATTGTGAAAGCGTGAAGTCGCTTTCGATCCAGGCTGTTTCGAGCTTGCGGAGGGAGGCGCCGATGGTGGGACCTTCGGCTGCGCCGCGTTGCAGGAGGTCGGCGCCGGTTACGGGCATGGTGGGGCGCTGCCAGTTGTCGACAAGTGTGAGGACTTCTGACCAGTCGGGGCTTTCGTCCCCCGCCCATTCGAGCATGAGGCGGTCGCGGATGGTCTGCGCGCCTGACAGATAGAGGGCTACGCGGATTTCGTGGGCGGTGACGCCGCCCCAGAGTGGTGTGTCGTGCTGGACGGCCCAGTTGAGGCGGTGGCGTTCGTCGTTCGACATCTTCACGCGGTTGGCAACGTCATGCACCGCCGCCGTGCTCTTCCAGAACAGGGCGAGGAAGCGGACCATCGGATCGGGCGTGAAGCCTTCGCGCATGTCGAGGCCGACAAGCTTGCGGAGAAGCTTGAGGCCTTTGGCTTCCGGAAAGAGCTGAGCGAGGACGCCAGTGGATTCCATGGCGTCGAGGGATGCGAGCGGTTGCGGCGCGGCGAGCAGCTTGCGGGTTTCCGTCCAGATGCGTTCGGCGGAGATATCGTCGAGGCCCGATCGAAGCTTTGCGCAGGCGGCGAGACCGGCTTCCTCGGGCACGGTGCGGCCATACCAGGCTTGGAAGCGGAAGAAGCGCAGGATGCGGAGATAGTCTTCGCGGATGCGCGTTTCGGGATCGCCGACGAAGACGATGCGGCGATTGGCGATATCGTCGAGGCCGCCGCCGGTGGGATCGAACACGTCGCCGCTGGTGTTGGCGTAGAGCGCGTTCATGCGGAAGTCGCGGCGTTGCGCGTCGAGCGACCAGTCGTCGGTGAAGGCGACGACGGCACGGCGGCCATCGGTTTCGACATCCTGACGGAGGCTGGTGACTTCGAAGGGCTGGTGATCGGCGACGACGGTGAGCGTGCCGTGGTCGATGCCGGTGGGGTGAACGGCGATCTTCGCGGCGATCATCACCTTCTGAACCAGCTCGGGCACGAGCTGGGTTGCGATGTCGATGTCGGCGACGGGTTCACCGAGCAGCGCGTTGCGCACGCAGCCGCCGACGAAGCGGGCGCAATCGGGACGCGCGTCGTTGAGCGCGTCCATCACGCGGCGCGCTGCGGGGGACGTCATCCAGGGCTGGGGGTCCAGCCTGCTCATGTCAGCCGCCGCTGCCGGTGTCGCGCGGGGCGACGGGCGCCTGCGTGGGCGTGGTGGGGGTGATGTCGCTGCCGGGGAGCTTCTGCTGCTCGCAGGGGATTTCGCGTGGGGCGACGATCTTGCCTTCAGCGTCGTAGCGGACGGGGTCGAAACACTTGTCGCTTTCGCGAGGCTCGAGCAGCGGGGTGATGATGAGGGCGGCGATGGCGATGGCCGCGCCGACGACGACGAGGCGTGTGAGAGGCCAGCGGTCACGGATCTTCATGTCGCGCGAGGCGGCCCGGTAAACCAGGAACACCGCGAACGGGATGAGGAACAACAGAAGTTCGATGAGGACGCGCTGGGCCATGCCTTAGGTATCAATGCTCCCGTAGAGCCGGTCGTAGAGGGACTTCAACATTCCGGCGGTTGCCCCCCAGATATAGCGTCCGTTGTGGGGCATGGCGTAGTAGGCGCGCAAGGCCCCCCGGAATTCACGTTCGTGTCGCTGGTGGTTTGCGGCGTCCATCAGGAAGCTGAGGGGGGTCTCGAAGACGTCGGCGACTTCGCTTGTATGGGGCACGGGCACGAAATCGGAGGGCAGGATGCCTACGAACGGCGAAATCGCGAATCCGCTGCCGGTAAGGTAGGTGTCGCCCTGCCCCAGCAGGCGGACGGTGAGCGGATCGACGCCGACCTCCTCGTGGGCTTCACGAAGGGCCGCCTGAAGCAGGGTTTCGCCCGGTTCGAGGCGGCCGCCGGGAAAGGCCACCTGCCCGGCATGGCTACTCATGGTTTCGGGGCGGAGGGTGAGAAGGACGTTGTAGTCCTCGCCACGGTCGATCAGGCCGACGAGGACGGCGGCCTTGCGGAAGCTGCCGGAGGCAGGCGCGGGCCAGTCCGGATTGAGGTCGTAGTCGGTGCGCAGGGCCGTTTCGAACAGGGCGTCGACGGCGGCAAGGCGCTGCGCCGCGCGAGCTTCGAAATCGGCTTTGGTGGTAAACGCCACGCTCAGGCTGCCTCGCCGATCGGAAACCGGACGCCGGACGAGGTTATGCTCATGCTGGATGCGCTGCCTTCGTCGGGTTCCGACCAGCCGACCAGCTCGTAATAGGGCGGGCGCGCCAGCCTTGCTTCCAGCCCGCCGCGGACAAGGACATAGGTGGAGGGCTCGCCTGTCTGGCGATCAGTGACCACGCGCAACGGATGGTCGGCATCGACCGCCACGACATCGCCCACATTGGTCGTAACCACTATCACCTGATGTCCGTTCGATTCATGCCGGTCCGCGCGAACGCCCATGAATGGGGCGTCTTCGACTTTCACCACCACTTTTTCGTGAGGGGTGACCAGCCAGTATCCGTCGGAATCCTTCCTGAGTATCGTTGAAAACAGGCGGACAAGCTTGTCCCTGCTGAATCGCACGCCGTTCTGCCACCAGGATCCGTCCCGACGGATCTCAAGGCCGATGTCGCCGCAATTGGGTGGGTTCCACAAATGTACGGGAGGCAGGGAACGGGGCTTTTCCAAACCCGCTTCCGCCTGCAAGGTGGCGATCAGGTCCGGAAGCGAGGTCGTTTTCGGGGTTATCGCGTTCGACATGGGCTGCTCGGCGTTCGGGTTGGCCTCAGACATAGGTAAATGCGCAGCATGAGTGAAGCCGCCACCGCAAACGCTCCATCCACGGATATCGTGAAGGAGGCGGACGCCGCCGTTCAACTGCTGGCGCAGGTGCGCGCAGAGATCGGCAAGGTCGTGTTCGGACAGGAACGCGTCGTGGAGCTGGTGCTGGCGACGATCCTGGCGGGCGGACACGCCCTGCTGATCGGCGCGCCGGGTCTGGCCAAGACCAAGCTGGTGGAGACGACGGCGCGGGCGCTGGGTCTCGACTGGGGCCGGGTGCAGTTCACGCCTGACCTTATGCCCTCGGATATTCTGGGCTCGGAGATCCTGGACGAGAGCGCTTCGGGGCGCGCGTTCCGGTTCGTGAAGGGACCGATCTTCACCTCGCTGCTGATGGCGGACGAGATCAACCGCGCTTCGCCGCGTACGCAATCGGCGCTGCTGCAGGCGATGCAGGAGCGGCATGTGACGGTGGCGGGGGCGAGCTATGACCTGCCCAAGCCGTTCCACGTTCTGGCGACGCAGAACCCGATCGAACAGGAAGGCACGTATCCGCTGCCGGAAGCGCAGCTCGATCGTTTCCTGCTGAAGGTTGATGTGACGTATCCGGATAGCGAGACCGAGCGGCGCATTCTGGTCGAGACGACTGGTCTGGGCGATCAGACGGTGAACCCCGTTCTGAATGCAGAGAAGCTGATCGCGCTTCAGTCGCTGGTGCGGCGGATGCCGGTACCGGAGACAGTGCTCGAGGCGATCCTGCGGCTGGTGCGTTCGGCGCGGCCGGAGCAGTCGGATCATCCCCAGGTGAAGAAGCGTGTGGACTGGGGTCCGTCTCCGCGTGCTGGTCAGGCGTTGATGCTGGCGGCGCGCTCGCGTGCGTTGCTGCGCGGACGTCTTGCGCCGTCGCTGGATGATATCGAGGCGCTGGCGGAACCGGCGCTCGGCCACCGCATGGCGCTGGCTTACGATCCGACGGGACAGGGTGGGACGCTTTCTTCGCTGATTCAGGAACTCGCTTCCAAAGCCGCGTAAACGCCCGAGGACTTAGCCGTTGCCACAGGCGCCACTTAGTCAACTGAAAGCCGAAGCGTCAGCGCTTGCGGGCGATCTGGGCACGCTCACCACGCGTGCGCGGGCGGCCAGCGCGGCGCATATGGGCTCGGCGGGGCGGCGCAAGTCGGGCACGGGCGAGAACTTCTGGCAGTATCGCCGGCATACCTCCGAGGACGGCGCGGATCGCGTGGACTGGCGCAGGTCCGCGCGGGAGACGCATCTGTTCGTGCGGGAGACCGAGCTGGAGACGGCGCGGACATTCCTGTTCTGGGTTGATCCCTCGCCGGGCTTCAACTGGTCGAGCGGGGCGATGATCCCTTTCAAGGCCGATCGCGCGCTGCTGCTGTCGATGGCGCTGGCGGGAGCACTGTCGCGTTCAGGCGAGCGGTGTGGCGCGCTGGGCGGCGGGCGTGGCGCGGTTTCAGGCGCGCGGGCGCCGTCGCGGGTCGGCGAGGATGTTCGCAACTTCCGGGCGGACATGCCGTTTCCGAAGCCGCCGCGCGACACGGCGGCGGCGGTGATCTGCAGCGACTTCTATTCGCCGCTGGAAGAGTGGCGCGCGCGGCTGACGCCGATCGCGGCCAAGTGCCGGGATGGCGTGCTGTTGCAGGTGTGCGATCCGATCGAGGAAGCGTATCCCTTCAATGGCCGGGTGAGATTCTTCCGGCCGGGACAGGAACGCGAGCGGCTGATCGGTCGCGCGGAGTCGATCCGCGAAGGCTATCTCGACAAGTTCACGCAAAGGCGCGCGGACATGCTGAGCCTAGCCGGCGAGCTGGGCTGGCGGTTTGTCAGCCATGTGACCAGTGAAGAAGCGCGCACACCGCTGGGCCTGCTGGCCCATGGCTTTGCACAGAGCGGAGCCGCAGCGTGAGCCTTGGGCCTTTCCTTTTCCTGCAACCCTGGGCGCTGCTTGGCCTGCTGGCGCTGCCATTGCTGTGGCTGTTGCTGCGCGCGACGCCGCCGGAGCCGAAGCGCTTCGCCCTGCCCTCGCTGGCGCTGCTGGACGACCTGAAGCCGGATGAAGAAACGCCAGCGCGGACGCCGTGGTGGTTGCTGCTGCTGCGGATGATTGCGCTGGCGCTGGCGATCCTGGGCTTTGCGCGACCGACATGGGCGCCGAATGCGCAGCTCAACACGAGCGGCGGCACGCTGATCATCGTGGACGATGGCTGGACGAGCGCCGAACGCTGGCGCGACATGGTGCGGACGGCGACGTCTGCGGTGGACGAGACTTCGCAGGATGGCGGGGCGATCCATGTGATGTTCACGGCGCCGCGTGAAGTGACGCGCGACCCGTCTGAAGTTCTGGACGCGGAGACGGCGCGTCAGCTTCTGCGCAATGCGCGCCCGGCGGCTTGGTTGCCGGACCGGATGGCGGCGCTGAAGAAGCTGGACGAGACGGGGCTGAAGCCCGGCCGCATTGTCTGGGCGACGGATGGTTTCAACAATGACGACAGCGATGCTTTCGCGCGCGGCCTGAGCGCCAAGACGGCGACGGAAGTGCGGGTGACGCGGCCCAAGAATGCGTTTGCGATCACCTCTGCGGATTCATCGGCGGAAGGCGCGCGGGTTTCCGTGGTGCGGGCGAACAGCCTGCCGGGAGCGACGGCGGACATCATCGCCGAGACGGCGGAAGGCGCTTCGATCGCCTCGACACGGATCTCATTCGAGGGCGGATCAATGACGGCGGATGCGCTGTTCGCCATTCCGGCGGCGGCGCTGAACCGGGTTGCACGTTTCCGCATTGGCGGATCGCCATCTGCAGGTGGCGTGTGGCTGTGGGATGACACGGCGCGGCGGCCGCACGTTGGCCTGGCCGACACGCGCGATGAAGCTCAGCCGCTGCTGTCCGAGCATTACTATGTGCGCAAGGCGCTGCAGCCTTATGCGCAGCTGACCGAGAAGAAGCTGGCCAACCTGCTGGATGCGCCGATCGATGCGATCATCCTTGGCGATCGTGGTACGATCGATGACGCGACGCGGGAACGCCTCACGGCATGGATTGAAAAGGGCGGCGTGCTGATCCGCTTTGCCGGGCCGCGCCTGGCTGCACAGGATGACTCGCTGACGCCCGTGCCGCTGCGCCCGACTTCGCGCTCGCTGGGCTCGTCGCTTTCGTGGGAAACGCCGCAACGGATCGCGCCGTTCGACAGCAACTCTCCGTTTGTTGGTATTCCTCAGCCGACCGATACGGCGGTTCGCCAGCAGGTGCTGGCGCAGCCTTCGGCGGAGCTGGACAGTCTGACATGGGCGCGGCTGGCGGATGGTACACCGCTGGTGACGGCGCGCCGGATCGGGCGTGGCGAGCTGATCCTTTTCCATGTGACGGCGGACCCGGACTGGTCTGACCTGCCCTATACCGGCGCTTTCGTTGAGATGCTGCGCCGGTCGGTCGTGTCCGGCGGCGAGCGTTCGGGCGCGGCTGCGCTGGGCACGGAAGGGACGCTGGCGCCTGTGCGCGTGCTCGACGGGTTTGGCGTGCTGACGCCGCCCCAGTCTTCGGCAACGCCTGTGCCTGCGGCTGACTTCCTGACGACGCGGCCGGGACCGACGACGCCCCCGGGGCTGTATGCCGGCCCGGGCGGTGAGCGCGCGATGAACGCGGGCGCGCCTGCGCCACAAGTGGTGGAGACGTGGCCGGGGATTGCGAAGGTCACGGAACAGGAAGCTGTGGTTGAGCGTGCGGGACTTGGCGGATGGATGCTGGCGCTGGCGCTCGGCATCGTGGCGCTGGACCTTCTGATTGCGCTGGCGTTCGCGGGGCGGTTGCCGCGCTTCGGGCGGCAGGCGGCCGGTGCGCTGGCGATGTTCTTCATCGCAGCGGCGATGCTGGACGGACAGCCCGCGTCGGCGCAGTCGTCCGACCAGCTGGCGCGCGAAGCGGCGGCGCATCTTCGCTTTGCGTACGTGAAGACGGGCGACCGCAGTCTCGACGACACGACGGCGGCGGGATTGTTCGGGCTGTCATACCAGCTTGGGCAGCGGACATCGGTTGAGCCCGAGCAGCCGCATGGCATCGATCTGGCGCGTGACAGCCTCGAGCTTTATCCGATGATCTACTACGCTGTGCCGCGCAGCGCGAAGGCGTTGCCGCCGGCGGCGGTGGCAAAGGTGAATGCCTATCTGCGCGCGGGCGGAGCGTTCGTGGTGGATACGCGCGACGCTGCACCGGGACGCGATGTTTCGCAGAATCTCGGGACGCTGCTGGCGGGTATTGATGCGCCGCCGCTGCAGCCGGCGCCGGCGAACCATGTGCTGACCAAGAGCTATTACCTGATCCGGTCTTTCCCCGGCCGCCTCAACGGGCGCCTGTGGATCGAGAGCGGGGCTGCGGATCGCGATACGCGGCGGGGCGATGGCGTATCCGGCCTGTTCATCGGTGGATCGGACTGGGCGGGCGCGTGGGCGATCGACCGGAACGGCAAGCCGCTGCGGACGATGGATGGCGGCGAGAATGCGCGCGAGATGGCGTATCGCTTCGGCATCAATCTGGTGATGTACATCCTCACGGGGAACTACAAGGAAGACCAGGTTCACATTCCGGACCTGCTCGACCGGCTGGGGACGTCTCGGGACAAGGCTGACTAGTCATGCTCGAAGCTTCCCGTCTTGCGTTTGATCCGCTCATTCCATGGCTTGTGCTGTGGGTGCTGGTTGGCGGCGCTGTTGTTCTCTGGGGCGTGTATTTCTACCTGCGCGGCAAGGCGTGGCTGTTCAGGGCGCTGGCGCTGACCGTGCTGGCGCTCGCGCTGGCGAACCCGCTGTGGATCCAGGAACAGCGTGAGCCGCTGAAGGATATCGTGGCAGTGGTGATGGACCGTTCGGAGTCCATGAACTTCCGCGGGCGGACGGAAACGGCGCAGGCGGCCTATGACGCCGTGCGCAAGACCATCGACGCGGACGAGACGCTGGAGCTTCGCGTTGCGGAGACCGATCCGGGTGCGGACGGGACGGATCTTTATGTGGCGCTACAATCGGCGCTGTCGGATGCGCCGCGTGAGCGGATTGCGGGCGCGATCCTGATTACGGACGGACAGATTCACGACGCACCCACGAATGCGGACGACGCCAAGCCGATGGGGCCGGTGCACGCGCTGATCGTCGGGGGCGATGAGGAGATCGATCGCAACATCGATATCCAGCAGGTGCCCTCGTTCTCGATCATCGACCAGAAGGTCGAGATGCGGGTGCAGGTGAATGATCCGACAGCTCAGACCGTCCCGGTGGCGATCACGATCAATGGCGAGGCGCAGCCTTCGCAGAGCGTGAAGGTGGGCGAGCCGTCGATGATCTCGTTCACGCTGAAGCGGCGTGGCGAGAACCTTGTCGTGCTGTCGGTGGATGGCATTCCGAACGAGCTGACGCTGGCGAACAACCTCGCCTCGGCGCGGATTTCGGGCGTGCAGGATCGCCTGCGCGTGCTGCTGGTGACGGGCGAGCCGCACGCGGGGGCGCGGGTGTGGCGTGACCTGCTGAAATCGGACCCGGCAGTGGATCTAGTTCACTTCACGATCCTGCGGCCGCCGCAGAAGTCTGACAATGTGCCGATCGAGGAGATCGCGCTGATCGCCTTCCCGAAACCGCAGCTGTTCCGCGAGAAGCTGGACGAGTTTGACCTGGTGATCTTCGATCACGAGCTGCGTCCTTCGGTTCTGGAGGAGCAGTATCTTGATCGCGTGGCGCGCTATGTGGAGCGCGGCGGCGCGCTGCTGATCGCGGCGGGCGAGCCGTATCCGGGGTCTTACCTGCTCTACAACACGCCGCTGGGCGGGGTTCTGCCGGGCCGGGCTACGGGCGAAGTGGTGGACGGCAAGTTCACGCCGCAGCTGACCGAGCTGGGCAAGCGCCATTCCGTGACCGCGACCCTGCCGACCGACGGGTGGGGCCCGTGGATGCGGTACATGAAGATGGATCAGGGCAAGTCCGAAGCGCTGATGCAGACGCCGGACGGGCACCCGCTGCTGCTGCTGAACCGCGTGGGTCAGGGGCGCGTGGCGTCGGTGATGTCTGACCAGCTGTGGCTGTGGGCACGCGGCTATGAAGGCGGCGGGCCGTATGCGGAGCTGATCCGGCGCACGGCGCACTGGCTGATGAAAGAGCCGGAGCTGGAGGAAGAGCTGCTGGAGCTTGAGGCGGGGGCTGCGCCCGAGATCACGGCGACGCTGCACACGATGTCTGACACGCCTGCGGCGCTGTCGATCGAAGCGCCGGATGGCACGAAGGCGGAGAGCCCGTGGACGCTGGTGTCGCCCGGCAATTACCGCGCGCAGGTTCCGGCGAAGGAGCTGGGGCTGTATCGCGCGACGAGTGGCAAGCTGAATGCGGTGACGCTGCGCGGGCCGACGCATCCGCGCGAGTATCTCGACCTGCGCGCGACGCCGGACAAGCTGCAGCCTGTGGCGGCGGCGACGCTGGGCGGCGTGTTCAGGCTGGGCGCGGATGGCACGCCGACGATACCGCGCGTGGATCGCGTGGGTGAGCGCGGCAATGCGGCTGGCTCTGACTGGCTGGGCCTGCGCCAGCGCGGCGCTTATGCGGTGCGTGCGACGGAGAGCACGACGCTGCTGCCGGGCGTGGTCGGCATGCTGCTGGCGTGCGCGTTCATGATGCTGGCGTGGCGCCGCGAGGGGCGCTGAGGATCAGCGCCAGCGCCGAACTACCGGGGAACGCTTAGCTCGCCGATCAGCTTGGCCGCACGATCCGACAGGTCGCGGATGAGGACGCGTTTCTGGTCGACGGGGCCGGGCAGCTGGAAGCGGCCGTCGCCGGCGGGGTGGAAGCCGAAGCGTTCGTAGTATTCGTAATCGCCCACCAGGATCACGGCGGCGTAGCCCTGCTCGCGGCAGACGCCGATGGCGCGCTCCATGAGCTTGAAGGCGACGCCGTTGCCACGGCGGCGTTCGGCGACGGCGATGGGGCCGAGGAACGCGGCGCGGCCAGTCTCTCCGACTTTCACCGGCCAGACGCGGACGACGCCGGTGAGGCCTTCGCTGTCGACCGCGACGAGGCTGGCGTCGGCGATGGGCTTGTTGCCTTCGCGCAAGCGCTCGGCCGTCTTGGCGAAGCGGCCGGGGCCGAAAACGTCGTCGTACAGCGCCTCAACGGCGGCGGCATGCTCCGGCGCGTCGAGAGAAATAGTATAGGGAGGGATGGTCGAGGCAGTGTTCACGGGGCGTAGGCTCCGAAGACGAGAGTGACGAACCAACGACCGCAGCTTCGCCTTTTTGGCTCAGCCCAGGTCAGTGCATCACCGCTGGTCGCCGTCTTCCCCGTTCGGGGCCCTTCGCGCAGCCGGTTATTGGAGGGTGCAAATAGGGACGTTTGCCCCCGGGTGCAAGAATTTTTGTGTGACGGCCCGGCGTGTGGGAGCCGTGGCGGCGTGCGTATGGCGGCAGCGAGACTTGTGACAGGTCCGAGTTGTGGTCTCGCGCTTCCCTCGCCTTCGGCGCTGTGGTGGATTTGCCCAGCAAAATAACGAGGAGACAGTCATGGGCGTTCTTGAAGGCAAGGTCGTACTCATCACCGGCGGCGGCAACGGCATCGGACGGGAGACGGCGCTTCTGCTGGGGCGCGAGGGCGCGAAGGTTGTGGTGAACGATCTCGGCGGGTCCCTGCAGGGTGGCGACGAGGGCTCGGCTGGCCCTGCCGAGCAGGTGGCGCGGGAGATCCGGGCGGCGGGTGGCGAGGCGGCTTCGAACTCGGAGAGCGTGGCGGACTATGCAGCGGTCGGCCGGATGGTCGAGCAGGCGAAGGACACGTTCGGCGGGCTGCATGCCATCGTAAACCCCGCCGGCATCCTGCGCGACGGCATGTTCCACAAGATGACCGAGGATGACTGGGACCGCGTCATCAACGTCCACCTGCGCGGCTCTTTCAATGTGACGCGCGCCTCGATCGAACTGTTCCGGGAGCAGAAGGATGGAGCGTATGTGCTGTTCACTTCCACCTCCGGCCTGATCGGGAATATCGGACAGGCTAACTATGCGGCGGCGAAGATGGGCATTGTCGGGCTTTCGCGGGTGGTCGCCATGGAGGGCGTGCGGAACAACGTCCGCTCCAACGTGATCGCGCCGTTTGCCTGGACGCGGATGATCGAGTCGATTCCCGTAAAAGACGAAGCCGGGGCCCAGCGGGTCGGCCGGATGAAGGCGGCGATGCGGGCCGACCAGGTGGCGCAGCTGGCGGTGGCCCTGTGTTCGGACCGGGCGAAAACCGTCTCCAGCCAGATCTTCTGCGTGAGGGGCAACGAGATCATCCTGTTCGACCAGCCCCGCCCGATCCGGTCGATGGCGGACCTGAGCGGCTGGAATCCCGAGAAAATCCTCGACACCTGCCTGCCCGCCATGGCGGGGAGCTTCTTCGGGACCGAGGCGACGGCGGAGGTTTTCCCCTACGACCCGATCTGACGGGCGCCGGGACGGGGGGTGGAGGCGGGACTCCGACGGACGCCGGGGCCTGAATGATGTGCAGTTTTTCACCCCGAAACATCGATTTTCCTGAAGCGCCGCCGGAGATTTATGGTTTAGAAAGCGTTCCATCCGCACATCGACGCGGAGAGGTCGCCCGCTTGTTTTTGCCACCCCAGATATCCGGCATTCCTGATGCAACAGCCGCGCGGCTGGGGTGCGCCGGAATTTGGCAAGCGGCGTCCGTTGGGGAGCGTTTGTAGCATGGGCGACTCTGGCGGAACCCTCTGGTCAATGCGCACGAAATCGCGCCAGCCATGGTGGTCATATCTGCCGGATGCAGAGCTTCTGCAGATGCGGCTCAAGGACCTGCACGTCTCGATCGAAGGTACATGGATCCAGGGCTGCATGAAGGAGCTGAACGGCGAACTGAAGCGCCGCGGGCTCGTGCAGGCGCATGCCTGGATTTCCGACGAGTGGTTCAGCCCCGACACGACGCCGGGCATCGCCGTTCCGTTCTATCTGGCTCACCCTCGCCTCGCCCGCCTTGAGCGGAAGATGTTCAAGGAAGTGGAAGGCGGCACCAAGCGCCAGTGCATGCAGATCCTGCGGCACGAGGCCGGCCACATCATCCAGCACGCTTACGCCCTGCACCGCCGCCGCAAATGGCAGGAGATGTTCGGCCGCTCGTCTTCGCCCTATCCCGAAAGCTATCGCCCGAACCCGAACAGCCGGGATTTCGTCCAGCACCTGCCGCGCTGGTATGCACAGAGCCACCCGGACGAGGACTTCGCCGAGACATTCGCCGTGTGGCTGACGCCGCGTGCGAGCTGGCGGAAGAAATATGCCGAGTGGCCGGGCGCACTCGAGAAGCTGGAATTCGTCGACGCGTTGATGACCGAGATTTCGGGCATGAAGGCCGGGCTGACGCGGCGCATGGAAGTCGATCCCGTAGGCCGTCTCAACAAGACGCTGGCCGATCACTACGAGCGCAAGCTGGCGCATTATTCGATCGACACAGACACGCGTTACGATCGCGATCTACAGCGCATCTTTTCGAACGAGCCGCGCCATGCGCGCTCGAAACCGGCTTCTGCTTTCCTGCGCAAGAATCGCGTACAGATCCGCGAAGCAGCGTGGCGTGTTTCGGGCGCTTACCACTTTGCGCTGGAACACACGATTGATCAGCTGATCAGCCGCGCGCGCACCCTGAAACTGCGTGCGCCGGGAACGGAAAGCGAGCTTCGCAAGGCGATGGTGCGTTTGATCCATAACAAGGTGGCTCACCAGCTGCACACCTCGCGGCGGCAGTGGTTCGCGGTATGAAGCCACTTCGTATTCTCGCCCTCGCCCACCCCGACCTGATTCCGCCTGACAACATGGCGGAACTCTCGGAAGCGGAAGCGTATGTCTGGAAGACGGAATACGATGTTTCCACGACGCTGAAGGCCAGCGGGCATGAAGTGCGCATGCTGGGCGTGCAGACCGAGCTGGCCCCGATCCGCGATGCGGTCGAGGAGTGGAAGCCGGATATCGTCTTCAACATGCTCGAGGAATTCCACGGCGAGACGCTGTATGCGCAGAACGTGGTGGCGCTGCTTGAGCTGCTGCGCGTGCCGTACACGGGATGCAACCCGCGCGGCCTGATGCTGGCGCGCGGCAAGGACCTGTCGAAGAAGCTGCTGAAGTATCACCGCGTACCGGTGCCGGCGTTCGCGGTGTTCCCGATGGGCAAGAAGGTGCGCCGGCCGGGTCGCCTGAAATTCCCGCTGATCGTGAAGAGCCTATGGGAAGATGCTTCGCTGGGTATTGCGCAGGCTTCGATCGTGGACACCGACGAGAAGCTGGCTGAGCGCGTGGCGTTCATTCACAAGCGGCTGAACACGCCTGCCATCGCGGAAGAGTTCATCGAGGGCCGCGAGATCTATGTCGGCGTACTCGGCAATGACCGCATCCAGGTTCTTCCGGTGTGGGAACTGAGCTTCTCCAACCTTGCCGAAGGCTCGCACGCTATCGCGACCGAGAAGGTGAAGCACGATCCGATCTATCAGGAGAAGCGCGGCATCCTGCAGGGGCCGGCGCAGGATTTGTCGCCCAAGGTGGTGACGAAGATCCGCACGCTGGCCAAGCGCATCGCGCACACGCTGGAGCTGGACGGCTATGGCCGGATCGACTTCCGGCTGTCGAAGGACAACATTCCGTACTTCATCGAAGCGAACCCGAACCCGGAGATCGCGGCGAGCCAGGAGTATGCGCAAGCGGCGCTGCACGCGGGCACAAGCTATGCCGACCTGCTGAACAAGATCGTCATGCTGGGACTGAAGCGGGCGGGCGTCGAGCTGTAGCTGCGGCTCAGCCGCTGGGGTCCATGTCGACGGGTTCGACCTTGCGGACGAGCACCTTGTCGATCCGGCGACCGTCCATGTCCACGACTTCGAAGTGCAGCGGTTCGCGGACGGCCTTGTCGCCCTCCTTGGGAACCGTGCGCATCAGGTGCATCACCAGACCGGCGACGGTGGAATAACCCTCGTCTTCATCAAGGCCGCGCACGCCAACGAGCTGTTCGAACTCGTCCACCGGGGTCATGCCGTCGACGAGCCAGCTGCCGTCGTCACGTTTGACGGGCGGGGACAGGCCTTCGTCTTCCGAGAGGGCTGCGTCGCCCGCGATGGATTCGAGAAGGTCGGCCGCAGTGACCAGACCGAGGACGGCGCCGTATTCGTCCGACACGATGACCATGCGAACCGGATTGCCGCGCATGGCCTCAAGCAGCCTCAGCACCGGCATTGTCTCCGGCACGAACTGCGGAGTGTGCATAACGGCTTTGAGATCGATCACGCCTGTGCGGGCGAGGTGAGCGAAGAGTTCTTTGGTCTGCACGATGCCGACGAGTTCATCCGCATCACCATCGGCGACGGGAAAGCGCGAGTGGCCGCTGTCCGAGATTTCCTTGAGCAGTTCGTCGCGCGGCGTGGCTGGATCGAGCCAGATCATCTCCGTGCGCGGCGTCATGATGGCTTTTACCGAACGGTCGCCGAGGCGCATCACACTCTGGATCATGTCGCGTTCTTCTTCCTCGATGACGCCGGCTTTTTCGCCTTCGACGATGAGGGACTGGAGCTCCTCCTCCGTCACATCTTCCTGACGGGTGCGGTGGAGACCGAGGATACGAATGATGCCTTCGGTCGCCATCCGCAGGACGATGACCAGCGGCGAGGCGATGACTTCGATGAACGCCATCATCGGCGCCATGATGGCGGCGAGGGATTCAGGCGCGGACAACGCGATGCGCTTGGGGATCAGTTCGCCCAGCACCAGCGACAGGAAAGTGGTGAAGGCGATGACCAGGCCGAAGGCAATTGCGGGCGCGTGCGGCGTGATGGCGGGATGCAGGGTGGCCACCCACGGCGTCAGATCATCTGACAGCGAAGTCGCGCCGTAAGCGCCCGCGATGACGCCGATGCCCGTGATGCCGATCTGGACTGTCGACAGCATCTTGGACGGATCTTCGAGCAGCCGCAGCGCTGTCTTCGCGCCGACATTGCCGCGATCGGCCATGGCCTTGAGCCGGGGCTTGCGGGAAGAAACGATCGCCATCTCTGACAGCGCGAAAACGCCGTTGAGCAGGATCAGCAGTACGAGGATCAGAAGTTCCATCTACTCCGCGAGCCCGTTAGGCCCGTGTGCCTTGATGCGCCGGAGGACCCGGCGGACCCACCTTCTGCGATAACTGGCGGGCGTATTCAACCGCCGGGATTGCCTGCCCTGTTGAGCGCGCGGCAGGGAAAAGCGTTGTATCATCAACGCCCTAACCTTTAAAAAGCCACCGATACAAGCTTGTGGATGCGCCCGTATTTCAGGCGGGCGAGCCTCGGAAGCGTTGCGTATAGGACTGCCTTCCTATATCTAGGTATCCCGTCCTATCCGGCAAAAGGCCTCTCCATGCGCCACACAGACATCTGGAAGGCCGTCGACGCCCTGGCTGCACAGCACGGGCTGTCTGCGTCAGGGCTGGCGAAGCGGGCCGGGCTTGATGCCACGGCGTTCAACAAGTCCAAACGCGCGGGAGCGGATGGGTCTCCGCGGTGGCTGTCGACCGAAAGCCTGATGAAGGCGCTGGCGGCGGTGGGAACATCGCTGGAGGATTTCGCGGCGCTGGCCGAAGGGCGGCAGGGACATACAGCGCCCCTGCTCGGCTTCGCCAAGGCGGGCACGGATGGGTATTTCGATGATGCTGGCTATCCCGTTGGCGATGGCTGGGAGGATGTGCGCTTCCCCGGTCTCGAGACTGAAACGGTCTATGCGCTGGAAATCACTGGCGACTCGATGGAGCCGGTTTACAGGCGCGGCGACCGGATCGTGGTGGCGCCGGGTGTACCCGTTCGGCGCGGCGACCGGGTGGTGGCGCGCACGCGGGATGGCGAAGTGCTGGCCAAGGTTCTCGGACGGCAGACGGATCGGCTGGTCGAGCTGCTGTCGCTGAACCCGGCCTATCCGCCGCGCGAGCTGGCGCGGGATGATCTGGCGTGGATGGCGCGCATATTGTGGGCGAGCCAGTAGTCAGTTCTGACGCGCCCTCGCCATCGCCTGCATCATCGCTGCGGTTTCTGCGTTCGCCGGGAAAAAGGCTTCGACTGCGAGTTCGGACAGCGTGACGTCAGTGGGCGTTCCGAACACGGTTGTCGTCGTGATGAAGGACAGGATCTGTCCGCCGAAGTTCAGCTCAAGCGGAAGCGCGATGGCGTCTGCTTCGTCCCACGGCTTTCCCCGGGGCGTAGGCGGCGCGGGATAGCCAGCGAGCTCGCGTTCGAGATCGATCAAGCGAGGATCGCAGGTCACATTGATCTGCTCGTTCAGCCGCCACAGGACATGCGACTTCCAGCGCCCCAGATTGGCGATGTGTGGCGCAAGCCCGCCGGGATGTAGCGACAAGCGCAGGACGTTTATCGCGCCTTCGAGCACGGTCTTGTCACTGGCCAGGCCAAGCAACGGAGCAACCGCCGCGTTGGCCATGACGAGATTCCAGTAGCGGTCGACCGCGAGCGCGGGATTTGGCTCGTAGCCTTTAAGCACCAGCTCCACAGCGGCGTACGCGGCGCTCATCGACGGGTCGGTCAGCTTCCGTTCGGCGAAGGCGGGAGCGAAGCCCGCCGATAACAGCAGCACGTTGCGCTCGCGCAGCGGCAGGCCGAGATGCTCGGACAGCGTTTCGACCATCTCGCGTGATGGCGCCGAACGTCCGCTTTCGACGAAGCTGAGGTGGCGCTGCGAGACGCCCGCTTCCAGCGCGAGATCGAGCTGGCTAAGGCGGCGGCGCGTACGCCATTCCTTTATCAGCTCGCCGACTTTGGTGGGTCGTTCGGATGTCTGCGGTTTCATCATGGGCAGACGATAGCCGCGCATGATCCGCGCTTCCATTACCTCTCGCGTAATCGCCAGCCTGTTTCGGGCCATCCATGCTCGCTGCATCAAAAACGACAAACACAGGAGACGCCCATGCCTGCCCTCTCGTCTTTCCTTCGCAAAGCTCTTCTCGCCGACGCCGCAATCAGCGGCGCAGCATGTCTCGCCATGATCGCCGGGGCTGATCTCACGCATGACCTGCTTGGCCTGCCATCGGGCCTCGTGTTCTGGGCGGGGGTGGCGCTGATCCCGTTCATCGTAACGCTGGGCATGGTTGTGCGGGCGGGCGCCGCGCCTGCCGGCCTGATCGTGACGTTGATCGTGCTCAACTTCGCCTGGGTGGCGGCCAGCCTGTGGGTGGCTTTCGGACCGGTCTTTGCGCCAACCCTGATCGGCAAGGTCTTCATCGTTGCCCAGGCTGCGATGGTCGCGCTCTTCGCCGATCTTCAGATCATAGGCTTGCGCCGCACCAACGCGATGGCCTGAACTTTACGCTTTCTCGCTGAACCTGTCCTCCGGCTTCGGCCGGAGGATTTCTTTCATTCGTCGGAAAGCGCCATCAGCTTGTCCAGCACCAATGCGAGCCGCTCCTTGGGAACTGGCGAACTCATCGCTTCTTCAGCGCCCCAGCGCAGGTGCATTTCGATTTCCCTGCGGCTGGCCTTGTTGTGCAGCATTTCAAGCACGGACCATGCATAGCTGTCGTATTCATCGAGCGGGACGCCGCAGCCGATAGGGTCCCAATCACGATGCAGGATGGTGCGAACCTGCTTGAACTCAGCCTTCACACGTCTGGCTTCTGGCCGGGTCACAGCATGACCTCCGCCAGTTTTCCTGCTGCAACCTTGTCGCCCTTGATGGCGTCGGCAAGTTCAGCAGCGCGGCCCTGCATCACCTGTTCGACGTGATCGCTAGCGCTGGCTGCAAGCGCGCGATCGAGCGCCTGCGCCACTTCCTGAGCGTGGGCTTTGGCATCCAGAGCGGCGAGCGCGCGGGCGTATTGCCAATGGATGCCGACATCATCGGGCGCCAGACGGAGCGCCATCTGATAGTTGCTGCGCGCCTTGTCGAGACTGGCGCCCATGACCCAGGCGCCGAAGCCACCGCCGCGACGCTCGACCTCGACATTCCAGACGGCGAGGAAACCGTAGGCGTAGTAATTTGACGGGTCAGCCTTCAGCACCGCCTCGGCGAGCTTGCGACCCTTCTCTCCATATCCGGCGTTCCACGCGGCCATCGCATCCATGCGGCGGCTTTTCAGCGAGAGTGCGATCGCCAGTTGCAGCTGGCCTTCCTCATGATCGGGTTCGATCTTCAGGGCGGCTTCGGCATCCTTCGAGGCGCGCTCGACAATGCCGGCGTCGGGCTCCTGCGTGCCGGTCATGCAGTAGGCGAGCAAGGCACGGGCGGCGAAGGCCAGATCGTCTGCGCCGGCCGCCGCCTCGGCTTCCTGCGCCGCAGCCATATACTCGCCACGCGCGAACTTCGCGGCGAGTTCGACTGATGTGGGATGAGCGGACGCGAATGGCGCGAGTACCGCCATCGCAGCGGCAGCTACGGTCCAACGTCGTAGCGCGCTGCGAGAATCGCGCATCTCTCGCCCCTTACAATCCGGAAATGTCATGATGCGCCGCCCTTTCCCCTTGCGCAACGACCCAAACTCAGGCGCTAAGTGGCGAAATTGATGGAGCGGCGCCGTGCGTGGTCTTGCTTGTGTTGTGGTGCTGACGCTGGCGACAGCCTGCGGCGCGCCTCAGGGCGATGAGACGGGGCAGTCGGCCGCTGGTCCTTCCATGCAGGCGGATGGGATGCCCCGCGATACCGTGGGCGAGCGTCCCTATGCCGGCGAATGGGCGGCGGAAGCGAATGACTGCGCTGACAGCCGCAAGATCTGGACAATCGAAAGCAACCGCATGGGCATCCGGAAGCAACGCTTCTGCGTGTTCAGCCAGGTGCGCCAGACGGAATCGACCGAGGGCGAAGTCTGGCGGGCTGATGCGCGATGCCTGGCGGGCGGCAAGGAGAGCGAAGACGTTTTGTTCTTCCGCGTGAAGCCGAGCCGGCTGGAGATGCGGGTGCGGATCAGCGACAACGATCCCGAGGAACTGGTCCGCTGCCCTATGCGGACCTGATTGGGCGGACCTGATTGCCCAGCTGCGCGGCTCACTTTATGCCGCGCGTGATGACTGACATCCTTCTGATCTTTCATTTTCTCGGTCTGATGCTCGGCGTGACCGGCGGCCTTGGCGGCACTGTTGTGCTGGCGGTGGCGTCGCCGGCGCAGAAGGCCAAGGGCGGACCGATACGCGGGATCGGCCCGGCGCTGACTCACCTGTCGATGTCGGGGCTGGTCATCATGTGGCCGACCGGGATCGGGCTGCTCATGCAATCCGGCTTCGAGGGTGCTTCCGGGCCGATGTTCTGGATGAAGATCGGCTTTGCCGTCGCTGTGACGTTCGCCACGGTATCGACGCTGATGGTCTATCAGCGCGCCCGGAAGGAGCCGCGGGTGGCCAAGCTTCTGCTAAGCCTCGGGCCGCTGGCGACGCTTTGCTATGTGCTGACCGTGGTGTTCTCGGTGCTGGCATTTCACTAGCCGCGTGCGAGCGAGTCCCGGATCAGTTGCGCTGACTCCTTCACGCCGTAGAGCGCGATGAAGCCGCCGAAGCGCGGGCCCTGGCTCTGGCCGAGGCAGACTTCGTAGATGGCGGTGAACCATGTACGGAGCGGTTCGAACTGGCGCTCCGTTCCGACGGCGAAGACCATCGTCTGCAGGCTTTCGCCGTCGAGGCCGCCGGTCCAGGTTTCGAGGCGGCCGGCGAGGTCTTCCAGCGCGGCGCGTTCTTTCTCGTCGGGCGCGCGATACTGCTTCGTCGGCTTCACGAAGTCGGCGTAGTATTTCAGCGCGTAGCCGACGAGATGGTCGAGCAGCGGATCGGTTTCGGGCGTGGCGTTCGGCGCTTCGCGGCGGATGAAGCCCCACAGCACATCCTTGTTGGAGGCGTTGGCGGCGGAGACGAGGTTCAGCAGCATCGCGAACGACACTGGCGAAGATTTCGCCGGAGGCTTGCCGCCGTGGATGTGCCACGCGGGGTTTTCGAGTTGCTGTTCCGGCGTCTGCTTCGCGTAGGCGTCGAGGAAGGTGAGATATTCGTCGACGGCCTTCGGGATGACGTCGAAGTAGAGTTTCTTCGCGGTCTTCGGTTTCTGCCACTGGTAGAGGGACAGGGATTCAGCGGGCGCATAGGCGAGCCATTGTTCGACCGAGATGCCGTTGCCTTTCGACTTCGAGATCTTCTCGCCTTTTTCGTCGAGGAAGAGCTCATAGACGAACTGGTGCGGCGGCTCCGCGCCGAGGATCTTGCAGATCTTCGAATAGATCGGCGCGTTGGCCTGGTGGTCCTTGCCGAACATCTCGAAGTCCACGCCGAGGGCGGCCCAGCGCATGCCGAAGTCTGGCTTCCATTGCAGCTTTACGTTGCCGCCCGTGACGGGGAGCGTGGTGTCTTCGCCGTTCTCGTCCTCGAACGTGACCGTGCCGGCTTTGGCGTCGACCTTCTTCATCGGCACGTAGAGCACGCGGCCGGTGGTCGGCGAGATCGGCAGGAAGGGCGAATAGGTTTCGCGGCGCTCGTCGCCGAGCGTCGGGAGCATCACCTTCATGATGTCACCGTACTTCTCTGCAGCGCGGAGCAGCATCGCGTCGAAGCGGCCTGACTTGTAGAGATCGGTGGCGGAGGCGAATTCGTATTCGAAGCCGAAACTGTCGAGGAAGGCCTGCAGGCGACCGTTCATGTGCGCGCCGTAGCTGGCGTGCGTGCCGAAGGGATCGGGCACGGTGGTGAGCGGCTTCTGCAAGTAGCCGGACAGCATCTCCTGGTTCGGGAGGTTGTCGGGCACTTTGCGCATGCCATCCATGTCGTCGGATACGCAGATCAGGCGCGTCTTGTAGGCGCCGTTGGTGAGCGCTTCGAAGGCGCGGCGGACCATGGTTGTTCTGACCACTTCGCCAAAAGTTCCGATGTGCGGGAGGCCCGAGGGGCCGTAGCCGGTCTCGAAGATCACGGGCGCGTCTTTGGGGCGGCCAGCCTTCTCGAGCTTCTCGATGCGCGCCTTGAGCTCGCGGGCCTGTTCAAACGGCCAGGCTTTTGCGGTTGCGGCGAGATCGGCGGTGGACATTGGGGACTCCTGTGGGGTTCCGCGTATTGGGGCGGGGGCTGGGGGTCAAGGTTGGCGGGGTGGCGGCGCTTGTGGCCTGCCCCCTCCGTCTCGATGCTTCGCATCGATCCACCTCCCCCAGTGCTTCGCACTGATGGAGGCAATTCCCCTCCGCTTCTTGCCTCCCCATGCGTAGCAGGGGGAGGTGGATCGCCGCGTCTTCGCGGCGAGACGGAGGGGGATGGTGCGGTAGGCGCAATCTCTCAATCGCACGGGCGCTTGCCCTGCGGGATGCTGTAGCTCCGCCCTCAAGGAGGGCTGGGGACGCGGGATGGCCCCGCGTGGTTTGGGCTGGCTGCTGGTGCAGCCTGCCGGCAGTAAGAGAGAAACGCGACATCCCGCGTCCCCGCGATCGTTTGCGCGC
>Ga0075163_10003398_pt1 | contig 21389 bp, 18 predicted proteins | sample JI1023141ADNA_FD_71478 | JGI IMG/M metagenome (GOLD analysis project Ga0075163, IMG submission 71478) | Wastewater effluent complex algal communities from Wisconsin, to seasonally profile nutrient transformation and Carbon sequestration -... | ecosystem: Engineered > WWTP > Effluent > Algae... | reverse complement strand
ATCGGCGTCGCCTGCGACTCGCGCAGCGCCTCGAGCTCGGCATCGAGATCGCCGCCGGCGAGGGCACGCGCACGCGCGAGCACGGCACCGACGTCGACCTCCTCGTCGAGGCCCGGCACCGACACCGCGGCCATCGGCCCCGAGGCGCGATCGATCAGCTCCTGCAGGCCGGGGCGCTTCCTGCGCGGGGCTTCCGGTGCGAGCGGCGAGATCTCGATCGCCTTCTGTACGGCGAGCGGTCCGCTCTGGCGGCGCGGGGCGGTGAGCAGCGACTCCGACGGCGCCTCGACGGCCGCGCTCGGGATCGGTGCGCTCGCGGGATCCTTGATCGAGGTCTCGACGAAGTCGGCTCGCCGCGACGCATCGATGTCCGCGGGCAACGGGAGCGCGACATCGGGGAGCCCGAGCTGCTTGCGTCGCTCGAGCATCCGCAGGATCAGATCGCGGCTCTCCTTGGTCACGCGCATCAGCTCGATCGCCATGCCGAACGACGCCTTCGGATTGTCCGGATCGGGCGGCTTGGTCGCCTTGACGCGGCCGAGGCCGAGCAGCACCGCGGTGTCGTTCGACAGCCGCAGCTCGAACTTGATCTCCGATCCCACGGGCTGCAGCGACTTGGTCGGCAGGAACAGCCCGGACTTGCCGACGTTCGGCGCGAACCGATTGATCATCGCTTCGACATCGTCGTAGCGAAGCTTGATGCGGAGCACGACCGGACCTGCCGGGCGCGTCCCGCCTGGTGGATCGGCAGGCATGGGTACGAACCGTTTGACCGGCTCGGCAAATTATCCCGCCTGATCATCAACCACGTCAAACCGGTGGGGGTGTTCGGTTTTGGGATCGTCGGTCCCGCGAACGCAGCACCCGGCCGGCAGGCGCTCCATGATCTCGCGAGGTTGCCCTGGCATACGCGGTGCTCGGACGGCTCCGCATGTGGCTCGACCTCCGGTACGCGGTACGGATGATGACCAAGTCGGTGGGGTTGACGGTGGTTCTCGCGATCACCCTGGCCCTCGGGATCGGGGCGAGCACGACGATCTTCAGCGTCGTCAACTCGGTGGTCTTGAAGCCCCTGCCCTACCAGCAGCCCGACCGGCTGGTCCGGCCGCGGCCGTGGTGCCGTCGCTGGTCGCGCTGCCGATCCTGTGGGCGGGTGCCTTCGAGCTCAAGACCAAGCTGACGCTGACGCTGTTCATCCTCCTCGGCACGGTCGGCTTCGCCGTCGCCGCGCGCGCGCGGGTCCAGCGTCCGCTGCAGACGCTGGCGAACCTGATCGCGGCGCTGCGCGAGAAGGACTATTCGGTGCGCGGGCGCGCTCCGCGCAAGGACGATTCGCTCGGGCTCGCGATGTCCGAGCTCGGCGAGCTCGCGGAGCAGCTGCGCTCCGAGCGCTGGCGCGACGAGGAAGCCTCGGCCGGGCTCGCGCGTGTCGTCGAGGGGCTCGATGCGGCGGTGATCGCGATCGATGATCGCAAGGTCGTGCGCATGGCGAACCGCACGGCGGATCGTCTGGTGGGTAGGCGGTGCGAAGGCATCTCCGTCGGGGACCTCGGGATCGCGCACCTGTTCGCGGTCGCGACGCCGCACACCGTCGAGCTCGCGCTCCCCGGTGGGCGCGGCACGTGGGAGGTCCGCCCGTCGAGGATCCGGCTCTCGGGCCTGCCGCACGAGCTCGTGGTGATGACCGACGTCCAGCACGCGCTGCGCGCGGAGGAGCGACAAGCGTGGCAGCGGCTGGTGCGCGTGCTCGGTCACGAGATCAACAACTCGCTCGGGCCGATCGCGTCGATCGCCGAGACGCTGCGCAGCGGACTAACCAATCCGCGCCGCGAGGACTACGACGCCGATCTGGGCAAGGGCCTCGAGATCATCGAGCGGCGCGCCGCGGCGCTCGCGCGGTTCATGCAGTCCTACGCGCGGCTCGTTCGCCTGCCGCCGCCGCGAGTCGCGCGGGTTGACATCGCCGACTGGGTCCGCCGCACGATCGCGCTCGAGACCCGGCTCGTCGTCACGGAGCTCGGCGGCCCACCCCTGGTGATCCCCGGAGATCCGGATCAGCTCGATCAGCTGCTGATCAACCTCGTGCACAACGCGGTCGAGGCGAGCAACGAAGGCGCGACGCCCGGAGGTGTGCGGGTGTCGTGGATGGTGACCGCGGAGACCGTGGCGGTCGTGGTCGAGGACGACGGGCCGGGCGTCGCCGACACCGCGAACCTGTTCGTGCCGTTCTTCACCACCAAGGCGGCGGGCTCGGGGATCGGCCTGGTCCTCGCCCGCCAGATCGCCGAGGCCCACGGTGGCTCGCTGGTGGTGCGCAACCGCAAGCTGGCGCGGGGTGCCGAGGCGGTGATCACCCTACCCGTCCGCGTCCCCCTCGTTCGTCCCGGGTAAATAGCTCGCCGTTGCGGCCGAGTCAGCTAGCCATGACACGTCGGGTTTCGTTGCTGTTCGTATTGGCAGGGTGCGAGATCTGGAATGGGCCGGACAAGGTGCAGAAGCTCGAGTCGCGCGTCAACGAGCTCACCGCGGAGGTCTCGGCGCTGGCCGGCAAGCCGGTCGGCGTGGGCAAGTCGCACACCGTCGACAAGGCCCCCGACAAGCACGACGACAAGGTCGCGGACGCCCACGACGACAAGAAGAAGCCCGCGGCGGAAGACCACGGCGACAAGCACGAGGCGAAGTCCGACAAGCCCGGGGAGCCGCCGAAGGACGTCGATGCCACCGAAGGCTCGGTCGGGCTCGACGTCCATCCACCAAACCAGCCCAAGGGCTCCGTCGCCGAGCTCGCGAAGAAGGCGGGCCTGGACGTCGGCAAGACCGAGAAGCACGACAAGCCGCACTGGGCCTACGACGGTCCGCTCGGCGCCGAGGCGTGGGGCAAGCTCGACGACGAGTGGAAGGCCTGCTCCAAGGGCAAGCAGCAATCACCGATCGACATCTCACCGCACGTGGTCACCGCCTCGGCCATCGAGTTCCACTACAAGCCCACCGCCGCGGCGATCGTCGATAACGGTCACACCGGTCAAATCAACCTCGCGCCCGGTAGCTCGATCGAGATCGACAACCACACCTACGAGCTCGTGCAGTTCCACACGCACACGCCGAGCGAGCACACGATCGCCGGCGAGCACTTCCCGCTCGAGGTTCACCTCGTCCACAAGGATGCCGCCGGCAAGCTCGCCGTGATCGGCGTGCTCTACGAAGAAGGCGCGGACACCAAGGCGCTCGTGCCGCTCTACACCAAGTGGCCGGCGAAGAAGGAAGCGGAGAGCAAGCTGGGCAAGTCGGTCGATCCGATGGCCCTGCTCCCGGTGAACCACTCCGTCTATCGCTACAGCGGCTCGCTGACCACGCCGCCATGCAGCGAAGGCGTGGTGTGGAACGTGATGCGGCGGCCGATGTCCGAGACCAAGCAACACCTCGATTCGATCGCGACGCACTACAAGAACGCTCGCTCGCTGCAAGCGCTCGGCGATCGCAAGGTCCAGTAGACATCCGCAGACCGCCTGCGAGGTCTGCAGGAACGCCGGGAGCGGCGGCACGCAGTGTCGAGGCGTTACGCGTGGCCCGCTGGCTGCACGACGTTGGTTTGCCCTGTGTTGGGGCACTAGCGAAGGAAGCAGCCATGAAGACCAAGATCCTGACCACTGTTCTCGTCCTCGGTTTGTCCTCTGCCGCGTTCGCGGCGCCGGGCTACCAAGCTCCGCAGCACGCGGAACACTTCCGCCCGGGTGCAGGGATGCATCGCCCGTTGCCGCAGGCGTGGACGTCGCTGTCGACGCTCTCGCTGTCGCGCCTGCAGGGCAAGCAGACGATCAACCTGACGGGTCGCCAGGCCTTCAGCAAGCTCAAGCTCGAGGCCGCCACCGGCAACACGTTCGTCGACAAGCTCGTGATCGTGTTCGGCAACGGTGCGAAGCAGGTCGTCGACCTCGACAAGAACCTCGCGATGCGCGGCGCGCCGCTGTTCATCGATCTCGACGGCGCGAATCGCCGGATCAGCAAGGTCGTGGTCTACGGCAAGGGCGGCCGGCGCGCGGCGATCAACGTCCTCGCGACCTGAGCGAGATCAGGTCTCGACCACGCAGCGCTCGCAGGTCTCGGGATCTGCGGTCTCGGCCTCCGCGGGCCAGCGCTTGACGAGCTTGCCGTTGGGGCGATTCCCCGGGACCTCGACGTACGCGCGCCGGTGCTGCATCGTGTGCCCGGCGTTCGCGTTCGCGATGAACCGGCTCTCGCCCATCTCCCACGGCTCGCGATACGCACCGACGTGCGTGTCGACCTGGCGGAGATAGGCGCGCTGATCCTCCGCGGGGAGGGACTTCCGGATCACGCGGTTGAGCGCGCCCTGGACCTCGTCCCACTCGCTCGCCAGCGGCTCGTCGGCGAGGATCGCGGCGCGTGCGTCGGCGAGCTCGCCGATCCGGAGATGCGCCGGCAGCTCGAGCAGCATCGCCTCGATCACCTCGGGGAACGGAGCGATCGCGGTGAACGTGTGGCGCGCGACCTCCTGATACGGGCAGCGGATCTCGACCACACGCGGCTGGACCGGTCCGCTGCACCCGTCGTGGTGGAAGTACTCGCCCTGGCTCAGCCGCCCGCGACTCGAGCGACCGCGGACGTCGCGATGGAGCGCGTCGTCGCCGCCGACGGCCTTGCAGACGACCAGGCCGACGCGGTCGATCAGCGAGAAGAACTGCTCGCGATGCGCTGGAGTGAGCAGGATCTCGTTGACGTAGTCCGCCGGTGGGGTGTGCTCGCCGTCGAGCCCTTCGACGACGATGCCGAGCCCCGACCACGAGGCGAGGCGAAGCCGCCAGGTTCCGAAGCGCTCGTGGACGAGCTCGCCGGCATGACTGGAGATGCGAATCGTCCGCGCGGGAACCACCACGGAACGAGTATCGCGGGGATCCAGCGGGACGCAACGCTCGAAGCCAACCGGCCCGGTCGCGTCGGACTCGACGTCGGTGGCTCTCAGGCCCTGAAGGCCATTCCCGACCGGCGGACTGGGTAGCGCCAGCGAGCGCATCCGCCTTGCCCCCCGATCTGCGAGCACCGATACGATGTGTTCATGTTGTTGCTCCGTATCGTCGCACCATCCGAGTCGGCAGCGACCGTCCTCTCCTATCTGGAGAGCATCGACGTCTTCGAGCTGATCCACTTTCCGGGTGCGAGCCGCCGGCCACAAGGCGATCTGATCCAGTGCGTGGTCAGCTCGGACCTCGCGAGCATCGTCGTCGTTGCGTTGCGCGAGCTCGGAGTCTCGGAGCGAGGCTCGATCACGATCGACCGCCTCGAGGCACGGGTCTCGAGGACGAACGATGCCTGCAGCGATCCCGATCCCGGCGTCGTGGTGTGGGAAGAGGTCGAGGCCAAGACCGCTGCGATGGCCACGATGTCGACCGCGTACTTGCTGTATCTGATGGCCGCGACCGTGATCGCCGCGATCGGGATCCTCACCGACTCCGTCGTGCTGATCATCGGCGCGATGGTGGTCGGTCCCGAGATCGGCCCGCTCTCCGGCCTGAGCGTCGGGCTGATCCGGCGCAGGCGCGAGCTGGTCCGGCAGTCGTTGATCAGCCTGGGCGTCGGCTTCCCGCTCGCGTTCGTCGCTGCGTTCCTCGCGACCTGGGCATTTCGGGCCACCGGCGTCGCGCCCGAGACGCTCGACGCGGGCATGCATCCCGCCACGATGTTCATCTCGCGTCCCGACACGTACACCGTCGTGGTGGCGGCACTGTGCGGTGTCGTCGGGATGCTGTCCCTGACCACCGCGAGCGCCGGGACCCTGATCGGCGTGCTGATCTCGGTCACGACGATCCCGGCCGCGGGCAACGTCGGGGTCGCCGCCGCCTACGGCAACTACGAGGAGATGTGGGGTGCGTTGCTCCAGCTCGGTGTCAACCTCGCGGTGATCCAGATCACCGGCCTGATCACCCTGCGGATCCAGCGCGCCGTGTTCGCCACGCGGGTGTCCCGCTTCGTCGATCGTCTGCGCAAGCTTCGCTTGCCGCTCCTCGGCCCACGGTGATCAGCTCGGCACGGCGACGTTGCGCTACGCGTGCTGCTCGACCCAGCTGCGCGCGAGGTCGAGCGCCGCCGGCACGCCGGCCACGTCCTTGCCACCACCCTGCGCCGAGTCGGGCTTGCCGCCGGCCTTGCCACCGAGCTTCGCGGCCACCTCGCTGAGCAGCTTGCCGGCCTGCACCTTGTCGACCAGATCCTTGGTCACCATCGCGAGCAGCTTGACCTCGGGGCCGCCGGTGCCGGCGAGCACGATGACGCCGGAGCCGAGCTTGTCGCGCAGCTGATCGCCCGTCTCGCGCAGCACCTTCGCGTCGTCGACATCGACCGCCACCGCGAGCACCTTGATGCCCTTGATCGTCTGGACCTCGGCCATCAGATCGCGCCCGCCACCACCCGACGCGAGCTTCTGCTTGAGCGCGGCGAGCTCCTTCTCGAGCGTCTTGGTGGACGCGATCAGCTTGTCGACGCGCGCGTTGGCCTCGAGCGGCGCGACCTTGAACTTGCCGCCGATGCTGCCGAGCTCGCTCTCGAGCTTGCGCAGGTACTCGAGCGCGTTGACGCCGGTCACCGCCTCGATGCGGCGCACGCCCTGCGCGACGCCTTGCTCGCTGATGATCTTGAACAGGCCGATGTCGCCGGCCCGGCGCACGTGGGTGCCGCCGCAGAACTCGAGCGATTCGTTGCCGATGTGGACGACCCGCACGGTGTCGCCGTACTTCTCGCCGAACATCGCGACCGCGCCTTTTTGCTTCGCTTGCTCGATCGGCAGCACCTCGACGACCGAGTCCTTGTTGGAGCGGATGTCGGCGTTGACGAGATCCTCGACCTGACGCTTCTCGTCGTCGGTCATCGGCGAGCGATGCGCGAAGTCGAAGCGCAGGCGATCCGGCGAGACCAGCGAGCCCTTCTGCGCGACGTGATCGCCGAGCACCTTCTTGAGCGCGAGGTTCAGCAGGTGGGTCGCCGAGTGGTTCGCGCGCGTCTGGTCGCGCTTGTCGTCGGCGACCGTCATCTTGAAGTCGTCGCCGACCTTCAGCGTGCCGCTGCGCACCTTGCCGATGTGGACGAACACGTCGCCCGCGGGCTTCTTGGTGTCGGTGACGTCGACGATCGCCGCGCTGCTCTGCACGACGCCGATGTCGCCGACCTGGCCGCCGGACTCCGCGTAGAACGGTGTCTCGCCGAACACCAGCTGGACGTCGTCGCCGGCGTTCGCGGCCTGCACGCGGGCGCCACCGACGAGGATCGCGACGAGCTTGCTGTCATGCAGCGTCTTCTCGTAGCCGTGGAACTTGGTCGGTGGCAGCTCGTTCGCGAGCTCCTTGAACGCGCCCGACACGGCCTCCTGATCGGAGCCGACGAACTTCGACAGCTCCTTCGCCTTCTTCATCTCGGTGTCGAAGCCGTCCTTGTCGATGCCGAAGCCGCGCTCGTTCGCGATGATCTCGGTGAGATCGTCGGGGAAGCCGTGGGTGTCGTAGAGGGTGAACACCTTGTGACCGGGGACGTTCTTCTCGCCCGCCTTGGTCATCCGCCCGAACTCCTCGTCGAGCATGCCGAGGCCACGCTCGAGCGTGCGGCGGAACAGCTTCTCCTCGTCGAGGGCGCGATCCTTGATCGTGCCGGCGCGCTCGGTGAGATCGGGATACTGCCCGCGCATCTCCTCGATCACCTGCGCGCAGACCTCGTGCATGAACGGCTTCTCGATGCCGAGCAATTTTCCGTGGCGAACCGCGCGACGGAAGATCCGGCGGAGCACGTACTCGCGGCCGGTCTTGTCGGGGAACACGCCGTCGCCGATCAGGAACGTGGCGGTGCGAGCGTGGTCCGCGATCACGCGCATCGAGGTGTCGTCATCGGGGTTCGCGCCGTACTTCTTGTTCGCGAGATCCGCGGTGCGCGCGAGGATGCCGGTGAACAGATCGGTGTCGTAGTTCGACGACTTGCCCTGCACCACGCTGGTGACGCGCTCGAGCCCCGCGCCGGTATCCACCGACGGTGCGGGCAGCGGCGCGAGCGGGCCGTCCTTGACCTTGCGCTCGAACTGCATGAACACGAGGTTCCAGATCTCGAGCCAACCGCCCCACGATGCGGGATCGGGCGTCGGCCACGCCGCCACCTTGCCGGGCGTGTAGAAGTGGATCTCGGTGCACGGCCCCATCGGGCCCGTGTCACCCATCATCCAGAAGTTGTCCTTCTTGCCGAGGCCGATCACGCGCTCGTCGGAGAACCCGGTGACCTTCTTCCAGATCGCGCGCGCCTCGTCGTCCGGCTGTACCCCGGCGAGCTCCTTGTCGCCGCCGTAGACGGTCACGCACATCCGCGAGGTGTCGATGCCGTAGACCTTGGTCAGCAGCTCCCACGCGAACGCGATCGCGTCCTCCTTGAAGTAATCGCCGAACGAGAAGTTGCCGAGCATCTCGAAGAACGTGTGGTGGCGCGGCGTCTTGCCGACCTCGTCGAGGTCGTTGTGCTTGCCGCCGGCGCGCACGCACTTCTGCGAGGTCGTCGCGCGTTTGTAGCCGCGATGCTCGGCTCCGGTGAACACGTCCTTGAACTGGACCATGCCGGCGTTGGTGAAGAGCAGCGTCGGATCGTTGCTCGGAACGAGCGAGCTCGAAGCCACGATCTCGTGGCCGTGCTGCTTGAAGTACTCGAGAAATGCCCTACGGACGTCGGCGGCCTTCATGACGAAGGCAACCTAGCATCCGTCTCGCTACCTTAGTAGAGGTAGCCGATGGCGAAGGCGGCGCCGATGTACATGTCCGTGGCGCCCTTAACGTCCTGTTCCGGATCGTTGTCGCGCAGGGTCGCGAGGGTATCGGCGGAGCCGTTGAACTTGTAGCCGATCCGTTCGATCTGCAGGCCGCCGCGCGCGAAGATCGCCTTGGTCAGCGCGTAGTCGCCCGACAGCTTGAAGTCGATGCCGCTGACCGACGCCTTGCCGTAGCCGGTCATGTCGCCCTTGGTCATCTGGCCCGTCTTCGAGATCAGCTGGTAGCCGAGGTCGACGTTGAACACGAGCTTGCCGACCGGCAGCTTGAAGAACACGCCCGGCTGGAGCGCGGCGTAGTTCACGTTCGGCAGGTCGGAGCCCATCTGGATCTGGAACGACTGCTTGGCGAATGCGAGCCGGCCACCGACCACCGGCGACTCCGCCTTGCCACCGAGCGGATAGCGAAACACGCCGCCGATCAGGAGCCGGTTCGCCTGCGTCTTGAGCTTGGTGCCGTCGCCGAGCTTGCTCGAGATCAGCAGCGCCTGGTCGTACATCGCCTGGAGGCCGATGCCGGTCAGCACGCCCTTCTTCTTGTGACCGAACGCGAGCGGGTACGCGGTGATGTCGAGCACCGCACCCGGCGCGGGGACGCCGTTGTAGTTGGGCGGCTTGCCGAGCCCCGGACCGGTCGACGGACCGAGATCGCCATCGACCTTCCACGACAGCCGGCGCGCGTTGAGCGAGATGCCGACCACCGCGTCGATCGCGCGGTTTGCCGGCGTCAGCGCCTCGGGCCCGGTCAGCTTGACGCCGGGCTCGGCGGTGTCGCCGATCTCTTCGCCATCGGGATCCTTCGCGGCGACCTTCTTGTCGCCCTTCTTGGGCTTCGGGTTCGGGTTCTCCTCTTCGCCGTCGGGATCCTTCTTCGGCTTGAGCGCGGTCTCTTCGCCGCCGGCGTCGCCGCCCTTGTTCAGCTTGTTGCCACCGCCGAACTTCGACGGCTTCTCTTCTCCCTCTTTGTCCTCACTATTCTTGGGCTTCTTCGCCGGTTTGGCTTCCTCATCCTCGCCCTTCTTCGGCTTCTTCGCCGGCTTGGCTTCCTCCTCTTCCTTGTCCTCAGTCTTCTTCGGCTTCTTCGCCGGCTTGGCTTCCTCCTCTTCCTTGTCCTCACTCTTCTTCGGCTTCTTCGCCGGCTTCGGTTCCTCTTCCTCCTCACCACCGCCGCCACGAACCGATTCGAGGTTGTCGACCGCGTCGACCAGCTCGTCCTTGATGTCGCGCGAGGCCTGGCCCTCGAGCTTGGTGCCCTCGGCCTTGGTGTCGACCTTCGCGATCACCTTGCCGCTGGTGCCCGAGCGGAGCTTGAGCTTGATGATGTACTCGTCGCGGCGCTTCGAGATCGTCCCCTCGATCACGCCGTCGACCTTCATCTTCTTCGCGACCTTCTTGATGTTGGCGTCGGTGACCTTGTCGGCCGACAGCCCCTCGGCCGTGGTCTCCCACTTCGAGGTCGAGACCACCGTGTGGTTCTTCTTCAACAGCTTGACGAGCGCGCCGTGAAACTTCTCGGCTTTCTCGTCACCGTCGAACGGCAAGATCACCACGCGCTTGCGATCGGCTTCCGCACGCGCAGCGAACCCGGCGACGAGCAGCAAGGCAGCAAGCCCGAGCCAGACTCTATTTGTCGAAGCTTTCGATCTCGAATTCAGCATGGCTGGCTGCTCCCGTGTTGGTGTCGGCTGTCGGCTTCCAACCGGCCTCCCGGCCGGCCGAGACGCCTCGGAAAAGAAGGGCGAAGTCGGAGGGGCTGGTCGAGTTCTTGACCGCCTCCTCGTAGGTGACCAGACGTTGCTTGACGAGCTGCGCGAGGCTCTGGTCGAACGTCATCATGCCGTAGGGATGGAGGCCCTCGGAGATCGCGTTCTTGATCTCGCGGGTCCGCGTGGGCTCCTCGATCATCTCGCGGATGCGCTCGGTGTTGAACATGACCTCGATCGCCGGGACCATGCCCTTGCCATCGGCGCGCGGCAGCAGACGCTGCGAGATCACGCCCTTCAGCGTGGCCGCGAGCGACAGCCGCGCTTGCTGCTGCTGGTGGGTCGGGAACATCGCGATGATGCGGTTGACCGTCTCGGTCGCGTCGACGGTGTGCAGCGTCGACAGCACGAGGTGCCCCGTCTCCGCCGCGGTCATCGCGATGTGACAGGTCTCCGCATCGCGCATCTCGCCGACGAGGATCACGTCCGGATCTTGACGCAGAGCGGCCCGCAGCGCCCGCGTGTAATTCATCGTGTCGAAGCCGATCTCGCGCTGGTTGATCACCGACCGCTTGTCGCGGAAGGTGTACTCGATCGGATCCTCGACGGTGACGATGTGGAAGGCCTGCTGCTGGTTGATGTAGTCGATCATCGCAGCGAGCGTGGTCGACTTGCCGGAGCCGGTCGCACCCGTGACCAGCACGATGCCGCGGTGGCTGTTCGCGAGGTCGAGGACGGGCTGTGGGAGGTTCAAGCGGTCGAATGGCGGAACCTCGGGCGGAATCAAACGCAGCACCATGCCGACGGATCCACGCTGCTGGAACAAGTTGACGCGATACCGCACGCCGTCGGGGGTGCCGTAGGCGAGGTCGATGTCGAGATCGCGCTCGAAGTCCGCGCGCTGCCTATCGTTCATCATGTAGACGGCGAACTGCGCGATCACCTCGCGGGTCAGCGCCGGCACGTCGCGGACCGTCCTCAGGTCACCCTTGATCCTGAAGATTGGAGGTAGGCCCGCCTTGAGATGGACGTCCGACGCTCCCAGCGTTCGGGCGGCGTTCAAGACGCGGTCGAGGATTTGGCTCTGACTCACCCGGACGTCGAGGGTACCACGCTAACCGGGGCGGTCGCCTAGGGTCTCTAAGCGTCCCTGACGGCGCTTGCTCCGCCACAATTGAGGCGGCTAACCCGCGGCTTTGTTACCCTGTCGCCCGGGATGCGTTGCGGCACTTGCGGCACCCAGAACGAGCCGGATAGCCGGTTCTGCGGCGGCTGTGGAGCTCGCCTGATGGGGACGCTCGCGCCGACGCAGAAGGTCGTCCCCGATCCGGTGGTCCAGGCGGCCGTCCCGAAAGTCGTTCCGAAGCAGGTCTCGCAGCCGCAGCCGTACGTCTCCGTGGCTCCGGCACCGGCGCATCTCACGCCGCCACCGCAGCAGCGCGTGCCGAGCGGTCCGGTGTCGGCGCAGAAGTCGGCGCCGATCGTGCGCCCGTCGGCGCCGGCGACCGCGCAGCCCCGACCGCACCGATCGAGCGCACCCGGCACCGTCCAGCAGCGCCCGAGCACGCAACGCCCCGTCGCACCCAGTGGATCGCGTCCACCCGCAGCGGCGCGCAGCGCCCGCGGATCGTCGGATCGATCACTCGAGGTTCCGAAGCGCCGCTGGGGCCTGATCATCGTCGTGCTGTTGCTCGATCTCGGCCTCGCCGGCGCCGGCGTCTATCTATTGATGGAAGGGCTCGCGTCGGGCGACGTGGTTCCGACGAAGACGGGCGCAGGATCTGCGCCTGCCCCGGCGCCGGTCGCCACGGCGAAGCCGGCCGCACCACCACCCACGGCACAACCGAAACCAGACGCGCCGAAACCCGAAGCGCCGAAGCCGGACCCTACGGCCGGCTCGAGCTCGATCGCGGCCATCGCGGCCATCGCGGCCGGGAGCGGCAGTGGCTCTGGGAGTGGCGTCGAGCCCAGCAAACCCGAGGCGCCGCCGAAACCGACGAAGCAGCCGCCGAAGAAACCAAAGCTCGACACCAAGCAGCCCGTGGATCCTTATCAGGAGCCACCACCGTCGGGACCCGTCCTCGGTCCTGCGCCAGACCGAGAGAAGCCTGAATGACCACAGCTGATTCAGTCTCCTATCGATCGCTGTCGCGCGATCACCTGGTCGGCGTCGAGGTGCTCGTGCTCGACGCGGATGAGCGCGTGCACGCCGGCATCGCGCAGCTCCTCTCGGAGGTCCAGCTCCACGTCACCTGCGTCCGCAGCGCCGATCAGGCCCTGCAGGCCGTCGAGCGGCAGTTCTTCTCGGTCGCGCTCGTCGATATCGACACGCCCGATCCCCGCGACGGCATCGACACGATCCGCCGGATCAAGCAGTCCTCGCCCACCTCGATGATCATCGCGATGACGCCACGCCGCTCCTACGACGACGCCGTCGACGCGGTGCGCGCCGGTGCGATCGATCTGATCCTCAAGGCTCCCGACTCGGTCGCCTACCTCAAGGATCGCGTGCTCGACGCCGCCGGTCGCTCGGTCGGCAAGCGCGAGGTCGACACCGTCCTCGAGGACGTCCGCGGCGTCCACGACGAGTTCCTCCAGCGCTTCATGGAGGCCGAGCGCAAGATGCTCGATCTCGCAGACCGCGCCGCAGGCAAGGATCCCGCGCGCAACGTGATGATGGACGAGCTGCGCGTGCTCGTGGTCGACGAGGTCGACGACTTCTTTTCGACGATGACCGAGGCCGCACCCAACGGCTTCGTGTTCGTCCACGCCACGTCGGGTGGCGAAGGCCTCGATCGGATCAGCTCCGGCGCCTTCCACTACGCGATGGTCGCCGACGACATCACCGATCTCCCCGCCACCACGCTCGCGCGCACGATCCGCAACCAGCACCCCGACACCGTCGTGCTCACCTTCATGGGTCCCGCCGAGAACGGCCGCGTCGAGCTGGTCGAGACCAACGGCACCCGCACGCTGATCAAGCCGTTCACCGACGCGAAGCTCCTGATCGATCGGCTCGACGAGCTCTCCGAGGCGTGGCGCGCGAAGGCGCGCGAGCGCCGCTACACCCAGGCGTTCAAGGAGAAGCACTACGACTTCCTGCGGCGCTACGTCGAGGTCAAGACCAAGATCGAGCGCGCCCTCCACGACGGTCCGGGCTGAGCTACATCGCGATCGCGATCAGGATCGGGATCGCGATCAGGAGCCCCACGGGGATCGGTCCGTAGTGGAACCCGATCAGCGCGTTCCACCCCCATCGCCACTCGTCGCGTGGCGTGGCGGCAGGGCTCTCGAACGACTTCTCGGGTTGGGTCTTCGCGGAGTGCCAAGCCCTGGATTGGTCGACGAATTTCGATGCGGAACAAACGCGGACACGTCATCGTCATTCCCTGATGCGGAAGCTGCTCCTGCTCGGACTACTGGCGGCGTTGATGGGTGCGGATGCCGGAAAGCAGCGGCCGCCGGAGGTGCCGAAGTTCCGCCTGGTCCTCGCCGCGGACGATGTCGGCGGCTTCTTCTTCACCGCGTGGTCGGAAGGCGACGTGATCAGCAAGAGCAACGGCGCCGACGGCAAGCTGACCTACTTCCGGCGGTTCAAGTGGGGCGATGGCTGCGAGTGGGTCGCGACCGAAGCGCTGAGGCCGATCGGCCCGAACAAGCTCAAGTACACGTATCGCGAGACGCCGGTGTCGTGCCCGAAGGGCAGCCAGGCCGCGACCGATTCGACGACGCCGCGCGACGGCGTGGTCACCGTGCTGCCGCTCGCCAAGGACGCGCCGGAGACGCCGATCGATCAGTGGGCCGCCGGCGCGTACGGCAAGTAGTACGGTGGCGCGGTGGCAGGCCGCGTCGTCGTCATCACCGGATCCACGCGCGGCATCGGCCTCGAGCTCGCGAAGGCGTGCCTCGCGCGCGGTGATCGCGTCGTCGTCCACGGGCGCGATCCGTCGAAGGTCGCGGCCGAGCTCGGCGCGATCGGGATCGCCGCGGACCTCGCGACCGTCGACGGCCCGGCGGCGCTGATCGCGCAGGCGCTCGCGGCGTGCGGGCGGATCGACGTGCTCGTCAACAATGCGGCGAGCTCGCCCGCGCGCACGCCGCTGTGGGAGGCCGAGGCCGGCGAGCTCGGCGACGCGATCGCGATCAATGTCCGCGCGCCCCAGCTGTGCGCCCGCGCGGTGCTCGCGTGGAGCATCCCGGCCGGGCATCACGTCCGGATCGTCAACGTGTCGTCGGGCCTCGCCGGAGCACCGCGCGACGGCGCGGCGACGTACGCGGCGACCAAGGCGGCGCTCGATGGCTTCACGCGTGCGCTCGCCCTCGATGTCGGCGATCGCGCGACGGTCATCGCGGTGCAGCTCGGCGGCCATCGCACGGAGCTGGCGAAGCGGATGCTCACCGACGACGAGTACCGCGCGCTCCCCGACGCGAGCGCCGCCGCACGGACGTTGCTCGACGCGATCGGGGGTCCGGCGGATCACGTCCACGGCCGCGTGCTCGCGAGCCCCGAACCCGCGCTCGATGTCTCGCAGATCGATCTCCTGGCGCATCCGCTCGGGCCGTCGCCGCTCGCGCGCTCCGCGCTCGCACGTGCCGCGCAGGGTCCGATCGATCGGTATCCGGATCGCGATCACGCCGAGCTCCGCAAGCTCCTCGCGGCGCACCACGGGGTCGCGCTCGACGGTATCGTCCTCGGCGGCGGGATCAGCGAGCTGCTCGGGCGGGTCCTCCAGATCACCACGCGCCCCGGCGAGACCGTGATCGCGCACGTCCCGAGCTGGCCGGTGGTGCCGCACGCGCTGCGCGGGATGCGGTGGAAGCGCGTCGCGTATCGGGTGACCGACCACGTCGATCACGATCTCGAGGCGATCGAGCGCGCGATCGATCGCGGCGTCCGCGTGGTCTACCTGACCAGCCCGTCGAACCCCGGCGGGCGCGCCCTCGATGCCGCACCGTTCGAGCGGTTCCTCGCGCGGCTGCCTTCGCACGTCACGGTGATCGTCGACGAGGCCTACGGTGATTTCGCGACCCGCGAGGAGGTGGTGCGCGCAGCGAGCTGCACAGCGTGGTGCGATCAGCTGATCGTGCTGCGCTCGTTCTCGAAGCTGCACGGCCTCGCCGGGCTTCGCATCGGCTACGCGATCGCGGCGCCGAGCGCGGCGCGCGTGCTGGCGAGGATCGCGCCGCTGTTTCCGCTCGGGCATGGCGCCGGCGACGCGGCGGCCGCGGCGGTCTCCGATCACGCGTACGCGCGTCGCGTGATCGCGGAGATCATCGCGCGGCGGGCGAAGCTCGAGCGCACGCTCGACGAGCGCGGCATCGCTCGCCTTCACAGCGACGCACCGTTCGTGCTCGCGGCCATTCCCGGCACGGCCGGACCGCGCTTCTTCGATCGATATGTGATGCTGCCGGCATGGGCAGAGATCGGCTAGAGGATCCGTCGCTGTGGGCGGGAGGTGGGAGCTGGGATCCGGTGCCCGAGCCCGAGGCGCCCCCTTCGAAGAAGAACGAGGACGAGACCGAGACGCCGGGCGTCAAGCGCCATGGCAACTACGGCACACCGGAGGAGCTCGGTGATCACGGCGTCGTGGCCGGTCGGTTCCTGCCGTTTCACCGCGGCCATCAGTACCTGATCGAGTTCGCGCGCCGGTCGTGCAGGAAGCTGACGATCATGATCTTCGTGCGGCCCGGCGATCCGGTCGGCCGCGGTCATCGCCTCAATTGGATCAAGCGCGCGATCGACGATCCGGACGTTTCGATCCACGAGATCGAGACCACGCAGTCCGAGGAGCTCGCGATCCCGGCAAAGTTCAAGGAGGTGATCGCGCCGTTCGCGACCGCGGTCACCCACTTCTTCACGTCGGAGCTCGCCTACAAACCCGTCGCCGAGGCGCTCGGCGCGAGGTTCGTCCCCGTCGATCCGTCGCGCGCCGCGATCCCGATCAGCGGGACCGCGCTGCGCGCGAACCTGATGGACAACTTCCGCTACCTGGTCGCCGGCGTGCGGCCGTGGTTCGTGCGGCGCGTCGCGGTGGTCGGGGCGGAGTCGACCGGCAAGTCGACGCTGTGCGCGCGCCTCAAGGAGCAGTTCGGCGCGCTGGTGGTGCCGGAGTGGATGCGCACGCTGGTCGAGGGCGGCGTCGAGGGCTTCGTGCACTCCGGCGATATCCAGCTCGCGGCGCGCAGCCAGATCGCCTCGGAGGATGCGCTCGCGGCGCAGGTGGTCGGCAACAACGCCGGCGTGCTGATCTGCGACACCGACCTGCGCACGATCCATCTCTGGGCGCAGCGGTTGTTTCACGGCGCGCCGCCGACGTGGATCCAGGAGCAGATCAGCGTGCGGCCATACGACCTCTACCTGCTGTGCACGCCCGACATCCCGTTCAAGGGCAAGCCCGAGCGCGACCTCCCTGCCCTGCGGCGCCAGTTCCACGACGACCTGAAGAAGTCCCTGGAGGGCGAGCACGTCGTCGAGCTCGCGGGATCGCGCGACGAGCGCTTCCAGGTCGCGGCCGACGCGATCATCGAGCTGTTCGGTGGGACCAAGACGCTGCTGTCGCGCCGCGGTCAGGTCATGCCCTAACCCGGGTAGCTGTACCGCGTCGAGCACCTGAACGCGGCGCCCTCGATCTCGCCCGACCAGTCGAAGTCGGCGCCGGTGCCGGACAGCGCGAGCTCGATCGTCGCGCCCTTCGCGACGCGCACGGGATGCGGGAGCGGGAACACCACCTGCCGCCAGATCGTCTCCGGTGTGCCCGGCGCGGTCGACAGCGTGACGCCCTCGCCGAGCGCCGCCTCGAACCAGCCGGCGAAGCCGTGGATCGTGCCCGTGCGGCGGGCGTGCCACGACGTGGTCGCCGACAGCGATCCCGCGTAGTCGCCGCGCTCGAGATCGATCGTCGCCAGGGTTGCCGCCGCTGCGAGCAAGGCGCGCGGTGAGATCGTCGTGTTGTAGACGTTGTGGGTCGCGAGCTGATGCGCCACATCCCACGCGAGTCCGTAACGGGGCTTGGCAAACGCCGCGATGTGCTTCCACACCGCGGGCACCTCGACCGGCGCGACGTGCAGCGCGATCGCGTGTGGGACCACGCGCACGGAGGGCTTTCCGGCCCGGCGCCTCAGCTCGATCACCGCCGGGATCATCGAGCCCCCGATCGCGAACGGCCCCAGGCACTCCGAGATCACGACATCGATCGGCTCCGGCAACACGGTGTGTTTGGAGTGCTGCTGGAGAAAGGTCACCCCGGTGATCTGGTTCGCCCGCGCGACCGCGGCGGCCACCTGGACGATCGGATCGACGTCGATCGCCCACACCGCGCGTGCGCCGGCGCGCCGTGCGGCGATCGCGAGGATGCCGGTGCCCGTCCCGAGGTCCGCCACCGCATCCCCGGGCTTCACCACGCGCTCGATCGCTCGGAGGAATGCGCGGGTCCGCACGCCATCGTCGAGCAGGTGCCGGTGGTGGCCTACCAGCGGAGCGTACCCAGCGGCCATCGGCAGGAACGTCGTGGGGTGCCGGCTCATCGGATCACCGTCGGTAACACGCTGAGGTGAGGCGTGGCAGGGCCGTTGCACTACCACCGTTCATCATGACGACCCTACTCATCATCCTCCTCGTTGTTGCTCTCCTCGGTGGCGGCGTCGGTTACGGCCGCTACGGCGCGGCGGGTCTCGGCCCGGCCGGCCTCATCGTGCTGATCCTCGTCGTGCTCGCGCTCGCCGGTCGAATCTAGCTAGCCGCGTGATACGACGGTGCGGTGACCACACGCGCCGACGAGCTCGTCTCCGCGACGGAACAGCTCGCCGGCGCGTGTGGAGAACCTTTCGATCGCGACCTCGTCTACGAGCTCGCGCATCGCTGCGGATGGGGTGCGCGGCTGACCACGGCGCCCCTGCTGCCATCCGGCGTCAGCCACGGCGTGCCGTGGGGCCTGTCGCTCGCGATCGAGCGCGGTGGGGTCGAGCTTCGCCTGTTCGTCGAGGCGCAGGCCGATCCGCCGTCGCAGCGCTCCTTCTGGGACGCGGCCGCAGACGTCACCGACCTCGCGGCGGAGCACGGTGCCGACACGGGTCGGCTCGAGCGCATGCTCGACGGCGTGGCTCCGTTGCGGCTGTGGCATGCGGTGGCGTTGACTCGCCAGCCGCGGTGGCACGCGTATCTGTGCACGCCCGACAACGAGACGGCTCGCGGTGCCCTCGCCCGCGCCGGTGGCGCGACGCCGCTGCTGCGCCCGCAGGATCGGATCACGATGACGTCGCTCGACCTGACGGAGGCGAAGCGCGTCAAGGCGTACGTGTTGATGCCCGACGCGTCGCTCGACGAGCTCGCGATCCACAGCCCCGACGCGCGCCGGTTCGGCGAGGCGATGCTCGGCGAGGAGCGCCCGATCTGGTGGCTCGCCGCGATCTCGAGCACCACCACCGCGCTGCACTTCGGCGTGCCTCGTCACCTCGACGAAGCCACCGCCACGCAGCGCATCCGCGATCTATTGCAGTCGTTCCGGCTCCCGACGGAGGCGTGGGAGCGCGCGCGAGGGCCGCATCACTTCGTGTCGTTCCAGCGCCGCGACACGAGGCCCCGCGTCACGGTGTATTTTCTGCCGCAGGTCCAGCGATGATCGATCTGCTCGATCCCGAGCTCCATGGACGAGGCGAGGAGCTCGCCGCGTTTCGCGCGCTGCGCGAGGAGCACGGGCCGATCGTCCGCACGCCGGGTCGCCGCGGGCCCGGCTACTGGTCCGTGCTCGGGCACCCCGAGCTCGGGCTCGTGCTGCGCGATCCCGCGACGTTCTCGTCGTTCTCCGGCACCCGCCCCGAGGTGCTGCGCCCCGAGGCGTCGATCCGCCCGCTCCACAACCTCGATCCGCCCGCGCACGCTCCGCTGCGCGTGGTCGCGGGTCGCGCGATCCACGCCACCCGGCTGACCGCGCTCGATCCCGTGATCGAGGCGGCGATCGCGCGCGTGTTCGCGATCTCCACCGGCGATCTGATCCCGGTGCTCGAGGCCGAGCTCGCGCACGTGTTCGCGACCTGGCTCGGGTTCCGCGTCGATCCGCAGGTCCTCCTCGCACGAGTCAGTGGCGTCCACGCCGCCGGCGCGGCGCTGCTCGAGACCGCGCGCACCGATCCGTCGTGGCCGGCCCGCGCCGCCGAGGCCCAGCAGGCCTCGCGCGCGATCGCCGAGCTGATGGCCGACGAGATCGCGCACGCGCGCGAGGGCACCGTGCTGCGCGAGATCCGCGAGGCCGCGCCCGATCAGGCGCACTCGCTGGGGGCGCTGCTCGTCGAGGCCGGACTGCCCACCTCGAGCGACGCGATCGGCAGCGCGATCGTCGACCTCGTGGACCAGCCGAGCGCGCTCGCCGCCAACCCGGACCTCCTCGTCGAGGAGCTGCTCCGCCGCGCCTCGCCGATCGCGCAGTTCGCGCGGCTCGCGACCCGCGATGTCGAGCTCGCGGGCGTCCACATCCGCGCCGGCGAACAGGTCGTCACCTGGATGGTCGCGGCGAATCACGACGAGCGCGTGTTCGCCGCGCCGGAGCAGCTCGTGCCGTCGCGCGATCCCAACCCGCACGTCGCGTTCGGGGCCGGGCCGCATCGCTGCCTCGGCGCGATCCTCGGGCGCCGGCTCCTGCGCGCGGTGATCGCCACGCTGCGCCGCCGTACGGTGACCTCGACCGCCCCGCCCGTCCGCCGTGCGTCGAGCTACATGCGGGGCTACGCCAGCCTGCCCGTGACCATCGAGTCGCGATCGGCCGGGAACCAGGTGTAGGCTCGCCGCATGCGCAAAGCCCTGCTTGCACTCCTGCTGCTGTTGCCCATCGGTTGCAAGGACGACGCCGCGGAGTCGTACGACACGCTCCAGGACTGCTTCACGGATCACACCGAGGAAGAGTCGCTGCCGGTCGTCGAGGCGCTGGTCGTCTGCTGCCTCGATCACCCGATCATGGGCGTCAACCCGTCGTGCGGTGACACCGAGGCCGACTGCATCAACCACCTGACCGACGAGATCAAGCAGACGGACGCGAGCACGGTCGACATCATGGACGCCTGCGCCGAGTACGAAGACCAGCTCGCGCCTGCGCCCTGAGCGTTGGCCCCCGACGGTTTGGGGCCCGAGCCCGAGGTAGACAGCAGCGTCATCGGGTACGCCAGATCGGGCGAGGTAGCACGCGGCACGTCGCCCGTGTCGGATCCCGTCGCGATCGCCCGCGCCACCATCGAGGTGCCACCCCACCGCCGCACCGTTCCATCTCACCTGCGCTGAAACGCCAACCTCCCGGGTGATCTTCCTCTTGGCAGAGAGAACGCGGACGGCGCTGCGGGCTGCCGGGTTTGCATGGCCGCCGGATCCGGACCACGGAACCGCGAACACATCGATGGGAGCTCGGTTTGAATGGCCGGCCGATCGAGCGAGACAGGCCCGTCTCGGATCCCGTCGCGATCACCCACGCCACCATCGAGGTGCGCCACCCACCTCACCTGCGCTGAAACGCGAACCTCCCGGGTGATTCTCTTTCTGGCAGAGAGAACGCGGACGCCGCTGCGGGCCGCGCCGCGTTTGCATGGTCGCTGGATTTGGATCATGGAACCGTGAGCACATCGATGGGAGCTCGGTCTGAATGGCCGGCTGCGCTGAAACGCGAACCTTCCGGGTGATTCTCTTTCTGGCAGAGAGAACGCGGACGCTGCGCCGGGTTGCATGGCCGCCGGATCCTGACCACGGAGGAAGCCGTCATCGGGTACGTCAGCGCGCGGCACGTCGACCGCGCGCACATCGATGGGAGCTCGGTCTGAATGGCCGGCCGATCGATCGAGGAGGCCCGTATCAAATCCCGTCGCAATCGCCCGCGCCACCATCGAGGTGCGCCACCCACCGCCGCACC
>Ga0075163_10003397_pt1 | contig 21395 bp, 22 predicted proteins | sample JI1023141ADNA_FD_71478 | JGI IMG/M metagenome (GOLD analysis project Ga0075163, IMG submission 71478) | Wastewater effluent complex algal communities from Wisconsin, to seasonally profile nutrient transformation and Carbon sequestration -... | ecosystem: Engineered > WWTP > Effluent > Algae... | reverse complement strand
GCTGATGCAGCGGATGCCGCCACAGCTGCCACCGATACCCAGGTCGCCCAGTGGGCCGGCGGCGCCATCCATCAATACGCAGAGTGCGCCCGGCGCCTCGACGCCCTGATCCGTTTCAGTGAGGCCCCGCAGTGATCATCGAAATCAACTACTTCACCGTCGTCATCGCCGGCGCCGTTCTGTCGGCCTTTGCCGGCGTCCTGTGGGCTGTCGGCCGCACATTCCTGCAGCAGTACGGATCGATGCTCGCCGATCAGCTGGCCGCGCACCGGGCGAGCGAGCAGAAGGTCGCGGCAGACATCCAGGCTCGCCTGGATCGCATGGAGTCTGATCAGGCAGCCAAGCTGCGCGCGATTGATCTTGAGCTCGATGCGCTCCGCAGCTCCAGCGCAAAGGCCCTCACCCACGGTGACCTCGACGACCTGTACATCAAGGTCAACGCCACCTCCAACAGCGTTTCCAAGATGGAAGGGCTGCTCTCCAACGTCAACGAGACCCTGCGGATGATCCTCGCCCGCATTGCCGAGAAGGGACTGTCATGACCACTGCCGCCGAGCGCCTCGCCACGGCCACCCGCCGCCGCGCCACCCTCACCCTGCTGTTCTTCGCCCCGGGCCGCACGCTCAGCGTGCCCCGCCTGGTGCGTCAGCTCGAAGAGCAGCACGGGCAGGTCGCTTCCAGCGGAAAAGTCCGCGCCGACCTGGTCGCCATGGCCGACCAGGGCTACATCACCTGCGTGGAAGACGCGAGCACACTCACCGAGTCCGGCCGAGACGTGGTGATGGACCGCATTGAAATCGCCGTGTAGCCATGGCAAGCAAACGCGCCCAGCGCAGGAAAGCCTGCACAGGAAAGATCCGGCATGCCGACGCCCTGGCAGCGCTCGCCCACATCAATGCCCTGTTTCGCAGCAAGGGCTACCAGGGGCATTTAAACCCCTATCACTGCCGCTTCTGCGGCGGTTACCACGTCGGCCACGCGCCGAGGAAGTAACGCCACCATGGCTCACTCAGACGACACCCGCCGGGCAGTCCGATCTGCCTTCATCTTCGAGCAGCTCGGCCTTGAAGTCGCGGCCCTGAAGCACGGCGTGCCCACCGGCACAGCCCGTCGCTGGATCCGCGAAGCCAAGGCCGCGGGCGACGACTGGGAGAAGGCCCGCAGCGCGCAGCTCATCGCCGGCGGCGGCATTGAAGACGTAGTGCGCCAGACGCTCGCCGTGGTGGTGCAACAAGTGCAGGCCACGGTGGACACGATTCAGGCCGCAACCGACATGGCTCCCGGCGACAAGGTGCAAGCGTTGGCCAGCCTTGCCGATGCCTACAACAAGCTCATGGCAGCATCGCGGCGCATGATGCCGGAGACCGACAAGCTGGCCGTGGCCATGGACGTGCTCAAGCGTTTTGGGGAGCACATCGCCAAGCGCAAGCCGGGCCTGGCGCATGAGTTTGTCGAGCAGATCGAAGAGTTCGCGGCCACGTTGGCCACGGCCTACAAATGAGCACCAGCTCAAAAGCCTTCCTCGCCGAGATCGCGGGCCTCGCCGCCAGCTTTCGGGCACGCATTGAAGCCGAGGTAACAGGGTTCGACCCCGATCCCGCTGCATGCCAAAAGCGCCGCATGCAGGCATGGGACGACTACGACTATTTCGTGAGCGCCTACTTCCCGCACTACGCGCGGAGCCCGCACAAGAGCGAGCTGCACAAGTACCTGTTTACGCGCTTGCCCGAGATCGTCGCCAGCGAGAAAAGCGAGACCGATGCTATTGCCGCGCCTCGGGGGGAAGCTAAGTCCACCTTGGTGTCGCAGCTCTTCGTGTTGTGGTGCCTGGTCACCGGGCGCAAGCGCTACCCTGTGATCGTGATGGACAGCATCGACCAGGCGTATCCGATGCTAGAGGCGATCAAGGCGGAGCTGCAGTTCAATCCGCGCTTGCTGATGGACTTCCCCGAAGCCTGTGGGCAGGGCCGCGTCTGGCAGGCTGGCACCATCGTGACCCGCAACGACGCCAAGGTGCAGGTGGCCGGTGCCGGAAAAAAGCTGCGCGGCCTTCGCCATGGCCCCTACCGGCCCGACCTGTGCGTGCTCGACGACATTGAGAACGACGAGCAGGTCGCCAACCCCGAGCAGCGCGACAAGCGCCAGGCCTGGATCAGCAAAACGGTGCTGCCGCTGGGGGGGGCCGGGGCGAAGTTCGATGTGGTGTATATCGGCACCATCCTCCACCACGACTCGGTCTTGTCCCGCACGCTGGCCAATCCGCTGTGGCGGTCTGCCCGCTTCAAGGCCCTGCTGGCATGGCCCGATCGTATGGACATGTGGGAGACCTGGGAAGAACTGCTGCGTAACGAAGGCCCGGCCAATGCCGACCTCTATTACGCAGCGCACCAGGCTGAGATGGACGCAGGCAGCGTGTGCAGTTGGGCCGCCCGGCCGCTGCTGGCGCTGATGAAGATCCGTGCCCGCGACGGCCACGACACCTTCGACTCCGAGTACCAGAATGACCCCGTCGCCGGCGACAACGCCCCCTTCGCCAAGGCCATCACTTTCTGGGTGAATCGGCTGGCCGAGTGGATCTTCTTTGGCGCGATCGACCCCTCGCTTGGCAAGGCCGGTGCCAGCCGTGACCCGTCGGCCATCCTGGTGGGCGGGCTCAACCGCGCGACGATGGTGCTGGACGTGGTGGAGGCCGGCATCAAGAAGCGCCTGCCCGACCGCATCATCGAGGACGCCATCACCCTGCAGAAGCAGTACCGCTGCCTGCTGTGGGTGGTCGAGACCGTGCAGTTTCAGGCCTTTCTATATAGCGAGCTGCTCAAGCGGGCGGCCCTGGCGGGTATTGCCTTCCCCGCCCGTGGCGTGCAGCCCATCGCAGACAAGATGCTGCGCATCGAGAGCCTGCAGCCGCACATGATGAACGGGCTGATCCGCCTGCATCCCAGCCAGACAACCTTGATCGACCAGCTAAGGCACTTCCCTAAGGCTGACCACGACGACGGGCCCGACTGCCTGCAGATGCTGCACATGGCCGCCACCACGATGTGCAATGCCGGCGCCGCCGGCTTTCAAACCATCAGCCGCCACGGCAGCCCCGCCGACAACGACTACAGCGGGACGTCATCCCGCAGGATGTTTTGACCATGGCCAAGATCCTCGACCAATACGGCGACCTCATGCAGACCGGCGATATCGCCGAACCGCAGACTGCGCGCATCGTGCAACTGCAGCAGCAGGTGCTCACGTCTCAGCTCGACGGCATTACCCCGGCGCGGGCTGCCCGCATCCTGCGCGATGCTGACCAGGGTGACATCGTTGCGCAGCACCAGCTCTTTGACGACATGCTCGACAGGGATGCTCACCTACGCTGCGAATTTGAAAAGCGCCAGGGCGCGATCGCCGGCCTCGACTGGTCGATCGCAGCACCGAAGGGTGCCAGCCCGGCCGAGAAGAAAGCCGCCGAGTGGGTCGAGGAGGTCCTGCGCGACGTTGTCGACGACTTGGAAGACGTACTGCTGGCGATCATGGAGGCGCCGGGGCACGGCTTTTCCGCAGTCGAGATCGAATGGCAGCATTGGGGTAAGGAGTGGATTCCGCGCTTCCATCCTCGACCACAGACCTGGTTCAAGATGGACTCAAGCCGCCGCCACCTGCGCCTCAATGATGGAAGCGCTGAAGGTGCAGTGCCAACGCCCATGGGCTGGATCATGCACAGTGCCAGAAAGGTCAAGACCGGCTACGGCGCGCGCGCCGGCCTGCTGCGCCCGGCGGTGTGGCCGTTCCTTTACAAGGCCTACAGCATTGGTGACTTTGCCGAGTTCCTGGAAACGTACGGCCTACCGATCATCATCGGCAAGTACATGAGCGGCGCCAGCCCGGAAGAAAAGAGCAGCCTGCTGCGTGCCGTGGCAGCGCTGGGCCATGATGCCCGGGCCATCATGCCGGAAGGCATGCAGCTCGAGATCCAGGCGATCACCGGCGGCGCCGGCGGATCGCACCACCTGGCCATGGTCGACTGGGCCGATCGCGCCCAGTCCAAGCTGGTGCTCGGCCAAGTGCTCAGCGCCGAGGCCAAGGCAACCGGCATGGGCAGTGGGGTGGCGGACCTGCAGGGCGAGGTGCGCAGCGACATCCGCGCGAGCGATGCCCGGCAGATTGCCAGCACGTTGACCCGTGACCTGGTCTATCCGCTGATCGCTCTCAATCGGGGCGGCATTGACGGCCTCCGCCGCTGCCCGCGGTTCGTGTTTGACTTGGGCGAAGCCGAAGACCTGAAGCTGTTTTCTGAGGCGCTGCCCGCGCTGGCCCAGGGCGGTGCCCGCATCCCGGTATCGTGGGTCCACGAAAAGCTGCGCATCCCCGAAGCCCAGGGCGATGAGCCCGTGTTCGGCCGGCCCCAGCCCAGCCCGCCCGTTCCGCCGGCGGCGCCCCCCGTTCTGCCCGCCACCCTGCGTGCGGCGCTGGCTGCCCTGGCAGCAGCCCGGCCGCCCGCACCGGACGGCGTCGACACCCTGGTGGCCGCCGCCCTGCAGGATTGGCAGCCAGTGATGCAGCCCCTGGTCGATCCCATCCAGGCCGCCATGGATGCCTCCGCCAAGGCCGGCGAAACCGCCGAGCAGTTCCTGGCACGCTTGCCGGCGCTGCTCACGCAGATGGACGTTACCGAGCTGACGGCCGCGCTGGCCCATGCAGCCTTCACCGCCCGCCTGGGCGCCCGTGCCGGGCTCGGTGATGACTGATCGCCTCGCCGCCCTGGCCCGCTCCGGCCCGGCGCCCACGCCGGCCCAAGAGTTCGCCCGCCTCTACAAGCTCACGCCCGAGGAGGCAGTGCGTTACCTGCAGGGCCGCGACCAGGTCGAAACTACCTACGACTGGCGGGACATGTGGCAAGAGGAACACGCCGAGAAGTTCACCATCTCGCGCCTGTCCCGGGCCGACATCCTCAAGTCGCTACAAGATGGAATCACCGCCTCGGTGGAAGGCGACCTCACCCGCCGCGACTGGACCAAGTCCGCCACGCGCCTGCTCGCCAAGGAAGGCTGGTGGGGCGAGGTCACGCAGATCGACCCGAGCACCGGCGAAGCGGTGACCACCACCTTCGACAAAGCCCGCCTCAAGCTCATCTTCGACACCAACACCAGGGTCGCCTACAGCGCCGGGCAATGGGAGCGCATCCAGGACGCAAAGTTGACGCACCCCTACGTGCGCTACATCACCCAAGGCGACGAGTTGGTGCGTGCCTCCCACCGCCCCTGGAACAACGTTACGCTCCCGGCCGAGGATCCCTTCTGGAACACGCACTGGCCGCCCAACGGCTGGCGCTGCCGCTGCCGCGTCCAGTCCATGACCCGACGCGAGTACGACCGCCTCAAGGCCGACGGCGCTATCGTCACCGAACGCCCGCCCACCAAGACCCGGGAATGGACCAACGGCCGCACCGGCGAAGTACTCGACGTGCCGGTAGGCATCGACCCCGGCTGGGCCTACAACCCTGGCCAGGCTGGCGCCCGCCGCGCCGAGCTGGCGCGCCTGGCCGCCAACAAGATCGCCACCGCCCCGGCGGCGCTGGGCGCAGAAGCCTGGCAGGACGTAGGCCCGGCCGTGGCGCCGGCCCTCGCCGAGGAATACCGCGCCTGGCTGAAGGAACTGCCCGACAACCCCAAGGCCAAGGGGCGCACCCCGATCATCGGCGCCATCCACCCGGAAGACTTGCGCTGGCTTGCGGATAAGGATCTGCCACAGCCCAACCATGCGGAGATAGGCGTATCCAGCGGGCCCATCGTCGGGCCCAAGGCGCGCCGGCATGAAGCACAAGGCAATGCGCTACCTGGCCAGGTGTGGGAGAACCTCCCCGAGCTGATCGCCGAACCGCTCGCCGTCCTCTACGACACCCAGAACGGAACGCTGCTCTACATCCTGCCGGATGCCTCCGCGCGACGCGGACAGCTTGCAATGGAGTTCGAGTTTGCGTCGAAGAACAAGACCAACGTGGTGATCTCGGGATACCGCCCGCTGCTGAAAAACCTGCGCGAACGGATCGCAGCGGGGGACTTGACGATGATGCGGGGAGATCTTGGTGAGGAGTGAGAGCGGGAGGCCGGCCGTCCCTCCATACACGCCCGTCGCGCAAGGCGAACATCGCATGAGCGTGGATGCCGATTCCCACGCCTCGCTCTCACTTCAATTTTAGGCGGATAGCCCCATGATTACCATCACCCTGGATTCGGATGACATCGGCCCGGTGCTCAAGCGCCTCCAGGGCCGCATGCGCAACCTCCGCCCCGCCATGGCCGGCATCGGCATGGAGCTCGAAAACCGGGTGCGCAACCGCTTCGACTCCCGCACCGACCCCAATGGCGCCCAGTGGGCGGCCTGGTCACCGAGCACCGTCGAGTCCTACCCGAAGGACGCGCACCGCAAATTGCTCGACCGCTACGGCGACATGATGGCAAGCCTCAACCACCAGGCCGACGCCGAGAGCGTGGCCATCGGCTTCGGCCAGCCCTACGCCACGTATCACGAGTTCGGCACCACGCGCATGCCCCGGCGCGGCCTCCTCACCGCCGACCCGGAGGCCGGCACTCTGGCTCCGGCCGACGAGCAAGCCATTCTCGACGTGCTCTACAACCTGCTCGACCAGACCATCGACGGCGTCTGACCCCGGTTTCAAGGAGCGGCCCGTAGCGCGATTTTGAGGGTGGGGGTGCGGCCACCATAGCCGCCGCTCCCTGATCGTTGAAATTAACGGGGGAGTAACGGGGTCTGTGGGGCTCTATGCTCCTCGGCGCGCCGAAGCTCTTCGGCCTCTCGACAGGTTCATGCGCGCGCGACCATCCGGCGCATGCCCTCCGCCCACGCCCCCATCTCTGTTGGTGTCGCCGTACTGACGCTCCGGGTCAAGCCCGGCGAGCCGCTGTGCCGGCTCATCCCCGCCGGCCGGTTCGACGCCCCTCGGGGCGCCATGGCGGGTGCCGGCCCCTGGAATCTCACTCCCGAAGCCGCGGCCCGCATCATCGCCGTCAACGCCACCCGCTCGGCGGACATCCCCATCGACTACGAGCACCAGCTCCTGTCCTCCGCCGACAACGGCGAGCCGGCGCCCGCCTCGGGCTGGATCTCGCCGCGCTCCCTTGTGTACATCTCCGACGGCCCCGAGCCCGGCCTGTATGGCGCCGTCAAATGGACAGCCCGCGCCGGCGCACTGATCGCCGCCGACGAATACCGCTACCTCTCGCCAGTGTTCCCGTACGACCCGGCCACGGGCGAGCCCCTCGATCTGCTCAACGTCGCCCTGACCAATCAGCCAGGCATCGACGAGCCCATCCGCGCCGCGCTCTCTGCGCGGTTCAAACCCCACCAGGAGACCCCTGTGAATGAAACGCTGAAGAAGTTGCTCCAGGCCTTGGGGCTGCCCGAGACCACGGCCGAGGCGGACGCCCTGGCCGGTGTCGCGGCGCTCAAGGCCAAAGCCGATGCCGCCACGGTGGAAATCGCCAGCCTCAAGGCAGGCGCGGTGGCCCACACCTCCGAGATCGCCGCCCTCAAGGCGGGCGGCGCCGCGGCCCCCGACCCCGCCCAGTACGTCCCCGTCGGTGTCGTGAGCGACATGCAGAAGCAGCTCGCTGCACTCTCCGGTCGGCTGGTCGACGACGAAGCCGGCCGCATCGTCGAGCTGGCCATCTCCGAGGGCCGCCTTATCGAAGCCCAGCGCCAGTGGGCCAGCGACCTGGGCAAGAAAGACCTGGCCGCCCTCAAGAGCTACGTCGCGGCCACGCCCGCCATTGCCGCCCTCGGCGGCATGCAGAGCGGCGGCAAGGGCCCGGGTGCGGGCAACCCTCAACAGTCCGACGCAGATCTCGCCGTGTGCAAGGCCCTGGGCCTTACCGCCGAGCAGTTTGCCGCCGGCAAGCTGGAGCGTTAAACCATGGCTGCACTCACCGCCCCCCGTAACACCCTCGAACGCGTCGGCCCCGTCAACGCGTTCCCGCTCAAGGCCAACACCACCGTGCAGCAGGGCAGCCTGGTCGTGCTCGATGCCGGCTACGCCGCCCCGGGCCGTACCGCCACCGGCCTGATCGCCGCCGGCCGGGCCGAATCCTCCGCCACCGCCGTTGCCGCGGGCTCCGCCCAAGTGCCGGTCAAGGTGGGCACCTTCAAGTTTGGCAACTCCGCCGCCGCCGACCTGATTACCCAGGCCGACGTGGGGGCCGACTGCTACATCGTCGATGACCAGACCGTCGCCAAGACCTCCGGCGGCGCCACCCGCAGCATTGCCGGCAAGATCATCGCCATCGATTCGGATGGCGTGTGGGTCAAGGTCGGCGCAGGCCTTTAACCAGGAGCGAACCCCATGATCATCACCAACGCCACCCTCGCCAGCCTGGCTCAGGGCTTCAACGCCGCCTTCATGATGGGCTTTGGCTCGGTCACCCCGAGCTGGCAGCAGATCGCCATGACCATCCCCAGCACCTCCGACGCCGAGAACTACGGCTGGATGAAGGATATGCCGGGCGTCCGCGAATGGATCGGTGCCCGCCAGTACAACAACCTGGAGAGCATCAACGCCCAGCTCAAGAACAAGGACTGGGAGCACACCATCGCGGTCAAGCGCACGTCCATCGACGACGACAAGCTCGGCATCTACACCAACCTCTTCCAGATCCAGGGCGAGATCGTCGCGCGCCACCCTGACGATCTGGTTTGGGGCCTGCTGCCGCAGGGCTTCACCCTCAACGGATTCGACGGCCAGTACTTCTTCGATACCGACCATCGCACCTTCGGCCGCGACAAGGTCGAGAAGGACTGGAGCAACGTGCAGGCCGGCTCCGGCGCGCCCTGGTTCCTGCTCGACCTGAGCCGCAGCTTCATGAAGCCCCTGATCTTCCAGGATCGCAAAAAGCCCCAGTTCGTCTCCCGCACCGACCCGGGCGACTCCCGCGTCTTCGACCTGAACGAATACGTCTTCGGCGCCGATGCCCGTTACAACGCCGGCTTCGGCTTCCATCAGCTCGCCTTCGGCTCCAAGGCCACCCTCAACGCCGCCAACTACGACGCCGGCCGCCTGGCGCTGGCCAGCCAGTTCCGGCCGGACGGCAGCCCCCTCGGCGTGCGCGCCACCCACCTGGTGTGCGGCGCCAGCAACGAGATGCTGGCGCGGGAGCTCCTCGAGCGCGAGCGCGACGCCGCCGGCGCCGACAACATCCGGCGCAACACCACCCAGCTCATCGTCAGCCCCTGGCTGGAGTAAGCCATGGCCAAGCCGCGTTCCCAAGCTCCCCGGCCACCCCGGGGTACCGCGGCCGGGGGCGGTAGCCCCGGCACCAATACTTCCGCAGCCGACCAGGCAGCCAAAGCAGACGTGTCGGAGAACGCGGGGGCTTCGGCCCCCGCCAATCCGCCTGTCAGCGATGGCTCGCCGCCCCTCTCCGAGACCGGGAATGCTCCCCCCGAGGGGGGCCATACCGAGTCGGCCGGGGCGCCTGCCGGCACCGACATTCGAAGTGAGCTGGATTTCGCCGTGGAGGGCGGGCTCGGCATTCCGGCCAGCGGAATGCTGGCCGTCCGTGCCTGCCGCCCCGAGGGCATGCGCCGCGCCGGGCGTTACTGGAGCGGCACGGTAACGACGGAAGTGCCGGTCTCCGAGTTCACCGAAGAGCAGCTTGAGCGGCTGCTCACCGAGCCGCTGCTCAATGTCATCACGATCTTGGTCTCGCTGGAGGACGCGCCGTGAGCATGCTGATTGGCCTCGACATGAGCACCAACCCGCCCACACGACGGGAGCTGCAGTGCGACGCGCAGGGGCGGCTGATCATCTCCGGGACCGTGTCGGGGGGCGATGGCGGCGGATCCTCCGACACAACCGAGGCGACACAGCTGCTGGTCAAAGCCGCCACCCAATCCATTGCCACTACGTCGGGCGCTCCCGCCGATACCCGCGCCCCCTGGTATGACTCCGCGGCGTCGCTGGTCTCGCTGCTGAAGCTCTCGATCGCCGCCTTCGTCGGCGCCGGCTCGCGCAGTTACATCTACACCTCCGGCCGTCTCACTTCCGAGACCTGGACGCTGTTCGGCGTCATCCGCACCAAAACTTACACCTACACCGCCGGCGTGCTGACCGGGGAGAGCGATTGGGCGCAATGAAAGTGAGCGACGTCTACAAGTTCGGAGCGCTGTCGCCGGCGCCGGGGAGGTTTCCTGTTGCCGATGCAGATGGCTTTATCGATCCCGCTTGGTTGCGGTCCGCCGGCAACGATATCGGCACGCCTGGCGCCCAGGGGTTCGGCGTTGGCGTGTGCCCTTCGCCTCCGCCGGGCTTTGCGCCGATGACTGGCACGACAGACCCAGCCAGCGACAACTACGGCAACTACACCTACATTGATGGCTCTGTAATGGTGTGGGTACCCGCGTTTTGGTACAAGGTGGGCACCGGCGGCAACGGCTTGGCCGTTAATGCGCTCGCCATCAAGGCGTTTTCGGCGTACTCGACGCAGGCTGCGGCCGCGGCAGATGGCTACGCTCTGCACCGCGCTTTCTTTGATGGCGGTGTGCAGCCCGGCTTCTTTGTCGACAAATATCAGTGCAGCAATAACGGTGGTGTCGCCTCGTCGATCCGCTACGGTGCGCCGCTTTCGACAGCTGCCACGCACAATCCGATCTCTGCCCTCGACGGCGCCCCGGCGAACATCTACGGCGGCACGATCGCTGCGGCAAAGACCCGGGGCGGCGCGTTTCATCCGGCCTCCATCTTCATGTATAGCGCGCTGGCCATGCTCTCTATGGCTCACGGTAAGGCCGCCACGGCCAGCACCTGGTGCGCCTGGTATGACGCCGCTGGCGTTACGAACTATCCGAAAGGCAATAACAACAACGCCCTACGGGATGTTAATGACGCCGCAGTGCTGTACGTCTCCGACGGCTACAGCAACTGCGGGCAAACCGGTAGCGGCGCACCATTCGCAAAAACCACCCACAACGGCCAAGCCTGCGGCATCGCTGACCTCAACGGCAATATGTATGAAGTGGCGCTGGGCGTGCAGTGCGTGGCCACGAGCAAGGCCATCACGGCGATCACCCAAGCCAACCCCGCCGTCTGTACGGCTGCTGCGCATGGCTTTGCCACGGGTGATGCGATCCTGATTACCAGCGGCACCGGCATGACGGCGCTCAATGATCGGCTCTACACCATCACGGTGCTCACGGCCGACACGTTCTCGCTCGGCGGCGTCGACTCCAGCGCGCTGCCTGCCTATACGGGTGCTGCGTCGGTGGTGCGGGGCGCCTTCTATGCCGCAAAGACCGCCACCAGGCTGCGCGACTTTACGGCCAGCATCGCGCTGGCCAGCGACCACTGGGGTGCCGTGGGGGCTGCCGCGAGTTTCCAGGCGATCACCCCACGATTCCGCACCGACTACCCCAACAACGGCGCCGCCCAACGCTTCGGCAACGCGGCTGCGCAGGTGTTGTCGAGCGCCACCGCGGGCGATGACTGGATACTGGCTGGCGCTGGACAGCCACAGGTGGGCGGCGTGAGCCCGGCGGGCAGCAATCAATTCGGCGTGGATTACTACTACCAGTACGTGCGAAACGAGCTGTGCCCGATTGCTGGCGGCAGCTGGAGCACCTCGTCCGGTGCCGGCGTCTGGGCGGTCAATTGGAGCCACGCGCGGACGAACTCGAGCGACTACGTGGGCTTTCGCGCCGCCTCGTACCTCTGAGGCCCGGAGCGATAGCGATGGGCCTGCACTCGGAAGCTGCGCTGGACCGGCGTTTCATCGAAATGATGCGGCAGCTCAACGGCTACCTGAATCATTTCCCGAAGCATGAAAAGTACGGCCTGGCGCAGCAGATCCGCCAAACAGCCTACGACATGTACGGCCTGGTGGTAGAGGCCCAGAAGCGCTACCAAAAGAAGACCACGCTCACCAATCTCGACATCCGGCACGAGCAGTTGCGCATGTTCGTGCGCTTGGCGCACGAGCTGGGCTATTTCGAGTTCCGCGATGGCGCCCGGGTCGATGCAGGGCCGGAGACGCTGGCGCAAAAGCGGTATGTCTCGGTCTCGGCGCGCATTGACGAGATCGGTCGCATGGTCGGCGGCTGGATTGCCGCAGACCGCGACAAAAGTGCAGCACGGGAGGCGTCTTGAAATGTGCCTGATTGCTGGCGGCAACTGGAGCAACTCGTCCAGTGCCGGCGTCTGGGCGGTCAATTGGAACAACGCGCGGACGAACTCGAACGACAACGTGGGCTTTCGCGCCGACTCTACGCCACCTCACGGCCCTCACGGGCGCAGTGGAGAAGAGGGAGGCGCCTTCCGGCCTTGGGCGAAATCGTGGTGCCATCCGCTTTCTGGTAGCCGGCCTGCCGGCGAACGTCAGCGAGGTGTTTCATGAAACGGGTGGGTGGGCTGTTCGATGCAGCTTTTTCCCTTGAGGGCCTGCATCAGGGCTATCTGGATGCCCGCAAGAACAAGCGCGGCACGCATGCTTGCTTCCAGTTCGAGCGGCACCTGGGCGAGCAGCTCAGCGCACTGCATGTAGCGCTGATGGACGGCAGCTATCGGCCGCTGCCCTACAACACCTTCAAGGTCTTCGAGCCAAAGCCGCGCTTGATCTACGCCCCAGCGTTTCGCGACCGCGTCGTACAGCACGCCATCTATCGCGTGATCCAGCCCATCTTCGACGCCAGCTTCATCGATCAGTCCTTTGCTTGTCGGCCCGGCAAGGGTACCCATGCCGCGGCCGACTACGTGCAAGCCGCCCTGCAGCAAGCGCCGGCCGGCAGCTACCTGCTGCAGCTCGACATCCGTAAGTTCTACTACCGCATCAATCGGCAGATTTTGCGGGTGCTCATCGAGCGCAAAATCAAGGACGCGCGCCTAGTGGGCGTGATGATGCGCTTCGCCGACCAGGGTGAGCCCGTCGGCGTACCCATCGGCAACCTGCTCAGTCAGATTTACGCGCTGATCTATCTCAACCCACTGGACCACTTCATCAAGCGCAGCCTGAAAGTGCGCAGCTACGCGCGCTACGTCGACGACTTCATCCTGATCGGCCTGTCGCGGGATGAAGCCTTGGCGCACCGTGCAGCCATTGTTCAGTTTCTGGCTGATCGCCTCGAGCTCCAGCTCTCGAAAAGCACTATCGCCCGCGTGCAGCACGGCGCTAACTTCGTTGGCTATCGCACCTGGTCCACTCGTCGCTTTGTGCGCCGGCATGCACTCTACACCTACCGCCGAGCGCTGGCCGCCGGGCGCATTGAATCCGTCGTGTCATCCCTGGGCCACGCCCGCCGCACGGCGTCCTATCGCCACATGCTCAACCAAGGAAAGGATCGTCATGACATCTATTGTCAGCTACCAAAAAGCCTCCGACGCGCACACGACTTACGAGCTGCGCGTCCCTGACGCCCAGGGCAATGAGGGTGAGATCTATTGTGCCGAGCTGGGCACCGTCGACGGCGTGACTTACGTGTCCGTGCCCGACGGCGTGACGCTGCCTGAGCAGCTGCCGCAGATCGCAGGCAGCGTGCGGCTCGTAACCCTGACCCCTGAGCTGCGCGAGCGGCTGAGGGCGCTGAGCCCCCACTGCGCACTGATCTCTGAGCGTATGGTGCAGAAGATCCGTGCGCGGTATTCGATTGACGATGAGATGTTCTTCGCCCGCATCGGTGTGGGTGCAGCAACGGGCATGTACACCCCGACGCCGGAGGAAATGGCAGAGATGCAGGCGTTTGGGGCGTTTGTGGAAGGGGTGAGGCAGTGGGGACGGGCGGAGCGGGAGAAGCTGGGGGTGTAGTTCGCAGCCGAAACCCTTCTCTCTCGCATTGTTGCGGCCCTTCGAGCCAGGATGCTGCTGTTTTTAGTTGGAGCATCCCATGCCCTACGCCACCCAATCCGACCTCGCCGCACGCTTCGGCGAGGCTGAACTCATCCAGCAGACCGACCTCACCGGCACCGGCGCCGTCAACAGCCAGGCGATTGCCGATGCGCTGACCGACGCCTCGGCCCTGATCGACGGCTACGTGTCCGCCCGCTACAGCCTGCCCCTTGCCGTGGTGCCCGGCCTGCTGGTGGGCGTGTGCTGCGACCTTGCGCGTTACGCCCTGTACATCGAGGCGGTGCCACCCATCGTGCAGCAGCGGCGCGACCAGGCCATTTCCACACTGCGCGATATCTCCCAGGGCAAGCTGCGTCTCGAGGTGGGCGGCGATACCCCCAGCGTGCCCGCGCCGTCCGGCCTGGCGGAGGTGGTGCAGGCCGGGCGCAGGGTATTCGGCGGCGGGCTGCGCTGATGCTGATGGAACTTGAACCCCTGATCATCGCCCGCCTGGCCAGCCTGCCAGGCTTGCTGGGTGCCTATGGCGCCGCCGAGTTTGCCGGGCTGGCCAAGGCCGGCAAGCCTTCCCCCTGCGCCTACGTGGTGTACGGCGGGTATCGGCCGGTACAAAGCAGCGACGACGGCGCCGTCGCCCGCGTGGAAGAGAGCTGGATGATCGTGCTCAGCCTCAAGTCGGCCAGCCCCATCCAGGGGGCCGACCCGGTTCGTGCGGCAGCACGTCCGGAGGTGGCGGCAGTGCTGCGGGCCTTCATGGGCTGGACGCCGGATGTGCAGAGTTACAAGGCCTTCAAGCTCGCGCCCGGGCCACGCCCGGAGCCCGAGCCGGCGCGCCTGCTCCTGCCGATCGTGTTCACGGTGGAGCACGTCATCAACGTGGAGGGGTAGCGACTCCGCCGAAGCCCTTCGCCCTCTCGAGCGCCGCGCGCGCGCGGAAAAATGGCCTCGCGTCCATCCGGATGCCAGGCCATTTTTTTGGGAGTCGTCATGAGTTACAGCCGCAGTTTTATGGGTAAGGGCACGATCTACCGGCGCAAGCGTGGCGTGGCCAACGCCCCGCTCGAGCCGATGGGCAACTGCTCCAAGCTGGTCTTCAACGTAGAGCAGGAGCGCATCGACGAGCTGGACTATGAGTCCGCCGGCGGTGGCAAGCGGAAGACGATCTACCGGATCTCGGGCGTTACCGCGTCCATCACCACCAAGAACCACGACCCCATAATCCTCGCCCTGGGCTTGCGTGGCATCGTTACCGAGCAAGACTCGGTAACGCCTATCACCGGCGAGGCGCATCCCGATGTCGCCAAGGGCAGCCTGGTCGTCTTCGATCGCTTCCCAGACCTTACCCAGCCCATCGTTGTCAAGAAGGGCGCCACCCCGATTGCCCAAGCCAGCAACTACGAGCCGAAGCGCGTGGGCATCTTCATCCTTGCGGGCGCTGCCGGCGTCACCGCCGGCGACGACATCACGGTGGACTACACCCCGCTGGCGGAGGACACCGTCGAAGCGCTGGTCGTGTCGGGGGATGAGTACTACCTGTTCTTCGACGGCCTCAACGAAGCCGACTCGGGCAAGCCAACGGCGGTCGAAGCCATGCGCCTTAACTTCAGCCCGATGAAGAGCCTCGGCCTGGTGACCACCGAGCTGGGCGATGTCGAACTCGAAGCCGAGGTGCTGGGTGACGAGTCGGTGACGGCCGAAGACGAGAGCAAGTACTTCCGCGTGCGGTCTGTGAAGTAAGCGAGCAAGGCCATGGCCAACAAGAACCTGGTGCTGCGGCTGCTCATCACGGCCAAGGATGAGGCGTCCGGAATCCTTGGCTCCATGCAGGCCAAGGCGGCCGCCGTTGCGACCGCGATTGTCGGTTACTTTTCTGTTAACTTTTTCGGCGGCGCGATCCAGAGCGCCGCCGATTTTGAAGCGGCGATGAGCCGCGTTGCGGCGGCGACGGGGGCAACTGGGGAGGAGTTGCAGCAGCTCAAGGTGGCGGCGGAGGAGGCCGCTGCTGGCTCATCCTTTACGCAGGTGCAAACCGCCCAAGCCCTGGAGGGCTTGGCGAAGGCGGGCCTTAGTGCCCGGGAATCGATTGCCGCGCTGCCTGGCGTGATGGCGCTGGCCAGCGCCGGCGATATCGACCTGGCGCAGTCCGCTGAGATCGTGACGCGCACGGTTGCAGGTATGGGTGTTGCGGTTGAAGAGGCTGGCCGGATCGCGGATGTGCTTGCCAAAGGCGCGAACGCGTCGAACACGTCGGTCAAGGGCTTGGCCGAGGCGCTGTCGTATACCGCGCCCACGGCCCGGTCGGCGAATCTCTCGATAGAGCAGACAGTGGCCGTACTGGGCAAGTTTGCCGATGGCGGTATTGACGCGAGCCGGGCAGGTACAGCGCTGAACGCGATTCTCAGTCAGTTTATTGACCCCGCGAGCAAGTTTCGGGGGGAGTTGGCGGCCATTGGCATTACGACGGGCGACTTCGACAAGGCGCTGCGGCAGCTCGCCGCCTCGGGGGATAAGGGGAGCAAGGCCATTTTGGCAGTGGGCACCGAGGCGGGGCCGGCGCTGCGCTCTCTGCTCAACCAGGGTATACCCGCGCTCGATAAGCTCAAGGCGCAGCTGGATGGTGCGGCGGGTTCTGCCGCCGAGGTGGCGGCCGTGATGGGCGCCAACCTAAACGGTGCCATGAAGGAACTGTCGGGCGCGTGGGGTGCGCTCAAGACAACGCTCGGTACACCGGTGCTGCCGGTTATTACGCAAGGCGTCAAGGATCTGACTGCAGGTCTGCGTGAGGCCGTGGCCAATGGCACTGTCGGGAAGTTCGGCGAGGCTTTGCGGTCGGCATTTGCGAGCGGCATTGAGTGGGTGCGCAAATTTGCGGCCGAGGTGGACCCCAAGGATCTCGCTGCGAAGCTGGAGACGGCGGCGGCGAAGATTGGCGCCTTCTTTGATGCGGCGGGTGAGAAGGCCCGTAACGCCGGTGACGTGGTGCGCACGGCTTACGGCGTGATGAGTGCAGGCACCAATGCGGTGATGGGCACCATCTACAAGTTGGCCGAGGTGTTCAGCGCCATCACGTTCGCGATCCTGAAAGACGCCGCCGCGATCGCCGAGGGGTTCAGCAGGATCACGTTTGGCTCTGTATCGGAGGGCTTCAAGGCTGCTGCGGCCGAGATCCGTATCGCTGCCGGTGGAGTAGCCGCAGTGGCCGCGGAGTACGGCCGCCAGGCCGAGCTGGCGCTGAGCGCCACGGTGGAGGGCGCCGAGATGGCCCGCAAGGGCTGGGCGGGTCTCACTGCACCGGCCGGCGCTGCGACCGAGTCGGTCAAGGCCGCCGGCACCGCCGCCCGCGAAGCCTCGGCCGACATGATGTACCTGGGCACGGCTGTCCAGGCCGCCGGCGACAAGGCCTCGGCGGCTGGAGCCCAGCACAAGGCCGCCGCGGCCGCCGCGGCGGAGAAGGTGAAAGAGCTTCGCGCCGAGTACGACAAGCTGATTGCGAGCGGTAACACCCACGATGCCGTCCTGAAGCTCCAGGAGATCAAGGCTGCGCTAAAGGAGGTGTCCGTCGAAGCCGCTGCCGCGGGGGCTGCCATGACGGGTGCAGGTGAAGCCCAGAAGACAGCGGCCGACGCCACCAAGGCGTCGGTCAAAGAGCTTCGGGCCGAGTACGACAAGCTGATTGCAGTTGGGAAAACCCACGACGCCGCCCTGAAGCTTCAGGAGATCAACGCGGCGCTGAAGGGTGTGACGGTGACCGCAAAGGATGCTGCTGCGGCGCTGGCGGCGGCCTACCGGCGGATGGGGCTGACCACTAAAGCCGATCTGGATGCGACCGCCGCCGAGTTTCGGGGGCACTACGAGCGGATCCGCGCCGACGGCACCGCCACTGCCGACATCGTGGCGCAAGCGTTCAAGGTCTACGCCGAGAAGGCCATCGCAGCAAACGGCGGTGTCGCGTCCGAAGCGCTGAAAGCTGAAGCCGCAATGCGCGGCCTGCGCATCGAGTCCGATGGCACGGTGACTGCGCTGAATCGGCTGGCCGGGGCAGGTGAAAACGCGGGCCGGGTCGTGACTTCGGCTATGGGGGACGCGGCCAACGCGGTGGAGAAGGTGCGCACCCAGGCCGAGGAGCTGGCCGACGAGCTGGAGAACGTGAAGCGCGGCGGCGCCACCCAGTCGAGCTCATCAATGAGCACGCGCGCCACTTACGAGGATCTGCGCAAGAACGGCATTACGCCGGCGCAGATGCAGTCCATGGGCTACAGCGCGCGCGAGATCGAGGACTACGTCGTCGGCAATGACAAGATGCCCCCGGGCATGGTCAATCGCCAGGTGACCACCAGCACCGTCAACAGCTACAGCGTAGGCGTGCAGAACGGGCTGAACGATGCCGAGGCAAAGAAGTTTGCCGACCTCTACGGCTACTACATCGAAAAGGCCAACGCCGAGGCGCAGGGCATGCGGACGCTCGGCAGTGCTGAGTCGCTGCGCGACCAGTACTGGGGCCTTCAGCAAAAGGCCCTGACAGATGCCTTGGCTGAGGCTAAACGGCAGGTTTCCAATGAGGCCCGCGCTGCCGCCGGCAAGCCCGCGACCCAGGAGGGCATCTGGGGTGCGCCGAACCGCACGGTGACAGTCAATCTCAACCTGGGCGGCGGCAGAGCGGAGTCAATTAGGGTGAGCGACCAGGCCAGTGCTGATGCGTTGGTTCGTGCTTTGCGTGAAGCTGGGGTGTCCCTGCCATGAGCCTGATCCTGCTCAGCGATGGCAGCTCGACCATCGAACTGCCCGGCTCCCTCGACTGGACCGACCGCCATGCCTGGTCACCCGTCGCACAGTCACTAACGCGCGGCCTCACCGGCAAGCCCATCGTGCAGATCGCCGAGCTCACCGGCGGCCGGCCAATCACCCTCGAGGGCAATGAGAAACGCGCCTGGGTGCCTCGCGAGGTGGCCGACGCCGTGCAGGCCTGGTCCGATGTAGGCGGCAAGCCCATGAGCCTCACCCTCTACGGCACCACCTATCCAGTGATGTTCCGCCACCACGAGGCGCCGGCTTTCACGGCTCGCCCGCTGCTCGACCGGGCCAACCCGCCGGCCGACTGGCCCCACTACCTGGTACTCAAGTTCATGACGAGGACTGCATGACTATCCTGCAAGGCGATATCAAGTTCGTGGCAGCAAAAAAGATGACCGAGACGCCGGACGGCGGCGGCCCGCCGTCGGCAAACATCATCGGAGACGCGGTCTCCAATGCCATCTTCGGCGACATCTCCGAGCAGATGCGTGCGGGCGGGAAAGTTAACGTCAAAAGCGTGTTTGCTGCCGTGCAGAGCCTGGACACTGACGAGTTCCTGGGGGCCCATGCCATTCTGTCGAAGCCGCCGCAAGATCCACTGGTCAGCGTCACGCTGGCCAAGGCAGGCATCTTCGACACGCGTGGCGACATCGTACCCAAGCTGTCCGCGTATCTTAATGCGTCGTCCGAATGGCCTGCCATGCTGCTGGAGGCCCACATCGCTGGGCAGCGCGCTTTGCAGTTGTTTGCCAGGCCAGGCGCCGATCTGCCGCCAGTCGGCCGCACGCTTGTGCTGCAGTGGCACTACGGGCAGGCAGACCAGCGCGAACAGTACGTGCGCATCACGCGGGTCTCGTCGGAGCTGCGGACCTTCTCTTACGCTACGGGCGGCGAGGTAGTCGATTACCAGGCCATGGTGGTTACCGCAGATCTCTCCGATGCCCTGGCTCACGACTTTCCGGGCACGGCGCCGAACCGGCTCTACACCCGGGACGCGACCGCGACGATCGTGCGCGACACTGTAGTGGCTGACGCGTCCCAGTACTTCGGTGCCTCGGCGCTTGCGTCCCCTATTGCCGTGGGTGATGTGTCGCTAAATGTCGAGTCCGTTTACACCCAGCTCGTGCCCAACTCCCGCACCGAGACCCCGATCACTGACCGGCGACCGGCTGCTGACGCGGTGCTCACGCTAGCGACATCGCCTCGATTGGTAGAGGTGGACAGTAGCCCGTTCTCGCAGCGCATCCGCATTGGCCAGGAGAACCGGGGTTATTCCTACGTGACGATCCTGCGGCCGCTGCCCGCGCCAGGTGCGCTCCGGATCTCGTTTCGTGCCCTGGGGCGCAACTACGGCTTGGCAGATGATGGCAATGGGAATATCACCGGGGCCGGATCGGGCACCATCAATTACATGACCGGCGCCATAGCCGTGACGCTCGCGGCTTTGCCTGACGCTCGGTCGGCGCTCGTGTTCCATTGGGGCGAGGCGACGCGTTATACCAACCGGGCGGGCAACACGCAGTTTCGTCCGCCCGAGTACGCCTTTGATCTCGATCACGCCGGGGTTACACCGGGGTCGTGGGCCGTGTCTTGGGAATCCGAAGGGATTATCCGCAGCGCAGTAGCCGACGCGTCTGGTGTTATCTCTGGCGATGCGGTGGGCGAGATATCCCACGTTGCTGGCCGGGTCTATCTGCGGCCCTTGTACATGATCGACCCGGGCGGCGAGTTTGCCCTGTCCTACACCTGGTCGGAGGTGCAAGAGCAGGTGTTCACCGGGCTGTCCGCCGATGCGGCCGGCGCGGTAACGGTAAGCCTCGCCGAGGTGCCAGTGCCCGGCTCGGTGGAAGTACATTGGCTCACCAGCCGCGAGATGTCCGACACCAGCGGCGCGTCATCCACGGCCGGGGCCACAACAAAGACCAGCAGCAACGGCACCCAAGCGCAGCAGATCAGCACCACCCGCGTGCTGCCAGCCTATACGTATGTGTCGGGTCAGGGCGGGGGCAATAATGGCATCGGAATGGGTGCGGTGTTCGAGACCGTGCCCGAGCAGGTCGTCACGGACAGGCAGACGGTCTACTCCACGTTTGCGAAAGACGGATCGACGTCTGCCACCTACTCGACCGCATCCGCCCAGACCTCCAGGCGCGCGGTAGCCGTGGAGCACGTGGTAACCGACGACGGCGCTGGCCACTTCTTCGGCACGCTGGGCACGGTGTCCTACGCGGGCAAGAGCCTGACCATCAAGGTGGCCGGCGACTACTCGGAGAGCAGCTACGAGAGCAACTACGAGAATGCCGGCGCCTTCGAGTCGCTAAACTCAACCGGCGAGCCCTCGGCCACGTTGGGTGGGGCGGCGCCGACGGTCGCTCAGGGCGGTGGGGGAAGCAACACGGCCAAGGGGGGGGCGTACGGCACGGCCTCGGCTAAGGAGACCTTCGGCTCTTCAGGCCTCACCGTGCGTTACAAGGTCGGAACCGCGTCGCCCCAGTCGGCAGCGCAAACCTACACCCCGCCGGGTATCGTCATCGACCTATGTCCACGCACCCAGGACTACCTGGTGCCCGGCAGCGTTCAGTTTCAATGGATGGGCGCGACCTATTCGGACCTGGACGGCCTGCTGTACCGCGGCCGTACCGCATCTCTCCCCGGAGTGCTGAGCGGCATGCTCGACTACCGGTCGGGCCTGGCCCTGATGTTCGACTACCTGGTCGGCCCTAATCCCACCCTGATCACGCTGGAGTCGCTCTGGACGACTCGGCGGGCTCC
>Ga0075163_10003396_pt1 | contig 21395 bp, 18 predicted proteins | sample JI1023141ADNA_FD_71478 | JGI IMG/M metagenome (GOLD analysis project Ga0075163, IMG submission 71478) | Wastewater effluent complex algal communities from Wisconsin, to seasonally profile nutrient transformation and Carbon sequestration -... | ecosystem: Engineered > WWTP > Effluent > Algae... | reverse complement strand
GGTTCACGAACTCGCGCACCTTCGCCACATGAACCACGGCCCGCACTGGGAGGCGCTGTACGAAAAGATGCTGGCCTGGTGCCGCAAGCAGGGAATCTACGCCCCGCAGCAGCGGCGAGAGCCGACGCCAGCGCCGACGCCCGGGCCGGCGCAGCTCGGGCTGTTTGGGCGAGAAGAGTGACGCACGCTGATTGAGAATGCCTGTTACGGCAGCATCGCAACCACCGTGCGGCCGATCTCCAGCGAGGCCGTGGCCGCCGGCGACGGCGCATTCACCACGTGCAGCGAGTTGGGGCCGTGCACGATGAGGAAGTCGTCGACCAGGCTGCCATCGGGGTTCAGGGCCTGGGCGCGCACACCGGCATGCGTGGGCTCCAGATCCACGGCCGTGACCTCGGGCACCAGGGCCTGCAAGCTGCGCGTAAAGGCCGACTTGCTCAGGGAGCGCACGAGCTCATTCCAGCCATCTCCCACATGACGCCGGGCCAGGCGCCAGAAGCCGCCGAACGTCAGCACCTCCCACAGATCCCCGGCGTGGATATCGGTCTTGCGATAGCCCTCGCGACGCAGGCTCAGCACCGCATTGGGACCCGCGTGCACGCTGCCATCGATCATGCGCGTAAAGTGCACACCCAGAAAAGGAAACGCAGGGTTGGGAACCGGATAGATCAGGCTGCGCACAAGGTCACAGCGACCCTGCACAAGCTGGTAGTACTCGCCGCGAAACGGCACGATGCGCGCATCCAGCTTGGCTCCGCAGAGACGTGCCACCCGGTCGCTGTGCAGTCCAGCGCAGTTGATGAGGAAGCGCGCCTGCACCGCCTGCGCGGCGTCACCTCTGCCCGTCGTCACCGTCCAGCCATCCGCGCCGTGGCAAAACTCGGCCGCAGGTGCACTCAGGAAGATCTGCGCGCCCTCCGCCTTGAGCAGCTGCGCCAGCTTTTCGCACACAGCTTTGTAATCCACGATTCCGGTTGAGGGCACGTGCAGCGCGCCCACGCCCCGCGCATGAGGCTCCAGCTCGGTCAGCTCCTCGGGGCGCAGCTGCTTCACGGGGATGCCGTTGGCCTCGCCGCGCAGGCGGAGATTCTCCAGGCGGGGCAGCTCAGCGGAGGTGGTGGCGACGATGACCTTGCCGCAGATCTGATGCGCCAGCCGGTGCTCCTGGCAGAACTCGACCATGCGCCGGGCGCCGGTCCGACAGAGCTGCGCCTTCAAGCTGCCCGGCTTGTAATAGATGCCCGAGTGGATCACGCCGCTGTTGCGCCCGGTCTGATGCGAGGCGAGTGCGGCCTCTTTTTCGAGTACCGCGACCCGGCAGCCGGGCTGGCGCTGGGTGAGCGCGAACGCAGTTGCCAGCCCCACGATGCCGCCGCCGATGATCACGTAGTCGAAGCGCTGCGAAGTCACTTGGTCTGGCGAGCTCCTTTATGGGGAAACTCTTAGGCCTTTGACCCTGGAGCGTCAAGAACATCGGACCGTCTGCGCCGCAGCAGCCTGCCTCGCAGTAAAGAAAAACAGAATCGGGCGAAGCAGGATCCGCACGCGCGACATCTGAATCAGCAATCGATCCGATGGCTTTCGGATCCGGGGCTGCGCCGTTCATGCCAGCCGCGCAAGACCTGACAGACACCAACTCAAAAGGAGATCATCATGAAGCGACGTATCACGACCAGCGCCCTCTTCCTTGCTCCGTTCTGCGCCCTGCTGGGCCTGGGCTCCGGATGCGCGACATCCCCGAGCGTGAACAGCGGTCCCAATGCCGTGGCCAAGGGCGACATCGTCGACACGGCCGTCGCCGCGGGCTCGTTTACGACGCTGGTGACCGCGGTCAAGGCCGCCGGGCTGGTGGACACGCTCAAGGGTCCGGGGCCGTTCACGGTCTTCGCGCCCACTGACGCAGCCTTCGCCAAGCTCCCGCCTGGCACGGTCGAAGGGCTGCTCAAGCCCGAGGGTCTCGACAAGCTCAAGTCGATCCTGACCTACCACGTTGTTGCCGGCAAGGTCATGGCAGCGGACGTCGTCAAGCTCCAGACGGCCAAGACCGTGCAGGGCGCCGATGTGCCGATCGCCGTCGAGGGCTCGGTTGTCAAGGTCGGCACCGCCACCGTGGCCACGACCGACATTCCGTGCACCAACGGCGTCATCCACGTCATCGATACCGTGTTGATGCCGCCGCAGTAACCGGCGCACTTCACCCGCAGGCTGCGGTCCCGCGGCTCGCCAGCTGTGCCCCCTCCAGGCAGCGCGCGACCGTGGGACCGCTTTTTCCGTTTGAGCGCTGGTCTGCGCGACTGCCGATGTGCAGATCAGGGCCCGGCCAGCGGCAGGCGCACACAGAAGCTGCTGCCGCGCTGCTGCGTACACTCAACGGAGATGCGGCCGCCGTGGACCTCGGCAGCGAGCTTGCAAAAGGTCAGACCGAGGCCGCGGCCCGCGCGAACCTGCCCGACGCCGCTGTTGTCGAGCTGGGCGTATTTTTCAAAGATGCGCTCGCGCTGCGATGCAGCGATCCCCGGTCCTTCATCGCAGACTCGCACTTCGACCCACTTGCCACCCTCCACGAGGCTGCCAAGAATGCGGATCTCGGTGCCCGGCGGAGCGTACTTGATGGCGTTGTCGAGCAGGTTTTCAAACAGCCGGCGCAGCAGCTCGGGGTCGCCGCGCAGAGGCTGACGTCCGAGCTCGCAGCTCAACACCAGCCACTGCTGGCGCAGCCGGGCGCGCTCCTGATGGCGCTGACAGATCTGCGCCAGCAGCGCCTTGAGATCCACGTGGCCAAGCTCGGGGATCAGCTGACCGTCCTCGCTGCGGCTGAGATCGAGCAGGTTCCAGACCATGCGCTGGAGCGAATCGGCGGCGCTGGAGATGTCGCGCACCGACGAGCGCGCGTTCTCGCCCAGCGTGCTGTCGAGCTTTAGCATCTCGGCGAGCAGCGTGATGTTCGTGAGCGGACTGTTGAGGTCGTGCACCACGAACGCCATCAGCTGATCCTTCTGCTCTTGCACGCGCAGCAGGGCGTCGCGCTGGTTGCAGATGGTCTCGTAGTTGCTGCGCAGCTCTGCCTGAAAGCGATGGACCCGCAAGAGCGAGCGCACACGAATCAAGAGCTCGGTGCGATTGATCGGCTTGCACAGAAAGTCGTCGGCCCCGATCTCCAGCGCCTGCTTGTGCGTCCGCGGATCCGCAGCGGCCGTCAGAAAGACGATGGGGGTCTCGGTGCCGCCGGGCAGACGGCGCAGGCGGCGAAAGGTCTCGAAGCCATCCATGCCCGGCATCATGATGTCGAGCAGGATGAGCGCAGGCTCCTGGTGCTGAAAGCAAAGCAGCGCCTCTTCACCGCTGTTGGCGCAGAGCACGCGATACCCGGCGGCGCCAAGCTGCCCCTCCACAAGCTCGCAGTTCTGCACATTGTCATCAACCACAAGCAGTGTCTCGGCTGCCAGGGATGAGACGGCGGCAAGGCTGTCATCGGAAATGGAGCCACTGGGTCGTTTCATATTTCAATCACGTCGAAGTGCGGGTCCCTTTTCTGGCGTGCTGGCGGACCGTGGAATACACGACCCTGACCAGATGCGACTGATCGAGTGCGTCGGCGAGCGGAATCGTCCGCCAGCCGCTATCTGCAAATCCAGCGGAGTCCTCCTTGCGATCAATAAGGAGCAGGTGCGCGGGGGCGCTCGCAGCCGCTGGACCGGCCGCTGCGCCTTTGGCGAGCGCGCTCGGCCGCACGCTGGTGCCATCCACGATCACCAGATCCGCAACCGCGGCAGCTGTGCGTTCGTCCTGGTCCGATTCTCGACGCTGAACGATGCAGCCGGAGTTGCTCAGATGCTCGATGATGGTCGTCAAATACGCAGAGTTGCTGCCCAGGATAAGGATGCGCCGCCCTTCAATCGAGCAGATATGCATGCCGACCGTGTTGAGCGCGGCTTGCAGCGAGCCGGTGGAGACCGGCTTGACCAGATAGCCCGAGGCCCCAAGCTGCTCGCTGCGCGCCGGCTCAGCCATGACCGAGACCATGATCACCGAGATCGCCGCCGTGGTCGGCTCGCTGCGCAGCTGCCCGAGCACCGTCCAGCCATCGGCATCCGGCAGGTTGATATCCAGAAGGATCACACCCGGGCGCAGCTCGCGCGCAAGCCGCAGCGCCGCCGCCGCATCGGCCGCAACCGCAACAAACAGCCCGAGCGTGCGCAGCTGCATCTCCAGCGTCAGGCAGGTGATGGGGTCGTCCTCCACCACCAGCACGCGCGTGAGATCGCGATAGCCCGGCGTCCACGCCGGTCCCGGCGCGCGGCGCAGACAGCCGAGAACCGGCAGCGATACGGTGAACGTCGAGCCCTTGCCAAGCTGGCTGCGAACCGAGATCTGACCGCCGTGCATATCGACCAGGCGCCGCGTCAGCGCCAGCCCCAGGCCCGTGCCTTCGCTATCCACATCGCCGCTGTTTTCAAAGCGCGTAAACTCGCGAAACAGCTGCTCCTGATTCTTCTCGCTGATGCCGATTCCGGTGTCGGCCACTTCGAGCGAGACCTGCGTGCCATCGCTGCGCGCAAGCAGCGTGACCAGCCCACCGCGCGGCGTAAACTTCACCGCATTCGACAGCAGGTTCAGCAGCACCTGGCGCATGCGCAGCGGATCGACGTACAGCTCGGGAATCTCGCCGCCGATAAAGCAGGCCAGGCTCACGCCGCGGCGGTCAGCGAGCGACTGGGCAACGCCCAGCGCCTCATCGACAATCACCTCCAGGCGCACCCAGCTGCGGCGCAGCTCCATGCGGCCAGCTTCGATCTTGGACAGATCCAGGATGTCGGTGACCAGGTTCAGCAGATGCCGACCGCTGCCCAGAACATTGCGCACGTACTGCTTCTGGCGTTCGTTCAGCGCGCCGTACAGCTCCTGCTCCAGCAGCTCGGAAAAGCCGATGATGGCATTGAGCGGCGTGCGCAGCTCATGCGACATGCCGGCCAGGAAGCGCGTCTTGTATTGGCTCTCCTGCTCGGCGCGCAGGCGGGCCTGCTCCAGCCGCTCGGCCTGCTCGCGCAGCTCGTGGTTGAGGCGGCGCAGCTCGGTGACATCGCGCAGGACCGCCACCGCGCCCACGATCTCTCCGGTGACGCTGCGAATCGAGCGGCCCACCACGCTCACCGTGACTCCCTGCGGATGGTCGAAGTTGCGCACGACCATCTCGGTATCGCAGCGCTCCTCACCGCGCAGCGCGCGCGACAGCGCCAGGTCGTCGGGCAACATCGGCGTCACGCCATCGCTATGGAAGATTCCCACCTTGGACGGCAGCTTCTCCACCGAGTCCGCGTGAATGCCCGGCCCCACGATGCGATTGGCCGCAGAGTTCACCAGGACCAGGCGGCCATCGCGCTCGGCCACGACCACACCATCGGCCAGATGGTCCAGGATGACCTCCAGCTCATTGCTGCGCGCCCGCAGCAGCGCCTCTTTGCGCGCAATCCGCAGCAGCGTGCGAACGCGAGCCCTGATGACCGCCGGACCCAGCGGCTTGTAGACACCGTGCACAAGCTCTGCTGCGCGCTCCGACCAGGGATTGGTCTCCTCGCTGAGCTGCTCGATGAGCGCGACAATCGGGATCTCGCGCGAGCGGTTGCTCTCGTGAATGCGCGTCGCAATCTCCAGACACGCATCGTCGGCTTGCGGCGCATCGATGACCACCACTGCGAAGTCCTCGACATCCAGCGCAATCAGCAGCTCTTCAACCGTGGTGAAGACGTGAATGTTGTGCTCAAGATCCGCCAGCACTGCGGCCACAGCCTCCAGGCTGCTCTGCCGCTGGCCAAACAGGAGGATGTTCTGCTTTGCTAGCACCGGCAGGCGGTTGAGCATCATTGGAGACATATCAACCAGTGTATTTTATTAAAAAATCCACTCTTCGGATACCTAATTGGGCCGCTGTTGCGCCAAACCAGCGACGGCGTTTGTCGATTAGGGGCACACGCTCACGATGTGCGCGCGCAGGGTCAATGCGCCCACAGGAGGACCTCTGTAAGTCCAAAAAGGAGAGCGGGATCCACACCTTGTGACATTATGGCGGTAGGAGAACAACCATGATTGAGCTGCACTCGATGCCCACTCCCAACGGCCAAAAAGTCATGATCATGCTCGAAGAGACGGGACTCGAATGGACGCATATCGATGTCAACATCCGTCTGGGTCAGCAGTTCAGCCCCGAGCACATCCAGCTAAGCCCCAACAACAAGATTCCCGCCATCGTCGACACCGACGGTCCCGGCGGTCGCTACACGATGATGGAGTCGGGTGCGATCCTCATCTATCTGGCCGAAAAGAGCGGCAAGCTGCTTCCCGCTGATCCGCGCCAGCGCTACGACGCGCTTCAGTGGCTCATGTTCCAGATGGGGCACATCGGCCCCATGTTTGGACAGTCGAGTCACTTCAACAACCTGAAAGAGAACAACCAGTACGCCAAGGATCGCTACAACAACGAGGCCGCGCGACTCTATCGCGTCATGGATCATCAGCTGCACGATCATGCGTGGATCGCTGGCGATGAGTACACGATCGCGGACATCAGCATCTATCCCTGGACCAAGGCGCACAAGGCGCGGGGCATCAATGATCAGAACTCTCCGAACTTCATGCGCTGGTTTGCGGCGATGGAGGCGCGCCCCGCCGTGCAGCGCAACAACCTCCTGACCGAACAGATCGTCGCCCGCATGACCAAGGCCGCCGAGGGGCAGAGCACGATCGACATCTACGACACCAAGGACAACGCCGAGCGCCACGCTCGCGCCACGCGCCGCTAGACTGCCGTGCTGCTGCCTTTGCCGGGCCTGCGGTGCCGGCCTAGGACTTGCCGCAGTCGGGTGGCAGTGTCCGGGGTCGCATACTAGGCTCTGCACATGCCCTGGCTCCGCCAGATTTTGACCCTGATCCTGCTCGGGGTCCTGCTGCCCGCGCTGCCCGCATGCAGCGTGATCAAGTTCAATCGCGCGCAGGTCAGAACCGACTACGCCCACGTCAGCGTCGTCGGAAATGACATCCAGCTGAGCTCCGGCAAGATGCATTATTATGCCGGCGGCAAGGGGCCTCCGGTCCTGCTCATTCACGGCTTCGCCTTTGGCGCGCTTGAGACCTGGGAAGATCAGGTGCCGGTGTTCATCCGCTCCCATCGCGTGATCGTGCCGGACCTCTACTGGTTCGGGGACAGCGTTCCATCCAGCGAGATGGCCGATGCCGCAGAGCAGGCCCAGGCGCTGTCCGAGCTGCTCACGCGCATCGGAATCCAGAAAATCGCGGTGGTCGGCGTCTCGTTTGGCGGCTATGTCGCCATGCGGCTTGCGCTGAGCCACCCCGAGCAGGTCGAGAGGCTGGTGCTTGTCGACGCTGCCGGCATTGCGCCAAGTCCCGAAGAGCGGCGCCAGGTGACGGCCAACTTTGGCGGCAAGGAGCACATCGCAGACCTGCTCATTCCCAAGGACACGGACGAGCTGGATCAGCTGCTCACGATCCTGTTTCACAAAGCGCGATACATTCCCAAGTTCGTGCTTCGCCAGATCCTGCGTGAGGAGTTCTGGCGCAATCGCGATGCCAAGCGGCGCATGTGCGAGCACATGGAAAAGGAGGGCGGATTTTTGACGCCACCGGATCTCAAAGGCATCACGGCGCCGACGCTGCTGATCTGGGGAAGGCATGATCCGCTGATCCTGCCGTCCATGGGAGAGCGCATTGCTGCGTCAATTGCAAACGCGCGCATCGTCTTTTTCGAGAACTCGAACCACTCGCCGATGTTGGAGGAGTTCAGGCGCTTCAACAGGCAGGTGCTGGGCTTCCTGAGCGCCCCTGGCCAGGCGACCTGAGCCCCTCAACAGCCTGGAATCAAAGAGAGAGCCACTTGACAAACTGAACTAAATACCAATCTTGAATGCCACGTTCGATGCAGGCCGCGCTGGCAGTTGGCAGCGACGGTGAGCAGACGCAAGGGAAAGGAGCTTCACATGTACACAAGCTCTGTGGTGGCGCAGCGGGACGCCCGCTCGCAGCTGGCTGGGGTGAGGCACTCGCTTCTGGACCTGCACAAGCACTTGATCTCGGCGGTGCAGCAGGATTTTGAAAAGCTGCATGGTCGCGTGGCGGGACCGGGAGCGCTGCTTCAGCTGCTCCTGTCGGATCCGCTGTTTTCCTGGCTGCGCCCGGTCTCCATCATGCTCGCCGAGCTGGAGGAGCTGGATGAAGCCGAGGACACGGTCTGGGATGCTGAAAAGCTCGCAGACATCCGCAATACCATCGAGCACTGGATCACGGACACAGGCGATGGCAATGAGTTTACGACCAACTATCTGGCGTTCTTGCAGAACGATCCAGAGCTGGTCATGGCCCATGCCGCCCTGCGCCGCCAGCTGTCGGTGCTGCCCAAGCTGGAGCCGCGCCGCGCCGACGCAACCCTCGTGCTGGCCTAGCAGCGGCGAGTAGGGCCCTCAGCGGTGCTGTGGGCCCAGGGAGCCGCTTTCTCACGACCTGGGGCTTGCTCCGAGACGCGCAAGGCCCGGCTCGGGCCGCCTCTGTGCCCCGAGGATCTCGTCAACCTTGCTGACCTTGCGCAATCGCGAGACTATGAAACATGAGCAAAAGTGACACGACCGAGATCAGCGATACCAGCGCACCGGCAGCGCCCGCAGAGAGCACCGCAGCGCCCGCAGAGCAGGCAGCGCCCACCGAAACGCCGGCAGCGCCGGCCGGGCCGCCCAAGAGTCAGCTCCGGCGGCGCGTCGACGCGCGCATTGCCGAGCTGGAGGCAGCGCTGGAGCGCTTCGGCGATGATCCTGCAAAGCAGAAGCAGGCCCGCGCCATCCAGATGGCGCTCAAGGGCGCCCACGACTCCATGAACCTTGGGGCCGAGCGGGTGGGCGCAATGGAAGCCGCGCTCATGACGCGCTGGCTGGAGAGCACCCAGTACCTCGCAGGTCCCACCTCGTAACAGCCTCCAGCTTCGCAAAGGCCGCTAGTCGATCTCGGCGGGGCGCAGGGTGTGGAGGGGGCCGAGCTTGGAGAGGGCGGGCCAGGCCGAGGCGACGAGGGCGACGACCAGGAGGGTGCCGATGCCGCCACCGACCACGGAGGCGATGGGGCCGAAGAGGGCAGCAGTGGCGCCGCTCTCAAAGCTGCCGAACTGGTTGGAAAAGCCGATGAAGACAAAGTGCAGCGCCGACACGCGACCGCGCACCGAGTCGGGCGTGAGCACCTGCTCCAGCGTCAGCCGGATGACCACGCTGACCTCATCGAAGACCCCCGAGAAGAACAGACAGATCAGGGACAGCGGCACGCTGCGCGAGAGCCCGAAGCCAATGGTCGCCAGACCAAAGCCAGCCACCGTGATCAGCAGCGCGCGACCGGGTCTTGGCCACGGCGGCAGGCGCGTGGTCAGCAGGGCCATGGTCAGCGCTCCCAGCGACGGTGCAGCGCGCAGCCAGCCCAGTCCGACGGGCCCCACGTGCAGGATGTCCTTGGCAAACACCGGCAGCAGCGCGACCGCGCCGCCCAGCAGCACCGCAAACAGATCGAGCGTGATCGCAGCCAGGAACACGGGATTGCGCCGGATGAAGCCGAAGCCTGCAAAAAGATCCGACGGCTTCCTCTTGTCCTGATGCGCCGGTGGCGCCTTGGCCGGCAAGGTCGAGAGCATCAGCACAAACAGGATCTGTCCCGCAGCTGCGGCCAGGAAGGCCCACGTTGCGTCGCCGCGCAGCGCAATCAGAAATCCGCCCAGCGCCGGTCCGCTAATCGCAGCCAGCTGATAGCTGGAGGCCAGCCAGGCGTTGGCGTTGGCGAACTGCTCGGGCTTGAGCAGCTGCGGCATGATCGTGCCAACCGAAGGCGAAGCAAACGCGCGCGCCGATCCCACCAGCAGGAGCAGCGCGAAGATCACGGGAACCGGCGCGCCGCGAAACGAGACCAGCGCCAGCCCAAGCGCCGCGATCGCCAGCAGCATGTGCGCGAAGATGGCCAGGTTGCGACGGGGAAAGCGGTCCGCGGCATTGCCCGCCGGCAGCGTCAGGACCAGAACTGGCGCCAGCTCGAAGAGGCCGGTCAGACCCAGCGCCCACGCATCGTGCGTGCGCTCATAGAGCTGCCAGCCCACGGCCACCGAGATGATCTGCGCACCCAGCACCGCCGCAATGCGCCCCAGTGCGAACGCGCGCACGAACGGCAGCCGCAGCGCGGCAAAGGCATCCAGAGGCGCTTCCGATTCCGAACTCGAACCCGCAGACTCAGCGCTCATCGCAACCTCTATTATGGAGCGCAAAAGTGCAGGCCGTGACAAGCGCCCTGTGGCCAGGGAATTTCCGAGCAGGGCTCACTTGGGTGCGCCGCCCGCAGCGCCTGGAGTTGCACCTAGACCCACAGTGGCACCTGCTGCAGCGCCCGGTTGCTGCATGGGCTGGATCGGTGAACCATCGGGAATGCTATCGCCCACGTTCAGCGCCACCAGCTCGCCGGCCTTCAGGCCGCTGGTGATGCGAACGCGCGCGCCGTCATGTGCAAGCAGCGTGACCGGGCGCAGCTGCACATGGCGATCCGCGGTCACTCCGGCCACGAACGGCTTGCGGTCGCGAATGACCAGCGCCTCGACGGGAACCTCCACCGAGGGCGGCGTCTTGATCGTCAACACGACCGCGACGAAGCTGCCCGGCACGATCCGGCCTTCGCGATTGTCCAGATCCACTTCGATCAGCATCATGCGCGTGCGCGCATCCAGCTGACTCGAAAGCCGCGTCACCTTGCCCATGATCGCACCCGCGCCCGCAGCCATGCCGCCGCCGGGCAGGCTGATCTCGGCCTGATCGCCGACGTGCACATCGGCCGCCGAGCGCTGATCGACGTAGGCATAGATGCGCAGCCGATCGATCTGCGCGATGGTGACGACCGGCAGGGCGCTGGTCTGCGCGTTGGCTGCGCTCTGCACCAGGGCGCCGGGATCTGCGAAGCGCGCAGTGACGGTGCCGCTAAACGGCGCACGCAGCTGCTCGTAGGTCTTCTGCATGTTAAGCGCGGCCTTGGTCGCCTCGGCGACATTGGCCTGGCTGGTGTCCAGCTCGGCATCGCGCACCGAGACAAAGCCCGACTTGGCCAGCGTGCGCGTGCGCTCGGCGTTGGCCTTCTTGAACTCTGCGTCCGCGGCCGCGGCATCGAACTGCCGATCGAGCTCCGGCGACTGGATGATCGCGATGAGCTGCCCTTCGCGCACCTTGTCGCCTTTGTCGACGCTGATGGACTTCATGTAGCCGCTGATCTTGGCGTAGAGCGTGACCTCGGCAAACGGTCGCGCTTCGGCCTGAAGTTCAAGTTTGCGCTCGGTGCTCGCCTGCGATGCGGCGGTCACAATCACATGCGGACCGGCTGCAACTTCGCGCAGGCGCACGCTGGTCTCGCGCGCTTCCGAGCTGCTGCGCGCATGCGCCAGGAGCGCCACGCCGCCCGTCGCACCGACCACAAACAAGAGGCCTGTCAGATACAGCGCAATGTTCTTCCGGAAGCTCACGAGCCACCCCTTTCCGATTCTTTTGCAAACTGCGAACCCTGCATCTCAGTCAAGAAGCGGGACTCTAGCAAGTGCTTGGTGGGCAGTCCTTTGCGCAGCAGCGCATAGACCACCGGCACCACGAACAGCGTCACCAGGGTCGCCGCCAGCAGTCCGCCGATCACAGCGCGCCCGAGCGGCGCATTCTGCTCGCCCGCCTCGCCCAGCGCCAGCGCCATGGGGATCATGCCGATGATCATGGCCAGCGCCGTCATCAGCACCGGCCGCAGCCGCGTCTTGCCCGCCAGGAGCGCCGCCTCCGTCGAGGTCATCTCGGCCTCCAGCCTGCTGTCATTGGCGAAGCTGACCAGCAGGATCGAGTTCGACACCGCGATGCCCACCGCCATGATCGCGCCCATCAGCGACTCGACGTTCAGCGTTGTGTGCGTCAAGGCGAGCAGCCACAGGATTCCCACCAGCGCGCCGGGAACCGCGATCATGATGATGAACGGATCCAGCCATGACTGAAACAGTACCACCATCAGGAAATACACCAGCACGATCGCGAGGATGAGCCCCAGTCCCAGGCTGCGAAACGACTGCGTCATGACCTCGTTCTGACCGCGCACCGTCACCTTCATGCCCGGCGGCAGCTGGCCCAGACCCGCGACCTTCTTTTCGATGTCGCTGGCCACTGCACCCAGATCGCGGCCATCCACATTCGCGGTGATATCGATGACGCGCTGCACGGTGTGGTGATTGACCTGATCCGGCACCACCTGTGGCGACAGCTGCACCAGGCTGTTCAGCGTCTGCACCGGCGACTGCGGCAGCGCCGCCGCGCCAATCAGGTTGCCATCGGCGGCCTGCAAGAGCGCTCCGGCCGACGGCGGCGTGATGGGCATGCCCAAGAGATCCGGCACCGTGCGCAGCTGCTGGAGCGGGGTCTTTACCACCACGTTGTAGTTGACGTTGTTGGCCGGGTTCAGGAAAAACGACGGCGCCACCAGGCTGCTCGACGACAGCGAGATGAGCACGCTGTTGGCGATGTCGCGCTGGCTGAGCCCCAGCTGCGCGGCCTGCTGGCGATCCACATCCAGCTTCAGCATCGGATAGTCGAGCATCTGCACGATGTGCACATCCGCTGCGCCCGGCACCTCGCGAATGCGATCGCGCAGCTCGCGCGCCACGGCATAGCCCTTGGCCAGGTTTGGATACTCGACCTGGATGTCGAGCGGCGCCGAGAGTCCGAAGTTCAAGACCTGGCTGATGATGTCGGCCGGCTGAAAATAGAACGTGGAGCCGGGGAAAGAGCGCGGCAGCTCGCGGCGCAGCTCGCGGATGTACTCCTCCGTCGGACGATGGTGCTCTTTGAGCCCGATGAGGATGTCGGCATCCATGCTGCTCACGTTGTCGGTGGGCACAAACGCGAGGTTGAAGTACATGGGCACGCCGATCATGTCGTTGAGCGTCTCCAGATCCGACTCGGGAATCACCTCGCGGATGTGCTTTTCGACCTCGATCACCAGCTGCTCGGTGCGCTCAAGACGTGTGCCCGGCGGTGCGCGGAAGTGGAGCTTCATGAGCCCGGCGTCGACCGTTGGGAAGAAGTCCGTGCCCACCACCCGGACCAGCGAGATCGACACCACGGCCAGCACTGCAGCGACGGCAACCGTGAAGCGCGGAGCAGCGAGCAGCCGCGCCAGCACGCGACCATACGCCTCTTGAAAGCGCTCGAATGCGGCATCGCGGCTGGTGTTGAAGCGATGCGCCAGCCGCGCCCATGCGCTCGGAGGCGCTGCGCCCTCCACATGGCCCGCGTGATCGTCGGGATGCTCCGACGCCATCAGCATGCGCGCCAGCGTCGGCACCAGAGTGCGCGATAGCAGGTACGACGCCAGCATGGCCAGCACCACGCTCAGCGCCAGCGGCGTAAACAGGAACTTGGCCGGTCCAAACAGCAGCACCACCGGGAAAAAGACGATGCAGATCGCCAGCGTGGCCACGATCGCCGGCACCGCGATCTGCTGCGCGCCGTCAAGAATCGCGACGGTGAGCGGCTTGCCCAGGTGGCGGTTGCGGTGGATGTTTTCGACCTCGACCGTGGCGTCATCGACGAGCATGCCGATGGCCAGCGCCAGCCCGCCCAGCGTCATGATGTTGATGCTGTGTCCGGTGAGCTTGAGCCCGATGATCGCCGAGCAGATCGCCAGCGGAATCGATGTGCACACGATCACCATCGAGCGCCAGCTGCCCAGAAACAGACCGATCATCAAAGAGACCAGGATCGACGACAGGATCGCCTCGCGCTGCACGCTCTTGATCGCGCCGCGCACAAACAGCGACTGATCAAAATCGATGCGGAAGTCCATGCCGTTGGGCGCCACTGCCTTGATCTGCGGCAGCACCTCGCGGGTCGCATCCACCACCGCCAGCGTCGAGGCGTCGGCATGCTTGAGGATCGCCAGATAGGTCGCGCGCTTGCCGTTGACGTGCACGATGTTGGTCTGATCCGCGTAGCCATCGCTGACCCGCGCGACATCGCCCAGGAGCACCATGCGCCCGCCCACCACCTTCACCGGAATGGCCCCGAACTGCTCGGCCAGCCCCGGCGACGAGTTCATCATCACGTTGTACTCACGGTCGGCGATGCGCGCGGTGCCGGCCGGCACGATGATGTTGGACGCCTGAAGCGCACTGACCACATCCGCGGGCGACAGCCCCTTGGAAGCCAGCGTGTTGGGATCCAGATCCACGTTCACCTGCCGCCCCTTGCCGCCGAACGGCGCCGGCGTCGACAGACCAGGGATCGTGAACAGCTTGATGCGCACGAAGTTCAGGCCGTAGTCGAAGATCTTTTCTTCGGGCAGCGTCTCGCTAAATGAGGTCAGCTGCGCGACCGGAACGTTCGACGCATTGAACTGGATGACCTGCGGCGGCGTCATGCCCGGCGGCGCTGCGCGCAAGAGCGTGCTCGACACCGACGACAGCTGCGCAATCGCGGCGCCGATGTCGGCATCCGGCTGGAAGTAGACCTTGAGCATCCCGATGCCCGGCAGCGATTGGGATTCAATGCGCTCAATCCCATTGACCGTGGTTGAATAGGCGCGCTCGCTGATCAGCACCACGCGGCGCTCCATATCTTCGGCCGCGAGTCCCGGATAGTTCCACACCACCGCGACCACCGGGATATCGATGGCCGGAAAGATGTCGACCACCATGCGCGTCACCGACAGCACGCCCATGAGCAGGATGAGCAGTGACATCACAGCGACGGTGTACGGACGGCGCAAAGCCAGCTGGACGATCCACATGGCGGCACTGTGCGCAGCCCGGATGTAGATATGTTGGCGCGAGTGTTAAGAATTGTTAAGCAGCGCGAAGTACTGCGAAAGCGCGTTCCGAATTGCTCTGCATGGGCTTACAAAGGAAAAAGGAAGGGGCCGGTCGTCCGGTCGTGCTGACATGAGCCTGCCTACAAGCCACACCGGAATGACGCTGCCTGGAACGCCGCCGCATGGCACCGCTCTCGACGAGAGCGCCATCCGCGCGCTGCTCATCGAAGACAATGTGCGGCTGGGCGAGCTGACCGCCCGCTACCTGGAGTCGCACGGCGTCGCGGTCACGCTGGTCACCGATGGTCCCCGCGGTCTGTCGGCCGCAATCGGCTCGGCCTACGATGTCATCCTGCTCGACCTGATGCTGCCGGGTCGCGATGGCATCTCGATCTGTCAGGAGCTGCGCGCGCGCTGCGGGGTGCCGATCATCATGGTCACGGCGCGCGGCGAAGAGGCCGATCGCGTGCTCGGGCTGGAGCTGGGCGCGGACGACTATGTGACCAAGCCCTTTTCGGCCCGCGAGCTGCTGGCCCGCATCCGCGCACAGGTGCGCCGTTCGCGCGGGCACGCAGGACCGACCACACCGTCGCTGGTGCGCGTCGGCGGGCTGATGCTGGATCCGGCGCGGCTCGAAGCGACCATCGATGGGCGCACGCTCCAGCTCACGGCGTATGAGTTCTCGATCTTGCGCGTGCTTGCCGAGCGGGCCGGTCGCGTGCTCAGCCGCGAGCAGCTTCTGGATCTGGCCAAGGGCAGCGCCGAAGAGTCGTTCGATCGATCGATCGATGTCCATATCTCGCGCCTGCGGCAGAAGCTCGGGGACGATCCCAAGCATCCGCGCATGCTCAAGACCATCCGCGGCGCCGGCTACATGCTGAGCGCCGATTCCGTCACCAACGTCGCCACCGTCGGCGCCGCCGAGCTTCCATGAAGGCAAGAGCCGTCCGCCCGACCCCGCTGCGCAGCCGTCTGCTGTGGCGGATCTATCTCATCAACATCGGCGGCATGGCGCTCATCAGCCTCGCCTTTGGCATCCTCAAGACCACGGTGCTGGACATTCCGTGGCGCATGACCATGGAGCAGCGGGCGCGCTACGTGATCTCGCACGTCGCCCAGCACCACAAAAATCCCGCCGCGATGGAGCGCGAGGCGACGCAGGCGCAGCAGGATCTGCTCGCAGCGCTCAGCATCTATGACAACGAAGGGAACCTGCTGGTCAGCAACGTCACGCCGCCGCTGCCGAAGCTGACCGAGAGCGAGCACACGCGGCTCAAGCTCGAAGGACTGTTCAGCTGCCGCACTCCTGGAATCGCCGCAGTGCCGGTGACCGAAGGGGGTCGCGTCATTGCGTATGGCGTCATCGCGCTGCCGCCGGTGCCGGTTCCTTTTTCCGAGTACGCGACGCTGGTGAGCGTCGTGCTCCTGTGCGTGGCCGTCGCATCGCTCTTGCTCACGCGCATGGTGGTACGGCCGCTGCGGCGGCTGTCGGCGGCGGCGCAGGCGCTGGGAGCCGGCGACATGACGGCGCGCGTGCGGCTGAAGCAGCAGGACGAGCTGGGCGCGGTCGCAGGCGCGTTCGACGAGATGGCCGAGCGCATCAGCCAGCTCTGGCGTGGGCAGAAGGAGATCCTGGCCAATGTCTCGCACGAGCTGCGCACGCCGATCGCCAGCATCCGCGTGGCGCTGGAGATTGCGGCCGAGGGCGACGGCGAGACCGCGCGCGAGCTCTTGCCCGGAATCACCAGCGATCTGGGCGAGCTTGAGAACCTGGTCGAGGACATCCTGATCACCGCCCGCCTGGATCTGGCAGCGGGTCGCGGTGGCGACGGTGCGCCGCCGCTGCGGCTGGAGCCGGTCACGCCGCCGCTGCTGGTCGCGCAGGCGGCCAGCCGCTTCCGCATCGCCTATCCCAAGCACCGCCTGCTCATCGAGCAGGATGCCACCGACTGCGAGCTGCGCGCCGACTCGGCGCTCCTGCGGCGGGCGCTGGACAACATCCTCGATAACGCCGGCAAGTACTCGGACCCCGGCAGCAGCGTGACGCTGGTCGCGCGCGACGCTGGCGACGAGCTCCACCTGGAGGTACACGACAACGGCATCGGCCTGACCGAGGACGATCAGCGCAACCTGTTTACGCCGTTTTTCCGCAGCGATCGCAGCCGCAACCGCAGCACCGGCGGCGTCGGCCTGGGCCTGACCCTGGCCCGCCGCATCGTCGAGGCCCACCGCGGCGCCATCTCCGTCGAGAGCAGCGCCACCACCGGCACCACGGTGCGCTTCATCATCCCGCTCCAGCCGCTGCCGGCGGGCGAAAAAAGCTAGCGATTCCGCGCACTTCGGGAAGCCGCGGCCCGCAGCTGTGATATGGTCCGCCGCGATGTCCGCCGCTGCTGCCCTGCCGCATCTTCGAGCCCACGAGGCCGCCCGGCCCGCGCCCGGTGCGGGCTATCGCTGGCTCGTGCTCATCTTTGTCAGCGTCTCGATGTTCGGCAACTACTACCTGTGCGACGCGCTCGGTCTGGTCGCGGATCTGGTGAAGGCCGGGTATCAGATCAGCGACTCACAGTACGGGCTGCTCACCGGCATCTACAGCATCGCGGCGGTGGTGGCGCTGCTCCTCGGCGGCGTCATCATCGATCGCATGGGCACCAAGCGCTCGGTGCTGCTGTTTGGCGTTTTTGCGTCGGTGGCTGGCCTGGTCATCGCCATGGCGCCCAGCTATCAGGTGATGCTCGCCGGCCGCTTCCTTTTGGGCATCGGCTGCGAGCCACTGAACGTCGCTGTGACCACGGCGCTGGCGCGCTGGTTCAAGGGCAAGGAGCTCTCGTTCGCGTTCGGTCTGAACCTCACGGTGTCGCGGCTGGGCTCGGTGGCCGTCGACCGCTCGCCGCAGTGGGCCAGCTGGGCCTACAGCGGCGGCAGCTTCAGTCGGCCGCTGTGGCTGGCGGCGCTGCTCGGGGTGACCTGCATCATCGGCGGCGCAGTCTACTGGGCCCTGGAGCATCGCGCCGAGCAGCGCTACGAGCTGGGCAGCGCCGGCTCCACCGACAAGCTGCGCCTCCGGGACATCGCGGGCTTTGGCGCTGCGTACTGGTTCGTGGTCGGGCTGTGCTTCACGTTCTACTCGGCGATCTTTCCGTTCCAGTCCTTCGCCACCAAGTTCTTCATCGAGGCGCACGGCACCCCGCGCGAGGAGGCCGGCGCCCTGCTGAGCTACCTGCCCGCCACCGCCATGATTGCGACGCCGCTGTTCGGGCTGCTGGTCGATCGCATTGGCCGCCGGGCGCTGTTCATGGCCGTGGGCTCGCTGCTCATTGCGCCGGTCTACTGCATGATGGCCACACGCGGCATCTCGCTGCTGGTGCCGGTCGCGCTCATGGGCATCGCGTTTTCGCTGATCCCCGCGGTGCTGTGGCCAGAGGTCGCATATCTGGTGGATGAGAAGCGGCTGGGCACGGCGTACGCGCTGATGACGCTGCTCCAGCAGGTGGGCTTCTTCGCGGTCTCGTGGCTGCTCGGCTGGGCCAACGACGTGTCGCACGCCAGCGCCGAGAATCCGGGCGGCTACGCGCTGGGCATGTGGCTGCTCACCGGACTGTCGGTGCTGGGGCTGATCTTTTCGTTCCTGCTGTTCCGCGCCGAGCGGGGCCACAAGAGCCACGGCATCTCGGCCACCACCGCCGCCGCGAAATAAGCGCGCTCAGCGGCCGTGGCATACGGCCTCGACGTTGTTCATGAAGGCAGAGCGAGCCCGCCACAGCGACGGGACTCAAGCTGACCCACCGCTTTTTAGCACAATCGATATATGGTCGCGGCCATGCCCAAGCGCGTCATCGGAACAATTCTCGGTTTTGTCGCCGCGTCGATCGTCATCTATCTTGTCCAGCTGTTCTGCCAGCGGCTCTACCCTGCCCCGCCGGGCCTGGATCTGAAGGATCCGCAGGCGCTCAAAAACTTCATGGCATCGCTGCCCGCGGGAGCGCTCGCGATCGTGCTGCTGGCCTACGATCTCGGCAGCTTGACCGGGGGCGTTGTCTCCACGCTCATCGCGGGTCGCGGCTCGGCCGTGCCGGCGCTCATCGTCGGTGCGCTGCTGACCGCCGCCAACACGCTGAACCTGCTGGCGCTGCCCCACGCGACCTGGTTTGCCCTGGTCTCGACCTTTGGCTTCATCCCGCTCACCTGGGTTGGCAGCCGGCTTGTCTACCGGCCCGAGCCCACGGACTCCACCAGCTACGCTCCAGCCGCTGACCCGTCCTGAGCCGCGGGCTCGATCTTGCGCAGCAGCATTCCGTACCACAGGTATTCGGTGTCCTGCGTGAACGTGTGCTTGCCCGCTTCGGCTGCTGAGCTGAAGTAGCCGGCCAGGTTGGTAAAGCGGTTCAGGTTGACCTGCACGAAGTCATGCACGCCGCTGCTGACCAGGCGGTCGCCTCCCTCCCCTGCCACCAGCTGGTTGCACTCGGGGCCCTCGCGGTGCTGAAACATGCCGAAGAGCAGCCAGACCGCAAAGGTCTTCTCGAACAGATAGGGCTGCGCCGGAAAGAAGTTGAACCAGAACACCGACTCCTGGGTCAGGCCGCGCGTCTCGCCCAGGTGCCAGTGGTCGGGAGCCTCTTTGGTCGGGAATGCAAAGGGATAGCACGACGAGCCGGGCTCCATGTGATAGATGCCCAGCACGACCCAGCTCGGGCCCGAGCTGCGCAAGCGATTGAATGCAGCGAGGATCTCGGCCTCGCTGCCGATGGCGTAGTGGACGAAGCACTGCATGCCCGAGGGAACGCGCTGCTCCCAGTAGCCCATGTGCTGCTGAAGCACGCTGTGAAACTTGCGTCCGGCGAACAGCCGCACAAACAGGCTCTCGATCTCGTCAAATGCGCGGACAACATCCGGAATTCCGATTCGCTGATACACGGAATAGGTCGCCGGCATGTCGGTCAGCGGCCGCGGCTTCGGGCCAAACTCGACGGCAACCAGGATCTTCTGCGCATAGTCAAAGTGTCGGTCCATGGGTCTCTCCTTTTTCACAGCGCTGGAAGCGCTCTGCGTTTCGTTGCTGTGATTCAGGGATAACACCAACCCATGCGCAGCGAATTGGCAGCCCGTGCCAATCTGCTGGCATTGCGCGCCAACCGACTTTTTCCGTCGCTGATGCGCCTGCACGCGACCGCCAAATCAGACAAATCAGATCCGGCGAGCAGGCTCAGACGTAGCGGCTCAGGGCGCGGGCCAGATCAGCTGCCGTAGGACGCTGCGCCGGAGCAGAGCTCAGCGAGCGCTCCAGCAGATCGCAGAGCTCGGGATCCAGCGCAGGACAGTTGCGCAAGCCGGGCGGAATGCGCAGCGCCTCGTGGCGCACCATGGCGCCGATCGGAGGCTTCTTGAAGGGCGGATCTCCGACGATGAGCTCGTATGCGATCACACCCAGGCTGAAGATATCGGACGAGGGCTGCGCATGGCGCGATCCAAAAGAGATCTCGGGTGCCATATACATGGGCGTTCCCACCAGCATTCCTATTTCTGTGAGATCATCGGGTCGCGCCGATCGCGCCGAAGCCGCCAGCCCATTGCTGCGCGACGAGGGCGTGGGATTGCTGCGCGACGAGGGCGGCTGGTCGGACTCGGGAGCCGGCACCGGCGACAGGGTCGACTCGCTGAACTCTGGCTCCTCGGTGAGCAGCGCCGCGAGGGGGCTGATCTGCCGCCCGGTGGGAGAGCTCCCCAGATCCCGCCGCGCCAGCACCGACACCCCAAAATCCGCCAGCTTCACAACCTCCGCCCCCCCTGCCACCCCATCTGCAATCAGGATATTGGCGGGCTCGATGTCACAATCGGATTTCACGTCGAGGGAGCTTGCTCCCGGGAGGGCTGGGGAAGCGTCGGGGAAGGCGAGCGTTCAGACTTCAGCTCCGTCCATCGGTGGGGCTTGGGGGGCGGTGCTGGGTCTGGACTCAGGCGCCCAGGTCGCGCTCGGCATCTGCAAGGGCATAGCGGGTCATGGCCAGGTTGGCGCGTGCCCGGTCGACAGCTATATAAATAAACACAACCGGACGAGAGCGCAGCGGCCGGATTAGATGATAGTGTTTGCCGAGCGTAATCAACATATCTTCAATGTCGTCGCGGATATTTAACGTTTTCATCGCTTTTCGCTTGGCGCGAACAACCTCGGTATTGCCAGCCGCGGCCACTTCGACATTCAGAATGCCTGCGCCCCCAATGGAACCAAGGCACATTCCGCTATCACTATCGGCGACGGCAGCGCCAATGAAACCTTCGACAGTAAGTTCCAAACGGGAAAGGACTTCTTTTACACTGCTTGCGGTTACGGCCATGATGTTCTCCTGGTTCTTTTCATTATAGGATTCACTGGCACATAATTGTTGCCAGAGAGCCTCACTGCTCGGTTCCGGAAACTGTTCAACGCAATCGGGCGCGGCACCGGACGACGGTTCAGTTGCCATCGACTGGCCCGACGGAGATGCGGCGCAAGCATCGCTGGGCCCGCCAGTGCTGGACGCAGTGGGCGAGAGAATGGATGGCAGGGGCCG
>Ga0075163_10003395_pt1 | contig 21400 bp, 16 predicted proteins | sample JI1023141ADNA_FD_71478 | JGI IMG/M metagenome (GOLD analysis project Ga0075163, IMG submission 71478) | Wastewater effluent complex algal communities from Wisconsin, to seasonally profile nutrient transformation and Carbon sequestration -... | ecosystem: Engineered > WWTP > Effluent > Algae... | reverse complement strand
TGCAGCCGGGATTCGAGCAGGCGACGCTGGCCCTGGCGGGTCCAGAGTCGGCCACCGAGGGCTACGGCGAACGCCTGCGGGCCCTGGCAAGGGCGCGCGGGGTCGAAGCTGCGGTGACGTTTCCCGGGCTGTTGACCGGGGAGGCCAAGGGGCGGCAGCTCGGCGAGGCCGATGTGCTGTGGCTCTGCTCGCACATGGAGAGCTTTGGCAACGTCGTCGCGGAGGCGCTGGCGGCCGGCACGCCGGTGGTGGCTGCGAACACCACCCCGTGGCGTCTGCTCGATGAGCTGCGCTGCGGCCGCTGGGTGGCGCCGACGCCGGCGGCCTTTGTGGCGGCGACCCGTGAGCTGGCGGCCCCCGGGCTGAGGCCGCTTCTGGCCGAGCGCTGCCAGGAGGCCGCGAGCCGCTTTGCCTGGCCTCGCATCGAGGCTGAAGTGCGGGCGCTGTATCGGCAGGTCGCGGGGTGCTAAGGTGCAGCCATGCGAATGGCTGCCATAGACTGCGGGACCAACACCGCGCTGATGCTGGTTGCCGAGTGGGACCGCAGCGCCCAGAGTCCGGATGCGGGCAGGGGGCCGCGGCTGCGCGCCGTCGGTGAGTTTCTGGAGATGCCGCGGCTGGGGCAGGAGCTCGACCGCACGGGTCGCCTGCATCCTGACGCCATGCAGCGCACGCTCGATGCCCTGGTGCGCCAGCGGCGGCGGGCCGAGGAGCTTGGCGCCGAGCGCATCATTGCCGTGGGCACCGAGTCGCTGCGCGCCGCCGAGAACGGCCAGGAGTTTCTCGACCGCGCTGCGGCCCTCGGGGTCCCGCTGCGGGTGATCAGCGGCGATGAAGAGGCGCGGCTGTCGTTTCGCTCGGTCTCGGCCAGCCTGCCGCCTCCGACTGCGGGCGCTCGCAGCGTGCTCGATATTGGCGGCGGCTCGACCGAGCTTGTCGTCGGCAGCGGAGCCAATCCGAGCGTCTGGGCCAGCGTCCCCATCGGCTCGGTGCGGCTGACCGAGCGGCTGCTCAAGGGCGATCCGCCGTCGGCAGAGGAGCGTGAGGCGCTGGTCGCGGCCATCGATGCGAAGCTGCCCGGCCTGCCGGCCGAAAGAGGCGAGCTGGTGGCGCTGGCTGGAACCGCCACGACGCTGGCCGCCTTGCACCTGGGGCTTCCCGAGCACGACAGCAAGCGGATCGATGGACTGCGGATTGCTCTCTCCGATCTATCGGCGCTCGTCGAGCGGCTGGGTCAGATGCCGGTCGCCGAGCGCCTGCGTCTGCCCGGACTCGATCCGCGCCGCGCCGACGTCATCTACGCGGGCGGCATGATCCTGCTCAGGGTCGCCGTGCGCGCCGGGGTGTCCGAGGTGACGATCAGCGACCGCGGCGTCCGCTGGGGCGCCCTGGAGGAGCTCGTCGACGAGCTCGCCGCTCAGCCGGCGGGCCCCGCCGCCGCCCCCAGCGTGTAAGCGTTTGACGGCGGACCGGGGTCTTTGGTAGCTTGCTCACGCAAGGAGTCTCGATTGAGCAAGCAACCTCCCGACGTTTCCGAACGTCCAGAAGCAAAGGCAGCGTCCTCGACCAGCTCGGCAACTGGACGCAGCCGCAAGGCGCCGCAGCCGGTCAAAGTTCAGGACACCCTGGCCGATGTGCCCGATCGCTTCATGGCGATTTGGCAGAAGATCGCCGACAAGATCCTGGCCTATTTCAGCCGCGCGCTGCTTCTGATCGTCGGTGCGGTGCTCGTGTTCGTAGCCGCCTGGGGCGTTGGGCAGTACCTCGAGTGGCGGCGTGAGAAGGCCACCGAGATGCTCGGCAAGGCCATTCGCACCGCCGAAGCCGACCTGCTGCGCGACACCGATAAGCCCGATCCCGACAGCGATCCGCCGCGCTACAAGACCGCCAAGGAGCGCACCGACGCCGTGCTCAAGGCGCTCGACGAGCTTGACCGCGAGTATGGCAGCAGCGACGCGGCCCGTCGCGGTGGCCTGGTTCGGGCCGGCGCTCTGTATGATCAGGGGCGCTTTGCCGACGCCGAGGCGCTCTATCAGCGCTTCCTCAGCAACAAGCCGAGCGAGACCTCGCTGGTTGCGCTGGCGCACGAAGGCGTGGGGCTGTGCGCCGAAGGGCGCTCCGACCTGCCCGAGGCGCTGAAGGCCTTCGAAAAGCAGGCGGCCGAGCCGTTTACGCGCGACCGCGGTCTGTGGAATCAGGCGCGCATCTACGCCAAGCAGGGCAACAAGCAGAAGGCGATCGAGATTTATAAGGATCTGGTGGCCAAGACGGGTGCTCAGAGCCCGATGCACGACGACGCGCAGAACCGGCTGGCGGCGCTGGAGTAATGGGTCGCTTCAAGAGTCCCGAGAGGGGACTGCGTCGGCGGGACATGCTTGGGCTGATGGTCGGCGCTGGGGCAGGGGCGGCGATTGCTCCGCTGTCTGCGCAGGCCGGTCCGGGGCGCTCGCGCGTGCAGCTTGTGCGCGACGAGTTCATCGCTCCGCGCGGCGTCTTGCGGGTGCGCTGGAGTCGGCCGCTGGTCAGCCGGATCCCGTTTTTTTCCTACAAGCCGCAGGAGTTTGCCTCGGCAGCGGTGAGCTCCGACGGCAAGCTGGTCTTCATCGGCTCGTCTCAGAAGCGGCTCTACGCGTTTCATGCGGCGACCGGTGAGGTGGCCTGGGATCGCGCGTTCGCGAGCTCGCTCTCTTCGCATCCCCTGTACCTCAAAGAGGGGATCGTTGGCCCCGAGGCGCTGCTGATCCTGGGCGATGACACCGGGCTCGTGAGCGCGCTGGAGGCGCGCGGCGGCCAGCAGCGCTGGAGCTACCGCGCCCGCGGTCCCGTGCAGACGCTGCCCGTGGTGCACGGCGGGCTCATCTACCTCACCTCAAATGAAGGGCGCATCTACGCGCTCGATGTGCGCACCGGCAGCTGGCGCTGGCAGTACGAGCGCGAGACCCCGGATGCGTTCTCGATCCGGGGCCAGGCCGGGCCGCTTATCGTCGACGGCAAGCTCTTCATCGGCTTTCCCGACGGCTACCTCTCGTGCCTGAACAGCGAGACCGGCGAGGTCATCTGGAACCGCCAGCTCTCGGGCGAGTCGACCCGCTTTGCAGACGTCGACGGCACCCCGGCCATGCTCGGCGATGCGCTGATCGTGTCGTGCTACGCCTCGGGCCTGTTCGCGCTGGAGGTCAAGGACGGCACCACCCGCTGGCGCAACGAGCTCGAGGCCGCAGGCTCGTTTGCCGTCGACCCGCAGAACGAGCGCGTCTACGCAGTGTCCGCGACGCAGGGCATCTTCTGCATCGACAAGAAGGGCCGCAAGCTCTGGCAGCAGGTGATGACCGGCCAGGGTGAGCTGTCGATGCCGACGCTGTGGAAGAAATATCTGCTGGTCAGCGCGGCGATCAGCGGCCTGCACGTCGCCGATGCCGAGACCGGGGAGCTGCTCCAGTATTTCGATCCGGGGCAGGGCTCCACTGCCCAGCCCGTCGCGCAGGGCAGCGAGGTCTATCTCCTCTCGAACGCCGGCTCGTTTTTCGCCCTGACCTCGGGCTGAACAGCGAGAGCGGCGCCAGCCGAGACAATAAAATCGCACCGACTGGAGTGGGCTCTGAGCCGACTTGAGACCAACGGCTACTACGCGCTCGGCGTGCCGCTCTATGTCGCGCTGGCAGCCCTGGAAATGGCGGTCGCGCGGCGGCGCGGCGCCACGGCCTACGGCAACTACGGGCTTGCAGACACCGTCGGCAATCTGTCGGCCGGACTCGGCGAGGTGGTCATCGGCCTGTTTATCGGCCCGCTGCTCATTGCGCTCTACGACTGGGCTTTTGCGCGGCTGGCGCTCTTGCACTGGCCGACGGGGCCGATGTGGACCCTGGCATCGTGGCTGGCGGCATTTCTGCTCGCCGACCTGGGCTACTACCTCTATCACCGCGTCGGCCACCGCAGCGCTGCGCTGTGGGCCATCCACGGCGTCCACCATCAGAGCGAGCGCTTCAACCTCACCATCGCCTTGCGCCATCCCTGGTTTTCCGACTTCTACGCGCCGATCTTCTACGCGCCGCTGCCGCTCCTCGGCATTCCGCCCGAGCAGTTCTTCATCGCCATCACCCTGATCTCGTTTTACGCGCTGACCATCCACTCGCGGCTGTTTGACCGCCCGTCGCTGGGCATCTTCGTAACACCGCGAACGCACATCCTTCATCACGCTCGCAACCCGCGCTACATCGGCAAGAACCTGGGCGCGATGTTCACCATCTGGGACCGGCTGTTTGGCACCCATGTCGAGCCCGATCCCGCCGACCCGCCGCGCCTCGGCGCCCCCGCCGGCTACCAGAGCCACGACGGAGCGCTGGCGCAGTGGCTGTTTCCCGCAGCGCTCTTGCACACGCTGCGCCAGACGCGCTCGCTCCGCGATCGGGTGCGGCTGCTGTTCAGTCGACCGGGCTGGCTGCCGCCGGGCGTCGAGCCGCCGCCGATGTTTTACGGCCGGCCGGCGCGCGCTGAGTCGGAGATTCCTCTGCGCACGTCTCTTTATGTCGTCGGGCAGTTCGCGCTGACGGTCGGGCTGGCGCTGGATGTGCTCTGGCTGCGCGATCGGCACCCAAAGGCGCTGCTGATTGCCGCATCGGCCCTGATTCTCTGGAGCCTCTCGACGCTGGGCGGCCTGCTCGATGGACGCCGGGCGGCACCAGCGCAGGAGCAGCTGCGGCTGGGGGCGACGGCCGCGCTGGGTGCGGCGCTGCTTGCGAGCGGTCGCTACTGGGGGCTGGGCGGGCTGCTGCTGGTGGGGGCGCTCGGCGGTGGATATCTGCTGCGGCGGCTCGCGGACTCAGTGACCCGCGGGCTCGCTGAGGGCGCGCAGCAGGGCGCCGCTCTCGACGAGCGGCCGCAAAAACTGACCCAGGAGCTGCTCTAGCGCCGGCCGCACCTCTTTTAGAAAAGGTGCGCCACCGAGCAGCTCACCGACGGGGCGATCGTGGGTGCGATTGGCCAGCCAGGCCAGCACCACCGCCATCTCGGTCTTGGTGTTCTCGCGTTCGAGCCAGCGCAGGGTGGTTGCGCGCATCTGGTCGGCGATGACCTCCAGGTTCATGCGATCCAGCTCCTGGGCCAGCTGCACGCCGCGCATATCCAGCACGAAGTCGAGCAGCTCCAGCTTGAGCGCCGTGTGCTCGGCATTGCGTCCCGGATCGGACAGCATTGTCGCCACCCGCCCGATCATGTCGTCGATGGCGCCGTCGGCAAACTCCGCGGTGCGCCGCTGCATCTGCCGATCGAACTCATCGGAGACCGCCGAGGCGACGCCGCCGGCAATGGTGCCCAGCGTCGAGGTGCTCTTCTTGACCGCCTCGGTCGCCAGCCGGCTCAAGACCCCGAGCCCCTTGCCGGGCCCCGTCTCGGTGACCGATGCGCGCACCTTGCGGCTATAGTCGGTTAGCGTGCCCATCATGAGCTCGCGGGTCATGCGCCGGAACGGCTCGCGCGAGAGCAGGTTCACGACCAGCGCCCGATCCGGCGCAAAGGGCCGCGCCGCCAGCTCGGGGAGCAGCTGCAGCAGCGGCTTGGGCACGATCTCGCGCAGGGGGCCGCGCCCGCGCAAAAAGGTCAACACTGTTGTCTGAAGTGCGCGCCCCTGCTCGGACGAGCGGTGCGAGCGCAGGTGGGTCAGCGCCGCTTCACGCAAGAGCGTCGCCAAGATCGGCGGCGGCAGGAGCGTGTCCAGGGGCTGCGCGAGGCAGGTATCGATGAGCAGATCGGCAAGCCGCGCCGCAGCGGCTTGGCCGCGCGGCGGGGCGGAGGCGGGTTCCATGCGGCCTATGCTAGACCAAGTGCGGCGTCCGGGATCTCAAGAGCGCTGCGATCTTCGCGACCCAGCACCGCGGCCTTCTCGCTCACACCCGGTAGGACATTGTGCGCCCAGTACAGGGCGGTGAAGTGCTTGCCCTGGTAGAAGGCGTGATCGTGGTGGCCCTCCGGCAGCTCGCTGCGCTTGCGCTCGGCCAGGAGCGCCTGCTCCAGCAGCAGCCAGCCGATGGTCAGCTCGGCGGTCATCTCCAGGAAGCGGTTGGCGTAGAGCGGCACCATCTCCATCTGGCCGCTGTAGAACCAGCCGAGCAGGCGCATGGTCGTCGCCTGGAGCGACTCGGCGGCCTTGGCCAGCGCCTTGACCGCCTCGCCGTAGACCGGGTGCTCCTTCTGGGCCTCGACGAAGGTGGTGATGTCCTTGAGGTAGGCCTGAAGGAACGCGCCGTTCTGCATGGGCAGCTTGCGGCCCACCAGATCCATGGCCTGGATGTGGTTTGTGCCCTCGTAGATCGAGAAGATCTTGGCATCGCGGCAGTACTGCTCGACGCCGTAGTCGCCGGTGTAGCCGGCGCCGCCGAGCACCTGGATCGCGGTCTCGCAGATGCGGAACGCCTGGTCGGAGCCGTAGGCCTTGACCACCGGCGTGAGCAGCTCGACCTGGCCGTTGTGGTAGCTCTGGTCGCCGCCGCCGTCGTGCTTGGCGATCTGGGCGAGGTCGCTGTGGCGGGCCAGCTTGTAGATGAGCGCCCGCAGACCCTCGACGCGCGCCTTCATGTCGATGAGCATGCGCCGCACATCGGCATGCTCGACGATGGGCACGCGCGGCGCCACCGGATCCTTGAAGTGCTTGACCGACGGACCCTGCTTGCGCTCGCGGGCATACTTGAGCGCGTTCAGGTACGCGGTCGAGGCCACGCCCAGCGACTGCACACCGACGCCGAGGCGGGCCGCGTTCATGAGCAGGAACATCTGTCGCATGCCCTGGTTCTCGCTGGCGGGACCGCCGACGAGCTCGCCGATGCAGCCGCCGTTTTCGCCGAAGTTCAGCACGCAGGTCGCCGAGCCCTTGATGCCCATCTTGTGCTCAAGGCGGCCGACGGTGACGTCGTTCTGCTCGCCCAGGTTGCCGCTGGCGTCGACGCGAATCTTGGGAATGATGAACAGCGACAGGCCCTTGGTGCCGGCCGGAGCGCCCTCGGTGCGCGCCAGCACCAGGTGGATGATGTTCTCGGCGCAGTCGTGGTCGCCGCCCGAGATGAAGATCTTGGTGCCGGTGATGAGGTAGCGCCCATCCTCCTGCTTGACGGCGCGGGTGCGCGAGGCGCCCACATCGGAGCCGGCGTGCGGCTCGGTCAGGCACATGGTGCCGCCCCACTGGCCGCCGTAGATGCGGGTGAGGAACAGCGCCTTCTGATCGTGCGTGCCGAACTGCTCGATGACCTCGGCGGCGCCCATGGCCAGGCCGGGATACATCGTAAAGGCGGTGTTGGCCGCGCACATCATCTCTTCGACGCCCACGGCCAGCAGCTGCGGCGCTCCCATGCCGCCCCACTCGGGGTGCGTCGCCACCGTCTTCAGGCCCGCCTCGAACAGCTTCTTCCAGGCATCCTTGAAACCGGGCGGCGTGATCACAGCCCCATTTTCGAGGCGGCAGCCGACGGTGTCGCCAACGGAGTTAAGCGGCCCGAGCACCTCAGACGCGAACTTGAACGACTCGTCGAGCGCCATGCGGGCGCCGTTTTCGTCGAAGCTGCGCTTGTACAGGGCCGACTGGAGCAGCTCGCCGAGCCCGTACTGCTCGAACAGCGCAAAATGGAGCTCGCGAAGGTCTGCCACGAAAAAGTTCTGGTTATTGGCCGTCATGGTTCCCTCTATTCTGATCGGCGACGCTTCGACGCGGGGGCCGATCGACTAGATAGCTGCACTATCTAGTCAGATATTGCCACTATCCACGTCCGCCGCCAGCTTGTCAACGCCTCTGGTCGAGGGTCGGGCGTTAGTGCGCGTGCCCACTTGGGAAGCGCATGGCGCACGTTATGCCGCATCCCCTTGCCGCGCCCCTCATCTTCTGGCAAGGTCGCGTGGAGAGGACACTATCGGGCATGGATCTCCAACTCACTGACGAGCAACAGATGGTGCAGAAGGTAGCTGCCGAGTTCGCCAAGAACGAGGTGCTGCCCAAGGCGGCCGAGGTGGACCGCCTGCATCGCCATCCCAAAGAGCTGGTCGCGCGCCTGGCCGAGCTGGGCTTCATGGGCATCGCCATTCCAGAGGAGTACGGCGGCGCCGGGCTCGACACCATCTCCTATGTGCTGGTCATGGAGGAGCTCTCGCGGGCCTGCGCCTCGGTCGGGGTCATCACCAGCGTCAATAATTCCCTGGTCTGCGACCCGCTGTTCAAGTTTGGCACCGAGGAGCAGAAGCGGAAGTGGCTGACCCCGCTGGCGTCGGGCAAGCTCCTCGGCTGCTTCGCGCTGAGCGAGCCCGAGGCGGGCTCCGACGCGGCGGCGCAAAAGACGATCGCCAAGCCCAGCGGCGACGGCTTTATCATTAACGGCGTCAAAAACTGGATCACCAACGGCCCCGTCGCCGACGTCTGCATCCTGTTTACCATGGCCAACCCGCCGGGCCGCGAGGCCGGCCACAAGGCCATCACCGCCTTCATCCTGCCCATGGACACCGCCGGGGTGCGCACCGGTCCGCCGGACAAGAAGCTCGGCATCCGCGGCTCGCAGTCGTGCCAGATCTTCCTCGACGACGTCTACCTGCCGCGCGAGCATGTGCTGGGCGAGGTCGGCCAGGGCTTCAAGGTCGCCATGTCGACGCTCGACGGCGGGCGCATCGGCATCGCGGCGCAGGCGCTGGGCATTGCGCGCGCGTCGTTTGAAGACGCTGGCCGCTATGCGCTGGAGCGCAAGACCTTTGGCCAGCCCATCGCCCATCATCAGTCGATCCAGTGGAAGCTCGCCGACATGGCCACCGAGACCGACGCGGCCCGCCTTCTGACCCTGCGCGCGGCGTCGCTCAAGGATCGCGGCGTGCGCCACGGCAAGGAGGCCGCGATGGCCAAGCTGTTCGCCTCCGAGTGCGCCAACCGCGCGGCCAAGGAGTGCGTGCAGATCTTCGGCGGCAACGGCTACGTCGAGGACTTCCCCGCCGAGCGCCACTACCGCGACGCCAAGATCACCGAAATCTACGAAGGAACCAGTGAGATTCAGCGGCTGGTGATTGCCAGCGCGATTTTAAAAGAATAAGCGGCTTTATCCCCGCCCAAGGAGTTCGCTCATGACCACCAGCCTGATGACCAAACCGATGATGTCGAGCCGATCCGCGAGCATGCTCAGGAGCGGCGCGTTGCTCTTGGGACTGGGCTTGGGAGTGGGGGCGCTGGGGCTTGGCGGCTGTGCCGACGAGCCCAAGCAGGTTCGTCCGACGCCGCGGCCTTACAATCGCCAGAGCACCGAGCCGGTGCAGACCGACACTCCGACGGTGGAAAACACCGAGGAGCGCGGCGAAGAGGTGCGCAAGGTCTGTAGCCGCAAGGCGTCGACGAGCTCCGACATGTCGCGCTGCTGGATGCAGGAGGCAGAGCGCCGCGGCGGCAAGAAGTTCGAGGCCGAGGTGCGCGTGATGCTCTACGTCTCGCCCGAGGGCAAGGCCACGGAGGTCACGGTGCTCAATCCCAACGCGGAGATGAGCTCGCTTGAGGCCTGCATCGTCGATGCGGTCAAGGGCTGGTCGTATCCGAGCGGTCAGACGGTGGCGCCGGCGCAGTGCTCGTTCCACCTGCGCCCGATCATGTAGCAATGTAGGCAAACTGGGGCTGTGTAGGCGGCTGTGAGCGACTGGGTGCGAGCCAAGGTACGATGCGCAATACGAACAAGGTGATGGTGGTTGAGCTGGTGCTCGGCATTGCCCTGAGCCTGGGCATGAACGTGGCCCTGCACTCGGCCGGCTGGGCCAAGAAGAGCAAGCCGGCCGACCCCAAGCCGCTGGTCATCGGCGACGCCATGCAGATCCAGGGCACCGCCGGCGAGCTGGACGCCGGTCAGGTGGAGCGGCTGTTTCGCGAGCATCAGCCCGAGCTGCGCCGCTGCTATGACGACGTCTCCAGCCAGTTTCACTACGTCGGTGGCCGCATGCAGGTGAAGGTCGTGGTGCTGCCGAGCGGGCAGATCAAGACCGTGACCATCCCCGAGTCGAACATCGGCTGTCGCGAGGTCGAGCGCTGCGTCGCCGGCGTCATCGAAAAGCTGCACTTTCCCGTGCCCAAAGGCGGCGAGGGCGAAGTGACCTATCCCTTCGAGTGCGCGGCCCGCACCCGCGTCGGCAGCTGGCAGAGCGAGCGCATCGCCGCGCAGCTCGGCAAGCGGCGCAGCGGCATCACCAGCTGCAAGGGCAAGGCGGGCTCGGCCCCGGTGTCGGCCCTGCACGCCACGCTCTACGTCGGGCCCGGCGGCAAGGCGACCTCGGTTGGCTTCTCCGCCGACCTTCCGCTCGACGAGAAGCTCACCAGCTGCGTCTCCAAGCAGCTCCTCGGCGTCCAGTACGACGACCCGCTCGGCCAGATGGTGAAGGTCACCTTTGACCTCGGCAACCTGCAAACGCCATGAACTTTGAACTTACCGAAGAACAGCGCCTCATCGCCGACACGGCCCGTCAGTTTGCCACCGACGTGCTGGCCCCTCGCGCCGCCGAGCGCGACCACACCAAGGCCTTCCCCGCCGAGGAGCTCCTGCGCCTCGGTCAGCTCGGGCTGCTGGGCGTCAAGGTGCCCGAAGAGTATGGCGGCGCCGAGGCCGGGGCCGTGGCCTACGCGCTGGCGATAAGTGAGATCGCGGCCGCCGATGCCTCGGTGGCGGTGGCCATGGCGGTGACCAACATGGTCGCCGAGGTCATCTGCACCTTCGGCACCGAAGAGCAGCGGCGCACCTACGTGCCCAGGCTCTGCTCCGGCGAGGCGGTGTGCGGGGCGTTCGCGCTCAGCGAGCCGCACTCGGGCTCCGACGCCGCGGCCATGCGCACGCAGGCGACCCGAGACGGCGACAGCTATCGCATCGACGGCAGCAAGATGTGGATCACCTCCGGCGACCGCGCCGGGGTCTACGTGGTCTGGGCGCGCACCGACGGCGGCAAGGGCCTGAAGCCCGGCGGCAAGAGCGCGGCCGGCATCAGCGCCTTCCTAGTTCCCGGCGGCACGCCCGGCCTCACCGCCGGCCGTCCCGAGCACAAGCTCGGTCTGCGCGGCTCGTCGACCGTGCCGCTGACGCTGGAAAACTGCGTGGTTCCCGCCTCGGCGCTGCTAGCCAGCGAGGGCGACGGCTTCAAGATCGCCATGACCGCCCTCGACGGTGGGCGCATCGGCATCGGCGCCCAGGCCGTGGGCGTCGCCCGCGCCGCGCTCACCGCCGCCACCGCCTACGCGAAGGAGCGGCACCAGTTTGGCCAGCCGCTCGCCGGCTTTCAGGCCATCCAGAACATGCTGGCCGATGGCGCGACGCAGCTCGATGCCGCGCGCCTGCTCGTCCTGCGCGCCGCGTTCCTCAAGGAGCGCGGTCGTCCCTTTTCCCAGCAGGCCGCCATGGCCAAGCTCTACGCGTCGGAGATGGCCGGCCGCGTCTGCGACATGGCGCTACAGGTGCACGGCGGCTACGGCTACACCGAAGAGTTTCCCGTCGAGCGCTACCTGCGAGATGCACGCGTCCAGCGCATCTATGAAGGCACCAGCGAAGTGCAGCGCATCGTGATCGCGCGCTCGCTGATGAAGGAGCTGTCCGATCATGATCGACTTTGAGCTGAGTGAGGACCTGCGGGTCCTGCAAAAGACGGTGCGCGAGTTTGCCGCCGCCGAGATCGCCCCGCACAGCAAGACCTGGGACGACGAGGAGCGCTTCCCGCACGAGCTGATTCCCAAGCTCGGCGCACTGGGTCTCCTCGGCATGTCGACCCCCGAAAAATACGGCGGCTCCGAGATGTCCATGCAGGCCATCGCGCTGGTCGTCGAGGAGCTGGCCATGGTCGACGGCTCGGTCTCGATCACCGTGGCCTCGCACAACGGCCTGTGCACCGGCCACATCGTGAACTTTGGCACCGAGGAGCAGAAGCAGAAGTACCTGCCCGACCTCGCCAGCGGCCGCAAGCTCGGCGCCTGGGGCCTGACCGAGCCCGGCTCGGGCTCCGACGCTGCCGGCGCCCGCACCCGCGCCATCCGCCAGCCCGACGGCAGCTGGTCGATCACCGGCACCAAGACCTTCATCACCCAGGGCTCCGTCGGCGGTACCTTTGTGGTGCTGGCCGTGACCTCGCCGGAAAAGAAGCAGCACGGCATCACCGCCTTCATCATCGAAAAGGACACCCCCGGCTTCCGCTCGGGCCGCATCCTGGAGAAGATGGGCCTGCACGCCTCGGACACCGCCGAGCTGATCCTGGAAGATGTGCGCCTGGCCGACAGCCAGCGACTCGGCGAGATCGACCACGGCTTCATCGACACCCTGCGCATCCTCGACAAAGGGCGCATCACCATCGGCTCCATGGCGCTGGGCCTCGGCTGGGGCGCGTATGAAGCCGCCCGCCGCTATGCCCGCGAGCGCCGCCAGTTCGGCAAGGCCCTGGCCGACTTCCAGGCCATCCAGAACATGCTCGCCTCGTCGGCCACCGAGCTGGAGGCCGCGCGCCTGCTGCTGCGCCGGGCCGCCTGGATGCACGACCAGGGGCAAAAAATCACCCTGGTCGCGTCCATGGCCAAGCTCTACGCCGCCCAGGCCGCCATGCGCGCCTGCGACCGCGCCGTCCAGATCCACGGCGGCTACGGCTACACCCGCGAGTATCCCGTCGAGCGCGCCATGCGCGACGCCAAGCTGTGCGAGATCGGCGAGGGCACCAACGAGGTCCAGCGCATGGTCATCAGCCGCCAGCTGCTCCAGCAGGGCGAGCTCCACGTCCCCGGCGTCGTGGGATAGATGCCAATGTCGGACATGCGCCCACATCGGGAGAAGGGCGCATGAACTCTCAGCTCCTCGACCTGCCGGTCCTGCTGCGATTGCAGAACCTGCAGCTTCTGGCGCGCGTCATCGCCGAAGGAGCGCTGAGCGGCCTGCATCGCTCGGCCCACCACGGCGCCTCGGTCGAGTTCGCCGAGCACAAGGAATATGCGCCCGGCGACGATCTGCGCCACATCGACTGGCGCGCGTACGGCCGCATCGACAAGTACTACGTCAAGCGCTTTGAAGAAGAGACCGAGCTGCGCGGCTATCTGCTGCTCGATGTCTCGGGCTCCATGAGCTACGGGCGCACCGGGCAGCTCACCAAGCTCCAGTACGCAAAGCTCATGGCCGCGTCGCTGGCCTACCTGCGGCTGCGCCAGAACGACCCCACCGGGCTGCTGCTGTACGGCGAAAAGGTCGAGCAGTATGTGCCTCCGCACGGCGGCGGCGCGCACCTGAGCGACCTGTGCGGGGCGCTGGAGCGCGTAAATGCCGCCGGCCGCACCATGCTGCCCGACGGCCTGTCGTACCTGTCCGAGGTCGCGCGGCGGCGCAGCCTGATCGTGGTGCTCTCGGACCTCTTGCCGTCGAGCGAGGACATGGCCGAGACGCCGCCGGCCGAGCTTGTGAGCCGCTACGCCGAGCTCGTGCGCGCCCGGCTGGCCGGTCTGCGCGCCCAGAAGCACGACGTCATCGTGCTGCACATCCTGGACGCCGACGAGCTGGAGCTGCCCTTCTCCGGCCTGACGTGGTTTGAGGACATCGAGCCCGGCCCGGCCGGACACTCGCGCCTGTTCGTGGACCCTGCCGACGTGCGCGACGCCTACCAGACCGAGCTCCAGAACTTCCTCACCGCCATGCGCCGCGGGCTGCGCGAGGGCGACGTCGAGTATCACCTGGTTCCGACCTCGCGCTCGCCGGAGAGCGTGCTTCTCGACATCCTGCGCGGACCGCTGCGCCGGCATGTGCGGGTCCGCCGGTAGGAAAAGCAGCCGATGCACTTCCTATCGCCTTGGTACGCGGCCTTTGTGCTCCTGGGTGTGCTGCCCGTGCTCATCCACCTGATGGGCCGCCGGCGGGCGCGCGTCAGGCCGCTGCCGACGCTGCTGCTGCTCTACGCGAGCCATCGCCGCGTGGCCCAGCGCACCCAGCTGCGCCACCTCCTGCTGCTGCTCCTGCGCATGCTGGTGATGATCGTGGTGCCGCTGTGTCTGGCCAAGCCGTTCATCGAGACGGCGTCGGATCTGCCGGCGCAGATCAGCGCCGCCCAGAGCGCGGTGCTGGTGCTGGACGACAGCCTGTCGATGCGCTACCTGGCCAGTGCCGATGGCCGCATCGGTCGCGAGACGCTGTTTGCCCGCGCCAAGAAGCGCGCCACCCGCATCGTCGAAGCGCTGCCGCCCAATGCCGAGGCGGCGCTGGTCCTGGGCGCGCGCGGCAACCAGGCGCCGGTGCCCGAGCTGACCGGCGATCGGGCGCGGCTGTTCAGCGCCATCTCCGGGCTCCAGCCGTCGCTGCGCGCCACCGAGCTCAGCGGCGCTCTGCGGCGGGCGACGCAGATCCTGGCCACGGTCCGGCGGGCGCAGCGCCGCATCTACCTCATCACCGATTCCGCCAGCCACGCCATTGAGTCCGGCCTGCGTCCGCCCACCGATGTCGAGGTCACGGTCATCGATGTCAGCGACGGGCAGCTGCTGCCGAATCACGCCATCGTCGACCTTCACAGCGAGCCGGCGCCCAGCCTGGGAACCCGGGCGCTGCGCGTGACCGCGGAGCTTGCCAACTTCAGCGACAACCCCCTCAAAGAGCAGACCGTTACGCTGCTCGTCGACGGGCGGCCCGTGGCCAGCGGCCTCATTGATCTGCCGCCCAACGGCCGCGCGGTGAAGCGCTTCTTCCACATCTTTCGCACCGATGCCGCGGCCAGCGACACCGGGCGCGAGACCAGCTCGGGCGAGCCGCCCGGCGAGCGCCACAGCAGCGGCGCCACCAGCGAGTCGGCCCTGGCCCCGTCGGGCCTGCACCACCTGAGTGTCAGCATCGAGCACGACGCGCTGCCCGAAGACGATGTGCGCCACCTGCGCGTCGAGGTCCAGCGCCACCTCAAGGTGCTGATCCTGGACGGCGACGCCCGCACGCTGCGGCGCGATGACGAGGTCTTCTACCTGGAGATGGCCCTGCACCCCGGCGACCGGCCCGGCGGTCCCGGCGGCGAAGATGCGCCCTTTGTCGTGACGACCCTGCCCGTCGACGACGATCTGCCCAGCCTGACCGACTTCGACGCCGTGTTTCTGTGCAACGCCAAGGCGCAGGATCTGAGCCGGCGCCAGCTCGACAAGGCCCTGCGCGACTATGTCACCGGCGGCGGCGGCCTGTTCATCGCCCTGGGCGACAACGTCGATGTGGATGCCTATAACTCCACGCTCGCCGAGCTGCTGCCGCAGCCGCTGGCCGTGGTCAAGACGCCCGGAACCGTGCGCGAAAGTCGCAGCGACGAGGGGCGCGAGTCCGCCCCCAACGGCAGCGGCGAGCACCTGGGCCGTCTGGATCGGCGCCATCCGCTACTGGTTCCGTTTGCCACCGGCCGCGCCAGCGAGTCGCTGCTGCTCACCCGCTTTGGCCGCTACATGCTGCTGCGTCCGACGCTGAAGAGCTCGGGCGACAGCAGCACCATCCTCTCTTTTGAGAGCGGCGCGCCGGCTCTGATCGAGCGGGTGCTCGGTCGCGGTCGCGTGCTGCTGTTTGCCTCGACGCTGGATCGCGACTGGAACGATCTGCCGATTCAGCCGGCGTTCCTGCCGCTGGCGCAGCAGGCGGTGCGCTACCTGGCGCGGGCGCCGCTGCGCGAGTCGGAGCAGCCCACGCTCATCGGCCAGTCGCGCGACATCAAGCTCCAGGCCGGCGACACCCGCGTCGAGGTCACGCTGCCCTCGGTGCAGAAGCGCCTGTTCGAGCGGCTGGGCGGGCGGCAGATCCTGTCGTTCAACGACACCATCGAGTCGGGCTTCTATCGCGTGTCGGCGGCCAGCGATGCCGGCTCGTGGCGCCCGCGTCCGGCCGAGTTCTTCGTCGTCAACGTCGATCCCGCCGAGTCCGATCTGCGCCACGCCTCGCCCGCGCTGATAAGCGCGCTCCAGCGCTCGCTCATGCACAACGAGCTCGACGGCGTGGCCACCGCGGCGCCGCGCCGGCGCGTCGAGCTCTGGCACTACCTGGGGCTGATGCTGCTGCTGTTCCTCGTCGGCGAAGCGCTGCTGCTGCGCTCCAAGTAGCCGGTTCGATAGCCCTCCATGAGCCGGCGGGTGACCGGGCCGGGCTCGCCGCTGCCGATGGCCTGTCCGTCGAGTCGCGTCACGGGCAGGAGGCCACGGATGCTGCTGGTCAAGAATGCCTCGTCAGCGGCCAGCGCCGCGCTTTTTTGGAAGGCCACCTCTTCGACCCGCGCGCCCAGCTCTCTTGCCAGCGTGAAGACCACCGACCGCGTCACACCGGCCAGGATGCCCAGCGCCAGCGGCGGCGTGAGGATGCGTCCATCCCGCACCAGGAAGAAGTTCGACGAGGCCCCCTCGCTGATGTTGCCGTCGAGATCGCACATCAGCGCTTCGTGGGCATCGCGCCGCCGCGCCGAGCGCAAGGCCATCACCGACGAGAGATAGTTGCTCGACTTGACCGCCGCGGGCACGTGGCCGGGCGCATTGCGCCGCTCGTCCACCGTCACCATCGCCACCCCTTCGCGATACTTTTGCGCGTCGGGCAGGTGCAGCGGCTTGGCGATGACCACCAGGCGCGGCGCATCGGCGCTGGCGGGATCCAGATCGATGGGGCCGGCGCCGCGGGTGACGATGATGCGCACATAGCACTCGTCCGCAGGCACCGGCGCCATGGTCGCGGCCACCGCGCTGGCAATGGCCTCAAGTGCGGGCGTGGCATACCCCAGCGCAGCGGCCGACTGCTCCAGCCGCTCAAGGTGCGGGGTCAAGAGCAGCGGCTGCTTGCCAGCGACGGTGCGCGTCACTTCAAAGACGCTGTCGCCATAAAGAAAGCCGCGATCCAGCACCGGCACGCGCGCCTCGGCCGCCGGGAGCACGCCGCCATCTATCCAGATCCAGGTGTCGTCGGCCATGGCCAGCTCAACCGGCGTGTCGCAAGAGGTCCGCGAGCGCGTGGTAGCCAGCGACCAGCGCGTCGATCGAGACCGACTCGTTGGCCTGATGCGCTTCCGCGGTATCGCCGGGACCAAAGTTGATCGCAGGGATGCCCAGCTCGGTGAGGCGGGCGACATCGGTCCACGCCTGCTTGGCCGCGACCTCCAGCCCCGTCCGCTGCCGCCAGGCTCGCAGACGCGGCTCGTCGAGACACACCCTTCCCGACGGCGCCTCGTCGAGGATCTCGACGTGATAGCTGGTCGCTCCGGCACTGCCCGGAGCCGCCGCCGCCGCCGCGACAAAATCGAGCAGCTCGCCGCGCGCCTGCGCCAGCGACTTGCCGGGGGCAAAGCGGTAGTTGAGGTTGAGGATGAAGCGATCGGGCACCACGTTGCGCGAGTTGTGGGTCTCGGCCTGGGTGGCGACGAAGACCTCGTAAAAAGGCAGCTCGCCGACCAGCACCTCGCGCCGCGGGGTGTCGCGCAGCCGGGTCAAGAGCGGCAGCGCGGCATAGATGGCGTTTTCGCCGTGCCACGGCCGGGCGCTGTGGGCGCGACGGCCCGGCGAGATGACGCGCGCCTGCAGCCCGCCGAGGCAGCCCGCGTGGATGATGCCGTCGGTCGGCTCCAGGCAGATGGCCAGATCGATGCCCGTGAGCACGCCCGGCGCGCACAGCTGCACCATGCCGCTGTCGGCCGCCGGCCCCTCTTCCTTGTCGTAAAAGACGCACAGCAGGTCCACGGCCACCGAGTCGGGATGGTGCAAGGCGCCCTCCAGCAGCGCCAGCATCACCGCCAGCCCGCCCTTCATGTCGCTGGCGCCGCAGCCGTAGACCCGGCCGCCGTCGATGCCGATGGGCTGTCCCGACGCTGGCAGCACGGTGTCCGAGTGCCCGAACAGGGCCACGCACGGGCGACCGCTCGGGCGTTCGCCCGAGGATCCAGAGCTGCGCGGGCCCCAGGCCATCACCGTGTTGCCCAGGCGCTCGACCCGGGCCCCCGCTGCCTGGCAGCGCGTCTCCAGGTAGGCGGAGATGGGCCCTTCGTCGCCGGTCACGCTGGCGATGCGGCACAGGGCCAGCGTGTCTTCTGACAGGTGGGCGGCCAGCTGGGCGGCCAGCGGGAAGCCGTCGTCGGCAGCCGCCGTCATACCGGGACCTCGAAGGTGCGCAGCGCCTCGTTGAGCGAGGTCTTCTCGTCCGTGGAGGCCTTGCGCTGCCCGATGATGAGGGCGGCCGGGACGTGGAACGTGCCGGCGGGGAACTGCTTGGGCAGCGTGCCGGGGATGACCACCGAGCGCGCCGGCACCCGGCCCTTGCGGATGACCGGCTCTGAGCCCGTCACATCCACGATCGGCGTCGAGGCGGTGAGCACCACGTTGGCACCCAGCACCGCTCCGCTTTCCACCACCACTCCCTCGACCACGATGCAGCGCGAGCCGATGAAGGCGCCGTCCTCGATGATGACCGGGCTGGCCTGCGGCGGCTCCAGCACCCCGCCGATGCCCACACCGCCCGACAGGTGGACGTTGCGGCCGATCTGCGCACAGCTGCCCACTGTCGCCCAGGTGTCGATCATGGTGCCGCTGCCGACGTAGGCGCCGATGTTCACGTAGCCGGGCATGAGGATCACCCCCGGCTCCAGGTGCGAGCCGTAGCGGGCAACGCCCGGCGGCACCACGCGGATTCCGGCCTGGACCAGGTCGCGCTTGACCGGGATCTTGTCGTGGAAGGTCAGCTCGCCGCACTCGATGGGCTCGATCGGGCGCAGCGCAAAGTAGAGCAGGATGGCCTGCTTGAGCCAGGCGTTGGTGTGCCAGCTGCCGTCGCGCTTCTCGGCAATGCGCCGTCGCCCCTGATCCAGATCATCGAGCACCGTCATGACGGCCTCCTCGATGCTGAGGCGCTCGGCGGGGTCGGCCTTGTCGGCGCTGCCGGTCAGGCGCGAGCGATCGGCGTAAGCCGACTCGATGAGCCTCTGTAGCTTCTGGTCGTGCGGGGCGGGATCCATGGCGCGACACTTTAGCGCAGAGGCCGGGATGAGGCTGCGAAACTTTGCGTCAGCCGAGGGACCTGCGCTCGTATAATCAAAGTTATGACTCCAGGGCGCGGACGGCTCTCCTGGGCGCAGAAGTGGGCGCTTTTGGGCCTGCTCCTGTGCGTGGTCATGGGTGCGGGCTCTGGCTGCACGGCGCAGCCGGTGCGCGGCGCCGAGCCTGTGCGCGACTATGCGGGCACCTGGGAGTACCGCTACGGTGACTCGCCGCAGGCGGCGGATGGCACCTTCAGCTGGTCGCTTTCGACCAACCAGGACAGCGCCTGGAAGCCGACCCAGATCCTCGAAGATCCGCCGGGGCGAAGCGGCCTGTCGTTTCTGTGGATGCGCACGCGGCTCGTGGGCCCCGATGTTCACGAGCCGGTGCTGTTCGTCGTCGATATCGACAGCAGCTACGAGGCGTATCTCGACGGCAAGCTCATCGACAAGTTCGGTCCCATGGAGGGCCGGCGCTACCTGGGCCTGCCCAAGGTCTATCTGCCGCTCGGTCCTGCGTATGCGGGAAAGACGCTGACCTTGCGCATCTACTCGCCCTATTCGTTCATCGGGCTCTTTGGCACGCCGCGGATCGGCGGGCGCGCCGAGATGGTCGCAGAGGTCGTGGACATCGGCATGTCGCCGCTGATGATCGGCCTCTTTCTGATGGTGCTGGGGCTGGTGTCGCTGTTCCTGTTTGCGCTGCGCACCGAGGACAAGCTCTACTTCTACTACGCCGGCTTTGCGCTCGGACTGGGGGCGCACATCGCGTGCCGGTCGGTGATGCGCGAGTTCCTGCTGGATCTGGGGCCGTGGTGGAGCTACATCGAGCTCGGCGGCAACGCGGTGGGCGGCGCCTCGCTGTGCGGGTTCATCGGCCAGCTCTTCGGCGGCGGACCGCTGAGCGTGCTGCGGCGGGTCGGGCAGGTGCTGTTTGCCGGCTTCGTGCTCGGCGTGATCCTGGTGGCGACGGGAACTGTGCACCTCTGGACGCTGCTGCGGCCGCTCCAGAGCTACTTCGTGGTGGTCGTGGTCAGCCTGATCGTGTCGTCGATCGTCGCCATCCGTCGCGGCGAGAGCGACGGCAAGATCCTGGGGCTGGGCGTGCTGGTGGCCGGCAGCCTGACGCTGTTCGAGCTGCTCATGGTCATGAACATCCTGCCGCGCTGGCGGCTGACCATCTCGCACTACTCGTCGGCGTCGCTGGTCCTGGCGCTGGGGGTGCTCTTGTCGCTGCGCTTTGTGCGCGCGCACCGCCGGCTGCAAAACTACTCGACGGTGCTACAGCTGAGCCTGTCGCAGGCGCGCGTGCTCGAACCGGGGCAGCACATGCAGGTCGCGCTCGGCGAGGTGCTGCGGCTGCTCGGGGGCGACCGGGCGCTCATCTTCGAGACCTCGGCCGAGCACAAAGAGCCGCAGCTGACCGCGGGGCGGCGCTCCAAGGGGCAGCCGGTGGGCGACGAGCACGACTGGGACAGCACGCTCATCAGCGACGTGCAGCGCAAGCGGCGACCGTCGGTGATCCTGCGCGAGCGCGACCAGAACGATCTGTCGAGCGACCGTCCGCCCAAGCGCGAGCGGCTGAGCATTGCGGCGGCGCCGCTGCTCGCGCGCGGGGAGCTCATCGGCGTGCTGTATCTCGAGTCCGAGGCCAGCCACCACCAGTACGACAAGGAGGATCTGGAGATCCTCCTGGGGCTGTGCAACCAGCTGGCGCTGACGCTGATGACCACGCGCGCGGTGCGGCTGGAGCTCGAAGGGGCGCTGGCGCGGCGGCGGCTGGCCGAGCAGGATGCGCTGCTTCAGGCGGCGGGGCAGATGGCGCGCGGCGATCTCAGCTCTGCGGTTGCGGTGCCGGCCAGCGGCGAGCTGGAGCCCCTGGCCAGGGCCTTGGAGGTCATGCGCCAGGACCTCAAGGTCAAGTTCCAGAAGCTCGAACAGAGCAACTCCGAGATCCAGCAGCTGAACGAGGAGCTGCGCCGCCAGATCGAGCACCGCAGCCACCGCCTGATGGAGCTGGTCCTGCGCGGCGAGCGCAAGGGCGCGGCCAGCTCGATCATGCCCGGCCGCATGCTCGGCGAGCACTACAAGGTGGTGCGCACGCTGGGCAAGGGCGCGATGGGCGCCGTGTACGAGGTCGAGCGCTCCACCGATCAGGTGCGCCTGGCCGCCAAGGTGCTGAGCGAGCAGTCGGATCGCACCGCGCTTTTGCGCTTTGCCCGCGAGGCGCAGATCCTGGCGCGTCTGGACCATCCCAACCTGGTGGCGATCAGCGACATCGACATCACCGCCACCGGCGTGCTGTTCCTGGTCATGGAGCTCGTGCGCGGCTCCACCCTCAAGCTGGCGCGCGAGCGCTATCGCGACGTCGCCTTCGCCAGCTCCGTGGTCCGCCAGATCGCCGCCGGCCTCGACGCCATCCACACCCGCGGCATCATCCATCGTG
>Ga0075163_10003394_pt1 | contig 21402 bp, 15 predicted proteins | sample JI1023141ADNA_FD_71478 | JGI IMG/M metagenome (GOLD analysis project Ga0075163, IMG submission 71478) | Wastewater effluent complex algal communities from Wisconsin, to seasonally profile nutrient transformation and Carbon sequestration -... | ecosystem: Engineered > WWTP > Effluent > Algae... | reverse complement strand
TTCCAGCAGTCCGTTGCGCTGCTCGCCCACGCGATGGGTTGGAAGCTGGATGAGATTCGCGAGTCCTGCGAACCCGTCGTCGCCACGAGCCGCGTCGTCACCAAATTCTTCGACGTCGCTCCGGGCCAGAGTCTCGGCATTCACCAAAAATGCGTCGGCCTCTCCGGCGGCGAGACGAAGATCAAACTCGATCTCCAGATGTATCTCGACGCCTCGCTCCCGCACGATGCCGTCGTCGTGCGCGGCCGTCCCGATCTGAATCTCGTCCTCAACGGCGGTGTCGCCGGTGACGACGCGACCGTCGCCGCGCTCATCAACATCATCCCGCGTCTCCTCGCCGGCGCCCCCGGCGTGCGTCTCATGACCGAGCTCGCCGTGCCGTCCTGGCGCAATCCCCTCGGCTAAACCCAGCGCCTTGCCGTCCTTCTCTCCCGAGCCGCCGCCTCACCGCGGCGGCTTTTTTATTTCGCTCCGGCCGCGTCGACGCACCTGCGCATCGCGCTGAAAATATTTTGCGCGCGACCGCACTCTCCCGCGCATCCGGCACCGCCTGTGCTTATTCATCGCATCGCTCGTTTTGCTTTTTCCGATGCCCTCACTCCGCGCTGTTTTTGCTTGGTTCGTCTTGGCGGTCCCGGCCGCTTGCGCGCTCGAACTGCACGCGACGCGCTCCGCCCCCACCGATCTCGCGATCACGGGGCTCGTGGCCGATGCGCCGGCCGACTCCACGCGCTATGTCCGGTGGCGCGATCTCACCACGCTCCCGTCCAAGAAACTGAAACTCAGCGGCGAATTCGTCCCCGGCGAACAGGAAGTCACCATCGTATTTCTGTCTGATCTTTGGGCCGCCCTTCCGGTCTCGCCTCAGGCGGATACGTTGCTCGCCACGTGCGCCGATCTCTACGCCGCCGTTTACCGCACCGACTTCATCAAGGCCTACCGACCGTTTCTGATTCTCGCGATCAACGGCCAGGGTCCCGAGAAATGGCCGCCGCCCGGTCTCACGTTCAATCCCGGCCCCTACGTCATCAGCGTCGCCGATCAGGTCGTGCCCGCCGTCGCGCAATTGCTCGATGCCAGCCACAAACGCCCGTGGGGCGTCACCACCCTTGAGGTGGCCCGCTACGCGACTCGTTTCGACGGGTTTCTCTCCGGTCGGTGGGGCAATCTCTCACCGGCCGCGGTCGCCGGCCGCGAACTGTGGATCAACTCCTGCACCAGTTGCCACCAAGGTCCGCCTGACACGTTTGGCGGCACCAAAAGCGACCGCCCGTTCGACATTATCGCTGCCCACGCCGCGCAAAATGCCGTCTATTTTCGCCGCTACATTCGCGCCCCGCAGGACTTCGTCGCCACGGCCAAGATGCAGGCGCACCCGCACTACACTGATAGCCAACTCGATGAGCTGATCGCCTTCGTCACCGCCGACGGGAAAAAATAGCCACCGATTCCGTCGCGCCGACGCTGCGCAAAGCCCTCCGCGGCCAGCGTCCTCGCTGGCCCCTGCCCCCGCGCCGCCCGACCGCTGCTCGGTTGGCCCTGCATTTGCTTATGACACGGTGATGAGACCCGTGACTGCCACCGCTCCGTAACCCGAACGCCGCTCATCGCCCATGCCCAGCACCGTCGCGCTTTACCCGATGTCCGCCTACACGGAGGGGATCCGCAAGGCCGGCCATTTCCACGTCATCCGTTTCGAGGACGGCCAGAATGACCGCCACAACCGCTTCGTGCCCCATCGCCATGATTTTTTCGAAATCATCTGGCTCCGCGCCGGCTCCGGCCACGTCCACAGCGATCTCCGCAGCTATCCGGTTTCCCCGCGCACACTGTTTTTCACGTCCCCGGGCCAGGTGCACTCGTGGGAACTCGTCGGCGAGGCCCGCGGCGAAATCGCGAGTTTCACCGATGAGTGTTTTGCCGTCACGAGCGACAACCCCGGCCTCCTCTCCAAGATGCCGTTCCTCTACTCGGACGCGCTCAACCCCATTCTCCACCTCGACGCCAAAGAGGGCGCCCGCGTCGACCGCGTGTTTCGCCATCTCTACGCCGACGCGGGCGAGTCCGCCCCCGGTCGCGACGATCTCGTGCGCGCCTACCTCACGATCTTGCTTTCGCTCGCCCGCCAGTTCTTCGCCCGCCGCGCGCCCGGTGAAACCGCTTCTCCGCCCGTCGCTGACCTGCTCGCGCGTCGCTTCCGCCAAGCGCTCGAAGAACATTTTCCGCAGCTCCTCGAAGTCGGCGAATACGCCGAGCTCCTCCGCGTCTCGCGCACGCACCTGAACGATCACCTCCACCGCGAGACCGGCCGCACCGCCAGCGCGATCATCCACGAGCGTATCGTCCTCGAGGCGAAACGCCTCCTCGCCCACACCTCGCTCACGAGCGCCCAGATCGCGCACCGTCTGCGTTTTCACGATCCGTCATATTTCGGCCGCTTCTTCCGTCGCAACACCGGCCAGACTCCCGGCGACTACCGCGACGGCGCCCACCGCGACTCCCTCGCGAGCTGAGCCCGCCTCCGAAAAAAGAACGAAAAAGGCCGCGTGCGAGTAACCTCTCCTCGCCCGCGGCCACTGCCCAAACGTGACGCGGGCGCACCTGCCAGCGCGCCCGCCGTGCACGTTTAGAATTTGAGTTTCACGGTCGCGCCGAAGCGCACCGGCTGGCCCTTCAGGATGATGGTGTTCGCCGCAAACGCATCATACGCGTAGAAGAAGCGCTCGTCGGTCAGGTTCTGCCCGTTCAACGCCACTTCCCACTTCGGCTGCACATACGCGATCGTCGCCGACCACAAAGTGAACGACGGCAACTTCAGCGTCTTGTCCGGATTGCCCCAGATGCTCTGCGTGAAACTCGGGCCGCCGCTGATCTCCCAGCCGTTGCCGAAATTGTAACGCGCGAACAAACTGCCGGTCCACTCCGGGATGCCGAACCGCGGCCCGCCGGGATTCGGGCGTCCACCGAAGTCCGACGTAAAGATACCCGCGAAACTCACCAACTGCTGCGCGGTGAGCGGCACGAATCCGCCGGGAATCGTCGTCGCGCGGAAGAAGTGCTGCTGCCACGTGAGATTGCCCGTGAGGGTAAACGCCTTCGAGACTTCGTAGGTCGCCTCGAACTCTACGCCGTTGCCGCGCTGCGGCACTGCGACGCCACCGCGCTGGTCGAAGTTCACGAGCTCTTGGTAGAAGTAGTCCACGCCGGCGAAAAGTTTTCCATCCATCGCCGAGGCCTTCAGGCCGACTTCGCCGAGACTGCTCTCTTGGAAATTGCGGTCGCCACCGTCCACCGAGCCCGAGACATAGAAGCCCTGGAACGACGTGCCTTTCTGCGCCGTCGCATACGCGGTCAGATTCGGCGTCAGTTTGTAGGTCGGGCTGATGCTGTAGTTCGTGTAAGTGATCCCGCCGCCCGGACGAGGACCGCTGTTGAAATCCGCGCCGAGTCCGTAGGGCACGCCGCGTTTCCACGAGGCGTTGTCGATGCGGCCGGAGAGAATCACGCTGAAGTCTTCACTGATCTTGATCTCGGGAGTGAAAAACGCACCGACCGTCAGCGCCTGGCTCCACACGCTGCCGAACGGGTCCCAGAAAGTCTTCCCGAGGATGTCGCGTTGGCCGCCGGAGCGGAGAGTGTCGTTCAACGTCGGCGCCACCGTGAGATCGCGGCGGTTAAACGGCTCCACGGTGAACTCCGTCTTCGCGATCGATTCCTCGTAGCGCACCGAGGTGCCGTAGGAAACGTTGATGCCTTTCAGCGCCTTGAATTTCTGCTCGACGAGAATCTTATCCTCGACGGTCACGTTTTTGCCGAATTCGCCGTAGCCGTAGCTCGACACTTTGTCGCGCTTGTAGGCATCGAGGAAGAGCTTGTTAGTGATCTTCAGATTGCTCGAGGGCGCGAAGATCGTGTCGAAGAACGCCAGAAACGTGTCCGCGTTGGTATAGTCCGGCGCGTCGGAGAGCACCGTGCTGCCGTCGATCTTCTTCGTCGCGGCCGTGGGATTGCTGATCCGCCCGAGGTAACTGAAGAGCGCGGTCGCGTCCGCGCTTTTCGCGACGAGCGCTGGCCGGAAACCCGAGTCCGCGAAGCCCTGCTGCGCGAGGAAAGAGCCGTCGAAATTGCCGCGCGTGCCACCGAACGGCGTCGCGGTTTCCAGCGCCGCGCGGTTCACGAAGCCCGGCGTCGTATTGCGAAACGTAAACGCTTTTCCACTCGGCAACGTGATCGTGAGGCTCGGCCCCGTGAGATCGTTCACCGGCGATCCGTAGATGTAGTTGTCGTTGTCGATCAGGTCCTGCGTCACGCGGTTCCAACCTGGATTCTCCTTCGAGCGGTGCCGGTAAAACTCGCCGCCGGCGTAGATCGAAACGGTCTCGCTCAGTTTCGCCTTCAGCGAACCGAAACCCGAGAAATAGTCGTTCTTGATGCCAGAGTAGTAGGAATCCGCCTGCTGATTCGTGAACGAGAGACGATACGCCATCGGCGTCTTTCCGACGAGCATCGGGCCGCCGGTGTCCGCCTGCACGTTGAACTCATTGTAGGCGCCGAGGCTCGCCTTCACCGAGCCGCGGCTCTTGTCAAAGTAGGGCGACTTCGGAATGAAATTCACGAACCCGCCGGGACTCGCCGCGCTGTAGTGGCCGGGCGCGGGTCCGCGCACGTAATCCATCGACTCGAGCGAACCGAACGAAGTCGGGTAGCCGTTGCGGTTCCACACGCGCTGCATGCCGTTGAAGTAGATGCTCGTGAACAAACCGCGCGTCGTCGGGATGCCGGGCACGCCGTAGTAATTCGTCACCGTCGCGCCGGGCACGACAGAGGGCAGATCGTAGACGTCCTTAATGTTGCGCTGCGTCAGAAGTTCCGGCGTCAGCACTGACACACCGCGCGGCGTATCGAGCAGGCTCCGCGCAAATCCGTAGAGCGAGTCCACGGGGCGCGAACTGGGCAGCAGCGTCGTGCTCTCGATCATCCGCTCGGAGGCGATGAATTTTTCGAGCACCGTGATGGATGCGGAGGGTGCGGGCGCCGTTTGCGCCCGCCCGGTTCCGACAATGCCGCCGGCGCCGGAGAGCGCGAGCAGCACGAAGCGGGACATGATTCGATTGTTGTGTGGTGTCATGGTCGTATGGGTGGGAGATGCCGGGCCGCTTCTCGGGCCGGCAAAAATCGTGACAGGCTTTACGCCCGGTTATTTGGCCGCGGATTTCACGCGCACGTCGTCGGGCAAAAATTTCTCGGCAAACACGTCTTCCACTTTCACCGGCTGGCCGAGCATCCCGATGTCGGCGAGCTGCTTCAGCTCCGCGGCGATCCGCGCCGCATCGAGTTGGCCGACTCGCTCACCCTTCGCCGGATCGCCGTGGACGAGCCCGTATTTCCGCATCGCCGCGACGCTGAACGCGATGAACTCCGGCGTCATTTGTTTGTTCAGCTCGCCGATCCGCGCATCCGCCGCCTGCCTGTCCCCGTCGACGTAGTCGCGCCAACCGCGGATCGAAGCGGCATTGAACGCCCGCACGATTTCCGGGTTCTTCGCGATGTAGTCCCGGCTCGAAAACCAGATGCGGTAGGGCGAAAAGCCGGTATCGGATAACAACAGCGCGCCGACATTCGCCCCTTTTTGGCCGACGTAAAACGGTTCGTTCGTGATGAAGCACTGCTGCACAAATTTCTTGTCGGCCAGAAAGCGGCTCAGTCCGAAATCGAGCGGCGTCACCGAAATCTTGATGCCGTATTTTCGCTCCGTGATCGTGACCCATGCAGCTCCCGGCACGGCCATGATGCTGCGACCGTCGAGGTCCTTGAAATCTCGGATGCCGCTTTCCTTGTGAAACATCACCGCCTGCGGGTCCCGCTGCATCAACGCCGCGAGCATCACCACCGGAATCCCGCGCCCCGCCGCCACGGCAAGCTCGTCACTTCGTCCGATCGCAAACTGCGTGTTCCCCATCGCTACCTTTTGCACAGGCATCGAGTTCGGCCCGCCCTGCTCAATCGTCACATCGAGCCCCACCTCGCGGTAGTAGCCTTTCACGAGCGCCTGGTAAAATCCGCCGTGCTCGGGCTGCGCATACCAGTCCGTTTGCAGTGTCACTTTGGTCAGCGGTTTCGCGCCATCCGCCGCCCCGACCGCCGGAGCCGCGGCCTTTTCGCCGCAGCCCGCCAGCAGCGCCACCAACGCGAGCGCTCCACACCGGGTCATCATATTTATCCAAGCGTTAAGCCGAGTTTGTGCGGAAGTGTTCATTCCTTTTTGACCATCGAATCGTGCCATGAATGGAGCAGGCGCCAGTGCAGCCAGTTGACGCCGCCCACGAAGAGAAAACCCATCACGCAGGCCACGAGTCCCGTCGCGAAAAGCGCCGGCGTCTTGAGCTGCGAAAAATACGCGATCGTCATGTAGCCGATTCCGCCGACGCCGTTCTGCGCGCTCCCCGCGAGAAAATCCCCCACGATCGCCCCGATCGGCGCCAGCGTCCCCGCGATCTTCATGCCCGTCAGGAAATACGGCATCGCTCCCGGGATTCGCAGATAGCGGATCTCCTGCGAACGCGTCGCTTTGCACATCAGAAACAGCTCCTGGAAATTCCGGTCGACCGAGATGAATCCCATCGTGGTGTTCGCCACCACCGGGAAGAACCCGATCATAAACGTGATCGCCACGATGCTCGGCAGTCCCTGCCCGAGCCAGAGCACGAATACCGGCGCGAGAATCGTCACCGGCATCATCTGCATCACGAGGATGTAGGGATAGAACGAGGCCTTGATCCGCGGTGAAAATCCCAGCGCCATCGACAACAGAAAGCCCACCGCCACCGCCGCCAGAAACCCCAACAGTGCCCCGCGCACGGTCACGAGCGCCGAGGCCCACAACACCGCCCGCTCGGTCCACGCCGCCGACAAAATCTCGTCCGGCGCCGGGAGCACAAACGTGGGAATGCCGAAGAATTTCTTCACGCCATACCACAGCGCGATCAGGCCGACGCCCGTCACCGCGGGCTGCAGCCACGCGAACAGTCGATTTTTCATCACGGGGTTCATGGCACTACGTCCGCACTCCCCGCAGCGCGTGGGCCGTCGTGCCCAGCAACTGCAAAAACTCCGGCGTCTCGCGCAACTCCGCCGACCGCGGATACGAAAACGGCACGTCGATCACCGTCGCGACCCGCCCGGGATTCGCCGAGAGCACCACGATCCGCGACGAGAGAAACACTGCCTCCGTCACCGAGTGCGTCACAAAAAATCCGGTGAACGGATCGCGCTCGCGAATCGCCAGCAGGTCCTCGTTCAGCTTGTCGCGCGTCATTTCGTCGAGCGCGCCAAACGGTTCGTCCAACAGCAGAATATCCGGCGCCACGCTCAGGGCGCGCGCGATCGAGACACGCATCTTCATACCGCCCGAGAGCTGCCACGGAAACTTCGTCGACGACGACGCGAGCCCCACGATCTCCAGCATACGCGCCACCCGCTCCTGCCGTTTCAGCAGTGGATCGCCGCGCAGCAACAGCGGCAGCTCCACGTTCTCCGCCACGCGTCGCCACGGCAGCAGGTTCGCATCCTGAAACACGAAAAACATCAGCTCGCGCGCATCCGCCGGCGTCATGCCTTCCACGACGATCGACCCGCTCGACGCTTCCGTCAGCCCGGCGATCAGCCGCAGCAGCGTCGATTTCCCGCAGCCGCTCGGCCCGATGAAACTGACAAACTCCCCTCGCGTCACCGCGAGGTCGATGCCGTCGAGCACGACCGGCCCCGTGCCGAAGCGTTTCCCGACGCGATCGATCTTCACGACGGGTGGCTGGTTCATCGCGACGAAGCCCATGCGTCATACCGCTCCCGCCGCCAGCGCCGCCGACGCCGCGGCCGATTCCGCCGCGTCGAACGGATTATGCGGATACGTTTTCATTTTACCGGGATTCAACAACCCGCGCGGATCGACCGCCGTCTTGAGCGCGCGCTTCTCCGCGATGTTCGGGTGGCGTCCACCTTCTTCGAGGCGGAAGGTGTGCGGATTGGCGATCCCCACTCCGATCTCGCCGCACACGCGGATGATCTCGTTCAGCCGCTCCTCAGATTTGAAAAACACGAGGGGAATCGACCCGATCACGATGCCGCTCGGTGCGACCCCGGCCTCGCCGGCGCTCGCGCGCATCATCTTCGGATTTCCCGCGACCCATTCGAGGTGCAGCAAAATCTCTCCCGGGAAACGCCGATGCAGCTCCGCAAACTGCTCGCGGAAGTTCGCCCCGAACCCCGCCTGCAAATACGTGAGCGTGGGATCGCTCTTCATAGCCCACAACGTCGTGTGGTTCCAGGTGAAATCCGTAATGAAGGGCGGCTTCGGCGGATCGGACAGCGGCTGCCGGTAGACGTTTTTAATTCCCGCCGCCGCAGCCGACGCGATCACTGCGTCGCTGAGCGCGCGGTCGACGAGCAGGAAACTCACGTGTTCGCCCGGCACGAAATGTTTCACCAGCGGTTTGAAGTAGGACGGTGTCGGCCACTGAAACTGCGTTACGAGCCGCTTCGGCCACGCTCCGTTGCGCGCCACCGCGTCCGTCCACGTGAGCAACGTCTCCCAATCGGCCGCGCTGAAAATCAACTGGTCGTAGTCCACCTTCGGCGCCAGCCGCATCTCGATTTCGACGAGGAAACCCGTCGTGCCGTAGGTGTGCAGCGCCTTGTGCGCCTCCTTCTCTTCGAGCCGCACGAGCTTCGGCTCCGCTTCACACGTGAGCAACGTGACCGACTTCACATTATCGCCGGCGTTGATGCCACCCCACGTGATCGAGCCGATGCCACCCGAGCCGCCGCAAAAAAATCCGCCGAGCGAACTCTTCATCCACGTCGACGGCAGGCATCGCAGTTCCCAGCCCGCCGCCCGCGCCACCGTCTCGATCGTGCCGAGACGCGCGCCGGCTTCTGCACGCACCACGCCGTCCGCGACCGAATGTATCCGGTCCAGCCGCGCCAGATCGATCACCACGCCGCCGTAGAGCGGCACACACTGGCCGTAATTGCCCGTGCCCGCACCGCGCGGCACAATCGGCACACCGGCCGAAAAACACGCGGCGATCACCTTGCCCGCCTCCGCGATGGTCGCCGGGCGGGCGACGAGATCGGCTCGCTTGTCGTCGAGCTGCCGCTTCAACACCGGCGAATACCAATAGTAATCCTTCGACAGCGTCTCGAGCGAATCACCGCCCTCGACGACCTGGTCCGCGCCCACCAAGGCGCGCAATTCGTGGCGGAGTGAGTCGGGAAGGTTGGCCATGTGGTCTGCATTTTCGTTTTAGCAGCTTCGCTGCCACGAATCCGGCACATTTGCCCAAGTTCTGGACTTCGCTCGGGGTGGCATCGGCGGTGCTCACCTCTTCGCCTCGCTATGCTTCTCCTTCGCCGCGCCCGCGTGCCGGTTGCCCTCCTCCCGGTCTCTCTCGCGTCCGGATCGTTCGATCCGCTCGAGCCCTCGCGCCTGTGCGATATCGTCGTGGACGGTGACAAAATTTCCGCCGTCGCGCCGACCGGCACGTTGCCACCGCTGACTTCACCCGCGGGCTCGGCGCCCGTGCAGGATTTCGACGCAGGCGGCGCGCTGGTGTTTCCCGCCTTCGTCGATGCCCACGTGCATCTCGACAAAACCCACACGTGGTATCGCGCGCCCAATCGCAGCGGGACGTTTGTCGAGGCCATCACCGCTCTCGGTGCGGACCGCGTCAATTGGACCGAAGCCGATCTCCTGCGCCGGGCCGGTTTCGCACTGCGCACCGCGTGGGCCCAGGGCACGCGGGTCATCCGCACGCACGTCGACACCGGCTTGCCGTGGGCTGAGACGAGCCACGCCGCGATGGCCCACCTCCGCGACGAATGGCGCGGTCGCATCGCGCTCCAAACGGTCCCGCTCTGCGCTACCGACGCCTTCATCCACGCCGAGGGCGAGAAAATCGCCGACCTCGCCGTGCGCACCGGCGCGAGTGCCCTCGGTGGTTTCCTCGTCATGTCAGCGGAACTACCGCGCCAACTCGATCGCACGCTCGCCGTCGCCCGCGAGCGCGGGCTCGGTGTCGATTTTCACGTCGACGAAAACCAACTCCCGGAGGCCGAATGCCTCCGCCTCGTCGCCGAGGCCGTGCTCCGCAACGGATTTTCGCTGCCGGTCGCGTGCGGCCATTGTTGCAGCCTCGCCGTGCAGGCGCCCGACCGCGCCCGTTCGACGATCGACCTCGTGCGCGCCGCCGGGATCGGCGTCATCTCGCTGCCGCTCTGCAATGTCTACCTGCAGGATCGCCGCCCGGCCGCCGCGTCGTTTCCCCGCACGCCCCACTGGCGCGGGCTCACGCTCATTCAGGATCTACTCGCCGCCGGTGTGCCCGTGGCCTGCGCCGGCGACAATGTCCGCGACGCCTTCTACGCCTACGGCAACTACGACATGTTCGAGGTCTACTCCGAGACGATCCGCCTCGCGCACCTCGATGCCCAGCTCGCCGATTCCGTCCGCACGGTCACGAGCACCCCCGCCGATCTCCTCGGCTTGCCGACCCACGGTCGCATCGCGCCGGGTTCGCCCGCGCACCTCGTTATTTTCAACGCCCACTCGTTTAGCGAGCTGCTCAGCCGCCCCGCGACTCCGCGCCGCTGCCTCGACGGCGAACGCCTCCACACACCAACCCTCCCCGACTTCGCCGAACTCGGCGACCGCCGCGCGTAAGCCCGCCTCGCCGCTCTCATCATGCTCCTGCGCCTCTCCAAAATCTCCCTCGTCGCCTCCGCCGCGCTTTTTCTCCTCGTGGTGGTGTTCAACAACCTCACCGACTACGGCTCCAATTTCGCCTTCGTCCAACACGTGCTCGCGATGGACTCCACCTTCCCGGGCAACCAGGGCATGTGGCGCGCGATCACCTCGCCCGTCATCCACCACGCTTTCTACGCTTCGATCATCCTCTGGGAATTCGCCGCCGGCCTCCTGATCGCGATGGGCGCGTGGAAGCTTTGGCAAGCCCGCGCCGCCTCTGCCGCCGTCTGGCAACACGCCAAATCCTTCGCCATCGCCGGCCTCACGCTGAGTCTCCTCCAGTGGTTCGTCGCCTTCATCACGGTCGGCGGCGAGTGGTTTCTCATGTGGCAGTCGAGCACGTGGAATGGCCAGAACGCCGCCTTCCGCATGTTCGCAGTCCTCGGGCTCATTCTCCTCTTCCTTAATCAGCGCGACGACGACCTCCCGTCCGCCTGATCGCTCTGCCTCCCCGTATGAAGAAAACCATTATCTACCCGACGGGATTTGCCGCACCCCGCGGCGCCTACAGTCCCGGCATTCTCCTCGACTACGGCGACAGCAAGATCCTCTACGCCACCGGCCAACTCGCCGTCGACCCCGCCGGCCAGGTCATCGCGCCCGGCGACGCCACCGCGCAGACCGACTACGTCTTCAAACTCATCGGCGAAATTCTTGCTGCCGCCGACCTCACCTTCGAGGACGTCGTCCGCGCGCAGACCTACCTCACCAACATCGACGACTTCCCCAAGTTCTCCGCCGTGCGCAACCGCTACCTTGGCACCTCCCTCGCCGCCAGCACGCTCATCGAAGTCAAAGGCCTCGCGCGTCCCGGCTGCTGCGTCGAAGTCGAAATCACCGCCGCCAAATAGCCCCATGCCTTCCGTCACCGCCTCGCCGCTCACTCCGCTCTGTATTGCCGATGACACCACGTTCTGGCCGTGGCACCGCTGGCCCGAATTTTCCCGCTGGCCCGCGCCCGAAAAGACCGTGGTCGTCATTCCCCTCGCCGGCACCGCCGACTGGGGCCTCGGCCATCCGCTCGACGCCGAAGAAACCGTCTTGCTGCACGTGCTCCGCGCCGCCTCGCACGCGCGCCCGGCCGACCTCCCGCTACTCGTGATTCCGCCGCTGCGCTTCGTCCTCGGGCCGGACCCCGGCTGCGCCTTCCCGCTCGACCCGCCCACCGCCCACACCTTGCTCGCCGACGTGCTCGGCTCCGTCGCCGTCTCCGGTTTCCGCAAGGTCGTGCTCTACAACGCGAGCCCGTGGAACGAAGAGTTCATCGCCGCCGTCGCCCGCGACAACCGCATCGGCCTCGGCCTGCAGATTTTCCGCATCAGCCTCAGTGGTCTCGGTCTGGATCTCCATCCCGTGCGCGCCTCCGCCGCAACGCGGCGCACCGTCCAGACGCTCGTCACCGCGCTCACCGGCTGCGAACCCGAGCCCATCCCCGCCGGCTTCGCAACCGCGCCGACCACGCGCGGCTGGGGCGACGAACGCGTTTTTCCGCTGCCCGGTCCCGCCGCGCCGCTCGCCTCCGCCCAAATCGAAGGAGCCGCGACCCTCGCCGCCGCCGCCCAGAAACTCCTCTCGCTGCTGGGAGAAATCCACGCCCGCCCTCCCCTCCCCCACGACGGCAAAATCGTCACCGCTCAACCCTAACCGCCCCGCCCCCAATCCGAGTTTGTAACGTAATACGTTACAAACTCCCGGGCCGCTTCCTCACCGCCCACTTCACGACCGCCGTCCGCGCCTGATCATTTCGCACCTGCCATGTCGTCGTCTCCCGCTCCCCTCTTCCCTTCCTACCGCTCGCGCTATCTTCCCGCGATGACGCCGCGCCAAATCGCCGCGCTCCCCGACAAAGCGTGGGCCCCCGTCATCATCGCCACCGGCGCCATCGAGCAGCACGGGCCGCACCTCCCGGTCGCCGTCGATTCCTTCCTCGCGCAAGTTTGGCTGGAGCGCGCCCTGCCGCTGCTTCCCGCCGGTGTGAATTGCTACGTCGCCCCGCCGATCACGATCGGCAAGAGCAACGAGCACACCGGGTTTCCCGGCACGCTCTTCGTATCCAAAGATACCTTGCGCGCGCTCCTCCTCACCATCGCGCGCCAGCTCCACGCGTGGGGTTTCCGCCAGCTCGCCGTGCTCAACACCCACGGCGGCAACTCGGCCGTGATCGCCTACACGCTGCGTGAAATCACCGCCACACTCGGCCTGCGCTGCGGTTCGCTCGCCGCCAAAATGGACCTCGGCCTCCCCGCGCAGGAAAACAACTTCGGCTACCACGCGAACACCGCCGAGACCGCCTGGCTCCTCGCCGCCGCCCCGCAGTATGTCGATATGTCCGTCGCCGTCTGCGAATACTCCGGCCGCCTCACCGATCCCGGCGAACTCCGCCCCGAGCGCGCCTCCGCGACGATGGCGTGGATCACCTCCGACCTTTCGAAATCGGGCATCATGGGCGACGCCCCCGCCGCCGACGCCGCGCTCGGAGCCCGTTGGCTCGATCAGGGCGCCGCTGCGTGGGCGGCCGCCATCACGGAAGTCGCCCTCGCGGGCCGGGCCGCGACCGCCACCTGACGACCACGCCGCCGCGAACCATCTCTCTCCGCCTCCGCTCCTCCCGCCTCACTTCTCCGCCATGCCAACGCCCACACCCGGATTTGTCGAAGTCGGCCCCGCTCTCGTCGACGAACTGCAAGCTCTCATCGGCTACGAGCAGGTCATCACCGCCGAAGCCGAGGTCGAGACCCTCTCCAAAGATTGCTACTGGTATTCGCCCGTCTTGATGGAGCGTCTCACGCCGCGGCGCGCCTCCGCGGTCGCCAAGGTCGATTCGCTTCTCGCACTCAAAACCACGCTCGCCTTCGCCTATCGTCACGATTTGCCGGTTACCATCCGCGGCGGCGCCACCGGCAACTACGGCCAGTGCATTCCACTCTGCGGCGGTCTCGTGATCGACATCACGGGCCTCGATCAAATCCACTCGATCGAAGACGGTGTCGTGACGGCCGAGCCCGGCGTGCGTATCATCAATCTGGAGCGCGCCGTCCGCGCCAAAGGCTGGGAGTTGCGTTGCCTTCCGTCCACTTGGGTCAAGTCCACGCTCAGCGGTTTTATTTCCGGTGGCAACGCCGGCATCGGCTCCATCACGTGGGGCGGACTCCGCGAACAGGGCACGATCAAACGCCTCAAACTACTCACGATGGAAGCCGAGCCACGCGAGATCGTCCTCGACGAGGCCGACACGTTGCAGGCGTTCCACGCCTACGGCACCAACGGCGTGATCACCGAACTTTCCCTGCGTCTCGCCCCGGCGCGAAAGTGGGACCAGATCATCGTCACCGGCACGGATTGGTCCGCCGCGACCGCCTTCGCCACCCGTGTCGCCTACGACGATGCCATTCCCAAGCGCCTGCTTTCGCTCCTTGAGCCGGCCTTCGGCGCCAGTTTCAAACCGCTGCGCAAATGGCTGCCCGAAGGTCACTCCCTCGTCTGGCTCGAAATCGACCAGGCCCACACGGAGCAGATTCTGCAGGAGGCCCGGCAACGCGGACTCCACGTTGCCCACGTCATTCCTCACCACGAGCCGAAGCTCCAGCCTATGCTCATGGAATACGGTTGGAACCACAGCACGCTCTGGATGCTGAAGAGCCACCCCGGCCACACCTATCTGCAACTCGGCATGGGCCCGAATTTCGCCGAGCAGGCCGCCCAGGTCCAACAACGTTTTCCGGGCGAGATTTTTCTCCACTTCGAATTCATCCGCGGGCGCGCGCCCGACGGCACGTTTGGCCGCATCATTCCTGTGCTCATCCCCGTCATCAAATTTGTGAGCGACGACCACCTCCGCAAAGTCATCGCCTTCGCTCGTGAGATCGGCATCGCGAGCAACAATCCCCACACGTGTTACCTTGGCGAAGAGGGCCCCACTCCGCTCCTGACCGCGCAAGCCGCGCTCAAAGCCGCCGCCGATCCCAAGGGCCTGCTCAACCCCGGCAAACTCCGCGCCGCCCCGGTCCCCGCGCCTTTTGCAGACGCGCTGCCCCGTTTTCTCTACGCGTAGTCGACGCGTCGTTCGGCGGCGGGCGTCCCTGCGCCGGCTCGGCTAAACGTCGCGCAGTCTCCGCCGCACCCGCTTCAACAGCTCCGGACCGTCGAAGGGTTTCAACAGCAGATCGGTCACGCCTTGCTCCGCCAACTCGGAGCCGTGGGTCTCTTCGTTGAGTCCGCTCATCGCGATGATTTTTATCTTCGGATCGGTCACTCGAATCTGCCGGATCATTTCCACTCCGGTCATCACGGGCATCATGATATCGGTAACCACCAAATCGATCTTCGCCTGCTGTGCGTGATAGATCGCCAGGCCGCTTTCGCCCTGCGCCGCCGTCAACACGCGGAAATTCTGCGCCTCCAGCACCGCCCGCATCGAGTCGCGAATCGTCCGCTCGTCATCCACGACCAAAATCGTGCGCCCTTCCTCGCCGGCCGGCTCCGGTTCGGACGCGGGCCCCGCCACCGGCACCGCGCCATCCGGCGTGGCCGGCAAGAAAACCTTGAAGGTGCTGCCCGCCGAAGAGGAGGACTCCAACACGACAAAACCTCCGTGGTTTTTCACAATGCCGAGCACCGTAGACAGACCGAGCCCGGTGCCTTTGCCGACCGGTTTCGTGGTGAAAAACGGATCGAAAATCCGGTGCCGGATTTCCTGCGGAATGCCGTGCCCGGTGTCGCTCACCGCGAGTTCCACATACGGCCCGCCGCGGACATTTGGCGGCAGGCGCGGGTCGCTCTCCGCGAGCACGCGGTTGGTCGCGCCGATCACCAGCCGCCCGCCGCGCGGCATCGCGTCCCGGGCGTTCACGCACAGGTTCAGCAGCACCTGGTGCAACTGGCTCGGGTCGGCCTGAATCGTCCACAGCTCCTCCGGCAATTCCGCCTGCAAATCGATTTCCCGCGGATAGGTCTGCCGCATCAGCACCACCATTTCTTTCAGGAGATACCGCGGCTGAATCAGGCTGCGCACACCGTCCTGCGCGCGGGAAAAAGTCAGCAATTGCCGGATCGTGTCCGCGCCGCGGAGCGCGCTGGCCTGCGCGATCGCCGCCAGCTCCCGGTCGCTCTCTTCGGGCAACTTGTCCTTGATCAGGCCCGTGACCATCACGATCGGCGCGAGGATATTGTTGAGATCGTGGGCGATGCCGCTCGCGAGCACGCCGACCGCCTCCATGCGCTGCGCCTGCAGCAGATGTGCCTGCATGATTTTCTGGTCCGTGATATCCTGCTTGATCGCGATGAAGCGCACCACGTCGCCGCGTTCGTCGCGCACCGGCGTGATCGTCATGTCCTCGGTCCGCAGCGCGCCATCGCGCCGTCGGTTCACGATCTCCCCGTGCCAGACTCCGCCCGCGACAATGGTCGCCCACATCTGGCGGTAAAACTCCGCGCCTTGCTGCCCCGACTTTACGAGCTCCCGGAGATTTTTGCCCTTCGCTTCCGCGCTCGACCACCCGCTCTGCTGGTAAAACGCTGGGTTGGCCCATTCCACCAGGCCGTCGCGGTCGGTAATCACGATCGCGTTGGCCGCGGCTTCGAGCGCCGCCGCGCGCAGCCGCAGCACATTTTCGGAACTCCGGCGCTCCGTGATATCGCGGCTCGTGAGCACCACGGCCTGCACATCCGCGCTGCCGATAAAATTTTGACCAGAGGTCTCGACCCAGCACCAGGAGCCGTCCTGCCGCCGCACCTGATACTCCGCTTTGAAAAACGTGCGGGGCTCCGCCACGAACTTCGCCCAAGCGCGCCGGACGGAATCCTCGTCGTCGGCGTGCACGCCCTCAAAGACGCTCCGCTCAACCCGATCCGCATTCGGATACCCGTCGATCCGGGACCAAGAGGGACTTCGATAGAGCACCGTGCCGTCGGCGCGGCAAAACAGGATTCCCTCGTAGCTGTTTTCCACGACTGCACGAAACTTCGCCTCGCTCCCTCGCAGCGCCTGCTCCGCCGCCAGGCGTTCGACCACTTCGCGCTCCGCCTTTCCCAAGGCCACGCGCATCGCCCGCAGCGCCGCGTAGGTCCAACCTCCGACACAGGCAATCAGTGCCGTCGTCGAGATCCACTGCGCCACTGTCACCGTGTAGTCCGGCCGCGGCAACAGCCCGGCGTTTTCCGCCCAGATCAATGCCGCCACCGCGAGTGAGCTGAGGGTCATCAGCACCAGCGCGCCGCCAAACTCGAAAAGGCACCCCGCCGCCATCACCAGCGCGACATAAAAACCCATGGCCGGCACCCGGATCGTCCCCAGACGCGCAATCGCAAACGTCAACACGACAAACCCTGCTCCGAGAAATACCCCGCTGGCGCCCCGCACGTGCCCTTTGAACATCCCGTGGCGCACCGCCAACGATACGCCGGCAAAGGCCACGACCACGCCGCTCACCGTCGCCGGCAATCCGCCCACGACGCAGCCCACCAAACAACACGCCATCAGCGCGAGATTGGCCCACACTGTGTAGTTCAGCATCTTGGCCCGGAACGTCTTCGTGCCGTCGCCCGGGAATACCGGCGGAGCCATGATGCGTGGGAGTGCCATACGCGGAGCCGGAATTCTGTTCGGCCCACGCCCCACGCTCCACCCTTTTTTTGCAGTTCCTCTGCGCGAATGGGCGCCTCTCGGTTTTCCCAACGTGGCCCGTCCCTCGCAAATTCGTGGCTCCGTCGCCGTCGCGCCGTCGCTTCGTTTTGGGTGTTGCTGCGCCGATCCGTCCTTTCGACTCTCACCGGCCCACCCCGCCGGCCTTCCCCGCCCGGCCACTTCCCCATGAATCGTCTGCTGCTCCTGCTCGTCGCCCTCGTCGCGCCCGCCCTTTTTTCCGCCGACGCCGTCACGCCCGCCGTGGCCAAACCCGCGGAGGACACCGTGCGGCTCTCCGACTTTAACGTCACCGCCGACGAAGACCGCGGTTACGCCGCCTCCGAAACCATGTCCGGCAGCCGTGTCGCCACCAAGATCATCGATCTCCCCTACACGGTGAATGTGCTCACGAGCGAATTCTTCACCGACTTCGCCATCTTCGACCTCAACGACACGCTCACGCAGATCGGCAGCTTCACGGGCCTCAGCGGCGGCGGCGGTTTCACCCTCCGCGGTTTCTCCTCTTCCTCGCAGCTCCGCGATGGTTTCTACCGTATCGGCCGTTTTGGGACGAGCAACGTCGACCGCATCGAGGTCATCAAAGGCTCCAATGCCGCGATCTACGGCCGCACGTCCCCGGGCGGTATGATCAACATGATCTCGAAGCAGCCGCGCTCCCAGCCGGGTTACCGCATCACCGTCAACGCGGGCAGTTACTCGACGTTGCGCGGCACCTTCGAAGCCACTGGCCCCGTCGTCACCACCTCCCTCGGGAAAACCTCGTTTCTCCTCGCGTCGAGTGAGGGCAACCGCGCCTACGACGTCGCCTTCGCCCGCACGCGCAACCAGGAGCACTACCTCGCGCTCCGTCACCAGTTCAAAGACGGCTCGGCCCTCGTGCTTTCCGGAGAATATTTTCTCCACGTCATCCACAGCGCCCCCGGCTCCGCGCCGCTCGTCATCGATCAAAAACGCACCACCACCGCGAACGACGACGTCGCCATCGGTTACGCCGACCGGCTCGCGAAATACAATCCCTACGGCCCGCACAGCGAATCCACCCGCGGCAATCCGTCGTTCACCGCCATCTACGACAAAAAGCTCAGCACCGTCTGGAGCCTCCGCCTCGGCGCCAACTACTATCGCGCCCGTTCCTGGAAGGCCAACGACAACACCGGCTTCGGCACCATCAACATCAACCCCGCCAACGCTGCCACACTCATCACCACCACGCGCGCGAATCCGGTGAAGCAGATCTACTCCGAAGACGGCGGTTGCTTCCAGGCCGACTTCCTCGCGCAGACGTGGCTGTTCAACAAAAAGGTCGAGAGCCGCACCCTCCTCACCCTCGACCTCAACGACTATTACCGCTGGGACCCCAACTGGACCTACGGCTCCGTCACCAACGATCCGACCATCGCCGCATGGAACGCCACCGGCTCCGGTCGCATCGTCACGCTCAACCCCACCACGCTCGAACCCGTCGCGTCGCTCGCCTACTTCCCGAACGACTGGGTCTGGGGCCATGAGATTCCCGGCCAGACGCGCAAGGGCCGCATCTCCGTGCTCGGCGGTCTGCTCCGGCAGCAGGCCGGGTTCTTCCAGGGACGCCTCCTCGCTTTCGCCGGCGCGCGCTTCGATGCCGTGCGCTTCCGCCACCGCGATTTCCTCACCGCGGTCACGTCGTTCAACACGTTTCCCGACTATCTCAATTACCAACGCGGCGATCAGATCCGCCGTCTCGAAACCGCCCTCAAGCCCAACGTCGGCATCAACTACCGCCTCGTCTCCAACCTCCGCGTCTTCGCGAACTACAGCCAAAGCTACTTCGTCAATCAGGGCGACGGTCCCGCGCTCATCGCCGAGCCCAACTACTCGCCCGAGGAAGCCGCCGGCTACGACTACGGTTTCAAAGGCGCGCTCCTCGAAGAGCGCCTCACGTTTACCGTGAGCGGCTTCTACGCGACGCGCAAAAACGTCGGCGTCACCGAGGTCATCGAGTCACCCGTCGGCTCCGGCCGCTTCACCACCGCCACGCGGCGCGATGGCAACCAACTCGTGCGCGGCTGCGAGATCGATCTCAACTGGCGCCTCAACAACGCCGTCAGCCTCAACGGCAGTTGGGGGCACGTGCACTCGATCTACACCGATTTCGGCTCCGCGTTTCCGCTCTCGATCGGGCGCTCGGTGAACAACGTCTCGCCGGAGAACGGCAGCCTCTCCGTCCGCTACTCGCCCCGCGCTGCCTGGCTCCGCGGTTTCTCTACCAACCTCGGCGTCACCTGCGTGTCCCGCACGCCCACCGAAGCGCCCAACGCGGGCGACACCTACACGACGACCGCGAACGGCGCCCGCGTGCTTTCGCGCACCACTCGCCAGTGGGCCCTCAGCGTCCCGGCGTTTCACCTCTGGAACGCCGCCGTGCGCTACACCACCCGCACCGCCTCCGGCCTCAATCACCAGCTCGCCTTCAACGTGAACAACGTCCTCGACCGCGACTACCTCAAGGTCGGCAAACAAAAAGGCGACCGCCGCGCCGTCTACGTCAGCTACACCTACGGCGCCGGCAGCCTGCGCAACTGACGCCTTCGCCACGCGGCGACCGCCGAACCGCCACCTCCACCGCCGTCGCTCCGCGCCCCACGCCAACTTTCTTCGCCGACAATTTGCTATTCAGGTCGCGGCCCCACGGCCGATTCCTATCTTCCCTCTCAATGCTGCGGCCGCTTGCACCCTTCGTTCGTCAACTCGACGCGATCTATCGCGAGCGCCCCTACTTCATGGGCGTCAAAGCCCGGCTCCTCGCCAGCTTCTGTCTGCTGCTACTGGTTTTTATCCCGGTCAATCTGGCCAAGATGCTCTGGGCGCAACTGCCCGAGATTCCCACCCGCCTCGCGCTCAACGCCTGCATTTTTTTTGCCGCCTGCTGGACGCTCCGCATGATTTGGCGGGGCCGCCTGCAACTCGCCGGCAGCGGTCTCGCCTTCGCGCTCGTGGTGCCAACCCACCTCCTCGCCCTGCTCCCGCACACCTACCACCAGCCCTTGAGCACCGGCATCCAGCTCGTCGCCTACGACTTGGTCTTCCTGCTGCTCGCCGTCGTGTTCGCGTCACGTCGCGTGGCGATCGCGCTCTTCACGGTCATCGTCGCCGGCACGTTGCTGTATTATTTCAACGTGCTGCGCGGCTCACCGCAGGTCGGCAGCCAGGCATTCGCCGCCGACACCTTGCTGCGCGACGGCCTGATCGCGCTCTCCTTCGTCTTCACGCTCGGCATCACCCTCGTCCAGATGATCGAGACCGCGCACGACCGCAGCGAAGAATCCCTGCGCCAGACCCGCGCCCTGAACGAAAACCTCGAGCAACTCGTCTGCGAACGCACCCGCGACCTCGCCGCCGCCACGCACCGCGCCACCGAAGCCTCGCGCGCCAAGAGCGAGTTTCTCGCCAACATGAGCCACGAGATCCGCACTCCGCTCAACGGCATCATCGCCTCCGCCGATCTCCTCCTGCGCCACCCGCACGTCCCCGCCGAAGCCGGCGAACACGTGCGGCTCGTCGCCGAATCCGGCGACCTTCTCCTGCGCCTGCTCGGCGACATTCTCGATTTCTCTAAAATCGAAGCCGGCCAGCTCGCCCTCGAAAAACACGCCTTCAACCCCGCCGCCCTCGTCGCCGACACCGCCGCCCTCGTCGCGGCCAAAGCCGCCGCCGGCAGTATCCAGTTGTCTACCACGGCCGCTCCGGACCTCCCCCGCTACCTCGAAGGCGACAGCTACCGGCTCCGCCAGGTGCTCCTCAACCTTCTTTCCAACGCGATCAAGTTCACCCCGGCTGGCGGTCACGTAACTGTCACCGTGAGCGCGCCCGCCCCCACCACCGAACCCGTCGCACTTCGGTTCGAAGTGCGCGACACCGGCATCGGCATCGACGCGGAGGCACTGTCCCGCATTTTCGAACGCTTCACTCAGGCCGATTC
>Ga0075163_10003393_pt1 | contig 21412 bp, 17 predicted proteins | sample JI1023141ADNA_FD_71478 | JGI IMG/M metagenome (GOLD analysis project Ga0075163, IMG submission 71478) | Wastewater effluent complex algal communities from Wisconsin, to seasonally profile nutrient transformation and Carbon sequestration -... | ecosystem: Engineered > WWTP > Effluent > Algae... | reverse complement strand
CGCCGTGGGCCTGCGCCGCCACCTGCTGGATGCCGGCGGCCTGCCGCGCCTCGAAGGCTTCGAGGCCGTGGAGTTCACCGTCCAGATCCCGCGATCCGCCATCGCCGGCGACCGCCCCATCGGGGTGTTGCAGTACGGCCACGGCTTCCTGGGCGACAAGGGTCAGGGCGAGGGCGGCTGGCTGCGTAGCATGGCCGACGAATACGGATTCCTGATTCTTTCCGCGGATATGCAAGGCATGAGCTCCGCCGACTTCGGCGTCTGGATTCAGATCCTCGCCGGCCGGCCGAGCGAGTTCCCGCACCTCGCCGAGAAGGCCATGCAGGGTGTGATGAACCACCTCGCCCTGCAGCGGTTGATGAAGGGGCGCTTCCTGCGGGAGACCGACGAGCGCCTGACCCGCGACGGCCAGCCCCTCTATGATCCCACCGACCTGATGTATTACGGCAACTCCCAGGGCGGCACGATGGGCGCGGTCATCATGAGTGTCACCCCCGACGTCCGCCGCGGCGTCCTGGGCGTGCCCGGGTGCGGCTTCCCGCTCCTGCTCCAGCGCAGCGTCGTGTTTGAAGACTTCGTACGCATCCTCGACCTCACCTTCACCAGCCGCACCGAGTTCGCCCTCGTGCTCGCGCTCCTCGGCAGCGGCTGGGACCGCCTCGACCCGCTCACCGTCGCCCCCCACCTCACCACCGATCCCCTCCCCGACACCCCGCCCCACGAGGTGTTGCTGCACGTCGCCAAGGAAGACGCCCAGGTCCACAACCAGGTGTCCTTCATCCTGGCCCGCAGCATCGGCAACATCCCCGTGGGCCTGCCCCTCACCCAGCCCACGTGGGGCCTCGACCCGCAGCCCCTGCCCTACACCGGCAGCATGCTGACCGAGTTCGACTTCAAGCACCCCGACAACCCCAACCCTCTCACCCCGCCGCCCCTGGCCAACGACACCCACGGCGATCTGCGCAAGCTGCCGGCGGGCCAATTGCAGATGATGCACTTCCTGCGCACGGGTGAGGTGATCGACGTCTGTGATGGGCAGACCTGCCGGTTCGACCCGCCCTGACCCCTCGCCGCGCGCCGGCCATTCCGCTCAAAATTGACCTCCGCGACGGCCGGGCTGCCAGGTTGCCGCCTGCGCTGGCGAACACCCTGCGTACACACCCGGAGGTTGCTCGATGGACGCCTTGAGGACCGCCCCCCGGGGCGCGCGCCTCGCCATGACCGCATGGTGCCACGCCTGCAAACACACCTGGACGCCACCGGTCAGCAGCCCACCTGAAGGGCTGGCAGAGGCACACAACGAGGGCTGCTGCTCAGGCCAACGGGAGGACCGATGAGCATTGCCCAGCCTGCCCCGCCGAAGGGCGTGGGCGACCCGGCACTGAGCCTCTTCGACTGGGTTGGGCCTGACCAAGAGGGCACTTGCACCGCGTGCCCCAAGCGGTAGAATGCGGACGAACGGGCAAGGAGTTGACATGAGCATCGCAGTGGGTCCGCCCCCAAAGGGCGTCAAAGTCGCGTTGGGTGCATTCGCCGTGGTGTTTCTGCTGGACATCGCGGGCGCCGTCATCGATTTCCAGCCCCGGGACGCCGGCCGCCTGACCGTCACGGCGATCTTCATCTACTACCTGAGCAAGGGCCACCCACTGGCTCACCAGTGGGCCGTGGTTCTCGGTGCCATCACGGGCACTCTCAGCGCCATCGGCCTGCTCGCGCTGCCCAGCATGGGCGCCCCGGGGTGGCTCGTGGCCCTCGGGTTCGCCCAGGTGGCCGCGGTCTTCACCGCCATCGCCGCCCTGAGTACCTCACAAGTGCGCGCCTGGTTCGACCTGCGCTGCCCGAAGTGTGGGTCCTACAAGGTGAAAGGGGCGAGCTTTCTCTTCAACAAGCTGAAGTGCAGGCAGTGCAAGCACGCGTGGAACCTGCGCGAGCGTCTGTCCGATCCCTCCGTCTTCGATTGACTTCGGATCAAGCAACGGCCCGTGGTGCCCATCATCCGGTTGGCCACGGAAACGCTGTCAGGTCGCTCGGTGCGTCGGCGAACATCCAGTGTTCGCTGTGATCGAGGAGGTCCATCATGCGTCTCTTTCTGCTGGCCGCTCTGTTGGTGGGTTGCATCGAGCAACCGGCCCAGGATCCTGTGGGATGGCGGCGTGGACGCCGGGGCGCCCGACGGGACTCGGCCGGACGCCACACTGTCCGATGCCGCTGTGTTGGACGCCGCCGAGCCCGACACTGCCCCGCCCGACGCCGCCCCACCCGACGCCGCTGAGCCCGACGCCGCTGAGCCCGACGCCGCCGAGCCCGACGCCGCCCCACCCGATGCGGCGGAGCCCGCATTTCGCTGGCCCGAGCCCGAGCCCCTCGAGCCTCCGTCGCCGCCGGTGTGTGGTGCCGAAGTGCAGGTCCTGGAGCCTGGGGCACAGTTCCAGCGCGCCCTGACCCACCGGGGTGGCGGGCGCTACGCTTGGCTGAGCGGCGACAACCTCTTGCAGCGAGCACTCGACGCGGAGCTGGCGCCGCCTCTCGCCCTGGATGCAAACGCACGCGACATGCAAGTGACGGCCGATGACCGGTTCTTCTTGGTGCGCGCCGCCGATCGCCCCGGCACCTCAGCGCGGTGGACGCCCTGACCGATGAGACGCGCCCGCTGGGTGTGTCGGCCGTGGGTGGGTTCGAGCGCGGGCGGGGGGCAACGGTGGCGTCATCCGGTTGACCTACTGACGCTCGATACGCTGGCTCAGGCCGAGCTGACCAGCGCCTGGACCGCCGCCTGCACGCGGTCGCGCCCAGCCGCCAGGCTCGCCTCATCGTCGCCCTCGAAACCGGTCAGCGGCGGGCCGATGCGTAGGCGAATCGTCCATGGAATCAAGGGGATGAACTGAAACGGCAGGGCCAGCCACAGCCACGCGAGGAGGCCCTTGAGGGGCCAGGCCAGGCCGCTCGACAGGAGGGCCGCCGCGCCGAGCGCCCCCAGCAGACCCACGCCCCAGCGCTTGATCCCCAGCAGCCGCGGCACCACCAGCACCCAGGCCAGCCACCGTGCGCGGCAGAGCATCGGCACGGTGTAGTGGCTGCCCCGAATGCCCATGGGCACGATGGGCACCCCGGCCGACCGAGCGATGCGGACAAACCCGCGGCGCCCCCCAAAATCCACGCGCCCGGCCTGCCAGATGGGCCGCAGCGTCTCGTGATCGCCGCCGGGAAACACCAGCAGCGGCACCCCCGCCGCCAGCGCATCGGCCGCCGCCTCGTAGGTCGACGGAATCGACCCCAGCGCCCGATGGGCCTGCCGCACCGGCCAGACCTTGAACCCCAGCGGATGGGCAAACCCCGCCATCGGCCCGCCGACCGCCTCCTCAAAGAGGGCCGCGAAGCTCGCCAACTCGGCCAGCCCCAAGCCCGCCGAGTGATTGGCCACCAGCAGATAGGGCCCCTCCCTGGGCAAGTGCTCGGTACCCACCAGCGTGGGCCGAAACAGCAGGCGCACCAGCGGGCGCACCGCGCGCCGAATGACCCGCTCCGTGCGCGCACTGCGCCGCCCGGTCGGCCAGCTCGGATCCATCCTCTGCGCCTCCTTGGCCCCGACCGTACCGCGCCCCGCGCCTTCGGGGAAGGGCGAGGCCCGAAGCCGGCTCGGCCTTTCTCGTGGCAATTCAATCGGTTGGAGTGGGCCTACCGGCGCGACCCGCCGCAGGGCCACGCACGCAGTCGTTGACGGTCTCCGCGTCCTGCGCTAGCGTCAGCCCATGCACGCCGTCACCACGCCCACTGCCGCCCAGCGCCTCGCGCGCACGATCGCCTCGGACATCTGGATCTACAACAAAGAGAAGATCGCCGAGGGGCTCAAGCACGATAACCTGTTCGAGCTGTTGGAGTCGGAGATCAATGAGGGGCACGACCACTTCGCCCAGCGCGTCGCGCCCGAGGTAGCCGCCCAGCACAACTACCTCGAGCGGGCCATCGTGGATCTGCTGATTCAGTCGGCCGCGGCCGAGATGCCCACCCGCATGTGGTAGCCGCGGGGCCGCCTGGCCCCGCCGACCGCCCCACCACGAGGGTCCTGTGCGGATCAGCATTCCCCCGGAGGCGGATGGCCAACGGCTCGACCGTTTTGTGGCCGATGCCCTCCCCGACACCAGTCGCAGTCGCCTCGCCGTGTGGATCACCGAGGGCCGCATTCGGCTCGATGGTGCCGCAGTGCGGCCGTCCACGCGGCTGCGGGCGGGGCAGGCCATCGAGGTGGATGCCCCCCCACCCCCGCCCACGGTGCCCGAACCGCAACCGATTGACTTCAAAGTCGTTTTTGCTGACCAGCACCTGATCGTGGTGGACAAGCCCGCCGGGCTGGTGGTGCATCCGGGGGCCGGCAATGAGGACGGGACGCTGGTCAACGGGCTGCTGCACCGCTTTGGCATGCTGTCGCCGGTGGGCGCGCCCGATCGGCCGGGCATCGTCCACCGCATCGATGCGGGCACGTCAGGGCTGTTGGTGGTGGCGCGGACAGAGCGTGCGCACCACGTGCTGGCGGCCCAGCTCGCCGAGCACACCATGGCGCGGCGCTATGAGGCGCTGGCCTGGGATCAGCGGTTGGCGGCCGCCGGGACGTGGCGGAGTGTGCATGGGCGCGACCCCCACGATCGCCGCAAGTACACCGGACGGCACCAGCAAGGGCGGCCGGCGGTGACCCACTGGCAGGTCACCGAGCGGTTGGGGCCGTGCGTGTGGCTCGCGCTCACGCTGGAGACCGGCCGGACCCACCAGATTCGGGTGCATGCCGCGGAGGCGGGCTGCCCGTTGGTGGGGGACGTCATGTATGGGCGCCGGCGGCGGATCGAGCAGCCGCCCAGCCTGCGGCAGCTCGGGTTTGAGCTGGGGCTGGCGCGGCAGGCACTGCACGCTGCGATGCTGGGGTTTGTGCACCCCGATGGGAGCCACCTGGTGTTTGAGTCGCCGGTGCCGCCGGAGCTGGCGGCGCTGCGGGCGACGCTGCGGGCGGCAGGGTGAGGCGCGACGCGCGCTCAAAAGGCCAATGTGAACGGCGGGTTGATGGGTGCCGGCTTCTTGAAGCCGGCCATCCATCAGGGCACCAACTGGCTAGCCGATGACGACTTCCACGGGGCAGTGGTCGGAGCCGCGCACGTCCATGTGGATGCGGGTGTCCTGGATGCGCGGCCAGGTTTCCGGGGTGGTGAAGTGGTAGTCGATGCGCCACCCGATGTTGCGATCGCGGACGCCGGGGCGGTTGCTCCACCAGGAGTAAACGTCGCGCTCGTCGGGGTGCTGGCGGCGGAAGGTGTCGATCCAGCCGGCGGCGACGAACTCGTCCAAGAGGGCGCAGTCGGCGGGGGTGAAGCCGCTGGTGGTGCGGTTGGACTTGGCGTTTTTGATGTCCTGCTCGGTGTGCGCGACGTTCCAGTCGCCGCAGATGACCACCGGGTGGCCGGCGGCGCGCAGCCGAGCACCGTAGGCGAGCATGGCGTGGAAAAAGTCCACCTTGTAGGGCATGCGGGCGAAGTCGCGCTGGCCGTGGGGGAAGTAGGCGCCGACCACCCAGAGGTCGCCGTGGCGGGTGGCGGTGACGCGGCCTTCGCTGTCGAATTGCGGATCGCCCAGACCGAGGATGACCTCGTCGGGCGGGCGCTTGCTGAGGGTGGCGGTGCCGCTGTAGCCGGGCTTTTCAGCCGGGTTCCAAACGGCGTGGTAGCCGTGGGCGGCGAGCTGGTCGGCGTCGAGCTGCTCGGGCCGGGCTTTAATCTCTTGCAGGCAGAGCACGTCGGCGTCGCCCTGGGCCAGGAACTCCGCCAGGCCCTTCTTCCATGCGGCCCGGAAGCCGTTGACATTCCAAGAGAAAATTCGCATCTGCTTCCTTTTGTCGTTGAATCGGAGCGGTGCCCTACAGAACGGCCCGCAGGCCCTCGATCACGTGGCGGCCCGGCTGGAGTTCGCCGCGGCCCATGGCCTGGACGAGCTCGGTGATGCGGGTGTTGACCGGGGTCGGGATGCCGAGGCGCTGGCCGCGCTCGGCCACTTCGCCGTTGAGGAACTCGACGCCGGGGGGCTGACCGGCCTCAATGGCCCGCAGCATGGAGCTGCGCATGCGGCGGTAACGCAGGCCCACCGCGAGAATGAGGGTGTGCTTGCCCGCCAGGGAGAGGCCCGGGCGCGTCTTGTCGCTGAGGGCGATGCGCTCGAGGTCAAGCGTGCCGCTGACCTTTTCCAGCTTAATTTCAAGGCGTTGGGCCACGCGCACGGCCTCGGTCATGACCTCGAGGGCGACCCGGCGGGCGAAGCGCATGCGGACGACCTTGCCCAGGGTGCTGCCGTTGAGGGTGCCGAGGGAGGAGACGGCACAGTTGAGGGCCAGCTTGCTCCAGCGGGCGCCGGCCAGGTTGCGCGTCTTTTGGACGGGGCCAAGGACTTCGAGGAGGTCGGCCAGGGCGTCCAGGCGGTCGTCGGCCGCACCGTCGAGGCGGCCCAGCACGAAGCCGCCCTCCGCAGTGCGATCGTAGACGCCCGGCGACACCATGCTGGCGCCCCAGGCGACGATGCCGCCGAGCACCACGTCGCGGCGACCCAGGACGCCAGCCACGCGCTCTTCGCAGAGGCCATTTTGGAAGCAGACCACCCGGCCATCGGGGGCGAGGCTGCCGGCAATGGTGCGGGCCGCGGCCTCGACGTCGCGGGGTTGGGTGGCGAGCAGCACAAAGTCGAAGGGCCCGGGGGGCGCTTCGGGGTGCACGGGCACCACGAAGTGGCGGTCACCACCTTCGCCGGTGAGGCGGAGGCCATGTTCAGCCACGGCCTGCAGGACGGCGGGGTTGCGGCTGACCGCATGCACCTCAACGCCCAGCTCGGCCAGGCGGCCCGCCACCACCCCGCCAATGCCACCACAGCCCACCACCAGCACTCGGGGCCGGTCCGCCATCACCCTCTCCTCGCCTTTTTCGGCTCTGCGCGTCCCCGGCTGTGTGCCACACAACCCACCCTGAGCAAAAGGGCGGCCCGGTCGGATGGTCCCGGCAGAATGGGCGCAGTGCAGCTGAAGTGAATCGGGAGGGGCACCCGAAAAAAAGGGCACCGGCAGGACTGGAATTTCCCCGCCGCGTTGTGGTTCACTCCCGGCACCACAACACTGCCGGGGGAGGCAGGGGAGAAACCATGAAGCGTTTGCGCTACGCAGCGCTGGCTTTGGCGACGATTTCGACGCCCGCGCTGGCTGCTGACCACCTCGATAGCCCTTCGGTGACGGCCGATGCGTCCACCGACATCAACGACCTCTTTGCGTTCGTGTCGCCCAGCGATCCGGACAAGGTCGTTCTGATCATGACCGTGCATCCGCTGGCCGATCGGGCCTCGAAGTTCTCGGATGCGGCCAACTACACGTTCAATGTCAATGCCGACGGCGTGGACCGCAGCATCAACTGCACGTTCACCGCCCTCACCTTCGCGTGTGCCGGGCCTGCGGGCTCGGGCGTGATGGCGTCCGGCAACATCGGCCAGACGGCGTCCGGCGACAGCATCACCGTGTACACCGGCCTGAAGGACGACCCGTTCTTCTTTGATCTCAAGGCCTTCCAGCACACCATCGGCGCCAATCCCGACGCCAACGGCTTCTGCCTGCTGGATCCCGATGCGGGCGGCAACGGCGATTTCTTCGCCGGCCTCAATGCGCTGTCCATCGTGGTGGAGGTCCGCAAGGAGGTCTTCACCCAGGGCAATGCGAATGAGATCCTGGCCATCTGGGCCAGCACCTCGCGGCGGGAGGGCTGAGACATGACCAGCAACCTCAAGAATCTGCTGATGGTTGCCCTCGCGGCGACGATCTTCAACCTCGGCTGTGACGACGACGACGGCGGCGGTGGCGCCGGCGGCGCTGGCGGCGGCACGGTCGACGGCGGCAGTGATGCTGCCGGCGGCGCTGGCGGTGCCGGTGGCGCTGGTGGTGCCGGTGGCGCTGGCGGTGCCGGCGGTGCCGGTGGCGCGGGCGGCATGGGTGGCGCCGGTGGCGCGCCCCCGCTCGACTGCGACGGCGCCTGCGGCATCGTGGCCGATTGCGCGGCGGGCGAGGATTTCTGCCCGGGCATTACGCCCGACTCGCGGCAGGCGTTCCTCGATGGCTGCGTTGAGGCCTGTGCCTCCACGCCGGCCCTCATCGCCCTGGTCCGTCCCGGCGACTGCGCCGGCACGGTCATGACGCTCTCCACCGTCAATGCCAGCTTCCGCGACGCCTGCGAGGGCGCCGGTGGTGCCGGTGGCATGGGCGGCGCGGGCGGCATGGGCGGCGCGGGTGGCGGTGTCCCGAGCGCTCAGATCGACCGGCTCGGTCGCGCTGCGCTCTCCACCGCGCTCATTCCTTCGGACATGAAGGATGCCTACAACCAGGACGACAACGTGGCGGGCTGGGCCGACACCTGGGGCGCGGTCCTCACCGCTGGCCTCACGGCGGTGGACGGCCTCGGCGGCGGCGATCCGCTGCTGCCCCCGGCGGCTGCCGGGCCGGTCCTCGCAGACGACTACCTCCTCCTGGATGCCAGCAAGCCCTACGCGGCCGACGGCTACCTCACGGTGGAGCTCGCCCTGGTGGGGATCATCCCCGAGGGCACCAGCGGTGGTCGCAGCCTGACCCAGAACGTGATCGACTTGACGCTGTCGGCCCTCGTCGGCACGCCGCTCGACTCGAACTGGGACTGCGTGGACGCCAACGACAAGGCCTTCCCGGCCGGCTTCCCCTACCTGGCCGATCCCAACTGAGTGGGTCCAAACCGAGCTGAGTCCAGCTGGGCTCGGCTCGGGCGCCCCGCCCACCTCCGCGGCGGGGCTGCTGACCACCTTCCGAATCTGCAACTCTGCGAATCTGCTGTGATGTCGCGCCCCTGGTGCCCAGTGGTACCGGTCTGGCCAGCGTGCTATGGAGTCCAACCCATGAAGCACTCTCCCCTGCTATTGTCCCTCGCGCTGGTGGCCTGCACTGCGGATCCGCCGCCGGCGACCCCCGATCCGGCACCGGCGGTCGTGTCCGCCCCGGCCTCTGCGGCCGCGGCCTCGCAGGCGCCCGCGTTGATCTCGGTCAAGGGCAAGGGTGCCCCGCGCGCACACCTCCCTCGGGGGGCCCTCGGGCCGGAAGGACCCCTCACCTATCGCTCCACCTCGGCAGAGATCTACCTGGGCAACCTGAAGGCCCGGGGTGAGGTGTTGGTGGAGCGACAGGCGAAGTTCCCCGATGAGCCGGCCCTGCGCGCCAACCTGGCGGGCTGGCACCAGGAGGCCGCGCTCTTTGACGGCGACCTGGATCACGCGCTGAAGGGGCTGGAGCTGCTCGACGGCGCGGTGGCCCTCAAGCCCAGTGATCCCAAGCTGTTGCGGCAGCGTGCGGGGTTGCGTTCGCACCTGCACCGCTTCGCCGAGGCCAAGGCGGATCTGGAGGCGGCGCTGCGCCTGCAGCCGGGCGACGTGGATACGCAGCGTGCGCTGGGCGGCGTGCTGCGCAACCTGGGCGACTGGCAGGCGGCCGAGCCGCTGCTCGCCCTGCCCCTCGTGCGCGAGAAGAACTTCCAGGACTACGGCGACGAGGCCATCCGCGCTTTCCAGGCGGGCAAGATCGAGGAGGCCGACCACCTGCTGCGGTTGTCCGCGGGCAGCTACAAGGACGTGCACCCGGTGCCCCTGGCGTGGGTGGATCTCCAGCGCGGCCTGCTGCGGTTGCGCACGGGGCGGTATCCTGAGGCGCGGGTGTTCTTCAAGGCGGCCTACGACCGCATCCCCCAGCACTTCACGGTGGCCGAACACCTGGCCGAGGTGGAGTCGCTCTTGGGCAACCATACGGAATCGCTGCGGATTTACGACGAGGTGGTGGCCGCCACCCACCTGCCCGAGTTCATGGCCAAGCGGGCCGGTGAGCTCGAAGCGCTGGGCCGCAAGGCGGAGGCAGAAGCGGCGTTGACCGAGGCCGATGCCCGCTGGCGCGTGCTGCTGGCCCGCCACGAGACGGCGCTGGCCGCCCACGCCATCTCCTTCTGGCTGGATGAGTTGCCCAACCCCGCCCAGGCCTTGATGCTGGCCGACAAGAACCTGCTCGTGCGCCGCGATCCCGACTCGGTGGTGCGGGCGGCGCGGGCTCATGCGGCGGCGGGCGATGTGGCGGGCACCCGGGCGTTGGTGGCCGAAGCCCGGCGCTTCCCCGTGCGCATCGATGAGTTCTTCGCCGGGATCGCCGATGCCCTCAATTTGATTGGGGATCAGGCGGGGGCGCAGGCGGCCCTGGCCGAGGCCCGCGTCCTCAACCCGCTCACCGCTGACCTGGATCCGCCGCCCGCCCGGCCGGCCCAGCCCGTCTCTGGTCTTGCGGTGCCCGCACCGCCGTCCGCCGGCCAGCCGCCCTCGGCCGCCCAGGAGTAGCCATGTCGCTCAGGACCCTCTTTGTGCTCATGGGGCTCGTGACGACCGCCATGATCGCTGCGGTCATCTACACCAAGGTCATCCTCCCCCCCAGCAAGCGGACGCTGACCGTGGGTGAGCAGCGCGCGCTGGATCGCATCTGCGACATCCACTGTGCCGACGATGCCCCCCAACTGGCCAAGCAGGCCCGCAGCTCCGATGAGCTCATCGAGCTGGCCCACGCGTGTGTGGAGCACTGCCGCACGCACTACGGCCACCCCGAGAACGCGACGCTGCCCTGAGCATGACCGACGGGCCGAAACACCTGCTGGGCGGCGTGCCCAACCTGCGGTAGAGTGCGCCCCATGAGCCCGGCCAGCGGACTGGCACGGGATGAGGGAGGGCCCCATGTCGACCGAGACCTTTGAGCTGGACATCGATCGCGAGCTCGTCCACTACGACGGCGAGTGGCTGGGGGTGGAGGATCTCTCCAGCCGCATCAAGCAAAAGGTGGCCGCGGGCGACTTTCGGGTGGCCCGCCTGTCCCTCGCGCTGCAGCGCTTGGAGGAGGCGCTGGAGAGCGTCAAGACCGTCGAGCTGCGGGTCACGCCTGAGCTCTTCGAGGCGTTTGCGCGCATCGCCGATGCCGAGCAGCAGCCGGTGAGCACCACCCTGCGGCGGGCGCTGGTGCACTACCTCGCGTCTGAGGATGCCACGCGTCGGCTCTACAAGGCGCGGCAGACCTCCGCTCGGCACGGCTGAGCCTGCGAGTGCCCGCATCGCCGCGAGGGGGCCTGCCCGGGCTGGCGGTAGCGCGCCCGGTGACCGTCCTCATGACCTTCCTGGCATTGCTGGGGGCCGGCGGCATCGCGTGGCGCTTGATTCCGCTGCAGCTCCTGCCCGGCGGCTTCGACGCCCCGGTCATGTGGGTGGTGATCCCCGCCCTACCTGCTGCCCCCGCCGATCACGAGCGCACCATCGCCGAGCCGGTGGAGACGGCCCTCGCCACGCTGCCCGACCTGGAGGGCGTGCGCACCATCGTGCGCAGCGACCGCGTGAGCTTCCGCGTGGAGATGCGCAAAAACGCGGATCCCGATGGGATGTACGCCCAGTTGCAAGACCGCCTCGATCGCGTGCGGCCCAACCTACCCGAGGGCACCCGGCAGGCGAGCATCTGGCGCCACGATCCCAACGCCAGTCCGGTGCTGATCGTGGGGGTGATCTACCCGCCCACGGCCCGCGACCCCCACCACGTGCTGACCGAGTTCTTGGCCCGGCCGCTGGAGCGGTTGGAGGGCATCAGCGCGGTGGAGGTGGAGGGGCTGCTGCCCACCCAGGTGCGCATCGAGGTGGATGACGGCGCGGCGCGGGCGGCGGGGGTGGACAACACCACCATCATCCGCACGCTGCAGGACGATGGCTTCGCCCTGGCGCTGGGGGTGGTGGAAGAGGCAGGGCGCCAGGTGCTGGTGCGCGCCCTCTCGCGCTTCGACAATCTTGAACAAATCCGGGCACTTCCGGTTGCGGATGGCATCACCATCGGGGATGTCGCCACGGTGCGCTTTGGCACCGATCCTGAGCCCGAAATCCACCGCATCGATGGCAAACCCGCCGCCACACTGCTGGTCTTCAAGGAGGCCACGGCCAACACGGTGGACATCTGCGCGCGGGCCCAGGCCGCGCTGGACGAGGCGCTGGCCCGCCCGGCGCTGGCCGGCTACCAGACCACGGTGTTTTTTGATCAAGGGCGCTACATCCGCCAATCCGTCGACCAGCTGCGCGACTCGGCCCTGGTGGGCGGCGCCCTGGCGGTGGTTGTGCTGCTCTTCTTCCTGCGCGCCGTGGGCATGACGCTGCTGGTCACGCTGGCCATCCCGCTGTGCATGCTGGCCACGGTGGGGGTGCTCTACTTCTCAGGCGACTCGCTCAACGTGCTCTCGATGATGGGCCTGATGCTGGCGGTGGGCATGGTGGTGGACAACGCCATCGTGGTCCTCGAGAACATCGACCGCCGCCGGCGCCTCGGCCAGGGTGCCCGAGAGGCCGCCGTGGCGGGGGCCCATGAGGTGGCGCTGGCGATCACGCTGGCCACCCTCACCTCGCTGGTGGTCTTCCTGCCCCTCATCCTGCTGGGCGACAACCCGGGCATGGCGTTCTACATGGGCAAGATCGGATTTCCGGTCTGCTACGCCCTGGTCGCCAGCCTCTTTGTGGCGCTGGTGTTTATCCCCGCGGGGGCACGCTGGCTGCCGGCGAGGCGGGGCAATGCCAAGAAAGGCCAGCCTGATCAGGCACTTTCGGCGACGGGCAACTTCTCCGAGGATCGCCCCGGTGGCCGCATGCAGGCTCTGTACGGCGGCACCCTCGCCTGGGCGCTGCGGCACCGCACGCTGGGCACGCTGGGGGTGGTGGCGGTGCTGGTCTCGGCGGTGGTGCCCTTCAACGGCATCAAGCGCGTGGATCACATCGAGGGCGGCCTCGACACCGCGCGCATCAACCTCAACGGCCCCGCCAACGGCACCGTGGCCGAGCTCGACGCCACCGCCCGTCAGTTGGAGACGGCGCTGCTGACCCACAAGGGCGAGCTCGACGTGCGCACCGTGGGGGTGGAGAGCGGCTTCGCCCGCAACCACATGGTGGTGCAGGTCTTTTTCACCGACGTGAACGACCGCAAGCTGCCCAAAGGCGAGGCCATCGCGGCCATCCGCAAGCTGCTGCCTGAGCGGCCCGGCTACACCACCAGCATCGGCTGGCGGGGCGGCGGCAGCGGCGAGGAGGGCGGCTTTCAGCTCTTCCTGACCGGGCCGGACACCGAGGTGGCCACCCAGCTGGCCGAGCGGGTGGCGCGGGATTTGGAGCGGTTGCCCGAGGTGACGGAGGCGCGGCTCGCGGAAGCCACCGCTGGCACCGAGCTGCGGTTCCTGGTGGATCGGGCCACCGCCGATCGCGCCGGGCTGTCGGCCCTCGCCATCGGGGGCACCATCGACTACAGCCTGCGCGGCCGCCGCCTGGCAGACTTCCAGACCGGTGACCGCGAGCTCGAGGTGCGGGTGGAGATGGCCGAGGCCGGCCGCGCCGACGCCGAGCAGCTCGAGCGGCTGGCGGTGTCCGCGCCCGGGGCCGCCACCGACCGCGGCGGGACGGCGCTGGGTCTGCTCACTTCCCGAGTGAAAGCGCCAGGTTACGGCCAAATCACCCGGCTGGACCGCCAGGCTCGGGTCACGCTCCAGGTCACCGGCGACGAGCAACATCTGTTCAGTCTGTTGGAGGCCACCGCGGCGCGCACGCAGCTGCCCGCGGGCTACGCGCTCTCCCCCGGCGACCGCTTCGCCGAGCGCAACAAGAACGAAGAGAGCGGGGTGTTCGCCATCTCCGTGGCCATCGTGTTGGTGTTCTTCTTGATGGGGGTGCTCTTCGAGAGCTTCCTGCTGCCCTTCTCCATCCTGCTGTCGATCCCGTTGGCGTTTGCGGGTGTGTTCTGGACGCTCTGGCTGACCGACACACCGATGGACATCATGGCCATCATCGGCTGCATCATCCTGGTGGGGGTGGTGGTCAACAATGGCATCGTGCTCATCGACCAGGTGCAGCAGCGGCGGGCGGCCGGCGAGCCCCGCGATGCGGCCCTGGTGGCGGCGGCGCGCCAGCGGGTGCGGCCCGTGTTGATGACCGCCCTCACCACCATCATGGGCCTGGTGCCGATGGCGGTGGGCCAGGCCAGTGTGCTGGGCCTGGAGTACCAGCCCCTGGGCCGTGTGGTCATCGGGGGGTTGATCAGCGGCACCTTCCTCACGCTGTTTGCGGTCCCGCTGATGTATGCGCTGTTGGATGGCGCGAGCCAGTTGCCCACACGCCTCCGCTTGCTGGCGCGGCGTCCGTCTCAGGAGACACCATGAAAAAGCGTAGGTGGATCAAGCACTTCGCAGTGACGACTCTCCTCGCGATGGGCTGGGCCTGCGACGATGGCGGGACGGACGCTGCGGCCGTGCAGCCCGCTGCTCGGGGCACCCCGCCCGAGGCGCCCGACGCGCAGCCGCCCACCCAAAGTGAGCAACGGCCGGAGCCGCCGGCCGAGGACATCCCCGATCCGATGATGGATCCCGACCCGCCGGTGGACCCACCCGTGGATCCCGACCCACCCGTGGACCCCGATCCACCCGTCGATCCCGACCCGCCCGTCGATCCCGACCCGCCCGTCGATCCCGACCCGCCCGTCGATCCCAATCCACCGGTGGACCCGCCGGTGGAGACGCCCTGCCCCGCCGGGGTGGTCTGTGTGGGTCACCTGCCGTTTGAGCACCACGCCACCACGCTGGGCGCCACCCACCGGCTGGACGCCTACGCGTGCGCCCCCGAGACCGATGAGTCGGGGCCCGAGGTGGTGTACCGGGTGGACGTGCCGGAGGCCGGCTTCCTGGCGGTGGAGCTCTTCGGCATGCCCGCCGGGGTGGACGTGGACGTGCACCTGCTCAACACACTCGACGCGGCGGACTGTGTCGATCGCGGGCATTGGCGGGCCGGGGGTCTGTTGCCCGCCGGGCAGTATTGGGTGGTCGCCGACTCGTGGGTGGATGCCAGCGGCCACGTGCTGGCGGGCGCCTACGGCCTGCGCATGGCCCTCACCACACCGGCCTCGCTGGAGGCCGAAGGCATCGCGCCGCCCCTCGCCGACATGGCCGTGCACGCCTTTGGGCAGGCCTGGAATGAGGGCCAGACCGACCGCTTTGAGTACGCCGTCACCGACTTTTCACTGCACTCCTCGGAGCGGCGCGAGTGGGTGCTCGATCTCGCCGCGGGTGATGTGCTCTGGCATCTCTATGTGGCGCACGGGGACGGCAGCGCCGATCCGGCCGATCCGGGGCAGGCGGTGCGGTTCTCCAACGTGCCAGAGAGCCACCAGTCGAGCCTGGGTCTGATGCGCGCGGCCGAGGCCTACGAGGGCGACTATGGCCACTCCTTCCGCCTCGATGGCCTGGAGGAGGGCTTCAACAACAACGTGCGCCGCCGCGACATCGTGGTCCACCCCTCAGCGGGCAGCCGCCCGGCCTACGTGGCCGAGCATGGCCTCGTCTACAACTCGTGGGGCTGCCCGGCCATCGACGATCAGATCGCGCCCACGGTGGTGGACACCCTCGCCGATGGGGCCTTGATGCTCTTTTGGTTCCCCGATGGTGATTGGAGCACGCGGTCTCAGTACCGACCCTGAGCACACGGCGTCTCCGCCCCACCGAGTATCCCGCCGAACACAGGTCGCGCTGACACCCGCAAGGGGACGGCCCCGCGCGCCCCGTGGCCCGAGGGACCGCAAAGAGCGTGCAGCGGAGGTCGCGATCTGGCTAAAGTGCCGGCGGCTTTGCCAAGGAGGGTTGGACGTATGCGGTTTTGGGGTGCAGTGGTGCTGGCGCTGGCATTGACCGGTTGTCCAGATGATGGCGGCGGCGGTGGATCAGGCGACAGCGGCAGGGCGGACGGCCACATCGCCGACCTGGGCGCAGGCGGCATGGGCGGGGACGGTGGCGAAGGGGCAGCCGGCGGCATGGGGGGCGACGGGGGGGCATCCTTCGACGCGTCCGTGGACGCCGAGCGGCCCGATCGGGGGCCACCTCGCGACATGTTCACCGGCACCGAGGTGGAGTCGTGTGAACAGGCCTGCGCCCGCTATGGCAGCTGCGAGCGGCTGGAGTCGATCTTCGGCGATGAGGGCGCCTGCCTGGATCGCTGCGCCCGCGTGACGCGCGGTGGCCAGCGGCCCGACGCCTGGTGGGACTGCCTGGCGGTGGAGGAGTGCAACCTGCTCCAGCTCTGCCGGGTGCCCGAGATCCAGCCCGTGGCCTGCCCCGAGGTGTGCGCCGCGGCGGCCGGCTGCGGTGTGGACATCCCCGACTGCGAGGGCACCTGTGCTGAGGCCGGCGCGGCCTTCCAGACCTGCGGCGAGAGCGTGCTCGGCCAGTGCAACACCGACGCCTTCGTCCAGTGCCTGGGCGCTGAGGTCTACCCCGCCTGCAATACCACCTGCGCCCAGGGCGTGCGCTGCAACATCCTGCGACCGGCAGGCTGCCTGCTCGACTGCATCAGCGGTCTGGCGGATCCCGATCCGCTCTTCAGCCTGCGCACGGTCCAGCGCAACACCTGCGTCGGCCGCGCTGGCGAGGACTGCCTGGACATCAACACCTGCATCAACCCGCCGGGCCCGGGCGAGGAGCCCGTCGTCAATCCCCAGCGATTCTGCGCACTTTGGAGCGGCTGCGGCTTCGACGACTTCTTCCCCTGCCAGGATCTCATCGCCGAGATCGGCGCCGATCCGGGCTTCTTGGCGTGTGCCGCCGACCAGTTTGCCAACGGCTGCCCCTTCGATCCCTTCCTGATCTTCGACGTTTGCCAGCCGGGCGGGGGCAACAGCCCCCAGCTCGACCTGTGCAACCGGCTCTGTGAGGCCGAAGGGGTGTGCGGCGTGTTGGGCAATGAGCCCCTCGCCCGCCCGGCCTGTGTGCAGGCGTGTATCGGCGGCGACAACGTCGATCCCGACGAAGTGGAGCGGGCCGCGGCGGCGCTGGCCTGCGTGGGCGCCAACCGCTGCCCCGAGTTGGTGGGCTGCCTCGACCAGACCGGACCCGCCGTGGAGTGCCAGAACCACTGCGCCCACCTGGACGCCTGTGGCCTGGGCTTCGACGGCTGCGAGGCCGACTGCGACGCCCAGTGGGCCCGCGATCGCCACGCCGCCTATCGCGACTGTGTGGCAGCTGCACCGGCCTGTGGTGCGGTGGCGGCGTGCACCATCGCCCCTGCCCCGCCCTGCGAGGCTTTCTGTGACGTGGCGGGTGGCTGCGGGCTGGTCCAGGCCAATGGCTGCTTCGGCCAGTGTGACGACGCCCACTTTGCCGATCCGGTGAACCAGATCCTCTTTGATGCATGTGTGATTTCTGCGCCCGACTGTGACGCAGGCAACCAGGGCGACCACTCGGTCTTCAACTGCCAGTTCCGGCCCAGCGACGGCCTCGCCTGCCTGGGCTACTGCCGCTCTGTCTCAGAGTGTGGCGGCGATGCCGATCTGGCCGAGTGCCTGAGCCAGTGCGGCCGCGGCTTTGTGGGCGACGATGGCCTGCGCTTCCTCGCCGGCCGCGATTGCCTGCAGGGGCTGCCCGCCGATGCCGCCTGCGGTGCCCTGGACGCCTGCCTCCCCGACAGCCTCGATGTGGATTGCCCCGCCTACTGCAGCCGCGCGGCCAGCTGCGGCGTGGACCTGCGCGACTGCGAAGTGGCCTGCGCCGGGGACCCTCTGGCGCGCCTGCGCACGCTCCAGCGCGGTGATTGCCTGGCGGCCGCGGGTGCTGACTGCAGCGCCGTGCGCACCTGCCTGGCCCCCCCCATTCTGCCGCCCGAGGGACCCGATGTGCCCGTATTTAATGAGAATGCGTTCTGCGCCGCCTGGGACCGCTGTGGTCTGGATGGCTTCTTTGGCATCTCGTGTGTGGAGCTGGTGCCGCAGATCCCGGCCGATCAGCTCGCCTGCATCCAGGGCCTGATCAGCAATCAGTGCCCCAACGATCCCGAGGCGATCTTCGTGTGCCTGGATGGCGGAGGTGAGCCGCCGGTCAGCCCCATCGCCAACCCGTGTGCAACGCTCTGCGAGGCGCGCGCCTTCTGCGGTGATCCGGCGGCCGCTGACCGGTCGGCCTGTCGCCGCGCCTGCGAGGGTCAGCTCGATCCCAACAACCCCGACAGCATCGCGCGCCTGACGCCCCAGCTCGGCTGCGCCCAAGCGTGGTCGTGCCCGGATCTGGGTGCCTGCCTGGGCTCCAGTACGCCGGCCGCGATCTGCGCCGAGCACTGCGCTCACCTGGCGGACTGCGGGGTCGGTGGCAACCAGGCGGTGTGCGCCGCCGCCTGCGACCGCAACTTCGCCCGTCTGCGCCAGTTCGACTACCGCGATTGTGTGGCAAACGCCGCCGACTGCGACGCGGTGCGCAGCTGCGAGTTGGCGCCTTCCGTGCCCTGCGGCCTCGCGTGTGAGCGGGTCGCCGAGTGCGGCCAGCCCGATCCGCAGTGCGAAAACAGCTGTGATGACCGGCACTTCCGTGAGCCGCTCGACACTACGCTGGAGGTCGCCTGCATCCTCGGCAGCAACCAGTGCGCAGGCGCGGGTGGCGTGCTCGCCTGCTTCAACGACCCCGGCCCCGGGGCGCGCGCCTGCCTGGGCTATTGCCGCTCGGTCACCGAGTGTGACCCCGCCGCCGATCAGACCCTCCTCGAGTGCCTCAATGGGTGTGTCGGTGGCTTCCGCGACGCCAACGGCTTGGGCTTCGCGGCGGCTCGCGCCTGCCTGGGCGGGGTCCAGCCCGACGCCCAGTGCCGCGTGCTCCAGGCCTGCTTGCCAGTCGACCTGGCCGTCGACTGCCCGGCCTACTGCGCCGAGCTGAACGCTTGCCAGGTGCCCAGCGCCGACTGCCTCGCGGCCTGTGGCCGGGGTGAAGTCACGCTGGACCAGGGCGGCTGCGTGGCGGATGGCCGCCGCGCGGGCGGGGGCTGCACCGCTGTCGCCGCCTGTGTGGGGTACGAGCCGCCCGCCGCCAGCGCGGCCTGCGTGCGCGCCTGCGACCTCCAGTTGAGCTGCGACCGCGCTGTGGACCCCTACCTGTGCCGCCTTGGCTGCACCCCAGCCCCCGAAGCGCTGCCCGTCCAGCTCGGCTGTGCCGACCTCGCCGCCTGCGGGGCCGAGCTCAATGCGTGCTTCGCCCTGCCGGCCGGCCTGGACGCCGGCTGTGTGGCTGCCTGTGCGGGCGCGAGTGTGTGCGGCGGTCTGTTCGAGAGCGATGCCGCGTGTGCCGCCCTCTGCACGGGCCAGATCGCGAGCGGCCGCACGCCCGATGGCTGGGCCGCCGATCTCGGTGTCTGCCTGCGCCAGGCCACGGCGGGCGGGCGGTGCAATGCTGCGGCCGCAGCGGACTGCCTGGTGCCAGCTGCCTGCGACGCCAAGGATGACGTGATTCAGGTGCCGCCCCAGGGTGGGCGGTTCAACGTGGATACCACCCGCGAGGCCGACAACTACCAGGCCGACTGCGGTGGTGAGGGGCCGGAAGTGGCGCTGGCCGTCAATCTGCGGGCCCCCGCCACGGTGAGCGTCGAGGTGATCCAGGCCGACTATGACACCCTGATTTTCGCCCGCGAGGGCATCTGCGATGACCCCAACGCCGAGATCGCCTGCAACGACGACTTCAACGGCCTCAACTCGTTCATCCAGTTCCGGGCGCCTGCTGGCGTGCACTACGTGTTCATCGATGGCTTTGGGGGGGGCTCCGGGACCTCCACCATCCAGGTCACCATCCAGCCCTGATGCCCGCCTCCGGAGCGGTGCACCGCTACCGCTCCGGCCCACCGATCTGAATCACCGAACAATCGCGTTCGGATCATCCTGCTTCACCTGTCGTCACCCGCCTGCCACACTGCAGAGCAGGAGGTGAGCGATGCGTACTTTCCCCTGTGTTTTTCTGATGTTGTTGGCCGCATGCGGTGGGCCGGACGACGCCGGCACGCCCGACGCCGGCATGGACGTGGCCGAGCAAGCCGACGAGACCCCGCCGGTGGAGGCGCCGCCGCCGGTGGAGGAAACGCCGCCCGAGGAGGAGGCTCCGGTGGACGACGTTCCGCCCGAGCAGGCCCCGCCGGAAGAGGCCCCACCCGAGGAGGCCCCGCCCGCCGACCTCGCCCTGGAGGCGTCCCGGGCGCTGGGGGGGGCCGGGTGCGGCAACATCTACTGCCACGCCCTGGGCGATCCCACGGACGTCGATCGCATGACCACCACCTTCGGCAGTGGCGAGTGCGAGGGCCAGCCGCTCGTGGTGCCAGGGGATCCCGAGGCGAGCCTCGTGTGGCGCAAAGTGGCAGGCGTCGAAGTGTGCGGGCGACCCATGCCCCTGGCCGGTGGACCGGTGCCGCCCGAGACGGTGGAGGCCCTGCGGGCCTGGATTGCTGCGGGCGCCCCCCCCGTCAACCCCTGATCCGCAGCCCACCTGACCGCGCGGCCGGTGCAGCGCTGCGCCCCCACCCGCTACACTGCCCCCCGAACGTCCCGGGGGTCGCCCGGGCGGTGACCAGGTAAGGAGTGCTCCATGTTGCGAGTGGGCTGGGTGGTGACGATGTGCACCCTCTTTCTCTTGGGGTGTCCGGAGGATGGGGGCGGGGGCGGAGGGGCCGATGCCGACCGCGTCGATGGACGGATCGCCCCCGACAGCGGACCGGGGGGCGCGGGTGGCATGGGCGGCCAGGGCGGCCAGGGCGGCCAGGGCGGCCAGGGTGGCCAGGGTGGCATGGGCGGAGGGGGTGGGCTGGACGCCGGCCCCGACGCCGAAGTCCGCGACCAGGGGCCACCCCGTGACATGTTTGCCGGCACCACCATCGAGTCGTGCCAGGATGCCTGTAATCGCTACGCCGGGTGTGAGCGGCTCGACATCTTTGGCGACGAAGACGCGTGCCTCGCTCGGTGTGACCGCCTGACCCGCAACGGCCAGACCCCCAGCAACTGGTGGAGCTGCCTGGCGGTGGAGGAGTGCAACCTCCTGCAGCTGTGCCGCGTGCCCGAACCCCAGGCACTGAGCTGCGCGGAAGTGTGCAGTCTTGCTGGTGATTGTGGCGTGGACCTGCCCGACTGCGAGGCCGCCTGCACCGAAGAGGGCGCCGACTTCCAGGCCTGCGGCGAGCACGTCCTCGGCACCTGCAATGCCGACAACTTCGTGAACTGTCTGGGCCAGAACGTCTACACCGCCTGCGCCACCACGTGTGCCGAGGGCGTGCGCTGCAACATCCTGCGGCCCGCAGGCTGCCTGCTGGACTGTGTGTCCGGGCTGGCCGACCCCGACCCGCTCTTCAATCTGCGGGCGGGCCAGCGCAATACCTGTGTCGCGCGCGCCCAGCAGGACTGTCTCCGCATCAACGAGTGCATCCACCCCCCCGGTCCGGGCGATCAGCCCGTGGCCACACCCCAGCGCTTCTGCCAGCTCTGGTCCGGCTGCGGCTTTGACGCCTTCTTCCCCTGCCAGGA
>Ga0075163_10003392_pt1 | contig 21413 bp, 18 predicted proteins | sample JI1023141ADNA_FD_71478 | JGI IMG/M metagenome (GOLD analysis project Ga0075163, IMG submission 71478) | Wastewater effluent complex algal communities from Wisconsin, to seasonally profile nutrient transformation and Carbon sequestration -... | ecosystem: Engineered > WWTP > Effluent > Algae... | reverse complement strand
TCGCGGCAGCTCAGTGAGCAGCAGTCCGCATATTTGTTCGCGCAGTTTTCGCATTGCACAAGCAACATGTTGCACGTGGCTTCTTGACAATTGCTAATGCGGTCGCTCTTCGTGCCGCACTGCATACAGGTGCTCACCACATCGTCGGTGATGCGCTCGGCGAGGCGTTCATCGAACACGAAGTTCTGCCCCTTGTAGCGGCTCTCAAGACCTTGTGCTTTGATCTGCCGCGCATAGTCAATGATGCCACCGTGCAATTGGTTCACGTTTTCAAATCCGTGATGCTTCAAGTAAGCGCTGGCCTTTTCGCAGCGGATGCCGCCAGTGCAGTAGAGCAGGATCTCTGTCCGCCGACCACCTTGGTCGGTGCTAAAATTGCCCGGACCAGAAGCCTCTTCAGCTTTGCGATCCAGCATTTCCTGCACCTCTTCGATCGCCCCGCGGAACGTGTCCGCTTTCGGCAAGTATGCACCTTCGAAATGCCCGATAAGGCACTCGTAATTGTTGCGCATGTCGATCACCAGCGCGCCCTCCTCAATTTTCCGATTGAAACTTTCCGCGTCCAGATGTTCGCCCACGTTCGTCACATCGAAGGCATCATCGGCCAAGCCGTCGGCCACGATCTTGTTCCGCACTTTGATCTTTAGTTTCAAAAAGCTCTTGCCATCGTCTTCCACGGCGATCTTCCATGGCATGGCGCGGAAGGTTTCCTGCGCATCCAAGGCACTGCGGAAGGCATCCAAATTCGAAGTAGGCAAGCTGATCTGCGCGTTTACGCCTTCCTGCGAAATGTAGATGCGGCCCAGCACGCCGAGCTGCTCCCATTCCGTGTAAAGTGCATGCCGCAGGTCCTCCGTTTCCTTCAGCCGCACATACCGGTAAAAGCTAAGCGTTGTGCGCGGCAACTCTTCTTGCTCCAGCCGTTCGCGGAGCAAGTCGGGGTGCAGCAGGTTGCGCAGGCGGTGCGTTTCCATTGGTGCGAATTTACGGATCCGTTCCCGGTGTCCGGCTGTCTGGTAGCTTTGGCTCCCCTCTGACCAAGGAAAATGAACACGGAATGTCCAAAAAGATCCTCGTAATCGGCTCCAGCGGCCAAATTGGCACCGAACTCGTTGAAGGTCTACGGGCCCGTTTCGGTTCGGAAAACGTAGTGGCCAGCGACATTAAAGAGCCGCAGGTGAAGCAGGAGGGCCCGTTCGCCATGGTGAACGCCATGGACCAGCGGGGCATCGAGCGCGTCATAGAAAAGCACGGCATAACGGAGGTTTATCTACTTGCGGCATTGCTCAGTGCTACGGCTGAAAAAGATCCGGCCTTCGCATGGAAATTGAACATGGAAAGCCTGCTCATCATTCTGGAGCTGGCGCGCGAGGGCAAACTGAAAAAAGTCTATTGGCCCAGCAGCATCGCAGTGTTCGGCCCCACTACACCGAAGGACAATACGCCGCAACAAACGGTAACAGAGCCGAGCACGGTGTACGGCATCAGCAAGCTGGCCGGCGAAGGCTGGTGCCGCTACTACAACAAGCGCTACGGCGTGGACGTGCGCAGCATCCGCTACCCGGGCCTCATTGGTTGGAAGAGCGCGCCCGGCGGTGGCACCACGGATTACGCCGTACACATCTTCCACGAAGTGATGAAGAGCGGGGCCTACACCAGCTTTTTGGGACCGAAGAGCACCCTGCCGATGATGTACATGCCGGATGCTATCCGAGCCACGATCGACCTGATGGAAGCGCCTTCGGAACAGGTCAAGGAGCGTGGCAGTTACAACCTGGCCGGCCTCAGCTTCAGCCCGGAGGAGATCGCTGTCGAGCTGCGGAAGCACTATCCCGACTTCAAAATGGGATACGCACCCGACGAGCGGCAAGCCTACGCGGACAGTTGGCCGCGCAGTATTGACGACAGCGCCGCCCGGAAAGACTGGGGCTGGAGGCCCGAATTCGACCTGAAGGCGATGGTGGACGACATGGTGCTGCACCTGCGGAAAAAGCTGAGCTGAAAAGCAATGCGTGAAACCTTGCCAGGCAGGGCCGCGTAAACAGTGGGAAGGCTCCGCGCGGGGCCATACCCGGAAATGACCTTAGGAAAGCCACGCTCAGCCACCTTTGCCCTTGTGTTGGTGCTGTCCGCGCATTGTGCATTGGCCCAGGCCGGCACGGTAGCCGACACACTGAACCGCACCGACGACACGGGCCGCAAACAAGGCTGGTGGCAGGTGCAGGCCCCCGTGGCGAACAAGCCGGAATATCGGGCTGGGCAACTTGTGGAAGAAGGGAGCTACATGGACAACAAGCGCGTGGGCACATGGAAGCGCTACTGGCCCAACGGAAAGGCATTGAGCGAGATCAACTACGTCCTCGGTCGCCCCAAAGGAGCTTACAAAATGTGGTATGAGGACGGGACCCCGGAAGAGGAAGGGGCCTGGGACCTGAACCGGAACACCGGTGTGTTCAAACGTTGGCATCCCAACGGGCAACTTGCGCAGGACTTCGTGTTCGACTCCAACGGCTTACGCAACGGCGACCAGAAATATTATCGTGAAAACGGCAACTTGGAAGTGGAGGTCGCAATTCAACAGGGCAAAGAAGAAGGTGAGCTGAAACGGTATCATGCCAACGGCGACTTGGCAGAGACCGCTGAGTTTAATGATGGCGTGGCGGACGCCGGGTCCTTTAAGAGCTACGCGCCAAAACGCAAGGTGGTAGAGCTGCCCGCGCCGAAGGAAGCTGTGCCTGCACCGGCAAAAACTGCGCAGGAAGCACCCAATGGCACACTCTTTAAGGCCGAGGGCTGGAATACGCTGTACGACATGCAGCACCGCCTGGCGCAACAAGGCGAATACCGTGGCGGCAGGCTGTGGCAGGGCAAAGTTTACCGGTACGACAAGAACGGCATCCTTACTGGTGTGGAAGTTTACGTCAATGGGCGATATGCCGGCAAAGCGCAACTTACCGACGACGACAAGTAACCGGTAGTAGCATCCGCGACCATACTTCATCGGAACCACCGTCAGCAACCCGCGTCCACTACATTTGCGCCCGTCTTTAGGCCCTGATAACATTCGGGAACAAGGCGCTCAACAACTCAAAACAAACTATTTGAATGGCAAAGTCGACAAGTGCTTCCAACAAGGCAGTCGAATCGTTCGTGGCCTATGTGAAAGCCAAGAACCCCAACGAGCCTGAATTCTTACAAGCCGTGCATGAAGTGGCCGAAATGGTCATTCCGTTCATCGAGGCCAACCCCAAATACAAGGGCAAAATGCTCCTTGAGCGGATGGTGGAGCCCGAGCGCACCGTCATTTTCCGGATCCCCTGGGTGGATGACAAAGGAAATGTTCAGGTAAACCGTGGTTACCGGATACAATTCAACAGCGCCATCGGACCCTACAAGGGCGGCATGCGCTTCCACCCCAGCGTGAATTTGAGCATCCTGAAGTTCCTCGGTTTCGAGCAGACCTTCAAGAACAGCCTTACCACGTTGCCCATGGGCGGCGGAAAAGGCGGCAGCGACTTTGACCCGAAAGGCAAGAGCGATGCGGAAGTGATGCGTTTCTGCCAAAGCCTGATGACCGAGCTGTTCCGCCACATCGGCCCCAATACCGACGTGCCTGCGGGCGACATCGGCGTGGGCGGTCGTGAGATCGGTGCCATGTTCGGCCAATACAAGCGCTTGGCCAATGAATTCACCGGCGTACTTACCGGCAAAGGCCGCACTTGGGGCGGTTCCATCATGCGCCCGGAAGCTACCGGCTACGGCGCGGTGTACTTCGCGGAGGAGATGATGAAGCGCAACAAGACCAGCTACAAAGGCAAGACGGTGGCCGTGAGCGGCAGCGGCAACGTGGCCCAGTACGCCATCGAAAAAGCCACGGCCCTCGGCGGAAAAGTTGTGACCTGCTCCGACAGCAGCGGCAGCATTTTCGACCCCAACGGCATTACCGGTGAGAAGCTGGCCTTCATCATGGACCTGAAGAACGTAAAGCGCGGTCGCATTGAGGAGTACGCGAAGAAATTCAAAGGTTCCAAGTTCACCGCAGGTGCCCGCGTGTGGGACGTGGTGGGCAAGTTGGACGTGGCCATGCCATGCGCAACGCAGAACGAGTTGAACGGCAAAAACGCCAAGGACCTCATCAAGAAAGGTGTGAAGTACGTGGCCGAAGGTGCCAACATGCCCTGCGACCTTGAAGCGACGAACCTGTTCCTCGGAGCTGGTGTTGTATTTGCTCCGGGCAAGGCCAGCAACGCCGGTGGTGTGGCCACCAGCGGCCTGGAAATGTCCCAGAACAGCATTCGCCTAAGCTGGTCCAAAGAGGAGGTTGATTCCAAATTGCACCAGATCATGAAGGACATCCATGAGGCTTGCGTGAAGTACGGTACCGAAGGCAAGAGCGTGAACTACGTGAAAGGCGCCAACGTCGCTGGCTTTGTGAAGGTGGCAGATGCCATGCTGGAGCAGGGCGTGGTGTGATCACAGAATTATTTGAACGCAAAAAGCCCCGGAAATGCCGGGGCTTTTTTGCGTTCAAGAATAACAAGCTCAGCAGAACTCGCTGTACACCATCTTCAGGTGCTCGGCGATCATCTCCGCGCTGCGGCCTTCAATGTGGTGGCGTTCCACGAAATGCACCAGCTTGCCATCTTTGAAAAGACCGATGGCCGGGCTGCTGGGCGGGTAGGGGAGGAAATGCTGGCGGGCCTGCATCACCGCGTCGTTGTCCACACCGGCGAAGACGGTGGTGAGGTGGTCGGGACGCTTGTCGCCTTTCAAGGAAGCCTTCACGCCTGGGCGGCAGGCTCCGGCTGCACATCCGCACACGCTGTTCACAACGCAAAGCACGGTGCCGCTCTGTTTGAATGCGGCATCCACTTGTGCGGGGGTCTTCAATTCAGTAAAGCCCACGGTGGTGAGGTCGGCAACCATGGGGGCGGTCAATTCTGCTGGGTACATCTGCTTTTAGTTTGAGGGTGCAAAGATACTTACCATGGAAAGAAGGTGGAATGCAGGGGCAGGTGGCAGTGGCAGTGGGCAGCAGCAGTTGGCAGCAGCAGTTGGCAGTAGCAGCGCGCAGCGGCAGCACTCGGTACTCAGTACCTAATACGCTGTACCAGAAAAAACGCTCAACCCTTCGCCTCACGGAACTCCTTCACGAATCCCGCGATGTGCTTGCGGAAGAATATGAACAGCAGCACGTAGGGCACGGCCATCATGAAGAGGATGCCTTTGTTCAATCCGGCACCTATGGCTTGGCTGCCGCCGTACACGTTGCCGCCGGGTTGGGTTTCGGCCACGGCTTTGCACATGGAGCAGCCTTGCGCGAATAGCTCAGGGCCGCAGGCCAGGATGAGCAATACCACCAAGGGCAAGGTGAACAACCGGAGTTTCATGGTACAAAGTTAGGCTTCAATAGTAAGGTGCACAGAAAAGGTAGACGGCCACCCCGGTAACGCTTACGTAAAACCAGATCGGCAAGGTCCACCGGGCGATCCGGCGGTGCTTTTCAAACTGGCCGCTGAGCGCACGAAATAGTGTGATAAGCACCAGCGGTACGATTGCGGCAGCCAGAATAATGTGTGAGATCAGGAGCGGGTAATAAACCCATCCAAAAGCGCCTTGGTATTTCACCGAAGGGAAAGCACCGTGCTGCATCACGTAGCTCACCAGAAAAATCGTACTGAGGCCAACGGCCATGCCCATCAGCCGGCGGTGCAGCAGCACGTCTTTGCGCAATATGGCGCGCCAAGCGGCGAACAGCACCAGGGCACAGCTCCCGTTGAGATAAGCGTTCACTTTTGGCAATGCACCAGGGGAAAGGTCACCCACGTGGATGAAGTTGGGGCCGAGGTACAGGAATGCGATCACGGAAAGCAACAAGGCGCTCAAGGTCCAGATGGCCACCTTCGCGCTTTTTTCTGATAGGGCCGACCGGCTCATGGGTTCTTCTCAAACGCGCGGTCGTGCTCCTCGTGCAGCAGCATCTTCAGGTCGGTCATGAGGTCGCGCATGGCATCCGTGTTGGTGCCATCGTACATGCCTCGGATGTGGTGGCGCTTGTCCACCAGCACGAACTGGGGCGAATGCACGAAATTTTCCGCCGCACTGCTGTCCGCACTGGCGCTAAGCAAGTAGCCCAAGTTGCCTTGGCGGTATATGTCCGGTGCGTTGCCGGTGAGGAATTTCCAGCGTTTCGGGTCGGCTTCAAGGCGCGTGGCGTATGCCTTCAGCACCGCAGGCGTGTCGTGCTCGGGGTCCACGGTGTGGCTTAGGAAGAGCACATCATCGTATTCGTCACCATCCAATTGCAGCTGCAGTTGCTGCATTTGGATGCTCATTTTAGGGCAAATGCTGGTGCAGCGGGTAAAGAAGAAGTCAACGATGAGCACCTTGCCTTGCACTTCCTTGTCGGTAAAGGGCTGGCCGTCCTCGTCCGTAAAATTGAACGGAGGCACGGTGAAGTAGGACGTATCGCCGGGCGCTATGGCCTCCCGTTCACCGATGTAAGGAAGGTAGGTGTAATTGCCAACGCTGCCCCAAAAGAGAAAGATGGCTGAAGGCACAGCCGCCAGCATGAACAGCAGGATCACCCACTTTTTCACCTTGCTTGCCTTGCCGTCACTACTGCTCACAGGAACATTTTCAAGGTCTCGTGGATGTAGGTCGATTCCCAAATGGCGATGAAGGTGAGGTAAAGCAGGAACAGCGCGTAGGGCAGCAGGATCACGCTGCGGATGTTCCGGCGTTCATCGCCAAGGTGCATAAAGCTCATCACGATATAGGTGGCCTTCACCAAGGTGAGCACAATGAAAGTCCACTTCACCCAATGCCAGGAATCGGGCATCCAATTGCGCCAGTACACGCCCAGCATCACCTCCACGGAAGTGATAACGGAAAGCAGGATGGTGACGAAGAGGATCTTCTTGCGGATCACGCGGCCTGCTTCTTCGCTGTGCCCGGCGTCCAGGCTGTATTCAATGATGTCGTCGCGTTCCATGTGAATCGCCGAAGCCCGGCGGAGGCGTTTGTAAAGTGAGTAGGGCGAAGGCGTTTGTAAACCGCCGTAGCCAGGCGAAGGCGTTTGAATTTCAGGTAGGGCGAAGGCGTTTGATCAAACGAGGTAGAAGAAGGTGAAAACGAACACCCATACCAGATCCACAAAGTGCCAGTAAAGTCCAGCTTTTTCGACCATTTCGTAGTGTCCCCGGCGGTGGAATACGCCTTTGATCACCATAATGAGCACGATGAAGTTGATGACCACCCCGCTAAACACGTGGAAACCGTGGAAGCCGGTGATGAAGAAGAAGAAGTTGGCGTAGCTGGGCGGGCCGTATTCGTTCTCCACCATGTTGGCACCGTAGGTAACGTGTGTAGCGTTCTCGAAGAGTTTGTAGGCTTCCGGACCTTCCATCTTCTCCCCGTGCGTACTGCCGAGGGTCATGGCAAATGTGGCCGGGTCCATGTGGCCTTCTTCGTGCGGGTTTTCTTCCAGGAAAGCCGTACGTCCGTCGGCCAGCGTTACGCGGGCATGGCTGCCATGGATGAAGTGTGCCCACTCATAGGCCTGTGAGCCCACGAAGAACAAGCCGCCGATCACGGTAAGGAAAAGCCACTTCACCACGCCCTTTTTATCCATGCGGTGGCCGGCTTCCACGGCAAGCACCATGGTAACGGAACTGATGATGAGGATGAAGGTCATCAACGCCACGTACATCAGCGGCGCTGAACCACTGATGCCGGGGAACTTGTTGAATACCAATTCACCTACTGGCCACTCCATGCCGGGCATGAGCGAGTGGCGTGCAAAACCGTAGGAGACCAGCAGGCCGCTGAAAGTGAGGGCATCCGAGACCAGGAAGAACCAGATCATCAGTTTGCCGTAGCTAACACTGAAGGGGGAGCGACCGCCGCCCCAGAGGACCTCGTTGCTCAATGTTTTGGAAGCTTCGCCTGCCATGTAGGTGGTAATTCGTGCGCAATGTTAGTGAACATAGGCCAAGAACAAAAGAAGATAGACCCAAAGACCGGCCAGAAAGTGCCAATACACCGTTCCTGCCCACAAACCTTGGTGGTCTTCGCGGCCATAACGGCCCAAGAATGACTTGATTGAAATGACCAGCAGGGCGATGAGGCCACCGAAGATGTGGGCATAGTGTGCGCCGGTAAGCACGAAGAAGTAGGAGCTGGCGGCATTCTTGGTCTCGCTCATCTCAGCATTCATCGGGTGTTCTTGGGCAAGATCACCGGGCAAAAAAAGCTGGTCGCCTTCTTTTACGAGGGTAACGCCCTTGCGGGTTATGGTGTAGTCGGTGCCGTAGGTGGCGCGCACGCTGTTCAATTGGCCGGTAACGGCAAAACCGTTGCGCGAAAGCTGGCCCCAGCCTTGGAATTGGGAGTAGCTGAAGGCAATGCCCAACAAAAGCGTGATCACCGCCCAAATAGCCGGTGACTTGCCTTTGCGTGCTTGCACCAAGGCCATTTGGATCGTTGCGCTGCTCAACAGGATCAATCCGGTACTGACCCAAAAGGCTGTAGGCAGCTTGAATTCCGCCCAATACAAAGCGCCGCCTTTGCTTACCAAATAGGCACTGGTAAGGCCGGCAAAGAACATCACGATGGAGAACATCATGAGCCAAGTGAGCGACTTCTTGGCCTTGATGGTGCGGCCACCGTCTTCTGCGGGAAGGGAAACTGCGGTCATAATTTGAAGAGCACGTAGGCTAATTGCACCACGGGCAGGTAAAGGAAGCTGGCGAACATCAGTTTGCGGGCATCCCCCTTGTCCAATGTGCGGCGCAAGCGGATCGATTTGTGGAGCATCCAAGCGCCCAATGCGAAGGCCACTGCGGCGGCCCAAGGCCCGGTAAGCCCGAAGGTCCAAGGCAAAAGGCCGGTGAGCAGGGCGAAGAAGGCGTAAAGCACGGTGAGCGAGGCACTGTATTTGTCGCGGCCCCCTCGCGAAGGCAGCAGGTGGTAGCCTGCCTTGGCATAATCATCATTCAGCACCCAGGCGATGCTCCAGAAATGCGGGAACTGCCACATGAACTGCATGGCGAAGAGCAAACCTGCTCCCAAGCCGAAATGGCCTGTTGCCGCTACATAGCCCAACATGGGCGGGAATGCGCCGGGGAAGGCACCCACAAAAACGGACCACGAGGTAAAGCGCTTCATGGGTGTGTAAAGCGCCACGTACATGAAGAGCGAAAGCAAAGCTAAAATGCCGGTAAGCGGTCCGAAAACCAGCCAAAGCAGCCCGGTTCCACTGGCACCAGCGGCCAATGCGATGCCGATGGCCATGGGCACGCTCATGGACCGGCGCACCAAAGGCCGGGCCTGCGTGCGGTCCATCAGGCTGTCCTGCTCAATTTCCAATACTTGGTTCAGCGCGTTGGAGGCGCCTGTTACCAGCAAACCGCCCAAGGTGAGCAGCAAGGCAGCATTCACGCTGAAAGCCCCGGCAGGCACGCCCATCGCATAACCCAACACGGCGCTAACCACCACCAACGAAGACAAGCGCAACTTAAAGAGGGCGGCGACGTCCTTCAGCTTAGCCACGGCACCAGTGCGGGTGGTGTATGCTTGCTCCTGTTCCAAATCGGCGGCGAAGGTAATGCGGGGCGGGGATTAGCGGATGTGCTTGAGTAGCGGATTAGCTCATGAGGGCGATTAGCTGATGGCGGTACCTTCACTCCCGCACAACCTGCATAGCATGCCGCCCGTGCAAATTGCTCGAGATCCCGGCGCGGATGTAGTTGGTATTCAACTGCGGCATTCCATCGGCATGGTCGGTGCGGAAGGTCCATGCCAATTCCAGCATAAGGCCGCTTTGGGGTTCCAGCAGCCAACCGGCGCTTAGTTCGTTTTGTACCACGGTTTCGCGGAGCGGTTGGCCGATGTAGTAGCCGAAGTCGCTCGGCTTTCCGGGATTTCCCAATACGCGGTCGCGTTCTGAGAGGAAAATATTGTTGCCGAAGCTGCTGTTGGGTCCGGTGGTACTGTCGCGGCCCATCACCGCGTAGCTGAAGGTATTGCTGAGCAGCCAACGGCCACTGCGCCATTCACCTTGTGCAATGCCCTCCAGAAAGCCGCTGCCATAAGGGTGTGCCAAGGCTTGGCCATAGTGCGCATAGTTCTGGCGCGGGTCGATGTGGCTGTACAGGAATGGGCGCACGTAGTCCACTTCGCCGCGCAGCATGAGACCCTTTTTGCAGAACGCATCGTGTGCTACTACGCCAAGTTGCAAGCCCTGTTTGTTGCCGTACCAGCCGTTCCCGACGCGCACGTTGGCCAGCAGAAATTCGTCCAAGATCAATTGGGAATAGAGCATGGTGCTGCTCTTGCCCACCTTCACGTTCAGCGCCAGCCCAAGCAGGGCATTGTCCGGCGATCCGAGGCCGAATTCCACAGGCCGGTAGAAGATCACGGGGTTCACGTAGGCGAGGTCGAAGCCGCGCGGGTACTTGGGGTCATTGTCCTGCCACACGATGGCCTCGAACACGCCGATGTTCACGCGCTTGCTCACCGCCCAGCTCAGGTAGTGCATGCTGGTGAATTTTTTCGCGAAGTGCGCGGGGTCGCCAGCCGCACCTTGGATGTCGTCCATCAAGGCGAAGAGGTTTTGGTAGCGGATGTGCCACGCTGTAGTAGTGATCTTGAAGTAAGGGTATCCGTAGGCTTCATCGCTCAGGAAAAGCGAGCGGTAGCCTTCGCCGATAAAATTCCGGCCTTTGCCCAGCGTGAGGTGGAAGTATTTGCCGGCCTTGTAATCGATGGAGCCGTTCCAGTCCAAATGCTGAACGGCGTTTCCTTCCCGATGCGCCAAGCCTTCGGCGGGTAGTACGTCAGAGGCGCGGGCGAAACTGTCCACGTAATTCGGCAGCACCTCGTTCCAGGCCTGTACATCGGCCTGCAGGGTGAAGCGTTTGGAAGCATTCCATTCCAGCCATGCACCCAGGCCAACGCGGTATTTCACGGCATCGGTTTCACCGGCCGAAAAACCACCGAGCGCGTCCACCAATGGACCGCCGTGCAGGGTGTGGTCGGGATCGGCCCAGCGACCCAGAAATGGGATAGCGGCTGCTTTCCGCAGGCTGTCTTCAGGCAGCAGGCGGACATCTTCGCGCAGGTAGGGGCGCAGGTCGCTATGCGTATAGGCGAACGGGCTGCGCAGTTGCTTGGTAGCGGGTCCGTCCACCACCGTGCTCAGGGGCAGAAAGCCTTGCTGTGCGAAAACGGCAACGGGCAGCAGGACCAGCAGCGCGGGCAAGATCCTCATGCCTTTTTCCGCAGGGGTATGGCAAAAGGCAAAATGGCCAACGCAAAAGCAGGGACGCCGAGGATCACCAGGCCCCAGTTGGGCTGGATGTCGCGCGTGAGCAGACTGAGCACGATGATGGCGATGGCATAGAGGTAGAGCACGGCCACCGTGCCACGATGGCCCAGTCCGTGCGCGAGCAAGCGGTGGTGAATGTGGTTTTTATCGGCTTGAAAGGGTGAACGGCCTTGGACCATGCGCACAAAGAACACGCGGAACGTATCCACCAGCGGATAGGCCACCACGGCCATGGCGAAAAGGGGCGTGGGCACCGTGCGGAGGTAGCTGGGCAGACGCGTTGGATCATGGTCCACCACGCGCATGGCGAGCACGCTGAGGATGGCACCGATGATGAGGGACCCGCTGTCGCCCATGAAGATGCGGGCGGGGTGCGCATTAAAGACGAGAAAGCCGATGAGGGCACCCGCGAGGGTGAAGGCGAGCAATGCTAAAGCCACATCACCGGCCATGTAAAGCCAAGTGCCGTATGCCAATGCGCTGATAAGCCCGATACCACCGGCGAGCCCGTCCACGCCATCGATGAGGTTGAATGCGTTCACCAGCGAGATGTAGGTGAAGAATGAAAAGCCGATGCTCACAGCCGGCGCGAGCTCGTACAGACCAAGGATGCCGTGCATGTCGCGGATGCGCACGTCGCCCACGATCACCAGAATGTACGCGACGATCAAGTGGCCCACGAGCTTTTTCGCCGGGGAGAAACCGATGATATCATCCTTCACGCCGATGAAGAAGAGCAGGACCATTACGGCGATCACGATCTTGAAATCGGCATAAGCCGCGCCCATTTCGCGGTAGAGTGAGCGGAACGCATCCGTCGCGATGTCCGCGCCGTTCGCCGCAGTGGGGAACCACAGGCTGTAGCTGAATAGGATCGCGGCGAAAATGATGATGCCGCCGATGGTGGGAATGCTGCGGCTGTGCAGCTTGCGGTCGTCACCGGGTTCGTCCACCAAGTGCTTCATGCGGGCCACTTTGATGAGCACGGGCATGGTGAAGAGCACCACGAAAAAAGCGGTGAGCAGTCCGGAGAGCAATATGTAGCTGTGTTCCTTCAAAGCAATGCGTCAAAGATCGTAGTAGCGGTTGAACAGGCCGGTGTGAAATGACACGTAGAACATGCCGGAGTTCAGCAGGTCCGGTGCCGGTTGCAAGTCGCGGTTGCTATATCCTGCGGTGAGTTGCATGTTGCTCATCTGGTTCATGCGCCAAGATGCGGAAATGTCCCAGAAGATGCGTTGCACTTTGTCATCTGGCGCTGTGCGCGGATCGGATGGCCAGAGGTAGTTGAGGCCGGTGTTATCACCGCCGGTGCTGTCCCAAGCCCAATTGGCGAAGCTCACTTCGGTGCGGGCATGGAACTGCCGTGCCACGGGCCAATCCACGATGGCGAGTGCTTCGGAATAGCCCGTGCCCAGTGGTGAAGCAAGCGGTTGGTTGTCGTGTGTCCAGCCCATCGCGGCATCCGGTCGTGCATACGCGAAGGGCGATGCTTGGTCGTATTCCACCAGCGCATGGAGGCCCGGAATAATTAGGTCGAACCACTGCATGCCGAGTTGCCATGCGAAGCGGTTTTTCGCCGGATCAGCGACGGCAAATTGGCCGTACACCATGGCCTTGTCCGCAATGCGCACCTTGATGTCCACGCCGGGCAGCGTGGTGTTGTCACCGTTGAAACCGTTCACGGCGGTGTTCACCCCGATCACGGGATTCAGCTGTAGCGCATTGAACGGCAGCACCCCGGAAGTATCGACGGTTTTCCAGATGGTGCCTTCAAAAAAGCCGAGTTGCACCGGTCCCAGGTTGAGGCTGAGGTGGGTGAACGTGGCGCGTTTCCAGTAGAAGAGCGACTCGCCGGCTTCGCCCGTGGGCAGGCGGTTCTGCTCGCCCACCATGCCGAGCTTCGCGAAGATCACAGAGTATTGAAAGCGCTTGTTGTTGGTGAGCGCGCTGAGCTTGATGAACGGATAAGGGCGGGCATTATCGCTGAGCAGCACGGAGCGGTATCCGTTGCCAACGAAGTGGCGTCCTTGGCCGATCTGTGCGTTGATCCACGGCTTCGGCGACCAGCTCACGTTGCCGGTGGCCCAAGCAAAATCCAGCCCGCGGTCGTTGAAGTTCTTGATGCGGCCTTGCCCCGGCACCACGCCGTGCTTTTGCGCAAAATCATAGAGGTAGCCGGTTAGCGAAGCTTGGTTTTCATAGAAATCGCTCTGAAAGGAAACGGTTGGGCCGAGGTCCGCCATGAGGTGGAAGCCGCGACCGTTGTGGCCCATCAAGAATGCATCGGAGAAGTAGGTGTTCTCCCGGAATTCCTTGCCCACCTCAAATTGGAACGCGGCATCCACGGTGAGCTTGAAATCGCCTTCAGTGATCTTCACGAGGTGTTCCTTGAAGAGCTTTTCGGTGATCCAGTAGTACTGCGGAACGGAATCGCGGCGATAGCCCATCACGTTGGTGAGGTCCGCGCGGGATTCGATGATGGGTCGCAGGCCGGTGTGCATGGTGCTACCGGGCCGGGTGCCATTGCGGTCGATATCCTGGTAGATGTCGCGGTTCAGCGGCACATCGTTCTGCTGCGCGCTTGCGAAGGTCGCCGCGAGGTAACAGATCAACGCGGTGATGGAGCGAGGGTAACGAAGAGGCATGCCGGTCTTGGAGAGCGTGGCCGAAGGTAATCGGATACTCACCGGACGCAGATGCGGTGAAAGGGTTGCCTTGTGCGCATTGTCTCGGCAAAGCGGGACACTGCGAATTTGGTGGCCGCTTGATCACGCTCGGGGTCTCTGTTTCGGACCCGGAGCATGTGAATGGCGTTTTCACGTGGGAGACGAAGTCTCCATATTGAGCTTCGACGATTCTGTTTGGCACGAGACCTCCGCTTGATGGAGCTCCACTGATCGGAGGCGGAAGTCTCGCGCCGGAAATACAGAGTACTACATTTATCCCTGTCGAAACAACCCACGCATGAGCTTCAAGTCCGTAGTTGTATTGCTGCTGGCCATATTGGTCACCATCGTTTGCATTCAAAACGCAGACATGGTGGACTTGAAGTTCTTGGTTTGGAATTTCCCGATGAGCAGGATCCTGCTCATTGGGATCACGTTCCTTTTGGGGGGCGCGGCGGGCTATCTGCTGGCGCGGAAGCGCAAGGCGTGAATCTTGAACGTGAGCTCACGCTCCGTGGTCTCCGTTTCGGGACCCGGAGCAGATGAAGTGTAAAATCGAGTGGGAGCCGAAGTCTCCAAATTGAACTTCGACGGTTCTGTTTGGCACGAGACCTCCGCTTGTTGGAGCTCCACTGATCGGAGGGCGGAAGTCTCGCACCAGAGATGAAGTTTGCGAGAGGCTTGCGGCTTACACCTTCGCCCCCTCGTACTTCTTAAACGCTTCGTACACTTCCGTAATGCCTTCGCGGAGTTCGATCTTGTGTTTCCAGCCGAAGTTGTGCAGGCGTGAAACGTCCATCAGTTTACGTGGCGTGCCATCGGGCTTTGTGGTGTCCCATTGCAGTTCGCCTTTGAAGCCCACGATGTCCTGGATCAATTCCGCTAGGGCTTTGATGGTGAGGTCTGTGCCGGTGCCGATGTTCACGAAGAGTTCGTCGTGGTAGTTCTGGAGCAAGTAGAAGCAAGCGTCGGCGAGATCGTTCACGTGGAGGAATTCGCGCATGGGCGAACCAGTGCCCCAGACTTCAACATGGGCCGCACCTTCTTGCTTCGCCGTGTGGAACTTGCGGATGAGCGCAGGCATCACGTGGCTGTTCTTCAAGTCGTAATTGTCGTTCGGCCCGTAGAGGTTGGTGGGCATGGCGCTGATGTAGTCGCAGCCGTACTGGCGGCGGTAGCTCTCCACCATTTTGATGCCCGCGATCTTCGCGATGGCATACGGCTCATTCGTCTCTTCGAGCAAACCGGTAAGCAAGCTTTCCTCCTTCAATGGCTGCGGCGCGAGCTTGGGATAGATGCACGATGATCCGAGGAAAAGCAGGCGCTTCACGCCGTTCTCATAAGCCTGATGGATCACGTTGTTCTGGATCATCAGGTTCTCGTAGATGAACTGCGCGCGGTAGGTGTTGTTGGCTTGGATGCCGCCCACTTTCGCCGCTGCGAGCACGACATGATCGGGCTTTTCCTTGCGGAAAAAGTCGCGCACGGCGGCTTGGTCCTTCAGGTCCAGCTCGCTGCTGGTGCGGGCCACGATGTTGTTGAAGCCGTCCTTTTGGAGGCGGCGCGTGATGGCGCTTCCCACCATGCCGCGGTGGCCTGCGATGTAGATCTTGTCTTGCTTTTCCATAGCCAAAAAGTTAAAGAGGTTACGCGTTGACGGGTTACGGGTTTAACGGTTACGCGTTCAACTGTTGCGGGTTGTCGAGTTACGGGTTGCGGGTTACGTGTTGGCGGGATTGAACACCCGAACACGTAACCCGTAAACCACTAACCCGTAACTCATCCAAGGACTACTCTTCCTCGTTGAGGATTTTGTGTCCGCCTTTCTTCAGGTACACGTCGCGCTCGAAGAGTTTCACGTCGGCTTGCACCATTTCTTTTACGAGGTCCTTCAGCTCGTAGGTGTGTTTCCAGCCGAGCACCCTGCGGGCCTTGCTGGGGTCGCCTTCCAAGTGGTCCACTTCCGCCGGGCGGTAGTAGCGCGGATCGATGGCAACCACGGTCTTGCCGGTCTTCTTGTCGATGCCGCGTTCCTTCACACCCTTGCCTTTCCATTCCAGCTTAATGCCGGCCTCTTTGAATGCGAGATCCACAAAGTGGCGCACGGTGTAGGTCTTTCCGGTTGCGAGTACGAAATCATCGGGCTTTTTGGCTTGCAGCATGCGCCACATGCCTTCCACGTAGTCTTTCGCATGGCCCCAATCGCGCTTGCTGTCCATGTTACCGAGGTACAGCGTGTCCTGCAGGCCCAGCTTGATCTTGGCCGCAGCGCGGGTGATCTTGCGGGTCACGAAGGTTTCGCCGCGCAGCGGGCTTTCGTGGTTGAAGAGGATGCCGTTGCACGCGAACATGTTGTAGCTCTCGCGGTAGTTTTTGGTGATCCAAAATCCGTAGAGTTTGGCCACGCCGTAAGGACTCTTCGGGTAAAAAGGTGTTTCTTCGTTTTGCGCGCTGGGAATTACGCCACCGTACAATTCGCTGGTGCTGGCCTGGTAGAAGCGCGTCTTCTTTTCCATGCCGAGAATGCGGATGGCTTCGAGGAAACGCAGCGTACCGATACCGTCCGCGTTCGCGGTGTATTCCGGCAGCTCAAAGCTCACGGCAACGTGGCTCATGGCAGCGAGGTTGTAAATTTCGTCCGGCTGGATCTGCTTAACCAAACGAACGCAGTTAACACTGTCGGTGAGGTCGCCGTAGTGCAGGAAGAAGGGGAGTCCCCGCTCGTGCTTGTCGTGGTAGAGGTGGTCAATGCGGTCCGTATTGAACAGCGAAGAGCGGCGCTTTACGCCATGCACTTCGTAGCCTTTGTTCAACAGCAGCTCGCTGAGGTAGGCGCCATCCTGCCCGGTAATGCCGGTAATGAGGGCGACCTTGCGTTTTCCTTTAACTGATGCAGCTTTTTTCGGGGCGGACTTGGCCGTCACCTTTTTTGCTGCGGCGGTTTTGGCGGGAGCCTTCCTTACCACAGTAAGTGTTGCCTTTTTAGCTGTTGCCTTGCGGGCAGTGGCCTTAGCGGCCGTTTTCTTCTTTGCCATGTCTCTCTTCCTTCTCTTGTTTATTCAACGATGAACCACTGGTTCAACAGATCATGTTTATTGTAGCGCATCGGCTGTCCGGTGCTAACGTCTACCAGGCTTTTCCCGGCTTCGTCCGCAATGGCGTGCCCTGCGGCGGTATCCCATTCCATGGTGGGTGCGTAGCGTGGATAAGCATCAGCAGCACCTTCGGCCACCAAGCAGATCTTCAACGCACTGCCCATGCTTACGGTTGCAACCTTTCCGTGCTTCTTCTCCATCTTTTGGATGTAAGCATCGGTATCGGGGCTGGCGTGCGATCGGCTGGCTACGATGGTGAAGGCTTCGCGTTGGTGTGGCATAGGCAGGCGCTTGGCGCTGGCAGCGGCTTCATACGCGGTTTTACCGGCGAAGGTTGTGGCCTTTTCCAACCGGTAGGAACCACCATCTTTCCAAGCGAAGTAAAGCACGTCCTTCACGGGCACGTACAGCACGCCGCCCACGGGACGATGCGAGCCCAACAGTCCGGCAGGTTCACTGTCGCGGGCCATCAGGGCGATGTTCACGGTGAATTCGCCGTTTCGCTTAATAAATTCCTTGGTCCCGTCCACGGGATCTACCAACCAATACATGCCCCAGGCTTGCCGATCGGCGGCTGACAGGTGCTTGCCTTCTTCGCTCAAAACGGGCAGTCCGGTTTTGGCCAGTTCCGCTGCAATTGCGGTATGCGCGCGCTTATCGGCTTCGGTAAGGGGGCTGCGATCGTCCTTCAATTCCACGTTGATGGGGCGTGAATAGACATCGAGGATCTCTTTTCCAGCGGCAAATGCGGCATCGATGGCGCGGTCCATCAAGGGTTTTAGGTCGGTCATGGCGGCGAAGGTAATTGGCTTGAAGGTTTATGCGATGGAACGCTGATAACGCTGATATTTAAGATAAAGGATGAAGGGAAGACCCCGCAATGGATAGATCGCATAAAGGAGGCGAAGCCTCTGGAAATAGCGGAAATAATTACGGGTGGGATGCGATACCCAACCGTTGGAATGCAGCTTTCCGGTGGGCGGAAATCTCGTGCCGGTGCTGGGGGTGGGTAATGGCCATGTCCATTCCGGAGGAAATGATGACCTTAGCCTCATACAGATGCTGCATCATGCGCTTGTTGTTCAACATATTGTTATTGACGACTTGCTGGATCAGCGGTCAGTGCCAAGAGGAATCCATTGTTCCTCGTCTACTTCGGGAATACCGGGCTGCCAAAGCCGATACAGCCCGTTCAAGTTTGCTTGCGAAGATCAGTTTTAACCTGATCTTGAGCGATCCCGATAGTGCGAAACTGACAGGTGACCAGGCCTTGTTGATCGCCTCACGGATCCACGATCCGAAATCGCTTGGTGATGCGCATCACAGTTTGGGCTGGCTGGCAGCTACCCGCGGTGATCTGGACAGCGCGGAGGCGCATATGCAAAAGGCATTGGCTCTTTTCCAACAGATCGGGAATCCCGTGCTTACAGCCCCGGCATTGGGCAACCTGGGGTCACTTGCGGAAAAGCGGGGTGACGATGCCGGTGCATTGAAGTATTTCATAGAAGCGCTGAAGCTGGCGGAGCACGCCCATGACAGCAGCAGCATGGCGGGCCTGCACTATTCCATAGGGGTTAGCTACCGCAAAATGGGGGATGACGACCAAGCGCTTTCCTTCCTGAATGAAGCGTTGGACATGGAACGGGCGTTGAAACGACCGAACAAGGAAGCCAACTGCTTGACTTCTCTGGCAAACGTATACAATCAACAAGGCGATACCGCCAAGGCTATGGGCTATTATGGCCAAGCGACCGAGGTGCTTACTGCTATCGGCAACCATCGGCAATTAGGGTTGGTGGAGGAAAACATCGGGACACTATTCGAAAAGAGCGCTCCGGAACGTGCAATGACCCATTACATGCTGGCCTTGGCGGAATACAACAAGATCGGCAGTAAAGAGGACCAGGCCTATGTAATGGGGAATATCGGAAAGCTCCAAGTCGATCTCGAGGATTTGCGGCAGGCACGCCAGATGCTGGAAACAGGCCGTTTGCTGGCTGTGGAAGTGGGAGCGAAGCGTTTGGTGATGGATTATGAGCGCACGTTGGGAGAACTGGCCGCCAAACAAGGGGACGGCGAGGCGACGCGGGATCATTACGAGAACTATATTTTGCTCAGGGACAGTTTGCAAAGCGCGGATGCACAACTCGAATTGGCTCGGCTGCGTACGGCTTTCGACACCGAGCGCAAGGAGAAGGACAACGTGATCCTGCGGACGCAGAACGGAGAACAGCTGCAGCGGATCCGTATCGGCAACCTGAAATTGTACGGCTCAATCGCCTTGGGGCTGCTTTTGATGTTCTCGGGACTTGCGGTGCGGAAAAGCAAGCAGCGGTCCGATGCGCTTCTGCAGAACATCCTACCGGAGGAAGTGGCCACCGAGCTGAAAGCCAAAGGGCACGCCGATGCCCGGCAATTCGAGAACGCCAGCATCTTGTTCTCGGATTTCAAGGACTTTACGCAGCTAAGTGAACGGATGACGCCACATGAGTTGGTACAAGTGCTCAATACGTGTTTCAAGGCATTTGACGAGATCATTACCGCGCACGGTATCGAAAAGATCAAGACCATCGGCGACGCATACATGTGCGTAGGCGGCCTTCCGGACCCGGCCTCGGGCTCACCGGCTGACGTGGTGCAGGCCGGTCTCGACATGCAGGCCTTCATGGCTGAATATTCCGCATCCAGGAATGCCGAGGGAAAGCCCGCGTTCGAGATGCGCGTAGGAATCCATACGGGCCCCGTGGTCGCAGGTATCGTCGGCCTGAAGAAATTCCAATACGACATCTGGGGCGACACCGTGAACATCGCCAGCCGCATGGAAAGCACCGGCGATGCCGGTCTTGTGAACATCAGCGACACCACCTATCGACACGTAAAAGACATTGCGGGCCTCCGTTTCATCTCACGGGGCCAAGTACAAGTAAAAGGGAAGGGAGCTCTGGAGATGTACTTCGTGGAACGGGCGTGATCGCGGCATGAATGTACCTTCTGTTCTGTTGGAAACGAATGCGGTCGGCACGGATCACCTGCTTGTTGGAGCGCGGTTTTTACGGAGGATGGAAGACTTGTGCCAGAAACCTTTGGATGTTGGCATCCAGCAAGTCTTCATAGCCTGACAACTTACAACGGACAACTACTTGTACTTCTCCTCGTACTGCTTCCAAAGCGCCTTCTGCCTATTGTCCAGCGAAATGCGGCGGCCGTCAATAAAGGCCGCGTCCACTTGGTTGGTGGCCATGTCCAACGCATCGCCTTGGGAAATGAAGAGCGTGGCGGACTTGCCGGCTTCAAGGCTGCCGTAGCGCCTATCGATGCCGAGTATCGTGGCGGCGTCCAACGTGATGGAGCGCAATGCATCTTCCGGGGAAAGCCCGTATGCGCTGGCTGTTCCCGCTAGGAAACCGAGGTTGCGGGCGCCCATGCGCTCCATGTCGCCGGTGTAGCTTAGGCAGAAGCGGATGCCGCGTTCTTTCAGCAGGGCGGGCAAGCGGTAGGGCAGGTCCACGTCCTCGTCCTCACGCTGTGGCAGGGTGTGCAAGCGTTGCAGCACCACGTCCACCTTGCGGTCCCGCAGCAGGTCGGCCACACGCCACGCATCATGTCCGCCCACAAGCACCATGCGCTTCACGCCCATGTCGCGGGCGAACAACACGGCTTCTTGGATCTCGCGTGCGCCGTTGGCATGCACGTACAACGCCTTGTCGCCGTTGAATAATCCGCGCATGGCATCGAGGCGCAGGTCTGTTTTTTCCGGAGAAGAAGTTCCGGAATATGCTTTCGCTCGTTGGAAAAATTCATTCAGTTGCGCCAGAGTTTTGGTGCGCTTTTCACTGTCCTCTTTTTCGGTGCTGCCCTGTTCGGCCCACCAGCCTGTTGTTTCAAAAGCCACGGGCCAATTGAGGTGAACGCCATCATCTTTTCGCACGGGTGCATCGTTGTTGTTCCACGCATCCAATTGCACAATGCTGCTGGTACCGCTGATGGTGTTGCCGCGCGGTGTGATCTGCGCGAGCAACACGCCATTGTCGCGCACGGTAGGGATGATCTGCGAGTCCGTGTTGTAGGCTGAAAGTGCGCGCACTTCGGGTTCCATGTCGCCCAGTTCCGCCTCATCTTCCGAAGCATGCACGGCATCGATCTCCACCAGGCCCAGTGTGGCATCCGGCAGAATAAAGCCGGGGTAAACCTGCTTGCCCTTCGCATCGATCACCGTGTCGTAGGCGGCTTTCACGGCGTATTCGTAGCCGACGAAATCAATGGTGCCATTGCGGAAACCAACAGCGCCGTCATCGAATGTGCGGCCGTCGCCCACGTGTA
>Ga0075163_10003391_pt1 | contig 21414 bp, 15 predicted proteins | sample JI1023141ADNA_FD_71478 | JGI IMG/M metagenome (GOLD analysis project Ga0075163, IMG submission 71478) | Wastewater effluent complex algal communities from Wisconsin, to seasonally profile nutrient transformation and Carbon sequestration -... | ecosystem: Engineered > WWTP > Effluent > Algae... | reverse complement strand
CTGGTTGCCCAGCGTCGGCACCGCCAGCACGATGGTCTCGAGCAGCGCCTCGGGCAGGCCGGCCTGGCGGATCGCCTGGCGGAGGATGACCCGGTGCTCGTCGAGCCAGTGGACCGGATCGCGCCAGCGAGCGCGGGCGGCCACCATGCCGTCGCAGCCGCGGCCGGTCGGCGCGCCAAGCTGCGCGACCGGCTTGGTCGGATCGGGCCACTCGTGACAGATCGAGTCCCACGCGCGGGCGTCGCGCGCGACCAGCGAGCACAGCGCCGCGGCCACCACCGGCGCCAGCCGCGCCGCGCCCCGACCCCGGCGGCTCACGGCGCACCTCCGACCAGCGCGTCGACGCCGGGGGCGCAGCTCGGCGTGCCGTAGAACGTCTGGCGGAAGGCGGTGATCGGCGGCGTGCCGGCGCCGCGGAGCTGCTCGTAGCGATCGACGCAGGCGCCGGCGCAGCAGGCCGCCTCCTGCCACGGCTGCGCGGTGGTGCAGCGGCGCGGCGAGATCACGCACGCGTCGAGGCTGCGGCCCTGGGTCGCCGGATCGACGCAGCGGACGATCATCGCGGTGCAGGTCGACAGCGCGGTCAGCGCGTCGGCCGGGCGCGGCACCAGCACGTAGCTGCCGGCCTCGCCCAGGATCGGCCGGCCCTGGCCGTCGACCGGCTGGTGCGACAGGTCGAGCGCCGGGGCCTCGGGCGGGATGGTCACCGGCGGCTGGCGGACGTAGCCGCCGCTGGCCGCGTCGGGCCCGGCGTCGACCGGCGGTCCGGCGCCGTCGATCGCCGCGTCGACCGGGGCGTCGACCGCGGCGTCGATCGCCGTCACCGCCGCGTCGTCGTGCGCCCGGGGCTCGTGGCCGCCGCAGGCGACCAGGGCCAGCACCACCATCAGCGTCGTCGGGCCAGTACTGCGCATCGTGCCCTCCGCGCGGCAGCGTATCAGAGCCCGTGATCAGCCACGAGATTTGCAGGTCCGCCATCGGCCCGTCACCGCACCGCCACACGCGGTCCGTACAGCCGGAGGCAACGATGCAAGCCAAGGTCGGGCGCGTCCTGGGGTCCCTGCTGATGGTCGGGCTGGTGGCGCTGGCGGTCGGCTGCAAGAAGCCCGATGCCCGCCGCGGCGAGCCCGGGGCCGCCGCCGGCACCGCGCCCGGGTCGAGCGGCGGCGGCGCCACCGTCGAGCTCCGGATCGCCTACGGCAGCGAGAAGAAGACCTGGCTCGAGGAGCAGATCGCCGCGTTCAACGCCAGCGTGACCCGGCTCGGCAGCGGCGCCCGCGTCCACGTCACCGGCAGCGCCAGCGGCTCGGGCGAGGCGATGGCCGCGATCCTCGACGGCAGCGCCCGGCCCCACGTGTTCAGCCCGGCGTCGACCGCGTACCTGACGCTGCTCAACCAGGCCTGGCAGTCGCGCGACGCCCACACCCGGCCGCTGGCCCCGGCCGGCGAGCCGATCGTCCTGTCGCCGATCGTGATCGCGATGTGGAAGCCGATGGCCGAGGCGCTCGGCTGGCCGGGCAAGGATCTGGGCTGGGCCGACATCGTCCGGCTCAGCCAGGACCCGCGCGGCTGGGCGACCTACGATCGGCCCGAGTGGGGCAGCTTCAAGCTCGGCCACACCCACCCCGAGTACTCCAACTCCGGCCTGCTCGCGGTGCTGGCCGCGACCTACGCGGCGACCGGCAAGACCAGCGGCCTGACCCAGGCCGACGTCGACGACAAGGCGACCGCCGCCTTCCTGGCCAAGGTCGAGGACGCGGTGGTGCACTACGGCAAGTCGACCAGCCTGTTCGCGGACAAGATGAGCGAGCGCGGCCCGAGCTACCTGTCGGCCGCGGTCCTGTACGAGAACCTGATCGTCGAGGCCAACAGCCGCACGCCGGCGCCGGCGGTGCCGCTGGTCGCGGTCTACCCGGTCGAGGGCACCTTCTGGTCCGATCACCCCTACGCGATCCTCGACGCCGACTGGGTCGGCGCCGACGAGCGGGCGGCGGCCGAGGCGTTCCTCGCCTTCGTCAAGGCCCGGCCGGCCCAGCAGCGCGCGCTCGCCCTCGGCTTCCGGCCCGCCGATCCGGCGATCGCGATCGGCGCGCCGATCGACGGCGCCCACGGGGTCGATCCGCAGCAGCCGCAGACGCTGCTGGCGGTGCCCGACGGCGCCACGCTCGAGCGCCTGCTCGCGGTCTGGCGCACGGTCAAGAAGTCGAGCGAGGTGACGCTGGTGTTCGACAAGTCCGGCAGCATGGAGGGCCGACCGCTCGCCGAGGCCAAGGCCGGCGCCAAGGCGTTCCTCGCCACCCTCGATCCCCACGACCAGATCACCGTCGTGTTCTTCGACGACAAGGTCTACCCGCCGATCGGTCCGGTCGAGGTCGGCCGCGGCCGGGCCGAGATCGAGCAACGCCTCGACGGCGCGATCGCGTCGGGCGGGACCGCGCTGTACGACGCGGTCATCGCCAGCCACCGCGCCCTCGCCGGCCGGCTGCGCGCCAACCCGCACCGGATCCACGCGGTGGTGGTGATGACCGACGGCGTCGACGAGGACTCGCGCGGGAGCCTCGACCAGGCGCTGGCCCAGGTCACGGTCGAGGGCGAGCGCGCGGTCACGCTGTTCACCATCGGCTACGGCGACGCCGCCAACGCCGGCGTGCTCGGCCAGCTCGCCGAGCGGGCGCGCGGGACGTTCTCCCGCGGCAGCGTCGACGACATCCGGCAGGTGTACCGTGACCTGGCGACGTTCTTCTGACTCGAGACCGATCGCGAAGACCGCATGAACGCCCGCTCCGCCTTCCGCCGGGTCCTCGCCCGCGCCGCCGCCGGGCCGCTCAACCTCGGCGTCGCCGGGGTGGCGGCGGTCGGCGCGGTCGCGCTCATGAGCTGGCCGATCGCGCTGCTCGGCGGCGCCGCCTACGCCACCCTGGTCGCCACCGACGTGGTCAGCCCGGCGTTCCGCAAGCGGGTGCTGGCCGGCCGCGGCCAGGCGCCGACGCTGCCGGCGCCGGCCGACGTCACCGACGAGGCCCTGCGCCGCGCGGTGGTCGGCGTGATCACCGCCCGCGCCGAGATCGACCGGATCGCCGGTGAGGTGCCCGACCGGATCCGCCGCAACGTCGGCGGCGCGCTCGCCGCCGCCGACGAGCTGGTCGGCCACGCCGCCGCCCTGGTCGCGCGCGGCGAGGCCCTGGCCCGCTACCTGGCCGGCGCCGATCGGCCCGAGGCCGAGGACGAGGTCGAGCGGCTGCGCGCCCGGGTCGGCGCGACCCGCGATCCGGCCGCCCGCCAGCAGTACGAGCAGGCCGCCGCCGCCGCCGCCGCGCGGGTCAAGACGCTCGCCGACATCGCGGTCGCCCACGAGCGGATCGTGGCCAACCTGGCCCGGGTGGTGGCCGCGCTGCGCGGCGTGCCGCCCAGCCTGATGCAGCTCCAGGCGCTCGACGATCAGGCCTCCGACGCGCTGACCGGCGCGGTCGGTGGCGACCTCGACCGCATGAACATCGAGCTCAGGGCGTTCGAGGACACCCTCGCGACCCTGGTGGAGGTCCCGTCGTGAAGCAGAAGTGGGTCATCATCGCCGTGTTCATCGCGTTCGCCGCCGTGCTGGTCGCGGTGGTCGGCGGCAAGAAGAAGGGCAGCAAGGCCGGGCCGGGGGCGACGCCCGCCGTCGGCTCGACCGCCGGCAGCGGCAGCGGCAGCGGCGGCCCGGCCGCGACCAAGGTCGCGGTCGAGCTGATGTACTCGAGCGAGAAGAAGGACTGGATCGAGGCCGCGGTCGGCGCCTTCGAGCTCGCCAACCCCGACATCGACGTCGTCCTCACCAGCAAGGGCTCGCTCGAGGCCGCGACCGCGATCCTCGACGGCACCTCGCACCCGGTGCTGTGGAGCCCGGCCGACAGCCTGGTCCTCAACCTGATGGCGAGCGACTGGCAGACCAAGTTCGGCCGCCGGCCGTTCGCCGCCGACGGCGACGCCGGGCCGCAGCAGCTCCTGCTGTCGCCGCTGGTGTTCGCGGTGTGGGAGGACCGGGCCAAGGTGCTGCTGGCCGCCGCCGGCGGCGATACCCTGACCTGGAAGGCGATCCACGACGCGGTGGTGTCGCCGCGCGGCTGGGCCGCGATCGGCGGCAAGCCGGGCTGGGGCTTCGTCAAGCTCGGCCACACCGACCCCAACCGGTCGAACTCGGGCCTGCAGGCGCTGCTGCTGATGACGCTCGAGTACTACAAGCAGACCAGCGGCCTCACCGTCGACCAGCTCCTCGACGAGAAGTACCAGGCGTGGATCAAGGACATCGAGCGCGGCGTGCCCGCCTTCGAGGCCTCGACCGGCACCTTCATGACCGACATGATCCGGTTCGGCCCGTCGAAGTACGACATCGCGGTGGTCTACGAGAGCCTGGCGATCTCGCAGCTCGAGAACGCCCAGGGCCGGTGGGGCAACCTCCACGTCTACTACCCGCCGGTCACGCTGTGGAGCGACCACCCGCTGGTCGTGCTCGACGCGCCGTGGGTCGGCGCCCCCGAGCAAGCGGCCGGCCGCCGGGTCGCCGCCTACCTGCGCGGCCACGAGGCCCAGAGCATGGCGCTGCGCTTCGGCTTCCGCCCCGCCGACACCTCGCTCCCGATCAAGTCGACCGACGGGGCCAACCCGTTCGTCCGCCTCGGCAGCTACGGGCTCGCCCTCGAGCTGCCGCAGGCCGCCCCGCCGCCCGACGGCGCGGTGGTCCGCAACCTGCTCATGATGTGGTCGCGGGTCGCGCGGCCGCAGTAGCGGTCCGGTCCACGCGCCGTCGACGTCAACGCCGGCGGGCGCGCGGCCTTACAGCAGCGGGGGCCACGATCGACATCGACCGCGATCGATGTCGCGTTGGTCGGCGCGATCGCGGCCGCGGCGCGGCGGGCGCGAGATCGAAGCGCGCGCCGGTGCGTCGCAGGCGACCATGATGACACCGCCGCCGTTCCGCTCCTTGGCCGCCACCGCGCTGGCCGCCCTCGCCGCCCTCGCCGCGTGCCACACCCCGCATCCGGTGCGCGCGCCCGCGCCGCCACCACCGTCGCCGTTGCAGGCGCCGGCCCGCTCGCTGGTCGAGCTGCAAGCGCTCGGCGCCGCGCCGCTGGTCGCGAGCGCCGGCGACGCCGACTACGCGATCCGGGTCCGGGTCACCGCCCCCGCCCTGCTCGCCGCGCAGCGCCCGCCGCTCGACCTCGCGCTGGTGCTCGACACCTCGGGCTCGATGGACGGCGCGCCGATCGCCGCCGCCCGCGACGCGGCCGCCGCGCTGATCGGCCGGATGAACGATCGCGATCGGGTCGCGATCGTCGCCTTCCACTCGCGCAGCGAGGTGCTGGTGCCGATGACCGCGCTCGACGGCGACGGCCGGCGACGGGCGCTGGCCGCGATCGCCGACATCCGCGCCACCGGCACCACCGACCTCGGCGGCGGCCTCGCCGCCGGGCTCGACGAGCTGGCGCGCAACCGGACCGGCACCACGATGACCCGGATGGTGCTGTTCTCCGACGGCGTGCCCAACGACGGCGCCGCGCTCGGCGCGCTGGTCGGCCGGGCCACCGGCGAGCGGGTCGCGATCTCGACCCTCGGGCTCGGCCTCGAGTTCGACGAGGCCCTGCTCGGCCGGATCGCCGAGGACACCGGCGGCGAGTACCGCTACGCGCCCGACGCCGAGCAGGTGGCCCGGATCTTCGACGAGGAGATCACCCGGATGCAGACCCTGGTCGCCAGCAACCTGACCCTCACCGTCCGCCCGGGCCCCGGGGTGACGCTCGGCGACGCGCCGTGGCTGACCGCGGCCGGCGCCGCCCGCACCGCCTTCCTCGGCGACCTCGCCGCCGGCGAGACCCGCGACGTCTTCATCCCGGTCCACCTCGCCGCCCACGCCGACGGCGCGACCGTCGAGATCGCCGACATCGATCTCGCGCTGATGGACGTCGCCACCGCCCAGGCCGAGAGCCGCCACGCCTTCGTCGGCGCCCGGGCCAGCAGCGACCACGCCGCGGTCGCCGCCGCGGTGGTGATCGATCTCGCCGCCGGTCGGGCCCGCGCCGACGCCGCCGGCGTGATCCTGCAGGCGATCGGCATGGCCCGCCAGGGCATGCTCGATCGCGCCGAGCAGCTCCTGGTCGACGGCGAGCGCGCGGCCCGGGCCGCGGCCGCCGCCCGCGGCGACGACGAGCTCGCGACCATGGCCCGGCGGATGGTCGAGATCAGGAAGTCGCTGGTCTACCTCCGCACCGCCCAGCAGATCGCGCAACCGCCGGTCGCGATCGCGCCGACCGGGCCGGTCGACGTGACCCGGGCGCTCGACCGCGACGGCAGCGAGGACGCCGCGCCGGCCGCCGACGCCCCGGCGGCGTACCCGCTCGAGAAGCGGCCGACCGCCCAGGCGCCGGCCGCGGTCGAGGCGACGTTCAAGGCCGCCTACGACGCGTCGCACGGCACGCTGCGCTCGGCGCACTAGGCCCCCGAGCGCCAGCGAGAGGCGCGCCGCCGGACCGTCAGGGTGGGACAATGTGCGACACCGTCGCGAGCTGCCCGCCTCGGCCGCGACCGTCGGTGCGACCGGCCGGTCGCCCCTCATTTCCTCGTCGCCGGCGCGAGATCGCAGGCAACGATCGCGGCCCGGCATGAAACGATACGGCGGACCGGTTGTCGTCATCAGGTCAACCGGCAACCGCGCCGAGGGATCCAAGGTCGGCAGGGCACATGCGGCAGGAGGGCAACCCGTTGCGATCATCGTCCGCAGACCCGGCGCTCGACCGGACCCAGACCCTGGTGCCCTCGCCCGAGGTCCCGGGCCCGGCCCCGGTGCGTCCGCCGGCGCCGCGGCCGCAGGGCGACGATCGCTACCAGCTCCTCGCCGAGCATGGCCGGGGCGGCCTCGGCCGGGTGGTGCGGGCCCACGATCGCTACCTCGGTCGCACGGTCGCGGTGAAGGAGCTGCTGCGGACCTCGGAGCTGGGCGAGCGCCTGTTCCTGCGCGAGGCGATGATCACCGCCCGCCTCGAGCACCCCGGCATCGTCCCGGTCCACGAGGCCGGGCGGTGGCCCAACGGCGATCCGTTCTACGTGATGAAGCTGGTGTCGGGCCGGACCCTCAAGGCGGTCATGGCGGCCGCCGGGTCGCTCGGTGATCGGCTGGCGCTCCTGCCCCACCTGATCGCGGTCGCCGACGCGGTCGGCTACGCCCACAGCGAGGGCGTGGTCCACCGCGATCTCAAGCCGACCAACGTCCTGGTCGGCGACTTCGGCGAGACCGTGGTCATCGACTGGGGCCTGGCCCGCGACCTCCGCGCCCCCGATGGCGCGACGCTGCCCGACGGGCTGCCGTCGACGCCGGGCGAGTCGACGCCGGCGCCGACCGTGACCGGCCGGGTCATCGGCACCCCGCAGTACATGGCGCCCGAGCAGGCGCGCGGCGAGGCGGTCGGCACCACCGCCGACGTCTACGCGGTCGGCGCCATGCTCTACGAGCTGCTCGCCGGCCACCCGCCGATCGAGGGGCCGAGCGTCCAGCACTTGCTCGATCAGGTCCGGTCCGGACCGCCGGCGCCGCTGGCCGCGTGCGTCAGCGGCGTGCCCGCCGATCTCGAGGCGATCGTGGTCAAGGCCATGGCCCGCGCCCCCGAGGACCGCTATCCGACCGCGCGCGAGCTGGCCGCCGATCTCAAGCGCTTCCAGACCGGCCAGCTCGTCACCGCCCAGCGCTACGGCCGCTGGCGGCTGCTCCGCCGCTGGCTGGTCCGCAACCGGACCTACGTCGGCATGGCGGCGATGGCGCTGGTCGCGACCGGGGTGGTCGCGGCCGGCATGCTGCGCAGCGTGTTCGACGATCGCCGCCACGCCCAGCAGCAGCGGGCCCAGGCCGAGGCCGAGAAGGCCCGGGCGGTCGCCGGCGAGAACAAGCTGATCCTCGCCCAGGCGCGCGGCAGCCTGGCCACCGATCCGACCACCGCGCTGGCGTGGATCAAGCACTACCCGGTCAGCCCGGTCACCGCGGCGACCATCCGCGGCCTGGTCGACGAGGCCGAGGCGGCCGGGGTCGCGACCCAGGCCTGGCGGATCGGCGACGACGGCCCCGGCCTGGCCCTGGCCCCCGACGGCGCCTGGGTCGCGTCGGGCGGCAAGGACGGCTACGTCACGCTGCGCGACACCACCAGCGGCGGCCACCGCCGGCTCGGCGACGGCGGCCGGCCGATCACCGCGCTCGCGGTCGCGCCCGACAGCGCCACCGTCTACGTCGGCGGCGCCGATGGCCAGGTCCGCCGCATCGACGTCGCCAGCGGGCGGACCGCGCCGATCGATCTCGGTCAATTCGACGGCCCGATCGCCGGCCTGGCCGTGGTCGCCGACGGCACCCTGGTGGTCAAGACCCCGACCGAGGGCTGGCGCCAGGATCACGACACCGGCCGGCTGGTCCCGCTGTTCGCGGGCACCACCCCGCTCGAGCGCCTGGCCCTGGCCGGCGACGACCGCACCGCGCTGGTGACCATCGCCCACGGCGCCGACGGCAAGATCCGGATGTGGCGCGCCGGCGTCGGCCCGACCGTGATCGCGACCGTCGCCGGCATGCCGGCCAAGCTCGCGGTGTCGGCCGACGGGCGCAAGGTGGTGGTCGCGACCAGCGCCGCCCTCCACCTGCTCGACGTCCCGACCGGCGTGGTCCGTCACCTCGCCGACCTGCCGGCCGAGGTCAACCGGATCGCGATCGACCCGACCCAGCGCCGGGCCGCGATCGTCACCAAGGGCCCCGACGTCTTCCTGCTCGACCTCGCGACCGGCGCGCTCGAGGTCAAGCGCGGCCACACCGACGGCGTCTACACCGCCGCGTTCGACGGCCAGGGCGAGCGGATGGTCACCGCCAGCGACGACGGCACGGTCCGGATCTGGGACCTTCCGACCGGCGACGTCCGCGAGCTGCGCGGCCACAAGGACGACGTCGTCACCGCCTCGATCTCGCGCGACGGCCGCACCGTGCTCAGCACCAGCCTCGACGACACGATGCGGGTCTGGCGGATCGACGACCGCCGGACCACGGTGGTCGGCCACCTCGACGACGTCCGCCAGATCGCGCCGCTCGGCGACGATCGGGTCCGGGTCCTGACCGCCGGCCACGGCGTCCAGATCGTCGATGTCGATCTGCGGGCCCGCCAGGCCACGGTCCAGCTCGACGACCCGGCGGCGTTGACGGTGCGCAGCGCGATGAGCGCCGACGGCCAGGTGGCGTTCATGGTCCACGGCCCGCGCGACGTCGTGCAGTGGAAGGACGGCGCCACCCGCCCGCTCCGCCTGCCGCCGACCGGCCCCAAGTACACCTTCGCCCGCAACGGCGGCGTGCTCGGCGTCGATCTCGACGGCCGGGTCTGGCGCCAGGACGGCGCCCGCACCATGACCATCGCCCACGCCAGCGCCGGCGCCAGCGTGGTCGCCGATCCCGCGGGCGACACCGCGGTGATCCAGGACCGCACCGGCTTCCGGGTCATCGACACCACCACCGGCGCCGAGGTGGCGAGCGCGACCCGGCTGCGGCTCGGCGTGGCCGACGGCGCCCGCGCCTGGTTCGTGCGCGGCGACTGCCGGATCGCGATCGGCGGGATGAGCGACGTCGACACCGGCGGGCTCCGGCTCTGGGATCCCGGCACCGGCGCGATCACCCCGCTCGCCGACTCGGAGCACGCGCCGCTCGATCTGATGAGCTCGCCCGACGGCCGCTGGCTGGTCGGCGGGGTCGAGAAGCGGGCGCTGCGGCTGTGGGACGCGCGCACCGGGGCGGTGGTCCGCACCCTCGGCGGCCACCGCGACGGCGTGTTCGGCCTGGCGTTCTCGCCCGACGGCCAGCGCCTGGCCAGCGCCAGCTACGATCGCACGGTGCGGGTGTGGGAGCTGGCCACCGGTGAGAGCCGGGTGCTGTCGGGCCACGTCGGGCCGGTGTGGGGCGTGACCTGGCTCGGCCGCGACCGGGTGGCCTCGGCCAGCGCCGACGGCACGGTGCGGCTGTGGTCGGTGCCGCCGCTGCCGCCGCCCGACCTCGATCAGCTCCGCCACCACCTCGCCGGCCTGACCGCGGTGGTCATCGATCGCGAGCCGACCGCCGGCGAGCTGCAGCCGTCCGACGCCCGCCCCGCGATCGCGCTGTCGCCGGAGGGCTGAGGACCCGAACGAAGTGAGGGTCCGAAGTAACAAGGCGCGCTGCTCCCGCCTCGTAAGGGCCCGCCGCCCCCGCCGCCGATTCATTCACAGGCGCTGATCCGAGGCCCCCCGCGCGTCCGGCGCTCGCCCCGACCCGGCCGGCCGTGGTCTGCTCGCGCCATGTCGACCCTGACCACCTCGCCGGCCTGGACCGCGCTGTCCGCTCATCAGTCGACCATCGCGCCGCTCGCGGTCCGCGATCTGTTCGCCGCCGACCCTGGCCGCTTCGAGCGGATGTCGGCCGAGGTCGCCGGCCTGTTCGTCGACTGGTCCAAGCACCGCGTCACCGACCGGACCCTGGAGCTGCTGCTCGACCTCGCCGCCCAGGCCGACGTCGCCGGCTGGCGCGATCGCATGTTCGCCGGCGAGCACATCAACCTGACCGAGGACCGCGCCGTCCTCCACGTCGCGCTGCGCAACCGCTCGAAGCGTCCGATCCGGGTCGACGGCGCCGACGTCATGCCGCTGGTCGACGGCGTGCTGGCGCAGATGCGGACCTTCACCGACGCGATCCGCGCCGGCGCCTGGCGCGGCCACACCGGCCTGGCCATCACCGACATCGTCAACCTCGGCATCGGCGGCTCCGACCTCGGGCCGGTCATGGTCACCGAGGCGCTGCGGCCGTACTGGCAGCCCGGCCTGCGGGTCCACTTCGTCTCCAACGTCGACGGCACCCACCTGGCCGAGACCGTCCGCGACCTCGATCCGGCCCGGACCCTGTTCATCGTCGCGTCGAAGACCTTCACCACCCAGGAGACCCTGACCAACGCCCGCTCGGCCCGGGCCTGGCTCCTGGCCGGGCTCGGCGCCGGCCCCGAGGCGATCGCCCGCCACTTCGTCGCCCTGTCGACCAACGGCAAGGCGGTGGCCGAGTTCGGCATCGACCCGGCCAACATGTTCCCGTTCTGGGACTGGGTCGGCGGCCGCTACTCGCTGTGGAGCGCGATCGGCCTGTCGATCGCGTGCGTGATCGGCATGGACGGGTTCGAGGAGCTCTTGGCCGGCGCCCACGAGCTCGACGAGCACTTCCGCACCGCGCCCCTGGCCGCCAACCTGCCGGTGATCCTCGCCATGCTCGGCGTCTGGTACGCCAACTTCTTCGGCGCCGCGACCCACGCGATCCTGCCCTACGATCAGTACCTCCACCGCTTCGCCGCCTACTTCCAGCAGGGCGACATGGAGTCCAACGGCAAGCGGGTCACCCGGGCCGGCGCGCCGATCACCGACTACACCACCGGGCCGGTGATCTGGGGCGAGCCCGGCACCAACGGCCAGCACGCCTTCTATCAGCTCATCCACCAGGGCACCCGGCTCATCCCCTGCGACTTCATCGCGCCGATCGAGAGCCACCACCCCGAGGGCGGTCATCACCCGATCCTGCTGGCCAACTTCTTCGCCCAGACCGAGGCGCTGATGACCGGCAAGACCGCCGCCGAGGTCGAGGCCGAGCTGACCGCCGCCGGCCTGCCGGCCGCGCGGATCGCCGCGCTGGTCGCCCACCGCACCTTCCCCGGCGACCGGCCGACGACGTCGATCATGGTCCAGAAGATCACGCCGCGGACCCTGGGCGCGCTGATCGCGCTCTACGAGCACAAGATCTTCGTCCAGGGCATCGTCTGGGACATCAACAGCTTCGATCAGTGGGGCGTCGAGCTCGGCAAGCAGCTCGCCTCGCGCATCCTCCCCGAGCTCGACGGCGACGCGCCGGTCACCACCCACGACGCCTCGACCCGCGGGCTGATCAACCGCTACAAGGCCCGCCGCCCGCGCTGACCTGCGCGCGCGCCGCCGCGGCGTCAGACGTCCGGCGGGCTCGCCGCCGCCAGCAGCGCCCGCAGCTCGCCGACCAGCTCGCGCACCCGCGCCGGGTCGAGCGCGATCGGGCCTTCGGCCGGCAGGCGCAGGCTGCCGGCGGCGACCCCGTCGACCACCTCGACATCGACGATGTCGACCGGCCAGCGGCCGACGCAGTCGACCACCGCCGCCGGCACGTCGGCGGCCAGCATGTCGGCCAGCGGGCAGGCCAGGCGCAGCACGATCGGGCGCAGCGCCGCGCTGGCCCGCGCCGGATCGCCGACGGTCGCCCGCACCGCCACCGGCCGCTCGTCCTGCCAGCGGAGCCGGACCGCGACCGGCAGCTCGGCCAGCGCGCCGTCGATCGACAGGTCGCCGACCGCCAGCGCGCCGTCGAGCCAGGTGGCGAGCTCGCGCCACGCCGGCAGCTCGACCTCCACCCCCGACGGCGGCGCGATCGCGGCCCGGGCCGCGTCGATCGCGGCCGCCAGCCCCTCGACCAGGCCGATCGCCTCCATCATGGTGTCCTCGCGGATCGTCGCCACCGGCCGCTCGATCACCAGCGCGGTGTCGTCCCAGCGGACCAGCGCGCCCAGCCCGGCGGCCGCCATCAGCGCCGGCACCGCCGCCCGCAGGAACGGCACCGCCTGGGCCGGGGTCCGGGCCGACACCAGGTGGGCGCGATCCCAGGCCGCGATGTCGACCTCGACGTCGCGCCAGAACAGGTGGCGCAAGGTCGATCCGGGCGCGACGTGGAGGCCGAGGCCGAGGCGGGCGTGCTCGATCCGGGCGACCAGGAAGGCGCCGGCCTCGCCGCGGTAGGCGTAGGCGATCGCGACCTCGCCGCCGTCGACCGCGCGGACGATCGCGCGGCCTTCGTCCTTGCCCGGGCCACCGGGCCCGGCCGGCGCCAGCCGCCAGCCGGTCCGGGCCGCGACCACGGTGAACAGGGTCTCGATCCAGGCGTCGGCCAGGCACGGCGCCTCGGTCAGCCGGGCGGTGGTCGCCGCCGCCGCCGCGTCGACGATCACGAGCGGGCAACCGACCTCGAGCTTGACCCCGAACAGCGAGCCGGTCGACGCGACCAGCTGCCAGTCGAGGGCGTGGGACACGGTCTCGAAGCTCGGCACCAGCGTCGCCGGCAGCCGGAGCTCGAACGGCGTGGCGGTGCCGGCGCTGCCGGCGTCGAGGGTGACGTGGCCGACGACCGCCGCGGCACGCCGCTCGCGGACCCGGCCGCGGCCGTGCAGCCGCAGCACCGGCACGAACGCCAGCTCGACCACTCGCGGCTTGCGATCGTCGACGTGGAAGATGGCCAGCGAGCCGACCACGACCTCGCCGGCGATCACCCGGCTCGACGCCAGGCTGAGCTCGAGCCGGGGCACGCCGGGCGCCGCCCGGGCCGGGGAGCGGACGATGACCGGGGTGCGCGCGACGTGGGCTGGCGGCGGCAACCGCACCGGCAGCTCGAAGCGGGCGTTGAAGTCGAACTTCCACGGCAGGGCGATGTCGACATCGAGCCGGAGGCGGGCGTAGGCCGGATCGAGGTCGTGGCTGGGCGCGGTGCCCGGCCGCAGCCGGACGTTGGTGGTGAAGCGGCTGACCCCGGTCGGCAGCTCGCCCGCCTCCATCAGCCGGACCGTCAGGCTGGGGAAGGCGGTGTCGACCGCGACCCGCGACTTGCCGCCGCCGATCGCCCAGCCTTGCTGGCCCTCGAGGCGGGCGTCGATCCGCTCGACCCGGGTCGGCCGGTCGGCGGTGACCTCGACGCCGATGGCGTGCTCCTCGCCGACGATCAGGGCCGCCGGGCGCTCGATCCGGACCGTCGGCTTGGCCACGGCCCGACGATACAACGTTCGCGGTTGCCTTCGCGCCGGCCCCGGGGTACGGAGCCCGCGGTGCACCTGCCCGTCCTGTCCTCCTCGTCGTCGCCGGCCGCGCCGGCGGCCGCCCCGTCGGTGCGCGAGCGCGATGTCCCGCCGGCGTCGTGGAACGACTGGCGCTGGCAGCTCCGCAACATGCTCACCACCGCCGACGACCTCGCCGGCGTGATCGCGCTGTCGGCCGAGGAGCGGGACGGCCTGGCCCGGTCGCAGACCATGTTCCGGGTCGGGCTGACGCCGTACTACGCCGGGCTGATGGATCCCGACGACCCGTCGTGCCCGATCCGGATGCAGGCGGTCCCGCGCGCCGCCGAGCTCGACATCCGCGCCGAGGAGCTGCGCGATCCGCTCGGCGAGGACAGCCACAACCCGGCGCCGTGCGTGGTCCACAAGTACCCCGACCGCGCGCTGCTGCTGGTGGTCGATCGCTGCGCGATCTACTGCCGCCACTGCAACCGCCGCCGGCTGGTCGGCGGCGACGATCCGCCGACCACCGCCGACCTCGACGCCGGCATCGCCTACCTGGCCCGCGCCACCCGGATCCGCGACGTCTTGATCAGCGGCGGCGATCCGTTCCTGCTGCCGACCGCCAAGCTCGACGGCATCCTGCGCCGGCTGCGCGCCATCCCCCACCTCGAGACCATCCGCATCGGCACCCGGATGCCGGTGGTATGCCCGATGCGGATCGACGACGAGCTGGTCGCGATGCTGCGCCGCCACCACCCGGTGTTCGTCAACACCCACTTCAACCACGCCAAGGAGCTGACCCCCGCGGCCCGGGCGGCGTGCGAGCGGCTGGTCGACGGCGGGGTGCCGGTCGGCAACCAGACCGTGCTCCTGCGCGGCATCAACTCGTCGGTGCCGTCGCTGCGGGCGCTGTTCCGCGGCCTCCTGCGGTCGCGGGTCCGGCCCTACTACCTGTTCCAGGGCGACACCGTGATCGGCACCGATCACCTGCGCACCCCGGTGGCGGCCGCGATCGCGCTCTACGATCAGCTCCGCGGCTGGATCAACAGCATGGCGGTGCCCCACCTGGTGATCGACGCCCCCGGCGGCGGCGGCAAGCTGCCGATCGGCCCGACCTACCTGCTCGAGCAGCACCCCGACCGGGTCGTGGTCCGCACCTACCGCGGCAAGCTGGTCGAGTATCCCGAGGCGCGCGAGCAGGACTGCACCGTCGCCTACGATCGGGTGTTCTTCGCCGGCCAGCCCGCCGACGACGATCGCGAGGGCGCGGCCGAGGCCGCCGACCTGCCGCCGCTGATGTGACCGGGCCCGTCGCGCCGCCCCCGCCGGTCGATCCGGTCGCCGCCCGCGACGCCGCGATCGCGCTGGCCCGCCGCCACGGCTTCCACCGGCTGGGCATCGTGCCGGTCGTGCCGGCCGCGCGCCACGATCGCTACCAGGCCTGGCTCGCCGCCGGCCACCACGGCGAGATGGCGTACCTCGCCAGCCCGGCCCACGTCGCCGCCAAGGCCGATCCGCGGGCGCTGGTCGCCGACGCCCGCACCGTGCTGGTGGTCGCGCTCGCCTACGGCGGCGACCCCGGCGTGGTCCCGGCCGGCCGCCTGCGCGGCACCATCGCCCGTTACGCCCGCGGCACCGACTACCACCTGGTGCTGCGCGATCGCCTGCGCGCGCTGGCCGACGACCTCGCCGCCGCCCTCGGCCGCCCGATCGGCGCCCGCCCGTGCGTCGACGCCGCGCCGCTGGCCGAGCGCGACCTGGCCGAGCAGGCCGGCCTCGGCTTCGTCGGCAAGAACACGCTGATCATCGCGCCCGGCCTCGGCTCGTACGTCGTGCTCGGCGAGCTGCTCCTCGACGTCGAGCTGGCCGCGACCGCGGCGCCGCCCGAGCGGACCCGGTGCGGCACCTGCCGGGCCTGCCTCGACGCCTGCCCGACCGGCGCGTTCGTCGACGGCTTCGTCCTCGACGCCCGCCGCTGCATCTCGTACCTGACCATCGAGCACCCCGGCCCGATCCCGCGCGAGCTGCGGGCCGCGATCGGCGATCGCGTCGTCGGCTGCGACGTCTGCCAGGAGGTGTGCCCGTGGAACGCGGCCGCGCCCGACCGGGCGTCGCCGGCCGCCGAGCTGACCGCGCGCGACGTCGACCACGCCCACCCCGATCTGCTGGCGCTGGCCGCGATCGGCGCCAACCAGCTCCGCCAGTTCGTCAAGCGGACCGCGCTGCGCCGGATCGATCGCCCGCGCCTGCTCCGCAACGTCGCGGTCGCGCTCGGCAACAGCCGCGATCCGCGGGCGGCGCCGGCGCTGACCGCGCTGCTCGCCAACCCGGCGCCGCTGGTCCGCGGCCACGCCGCCTGGGCGCTCGCCGAGCTCGCCGCCGCCGGCGTCATCGCCGCCGCGCCGACCGCCGCCGCGCTGACCGCCACCCTCGCCGCCGAGCCCGACGCCGACGTCCGCGACGAGCTGACCGCGGCCATCGCCCGCACCGGCGCGGCCGGCTGATCCGCGCGCGGCGCGGCGCCGGCGATCAGGGCGCGGCCGCCCGACGCCGTGGCGAGGGCGGGCTCGCGGGCGCGCGCGCCGCGGTCGCCTCGATCACCAGCAGCGCGAGCGCCGCCTGCACCTCGCCCTCGGGCAGGGGCAGGTTCTCGCCGGCCTCGCCGAGCGCCCGCACCTGCTCGACCGCGAACGCGGTCCGGCCGACGTACATGACCTCGTCGCGCACCACCACCTCGTCGGTGCCGACCACCAGCCCGGTCAGCCCCACCGCCACGGGCGGCGCGCCGGTCCGGCCCGCTCGCGTCAGCGGGCGCAGCGCATCGGCGATCTGCCGGGCGGCCGCGGCGCCTTCGACGACATCGAGCGCGACCTCGAGATCGCCGGCGGCCAGCACGATGGCCGGCGGCGCCGACGACGGCACGGCCCCCGCGTCGTCGAGCTCGACGCCGGCGAGGGTCACGTCGTCGAGCAGGCGGACGTCGAGCCGGATCACCGGATTGCCGGGCGCCGCCACCACCAGCCAGGGCGGGTCGACGCCCAGATGACTCCGCGGCAGGAGCGTCAGCGCGGCGGTCGGCCCCGCATCCGCTGACGCGGCGACCGGCGTCGGCGCCCGCCGCTCGTCCGCCGGCCGCTTCGAGCAACCACCGTGGCTGACCAGGGCCAGGGCGGCGAGCGCGCTCCACCATCGCATCCCGGCATCGTACCGCCGGGCCGCGCGCCGGTCGGTCACGGCGCCGGTGGGATCGCGAGCACGAAGTCGACGACCGCGGCGATCTGCGCCTCGGTGATCGCGCCGGTGAACGCCGGCATCCGGCCGTTGGTCGAGCCGCGCCGCACCTGGTGATCGACCAGCTCGCGGGTCCGGCGGGCCTGGAACTCGGCGGCGGTCAGGTCGCGGACGCCGAGCTGGGCGGCGAGCTGGGCCGGCGGCTTGCCGGTCGCGCCGTGGCACTGGGCGCAGGCGGCGGCGAAGACCTTGGCGCCGTCGGTGCTGCCGCCGGCGATCTTGCGGTGGCAGCCGCCGAGCGCGACGGCGACCAGGGCGATCGTGACGGACGCGCGCCGGGTCCTGGGCGCGAGCGAGGCGAGGAACGGGCGCGGCACGCCGGACCGTCTACCATGGACCTGGGCAGGCGCGCAGATCGTGCGAGACTGCCGCCGTGCCCGTGGAAGACGACCGCCGCGCCGCCGAGCGCGCCCAGCTCGAGCGCTACATCGCCGACAGCCTGCGCCTGCGCCGCCGCCTCACCGGGGCCCTCGCCCCGGTCGCGGTCGCCGCGCTCGTCCTCACCTTCATCGACCGCACCCCGGGCCTGATCGCCCTGGTGATCGCGCTGTCCTCGATCGGCGTCGGCATCTACATCACCAGCGCCCACGTCGCCGACTGGCGGGCGCGCCTGACCAAGCTGGCCGACCCCGGGCGCGCCTTCGCCACCCGCGGCCGCCGCCGCGGGTAGCACCCTTGCAGCAGACGGGTAGCGGCACCGCCCCGGTGGCCGTGTTATCGTCACGCCCATGAAAGGCCTCTGGTTCGTGACGGTCGCCGCGCTCGCCGCTGCTTGCGGCGGGGTGACGGTTCCTCAGCACTCCGGCTACAAGGGCAAGAACCCCGAGCCGTGGAAGAAGCCCAAGGAGCTCAAGCTCACCGAGAAGGAGGGCAAGTACATCGGCAAGGTCGAGGACAACCTCGACTACGGCACGTTCAAGCGGGCCCGCTGGTACAAGGTCACGACCCCGGGCCCGGGCAAGCTCGACTTCGATCTCGAGATCACCCCCGGCACCGACGCCGAGGACATGGACGTCGGCTTCGAGGTGCTGTCGCCGAGCTACGAGGTGCTCGCCCGCAGCGACGCCGAGTCCGACGACGCCAACGAGCAGAAGAAGCAGAAGACCCTGCCCGACCTCGACGAGGGCACCTACCTGGTCCACCTCTTCCTCCAGGGCCGGATGGACTCGGCCGACTTCGAGCTCAAGGCCACCTTCACCCGCGGCGAGCTGGCGTGGAAGTCCGACTTCCCCAACCAGGTCGCGTTCGTCGGCGAGCTGGCGGCGATCCCGCCGTTCGACGACACCCCGATCAAGGCGCCGCCGCCCAAGAAGCCGCCGCCCCGCGGCGGTGGCGGACCGCGCCCGCCCAAGCCGGACCCGGTCGATCCGCCGGCCGATCCGAGCGCGCCCCGCCCGGTGGCCGCCACCATCACCAACGTCGAGCCGGCCGGCTCGGGCGCCCGCCTCACCATCGGCGCCGGCACCAACGCTGGCGTCGCCGACGGCTGGCGCGGCAGCATCAACGGCGTCAAGGGCTCGGGCTTCGTGGTCTCGGGCTGCGGCCCGGTGACCTGCCAGGCGACCGTGAAGGTCTCGGCCGACGACGCCTCGGCGGCCGGCAAGGTCGTGCTCAAGGCGCCACCGACCCCGAAGTGATCCCGCGGCCCACGGGCCCGGCGGGCTGAACGGCGCCTCCTCCCGAGGCGCCGTTTGCATTCCTGCACCACCCTCTTGCACCGCCGATGCGTTGGCCGCAGGATCCCGTCATGATTCGGGTTCCATCCGGTGGTCACCCTCGTGCGGCGCTGGCGGCCGTGGCGCTGTTCGGCCTCGCCCTGCTGGTCTCCGCGTGTCCGAAGAACGTCCCCCAGGACCTCGCGTCCGGAGAGGACGCCAAGCCCAAGGGGGCCAAGACGTTGTCCCTCGAGAACAACGAGGGGACGGCGCGCGGCATCGTCACCTACCCGGGCGGCGACCGCGTCGACTGGAAGGTCATCGAGCTGCCCAAGGACGCGACCGGCCAGCTCAAGCTCAAGCTCAAGTGGACGCCGCCGCGGCCGGGCCTCGACCTGTCGTTCGACGTCCTCAACGAGTGGAACCGCGAGGTCGGCAGCGCCAAGCCCAACAAGCGGCGCAAGTCGCGCAAGACCAACAAGGCGGTCACCGTCGAGAAGGCCACGGGCAAGTACTACATCGGCATCTACGCGTCCGAGCGCGGCGACGCCGGCAAGTACACGCTGACCGCGGAGTTCACCCCCGAGGTCGTCGACACCTTCGACTGGCTGGCGGTGCCGATCTCCGATCCGCCGAAGCTGCCGGCGGTGCCCGAGCCGCTCAAGCCGTGCGACCCCAAGGCCTGGGACGCGAAGAACCCGGCCTGCGCCGGCGTCTGCCCCGATCCGGCCGACCCCAAGCTGCCGCAGTGCGCGGGCATCTGCCCGACCCCGCCCGACGAGAACGTGCCGGCGTGCCTCGAGACGATGCCGTGCCCGCCGGTGCCGGACCTCAAGTTCAAGAAGTGCACGAAGAAGAACTGGCCGCCGTGCGACCCGGCCAAGTTCGACAAGACCAACCCGAACTGCCTCGACTACCGTCCGCCGGACGTCATCGCCGAGATCACCGACGTCCAGCCGGGCAGCGGCGGCGGCGTCACCATCACCATCGGCGCCGGCACCACGCAGGGCATCGACCGCGGCTGGACCGGCGTCGTCCTCGACGCCAACAGCAAGCCGGTCAAGGGCGGTGGCTTCACCGTGCTGAGCGTGACCAAGGGCGCGGCGGTGGCCAAGGTCAAGCTCGAGCTCGACGCGGTGCAGAACGCCAAGGTCCGGATGTCGGCGCCGGCCCGGTCCTGACGCCGGCACGCCGCTCGGAGCCAACGTGCAAGACCCCTTCATCGGTACCATCCTCGACGGTCGCTACGAGATCCTGGCCAAGATCGGCGAGGGTGGCATGGGCGTGGTCTACAAGGCCCGCCAGGTCTCGATCGATCGCGTCATCGCGATCAAGGTGCTGAACTCGCAGATGGCCGCGGATCCGCAGTGGGTCCAGCGCTTCTCCAACGAGGCCCGCGCCTGCTCGCGGCTGCAGCACCCCAACACGATCAAGATGTTCGACTTCGGCCAGACGGCCGACGGTCGGTTCTTCATGACGATGGAGTTCCTGGACGGCCAGGTGCTCCGCTCCGCCATCCAGAACAGCGCGCCGATGCAGCCGGCGCGGGTGATGCGGATCCTGGTCCAGTGCTGCGCCTCGCTCGCCGAGGCCCACTCGATCGGCATCATCCACCGCGACATCAAGCCCGACAACGTGTTCCTGATGAACATGCCGGGCTCGCCGGACTTCGTGAAGCTGCTCGACTTCTCGGTCGCCAAGCTGCTGGCCGAGGGTGGCGGCGGCATGAAGACCCAGGCCGGCGTGGTGTTCGGCACGCCCCAGTACATGTCGCCCGAGCAGGGCCGCGGCATGCCGCTCGACGCCCGCTCGGACCTCTACGCCCTCGGCATCCTCGGCTACGAGATGCTGACCGGCAACGTCCCGTTCAACGACGACAACCCGATGGCGGTGCTGCAGATGCACCTGCGCAGCGAGGTGCCGCCGCTGCCGGGCGGCCTGCCGCCGTCGGTGGTCAACGTGGTCCGCAAGGCGCTCGACAAGGATCCCGGTCGCCGCTTCCAGTCGGCGGGCGAGATGATGCAGGTCTGCCAGCAGGTGCTGACCGAGCTCAACGCGGGCGCCGCCGCCGGCGCCGCCGCCGCCGCCGCGGGCGGTGCGCAGCGGACGATGATCGCCGGCATGGGCGGACCGCAGCTCCCCGGCATGCCGCCGCCGCTCGGCGGTGGTGGACCGCCGGCGCCGATGCCGGGCATGGGTGGCCCGCCGCCGGCCGCAGCGCCGTACGGGATGCCGCCGCAGCAGCCGGGCGCCCAGCAGAAGACGATGATGGCGCAGGCGCCGAGCGTCCCGATGGGACCGCCGGCCGGCGCGCCGCCGGCGCAGCCCCGCCCGGGCGGCTACGTGCAGGCCGACCACGCCCAGAAGACGATGATCGCGGGGATGTCGCCGTTCGCGCCTGGCGGCTCGATGGCGGGGGTGAACCCGCTCGGCGGCGGCGTCATGTCGTCGCCTGGCAGCGGCATCACGCCCGGCGCCACGCAGGCCGGTCAGCAGCCCGGCCAGCAGCCCGGCATGGGCATGCAGCAGCCCGGCATGGGCGGCATGGGCCAGCCCGGCATGGGCCAGCCCGGCATGGGTCAGCCCGGCATGGGCGGCATGGGTCAGCCCGGCATGGGCGGCATGGG
>Ga0075163_10003390_pt1 | contig 21415 bp, 17 predicted proteins | sample JI1023141ADNA_FD_71478 | JGI IMG/M metagenome (GOLD analysis project Ga0075163, IMG submission 71478) | Wastewater effluent complex algal communities from Wisconsin, to seasonally profile nutrient transformation and Carbon sequestration -... | ecosystem: Engineered > WWTP > Effluent > Algae... | reverse complement strand
GACCGGAGTAAACCACCAAAAGTGGGACCAGCCCCAACGATCGTATTTGCCGACCCGGTAACGTTTACTTTACCAAATGGCATGACCATCATCGTGGTGGAAAATCACAAACTTCCAAAAGTATCGGCTACGTTGAACATTGATATGGGTCCGGTATCGGAAGGTAAAAAAGCAGGCGTTATGCAGCTTATGGGCCAGATGCTGTCGGAAGGTACCACTACCATGCCTAAAGCAAAATTCGATGAAGCCATCGACCTCCTGGGTGCTGATGTGAACCTGTTCTCAGGCGGTGGTTCGGCGTCTGCCCTCACCCGTTATTTCAACCAGGCATTTACGTTAATGGCGGATGCGTTGAAAAAGCCTGCTTTTCCACAGGAATCATTTGAAAAACTGAAGTCGCAGTATATCACTTCTTTGAAATCCGGCGAAAAAAGTGCAGCCACCATTTCTGCCCGTGTTGTAAGTGCACTTAGTTATGGCAAAACCACGGCCATGGGTGAATTTGAAACTGAAGAAACCATCAAAGGCATTACGCTTGATGATGTAAAAGAGGCCTATAAAAACTATATCACGCCTTCCCGCAGCTACCTCACCTTTGTGGGTGACATTACCCCGGGAAAAGCAAAAGAACTGGCTATTTCGGCATTTAATGCATGGACAGGCCGCAAACTCACGTTGCCGCAGATACGCAATGCCGAGAATGTTGCTACAACCGAGATCGATTTTATAGATCTGCCAACTGCTGTACAAGGCGAGATCAGCGTTACCAACCTGGTAAACAACCCAATGAGCAATCCGGATTATCATGCCTTGTTGCTGGCCAACCAGATCCTTGGTGGTGGCGCAGAAAGTAAGTTGTTCATGAACCTGAGGGAAAAGCACGGATTTACTTACGGAAGTTATTCCAACATCGGGAACGGTCGTTTCCAGAGCCAGTTTAAAAGCAGCGCAGCTGTAAGAAGTGATAAGGCCGACAGTGCAGTTGTGGAAATGCTCAGGGAAATTGAAAACATGCGCAATGGAAGTATCACAGCCGAAGAATTAGCGATTGCTAAAGCCAAATACAATGGCTCATTTGCATTGGGCATGGAAGATCCTGCTAATACAGCCAGGTATGCTTCAAACATACTGATCAATAACCTGCCAAAAGATTTTTACCGCACATTCCTGCAGAAGATCAACAATGTAAGTACCGACGATATTAAAAAAGTATCGCAGAAATATTTTGAAAAAGATAAGAGCCGCATCGTAATGGTAGGCAATGCATCTAAGATCATCCCTAACCTGGCCCGGCTTGGATATCCCATTAAAAAATACGACAAGTATGCCGAACCGGTAGTTGATAAACCAAAGGAGACAGAAGTAAAAGAATCATCAAAAACTACGGATGCAATCTCAGCGTATTCAGTGATTGAGAGCTACCTGAAAGCCATCGGCGGTAAAGAAGAAGTGAAGAAAGTAACTTCAATTAAAACCTCGTTGACCATGGCCATCGGTGGTATGCAACTTGAAGCCAACGAAAAGAAAATGGCTCCTTCGAAAGTATATACCGAGATTAAAATGGGTGAGAACAAAGTGATGCAACAATCTTTCGATGGTACAAAAGGTTACCAGGTTCAGCGTGGACAAAAGAAAGACATGGATGAAAAAGAGATCAAAGAGGCCCAGGATGAAAAAGGTGTTATTCCGCAATTGTATTATATCACCAACGACTTTGTTACTACTTACCTCGGAACCGGCAAAGTTGGAGATGAAGAATGCTATAAATTAAAGATCACCAAACCCAGCAGCAAAGTTTCAATTGAATATTATTCTACCAAAACGGGATTATTGCTGAAAGAGGAAAGTACATCTGAAGATGGCGAAGAAAGTACTACATATTCTAACTACCAGAAAGTGGGCAATTTAATGTTCCCTTTCACCATCGTACAGATGCAGGGAGAACAGGAGTTCAACCTGACTGTAAAAGAGATCAAGGTGAATGAAGGTGTAACAGAAGAGGATTTTAAATAATCGATTCGATCAATACATTTAAAACAAAAGCCTTCAGTGATGAAGGCTTTTGTTTTATGATTCATTTCAGAAAAATCAGGATTCTTCGATTATGCAGAACTGTTGGTTGAATGATGTAGTGTATTGGTAAAGTGATTCAATAAAAGACTTGCCCCAGCGTGGATAAAAAGACATCAGGTTATCTACCCGCTCCTGTAAAGTTTCATTTGGATACAACTGTTGCCTGGCCTGGGCAAGCTGCCGGAGACTGGCTTCCATTTTTTTCTTTTCTGCCCTAAGTAATTTCGTTTCCAAACGCGTGATTTTTTTCAAGGCCTGTTGCTGCAACGCTTGGGTATGTTGCTGTAAGGTAATGTCAACCGCCTTTGCAATCAATGCTATATCCTCATATAATTTCCCTAAAAGGGCCTTCTCTTCTGCCAGTGTTAATTGAAGCCGGCTTTCCCGATGTACCAATTCATTCATCAGCGTTAATTCTTTCTTGAAAAAATCAGTGGTCGTAAATCCAAGCTTCTTAATTGTTAGTGCCGTTTTTGCCGGCACCAGCATAAATGAATTACGCAAAAGCAATTGAGGAAAAGGTATGCGGGTGATCTCAAATACTTTTTTTAATTCAAGCCAATATGCCAACTCCCCACCCCCACCGATAAACGCTACATTGGGCAATAAAAGCTCCTGGAATAAGGGACGAAGGATCACGTTGGCACTGAAACGATCCGGGAAATGTTCCAGTTCTCTTAAAATGTCGCCGAGGCTGAAAACTTTGGTTGTATTAGCGATTGAAAATTGATCGCCGGTTTTTTCGATGCGTTCCCGGCTATCGCCTTCCAGGTAAAAAAGGTTTATTTCCCTGCCGGCTGCCTGCACCTTATATTTTCCGGGGAAGGCTTCAATGGTTTCAGCCACTGCTTTTTGAGAAAACTGTTCTTCCAATTCCTTTTGTACGATCACATTGAAAGGTCTTTTAACTGCCGGGTTATCGGGCAGGAATACGAGGAGACCGTAACTGGAAAACAAGGTATCTACCAATTCAAAAGTGGCAGATTCAATGGTTCTTCCGGGTGTATAACACTTACGCATAATCGCAACCACCTCGGTACCAAATGGCTCTACAGAAAGTTGTGCCTGCATTTCATTGATCAAGGTGATCATGGCCGCATCCACTTTCATACGACCTACGGCGCCGTGTTGGTTTGTGTTCCAGCGGTAATGCTTACCACTAACGTATACTTCTCCCAGTTCATCAAGGTCAGCATCCTCACTGCCCATATAATATACCGGCACAAAATGATGACCGGGGATTTCTCTATTCATATCATCGGCCAGCCTGATGGCATGCAGTATCTTATAAATAAAATACAGGTGACCGGTAAAAATATTTGGCTGATGCGCCGTGCAGATGGTAAATGTGTGTTGGTTCAGTAAAGATTCAATATTATCCAGTACCATTTTACTGGTATCTCTTCCTGCATATTGGCTGCGGAATTGGCTTACAAGTAATTCCCTGTCGGTAATAAAATTTTTTCGGGCTTCCAGGGCCATCTTAAATCCGTCTATATCCGGGCTATATTGATAAAATGGAAGTAAAGCCGGATCACCACCCAAATAATCGTTTACAATAGCAGAAAAAGCACCCGTTTCTTGATAAGGAATATACTGTGCTGTAAAATTCATCGTAATACTTGTACTGATATTTTTTAATATATGATGATGCTTGCAAAACAGCAGCTAATCTGCTGCGTTAGTTTCTGAAAATTATAAGATCAAAGTGGTCAGATCAACTCTCCTTCCAGGTCGTAGTCAAATGCTTTCGTGATCTTCACCTGTACAAATTCCCCAGCCGTAAGTTTCTTCTTTGAATGGATGATCACTTCATTGTCTACTTCCACACTATCAAACTCTGTACGGCCGATATACCTGCCCGCTTCCTTTTTATCGATCATCACTTTCATGATGCGTCCAACTTTCTCCTGGTTTTTTTCGAGGCTGATATCCTGCTGCACTTCCATGATCTCCTGTGCCCTGGCTTCTTTTTCATCGGCAGGTACATCGTCAACGAGGTCGTGTGCGCTGGTTTGCTCTTCATGACTGTAGGTAAATATGCCCACCCTGTCGAACCTCATTTTTTGCAGGAAAATTTTTAATTCTTCTACATCATCCCTTGTTTCACCGGGGAAGCCTGCGATCAAGGTTGTACGTAAACAGATACCCGGGATCTTTTGTCGAATCTCCGCCACCAGGTCTTCCATTTCTTCCCTCGTGATCTGTCGCTTCATGGCCTTAAGCATATTGTTCGATGCATGCTGAAGCGGCATATCCAGGTAATTACAAATATTATCCCGTTCTTTCATCACATCCAATATCTCCATGGGAAATTTAGAAGGATACGCATAATGCAGCCTGATCCACTCAAGCCCTTGTACGTCTGCCAATGCATGCAACAACTTTGGCAATTCTCTTTTCTTATAAATATCTAACCCGTAGTATGTGAGTTCCTGCGCAATCAGCATGACTTCTTTCACACCACGTTGTACCAGTTTCTTTGCTTCATCAACCAACGATTCAATTGAGCGGCTTACGTGCTGCCCTCTCATCAAAGGAATGGCGCAGAACGAACAGGTGCGGTTGCATCCTTCACTGATCTTCATGTATGCGTAATGTTGAGGTGTGCTCAGCAAACGTTCACCTATCAGTTCTCCTTTATAATCGGCTTCAAATTGTTTCAGGATCAGGGGAAGTTCCATGGTACCGAAATACGCATCCACTTCGGGGATCTCGGCTTCCAGGTTTGCTTTGTATCGTTCACTGAGGCAACCGGTTACATATACTTTATCAAGCTTACCTCTCTTCTTTAGGTTCACCTGGTCAAGGATGGTATTGATGCTTTCTTCTTTGGCCTTATCAATGAACCCACATGTGTTTACGATCACGATATTATGGTCTTTTCGGCCGCTTTCATGCACGGTTTCTATATCATTGGCCAGGAGTTGCCCGCTAAGCACTTCACTGTCAACCATGTTTTTACTACAGCCGAGTGTGATGATGTTTACCTTATCCCGCTTGATCGTTTTTGTCTTCATAATTTGCGGCCAAAGGTACTAAAAGAATGTGTTGAAATTTTCCTGCATATAACAGCCGCCTGAGTTTAACATTTCAACAAAATATACCCTATAGACAATCATGTAAGCAATTTTATCGTTTATACGACAATCCATGTTTTAAAAAATAGTTATTTTTGAAGAATGATTACGAATGTAAATAAGCCGGTACGGGTTGCCATACTAGATTTATATGAGGGCGTGGCCAACCAGGGTATGCGATGTATTCGTGAAATATTGAACCAGTTTGCAGAATTAAACCAGCTCGACCTTCATTGGGATGAATTTGAAGTAAGACTCGAAAAAAAGGTGCCAGGGCTAGATTACGATATTTATATTTCCAGCGGTGGCCCCGGAAGCCCGCTCGACAGCATTGACAGCGAATGGGAAAAAGTTTATTTTGATTGGCTAAGTAGTGTTGAAAAATACAATTCCAATGAAGCCAATGTGCAAAAGAAGCAGGTATTTTTTATTTGTCATTCCTTTCAGCTGGTTTGCAGGCATTATGCCATTGCAGATGTGACCAAAAGAAAAAGTACAGCCTTTGGCGTATTCCCCATGCACTATTTATCGGATGCTGAAAATGAACCCATCTTTGAGGGATTGAAAGATCCTTTTTATGCGGTTGACAGTCGTGATTTCCAGGTGGTACAGCCACACCAGCATACCATGAAAAAAATGGGTGCCAGCATCCTGGCCATTGAAAAAGCCAGGCCACATGTTCCTTATGAACGGGCGGTGATGGCTGTTCGCTTCAATGAACATATGATCGGCACGCAGTTTCATCCCGAGGCAGATGCCATTGGTATGTCGCTATACCTGCAAACTGAAGAAAAAAAGAAGACTGTGATCGAAAATCATGGTATTGAAAAATGGCAGTCGATGATCGATCACCTCAATGACCCCGATAAGATCATGAGCACCTACGCCCATATACTCCCCAACTTCCTTCATAACTCGGTTAATAAGTTACAACCGGTTGAAGTCTGATCCTCCTTCCCTTTTACCGTCTTCCTGTTTTTTAATGATGAATTATCATTATTTTTATTGACAACAAGGATCGATAAACCAGGAAAAATATGCAGCAATCACTTCGAAAAAAATTCAACGAACAATTTACGGAAGAAAAATACCAGGCTTACATGGCCCAGGTAGAAGCCCTTCACCCAGGAGCACTTGATTTCAGGAATGCAGAAACGCCGGTGTTTATACCAAAAGATTTTGCAGACAAAATGTTTGGAGCCTGTGAAGACATCATTGATGTGATCACAGCACCGAATTTCAAAGAATTGACAGAACGAAGTATTCCGTCAGACTTAAAGGTACCTGACGAGAAGGGACACACGCAGTTTGTTGTTTTCGATTTCGGCATTTGCGAAAATGAAGCAGGAGCGCTGGAACCCCAGCTCATTGAAATGCAGGGTTTCCCTACCCTCTTTGCCTTCCAGGCCTTTCACAGTGAGCTTACCCGCAAATATGCCGGTGTGCCGGATAACTATTCTTCCTATATAAACGGGTATAACCGTGAATCATATATACAGTTGCTGAAAGAGATCATTGTAGGAGATCATCAACCCGAAAATGTCATTTTGCTGGAGATCTTCCCGGAAAAACAAAAGACCAGGATTGACTTTTATTGCACTGAACAATTGCTGGGCATCCAGACAGTTTGCCTAACAAAATTAACTGTAGAAGGGGACAAGTTATATTACGATCATAATGGAACCAAAACCCAGGTTAAACGCATTTACAACAGGCTCATATTCGATGACCTTCAACAGCAGGAAGGCCTTGGAAATATCATTGACCTCACCAGGTCGTACGATGTAGAATGGGTACCGCATCCTAACTGGTTTTACCGCATCAGCAAATTCACCCTGCCCTTTATCAGCAATCCTTATGTTCCGGAAACATTTTTCCTGAATGAAGTGACACAACCCTTACCCCTAAACGAATATGTGCTTAAGCCGTTATTCTCATTTGCAGGAATGGGTGTTGTGATAGATGTAACGCAGGAGGATATAGACAGGATCAAGGACCCCGAAAACTGGATCCTGCAACGTAAAGTGCACTATGCGCCGATCATTCAAACCATGGACGAACCTGCAAAGGCAGAAATTCGCTTGTTTTATTTCTGGAAAGATGAGTGGACCAGGCCCATTGCAGTACACAACCTGGCGAGGCTGAGTAAAGGAAAAATGATCGGCACCCGTTATAACAAAGATAAAACCTGGGTAGGCGGCACCGTTGCTTATTTTGAACAATAAACGAAACTACATGAGTAAGAAAAATGGTTACGCAAGGTTTGATTTTTACCTGTTGAAACTGGAAGAGCTTTTGGCTCAATCTGTGAAGGAAAAAAATCCTGCACTATGGTTATATAGCAACAATGCCCGAACGCCTTTGTTCATGCTCGAAGGACTTGCCAAACTTTATGAAGGATTGCATAACAAAAAGAAATTCGACAAACTAAAAGAGCATTTTAAATTGCTTGAAGATGGCATCGGGTCCATTGATTATTACGATAGCTTTTCAAAAGAATTTGCTGCCGATACCAAAATACCTGCCGGGATAACTTCATACCTCGCTGCACAGGCAAGGGAAAAAATTCAACGCCTGAATGATATTCTTTCTGAGAACGAATGGGTTGGCGACAAACCAAAACGCATCAGCAAAATGCGCAAAAAACTGGAAGAGGCCGATTGGCTGAATGCAAATGAAGAAGTGCATGGCATTGAGCGTGTTTACCAGGAATCAATTAAGGAAATAAATGATTTCATGCCACGCGGCCCGGAAGGATTTACCGAATTGGAGCTGGAAGTTCATGAGATGCGCCGCAAATTACGTTGGCTCAGCATCTACCCGCAGGCGTTACAAGGAGTCATTCAATTAACCGAAAGCCAGGAACCCGATGAATCCTGTAACAAATACCTCATCCCGGAGATCGTAGATTCTCCTTTTAACAAAATGCCGGATGCAGGCATGAATGAATATTTGCTGCTGCTAGAGAAAAAACAGTTTCTCTGCCTGAGCTGGATGATCGCTGAATTGGGCAAGATCAAAGACAAGGGATTACGCATCATTGTGATGACGGAAGCTATACAGCAAACGGAAGGTAAAAGCCATGAAAGCGCTATGCTAAAAGCCTGTGAACTATTGGGAGGCGACGAGATGATCTTTAAAAACATGCTAACAAATGCAACAGGTATCTGCAATCGTTACTTTGAAGAAAAACACCTGGATAAATTACTCATCGGTGTAAGCCAGGTCAAAAAATAAATGCCTTATTTACAGCAGTTTTTTTCTCTTACAAAAAGGGCTTTTAAAATTCTGACAAATAAAGCGGATACCGATGCAATGAATTTCATAAATGATCAATTGATTTGAGGTTAAAAACCAGTACAAAAATCCCTGTCAATTTATTTATCAATCTATTTGTACGCATTAAAAATATTATACTCCAGCCGCACCAGAAATCCGTCATTGGCAGAGCGCTTCAGGTTATTCAATAAAGGAAAACGATAACCCAGGTCAACCCGCATTTTACTTAGAATAATGAATTGCAATACCGTAGCCATATCCACATAGCTATTACCAAGCGAGAAATTAGATTGCCCGAGGAACTCCACCATTCCATTCACATTTAACTGGTTATAACTGGTATATTCTTTCGGTAAAAATAATTTTCCGACAGACAGGTTGTATTCAAGTGCATTTCTTTCTTTTGGATTGCTGGAAAATTTGTATTTCCCATTATCCATTGCATGCAATAAGCCGGCACCTGCTGATATGGCCACTTTCTGAATAAGCTTGGTAGCCACGAGCCCTGCTTCATAACCACTATTAAACCTATTTAGATCAATGGCAGGTTGATGCAGGTGGCTGTTGTTCATGGCCAACCTGCCGAAGGCAGCCATCCTGAAATGATTATGCACTTCGTCCTGGCTGTAAAACCTGTATTTTACATATACTGATCCGCCCTCTCCGGAAAAACTGCCACTTTGATTACTGAAAAACGCATTGGCGTGCAGCATCAGCTTACCACTAACGCCCCACATGATCTCAGGATTCATGTGATAACGGTAACGGGACAGCGAAGTTTCACGCATGAACGAATTATTGATGCGGATCCCAATGCTTTTGGCCGCCATATTACTGGCTGGTTCTGTATAGGCAAATAACTCCTGTGCAGGCGCATCATAAGAAAAAAACAGTACCAGCAGAATAAAAAGAAATTTCATTGACATAAAATAAAGGCATCGCAGAAAACTGCGATGCCTGGGTGATCATCAAATGGTTATATGATATATCCTTTTGCCGGCAGGCTCACCTGCTTTTTGGCAACAGCTTGCGGTAATGCCGGTTTTGAAACATTCCAAACTGCTGTAAGCCTGGTTCTTTTTGAACTGCCTGGCAGGCACAAAGCCTTTATCCAGGATCTGCACTTCTTTTTCGCCATTCAGCTCCTGTGGCTTTACATTCACAAAATGAAACAATATACCGGTTACGCGTACATGCTGGTCATTCTGAACTGGCTGATGATCAAATGAAAGCGTGACAGACAAACGGGCTACAAAAAATCCCGCATCTTCCACTTTCTTTTTCAATTCATCAAAGTTAACAGCAGCTCCGGTTTTAAATACAATATCGAAACTTGATTTGCTGATATTGGCCGTTACTTTTTCGATATATTCAACCGTTTTCAGCGATTTATTGATGGAGTTACTGCACATGCTGCAGGTAAGGCCACTGGCTACCAGGGTCGCCCGGGTTACCTGCGCCTGAACCTGCATGACTGCAAAACATACCATCATGAAAATTAATTTTTTCATTGGTAGTTTTGAGGTTTTAAGATTTACAACATGCTTTTCCGGCGCAACTTTCAGATGCCTTACAGGCTTTGGAATCCATACCACAACCTGGTTCATTGCAACATTTTTTAGCACCAGTAGAGTTTGCTTCATCATGTTTACAGGAAGCCATGCCAGATCCGCATTTCATTTTTCTATCTGCAGATGCGCAACATTTTTTGGAATCATTTTTATCGAGGCTGGCAGATTTACAACATCCTTTGTCAGCACAAGCCTTATTGTCTTTACAACCATTAGGATCCATTTTACAGGTAGCTTCGTCGCAGCATTTTTTATCAGCTGCTGCATGATCATGTTTACAGGAAGCCATACCAGATCCACATTTCATTTTTCCATCAGCAGATGTGCAACATTTTTTGGAATCATTTTTATCGAGGCTGGCAGATTTACAACATCCTTTGTCAGCACAAGCCTTGTTGTCTTTACAACCATTGGGATCCATTTTACAGGTGGCTTCGTCGCAACATTTTTTGGTTGAATTTGCTGCTTCTCCCTTGCGGTCGTACTTACAGCATGAATGCAGCTTGTCATAGGCTTTGTCATCGCCCGTAAGATCCTGTGTGTCGTAACCCTTCTTTGCAATGGCCTGTTGAATGGCGTTGCTGCTGGTTTTATTGCCTGCATAGCTAACCTGTAATTCTTTGGTATCCGCATCCCAGTTGGCTTTTGTGGCCCCGGCAGATTTAGCTGCTTTTTCGATGGTAGTTTTGCACATGCCGCAATTACCCCAAACTTTAATGGTTTCTTTGGTTAGCGTTTGTGCGCTGATAGGTTGTGATATAAACAGACTGCATATGATAAATGCAAAAACAGATAATGTTTTCATTTGAATAAATTTAAATTGGAACAATGTTGAATAATAGTATACAAAGGGGCAAATGATAACCTGGTTACCATTGCCATTCAGCAAAGCCAATTCTATAGCCTGAAAACACCATGCAGGATAGTCGCCGGTGGTGGAAGATAATCGGGTGGAGAATGATTATTGATCAATTCGGCTTCGGGCAATGCTGCCAGCTGCCAGTTATAATGCGGGAATGATAATTCAACTATTTCAAAGGGTGCTTCAAAGCTGATGTCGTTAGAAACATTCTTGTGAAAATCATTTAGCTTGTGAAACTGGTGCTCATCATGACAACATCCGTTTTTCTTTTCCGTCATGCCACAACGGCTGCATTTGTCGTTTTCTGTGTGGTAAAACTCAACACCGGCCCGCTTTCCCATGCAATAATGAATTTCCATAGCGATGCCCGAAGACACCAGCATGTAAAACATCGTTAATATGGTAAGAAAGCATTTCTTCACGCAGTAAAGATAACCAGATAATGCAGAAATGCAAACACGGGATGATGAAAATCATGTCAAACATCATTTGGAAAAGGCTTTTTAACAGAAAAATGTGCCGAATTTAAAATTGCCTTAGTTCACAAACCACCATTGTATGCCAAATCGGATCATCATTCCCTGGGTTGGATAATGTGGTGCTGCAAAATTATTGTTCACAAAACCGAATCCATTTTTAAAACTTGCCGTGTTTAAATTTTCGGAACGGATGAACCCGGTAAAGCTTTTAATTCGAAAATGAAGGAATACACTTACATCGGGCAGGTTTTTAATCGTGATAGTATCCTGCGGGAAAAACTGGCCAATGACCGGGGAATAATTATTGGCTTTATAGGCAGTGTAGTAACGCACTTCAACACCCGTACTCAGGTTCAGGTTTTTGAAGAATCGTCCTTCAAACGCAAGCCTGTTACGGGTAAACAACAGGGGCACTTTGATGGGTGCAGCCGCATCGGTTTGTTGTACCGTTGCTTCTGTATACCAGTTCCAGCGCCTGCTGATCTTTATTTTTTTAGAAGCTGACACTTGCAACAGGTTGATCAGTTTACTATACTGTGCCTTGTGATAATAATCGGAGAAATAAGTATAATTCGTGACCAGGTAATTCTTAAATCCCAGTGTAAAAAAAGCATTGGTAGCTGTAGCCCCAAATAGCGTTATATTTTCTTTTTTGAAATCCTGGAAATCGCCAAGGTTGAAAGATGATCTATTATCGAAAACGAATGATGGCGTTCGGTTTACATTTTGAAAAAACAGGTTTACATCCCCGAGTTTTTTATTGAGGAACCTGCCAAGGCTGGCTTGCACACTGTAATCGCCGCTGTTGAACCCTGTGGGATAAAACTCTCCTTTCAATAATAAATCCCAACGTTTATTACGGGTACGGTTTCTATACTCACCGTGCAAAATCACATTGTAGTTACTGATGTTACCAGTTCGCAGTTCACCTTTGATCTGTTGAAGGGTGGCGCCTGCTGATAAAAATTGTGCCTGGTTCTTTGTATCGGGAAACTGTATAATGGAGAAATCGTGGTTGACCAGTTTCCATTTCTCCCTTCTTGAAAAACTATCAATTTTCTTATTGAACAACAGATCATACCAATCGTTGTAAATCGCCGAATCGGTTAATACATCATTGAAGGTATAAGTATAACTGGCAGTATTTAAAGTATACTGCAGGCGCAGTTTCGGATAAAATAAAAACTCAGTGGTAGAATCATTGATGGCCACGGAATCTCTTTTACCCAGGTCGTAACTCTGCCTGAAAAAAAAGTTAAAATCTTTGTAGGTATTACCGGTATTGATGGTAGTTGCAAAAGGATTGGTCCGGAACTCTGCAGATCCACCCAGCTTAACGGGAACGCTGAAACGATCTTTTCTGTTCGGGTCAAGCAGGAAAGAATCATTCTGTATGCCTCCATTCTCGGAAGCCCTGATCGTATTGGATACCAGCAGGAAATATGCATTGTATCTTTTTCGTTTTCCCTGGTAATTGGAAAAGAGGCGAACATTATTGTGATTGGTATTTTGCGTAACAAAAAAGCCCGGAGCACTGATCAACCGGTAATCGAAACCCACATTGAGATTTGGCTTTGGATTTTGGGTATGCATGGCTTTCAGCATCTGCTCTTTGCCAGAGGCCAGCTGGTAACTCAGTGAAGAAAATGGCCTGGTTGATTTATAAAATTTCGATCCTTCGAGGGTAAACCGGTAAATATCAAAAGCATGAAAACCTGCATCCCATCCAGGTTTCATATTAGGTTGAAAAATCAGCGGGAAAGCGGCAGCCCCGTTATTACCCAGGTATTGCCAGTTAGATGGCAAAGAGAAATAACGGTCGAAGTCATTTATCGAAGAATCGATGGTATTCCGGCGCAGTGAATCAAGGTAACGGTAACTGATGTTGATGGAATCTTTCAGATCGTCGCGGTGTTCAAAGCCAAGCGTACTGTCTTTTTTATCGGTCTCTTTCCGGGTATTGGCATTGGCTCCATTACGGTTATTGGGTTGATTGCTGTTGACAGGGATCTTTTTCTTTAACTGGCCTTCTTCCTGCGCAAAAACGGCAAACGACATCAACATCAACGATATAGTCAGTACTGGTAACTTCATTTTCGGGAAGGCCAAAGTTAATGGAAGATATTTTTGCATCAGTTAAAATCCCAGCTTTTCACAATTCATTATCAGCCTTACAAGCTATTTGCTTTTTAATTATCTTCGCCAAAATTAACGATCATATGAACTTACACGAATACCAGGCCAAACAGCTCTTAAAAAAATACAATGTTCCGGTGCAGGAAGGCATAGCCTGTAGTACCGTAAATGAAGCGGAAGAAGCATATCGCCAGATACATACCCAATACGATAGCCGTTTTGCGGTGGTAAAGGCACAGATCCATGCCGGCGGTCGTGGTAAAGGAACCATTGTTGGAACTGACCAGCGTGGTGTGGCTGTTGGAAAAAATGCAGAAGATGTGGTGAAGATCGCCCGCAATATCCTTGGCGGAACGTTGGTTACCATTCAAACCGGACCAGAAGGTAAACTTGTAAACAAAGTATTGGTTGCACAGGATGTATATTATGATGGACCGAACCCTATAAAAGAATTTTACTTGTCGATCCTCCTCGATCGTACCAAATGCCAGAATGTGATCATGTACAGTACCGAAGGTGGTATGAACATTGAAGACGTTGCACACGATACACCAGAGAAAATATTTAAAGAATGGGTACATCCGGGAGGCTTATTGCCAGGATTCCAGGCCCGTAAAATTGCATTCAACCTCGGTTTAAGTGGTGAAGCATTTAAGAACTGCGTGAAATTTGTAACAAACCTATATCATGCTTATGTTGACCTGGACTGTGGTATGTTAGAAATCAACCCGCTTTTCAAAACAAGTGATGATAAGATTATTGCGGTAGATTGTAAAATGAACGTTGATGACAATGCCCTGATGCGCCATGCAGATATAGGTGCGTTGAGAGATCTAAGCGAAGAAGATCCAACCGAAGTAGAAGCCGGCAGATATAACCTCAACTTTGTAAAACTGGATGGCAATGTAGGTTGTATGGTGAATGGCGCCGGACTGGCCATGGCCACGATGGACATGATCAAACTCAGTGGCGGTGAGCCTGCCAACTTCCTTGACGTGGGTGGTACGGCCAATGCACAAACGGTAGAAGCCGGTTTCAGGATCATTTTAAAAGATCCGAAAGTAAAAGCCATCCTCATCAATATCTTTGGTGGTATTGTACGTTGCGATCGTGTAGCCCAGGGCGTTATTGATGCTTACCAGAGCATTGGCAACATTGAAATACCAATCATCGTTCGCCTGCAGGGAACCAATGCCGATGTAGCCAAAAAACTGATCGATGAAAGCGGGCTGAAAGTTCAGAGTGCCATTTTGCTTAGCGAAGCGGCTGCGTTGGTGAATAAAGCCGTAGCATAATTATACTATTTATTTTTTGATAGATCCCATCCCGCAACGGATGGGATTTTTTTTATCAGTCTTTACCTTATTCCCCGGCCCTTCATTTTAAAAAGGAGCGACGAAGTAGCAATCATCTTTTTGCTATAATTTGCAGGAAAAATGAACATGCGTTACCGCGATGCCCACATAGAAGATCTTCCGGCGATCGTTGCTATTTATAATTCCACCATTGAAGGCCGCATGGTTACGGCCGATACAGAACCAGAACTCGTAAGTGACAAAGAAGCCTGGTTCTGGCAACACAATACATCACATAGGCCATTGTGGGTTGTAGAAGATGATACCCGCAATATGATCGGATGGATCAGTTTCCAGGATTTTTATGGAAGACCGGCGTACCAGGGCACTGCGGAGATCAGCATCTATATGGCGGAAGCATTCCGGGGACAAGGATTGGGCAGGTTGTTATTACAATACTCAATTGACCAATGTACTTCACTGGGCATTCATACCTTATTGGGTTTTATTTTTGCCCACAATGAGCCCAGCCTGAAACTCTTCATGAACCTGGGTTTTGAAGAATGGGCCAACCTGCTTGATATTGCAGTGCTCGATGGCCAATCACGCAGTTTAAAAATTCTAGGCAAAAAAATAAGCTAATAACCATTCATTGTATGGCAGATAAACTTATACTCGATTTTTCTGTTTTTCCCACGATCGAAACGGATAGGCTCTTGCTCCGGGCCATAACCCAGGAAGATGCTGCAGCATTATTTGAATTGAGAACAAATAAGGATGTGTTGATGTTCCTGGATCGTGATCCCATGAAATCCATTGAAGAAACCAGTGAATTTATACAAACCATTCTTGCAGCCCAGGCCAGGAATGAATCCATCGCATGGACGATTACTTTAAAGGATGACCCGGCAATGCTGATTGGCAATATCAGCTTATGGCGCATCATCCCGCAACATTTCAGGGCAGAGGTTGGCTACATGCTTCACCCAAATCACTGGCACAAAGGAATCATGAAAGAAGCGCTGCTGGCAGTCATCCACTATGCATTTCATCAAACAGAGCTTCATAGCCTGGAAGCCAATATCAATCCCGAAAATATTGCATCAGGCTCTTTGTTGAAGAGCTGCGGATTTGTACAGGAAGCCTATTTCAGGGGAAATTATTTTTATAACGGCGTTTTTGGCGACTCCATTATTTTTTCTTTGATAAATACCGTGTCCAGGGTATAGTTTTTTTAACGTATTCTTTTTACTTTACCAGGGATTATCCGGAATTTACCCGGTATCGTTATTCCTATTCATCACCTTCAATTTATCATCATGAACCATCTCGAACAAAGGGTAGCCTCACTTGAAAAAAGTGTAAAATGGTACAGGATCTTTTTTGGCCTTAGCATAACGGCTATGTGTACCCTCACTTTAATGTCGAACTCCGAAAAAAACTTTGTGCCCGACCGTTTACAGGCGAAATCATTCCAGGTAGTTAACGACAACGGCAACGTGGTAGCGGAACTTGGCATAGACAAGGTAAAAGGCAATGGTTTCCTGACAACCTCTACTCCTGGCGGACAAAAACTGATACACCTTTTTACATCTGATGGGGGCGCCGGCGGCATCAATACGTTCGATAGCGACGGTGATGTGATCTTCAAGGTAACCAAAACCTCTGGTGGTGGTGGCTACCTGGGGTTATTCAATAACAATAAAAAAGAGATAGCTGAATTCGGCGTTACAGATAACCAGAGCGGCTACATGCGCATCTGTGATAAGTTTGGCGACAAACTGGCCTGGATAACCTATACCGAAGGTGGTGGCGGCTATTTTGCTTTACTCAATAACAACCAGGAAACCATCCGGTTTTCAACGCCCGATGCAGGAGGAAGGATCGGTCTTTCAAATAAAAGAAATAAACGCATTGCATTCATTGGCACCCAGGATAACCTCGATGGAAATATCACCATCTTTAACAGCAACAGTGAATCATTGGGAAGTATACCCAAATAGATTCTCAAATAAGGTTCAATCATTAAAAAAGGGTTTTACTGTTACGTAAAACCCTTCCTGTTTTATTGTTCTTCTTTTATTTCAATTAAGGAAGCAACACATGGTCAATCACATGTATCACACCGTTGCTTTGATTAACATCTTTGATGGTAACCATGGCCATTCCGCCTGATGCATCTTTCAATACGATCTTACTGCCTTTCATCATGGCCGTTAGTGTACCACCAGAAACAGTAGTTAAGGTTGCCATTCCGTTTCCTTCCTTGATCATTTTTGCCAGTTCTTTCGAAGATACATTTCCCGAAACCACATGGTAAGTTAAAATACCGGTCAGTTTCTTTTTATTTTCTGGTTTTACCAGGTTGTCAACAGTTCCGGCAGGCAATGCATTAAAAGCTTCATTGGTTGGTGCAAATACGGTGAATGGGCCTGCGCCTTGCAATGTTTCAACGAGGTCGGCGGCTTTAACAGCAGCAACAAGCGTTGTATGATCCTTACTGTTTACTGCATTCTGAATAATATTTTTTGATGGATACATGGCAGCACCGCCAACCATGACTGTTTTTTCCATTTGTGCAAAACCGGCATTAGTAAATATTGCCAGGCTGGCCAACAGGAAAAATTGTTTAAGCTTGTTCATAACGTAATTTTAAATGGTTAAAAATTGAATGATATCGTTATGTACGTCGCTTTAAGAAGATTGGATTTTTGAATGGAGATTTTTTTTGAAATGAAATGCAGGCCTGTTGCTTTCTATTGCATACTGATGTAAAAAAAGTGACCGGTTGGTCACTTTGTATTTTAATAATCATTTCCCGCTTTTGGCTTTGGCTTAACGGGATTTTTTTTATCATCCGCTGGCTTTGCAGCCGGATTTTGTTTAATGTTTTTATTGCTGTCGGCCGGTGATTTTTTAGGTTGCTTATCAGCCGGATCTTTTCCTAACCCATCATCCATATTCGATTCTTCTGTTACAAAATCGTTCGCATCACCGTTACCGATATGTTCTGAAAGACTGTCGCCGCTGTTGGCGATGTTGGCAAAATTAATATCAGCATAAATTGGATCGTTCTTCAGCTCTGTAGGTTGTTCGAAGTTTTTGATCTTACCATAGTTTAGCTTTTTATCAGCATATACTTTGCTCATAAAGATACCCCACTTTGGTGCCGACATTTCAGCACCACCGCCGTTGTTCTGGTAAATTGGAATAAAGGGATCTTCGCAACCAACCCAGGTACCGGCTAGCAACTCGGGCGTATACCCGATAAACCATCCGTCCGTATTATTATTTGTTGTACCTGTTTTGCCGGCTTTATCTACCGGTATCGTGTAGCTGTTGATGCGCCTGGCCGTTCCGAATTCAACAACGCCCTGCATAAGCTTTACCATGGTATAGGCGTCTACCTCACCTATAACCTGTTTGCTTTGAGATATGGGAAATTCCTGCAGCAGGTTGCCGTTCTTATCTTCTATACGGGTTAAAAATACAGGCGTTGTATTGTATCCTTTATTGGGGAACATAGTATAAGATTGCAGCATTTCCAGCATGGGTATTTCTGCTGCACCCAGGGCAATGGAAGGATAAGGCGGGAGCTTGGCTACAATACCGCAAAGCTTCGCAAATTCAATTGTACGCTTAACGCCGATTACGGCCATCAGGTGCCAGGCAGCGCCATTCAACGATTTAGCCAGGCAATAGGCCATGGTACCTCCGCCGGTGCTGATCGTTTTACCACCAAGGGTTAACGGGCCACCGGGAATATATGTTTGCGGTGTATAACCCGCATCCGTAACCGCTAATGTATACAGCAATGGTTTAAATGTAGAACCTACCTGGCGTTTAGCAGTTACGTGATCGAATTTGAACCACTTGAAATTGATACCGCCAACCCAGGCCTTGATCTCGCCCGTTCTCGGATCCATGGCCGCAAAAGAAGTTTGCAGGAGTTGCTTGTGATATTTTATCGAATCAAATGGCGTCATCACCGTATCCTTCTCATGCTTTTCATTTCCACGCCAGCTGAATATTTTCATTTTAACCGGCACCTGGAACGATTTGCGTATCTCCTCCGGCTTAATACCATCCTCTTCCATCGTTTTCCAACGTTCGGTATATTTCATGGCTGCTTCAATCACATTGTCATGTCCCACCCAAAGCTTTGGCCCCTTCCACCTGAAATATTCATCCAGTTTTCGTTGTACCACGGGCATGTGTTCTTCTACCGATTGCTCGGCATATTGCTGCATTTTTGAATCAATGGTAGTATAAATTTTCAACCCGTCACGAAAGAGATTGTATGGGTCACCTGTTTTAGGATTCTTGTGTGTATTGCACCATCCTTTCAACACATCAATGAGTACAGAACGGTAATAAGGAGCAATACCTACATTTTCATCAATCTTTTTATAATTGGTGATAAGAGGTTTTGCTTTTAGTTTATCAGCCTCTGCCTGCGTCAGGTAATGCTGCTTGGTATCCACCATCCTGTCGATAACGGTATTACGGCGATAGATAGACGCTTTAGGATGACGGATGGGATCATAAATAAATCCTTTCAGCATCCCCACCAGCACAGAAGCTTCTTCAATTTTAAGATCGATCGGTTCTTTTTGAAAATAAGTACGGGATGCGTTGCGTATCCCATATACATTACCCCAGGGTGCCCTGTTCAGGTAAAGTGTGATGATCTCTTCCTTGGTAAAATTCCTTTCGAGCTTTACAGCTACGATCCATTCTTTTAATTTCTGCATACCTCTTACCAGTACATTTCCCCTTCCCTGCCCCAGCATCATCTTTGCCAATTGCTGGGTAATGGGGCTACCTCCACCATCGGTTCCTAATTTGATAACGGCCCGGGCAATAGCTTTTGCATCGATACCCGAATGATCATAAAAATACTGGTCCTCAGTTGCTATTAATGCCTTAATGATATTTGGAGATATCTCGTTATATTTTACTTCGCTCCTGTTTTCTGCATAATATTTACCCATGAGCAAACCATCGCTGCTGATGATCTCGCTGGCAAGGTCGGCTTCAGGGTTTTCGAGTTCCTGAACAGAAGGCATTTTACCAAATAAACCGAAATTAATGGCGGTAAGCAGGATCGCAAAAAACGCGAATCCTCCAAAAAAGATGCGCCATAATATTCGAACAGAACGTGACATAGAAATTTTTCAGTTTGTAATTTGAGGTACTGTTCTCTGAACAGGCAAATAAATGTTATTAAAACGTTTTGTACTCCTGACTAAATCAAAAAGCGACGATAGTTATATAAAACTCTTTTAGAATTTTATCTCTTACTTTTTTGCTTCTCCAAAAAAGTAACAAAAAAAGAGCCCCGAAAAAAATTACATCCTTTTTTCGGGAGGGAGCCCTGATTAAGCTTTTGCACTACTGTAGCTTCAAATTCAGTTCCCTGAAAACGAAAGCGAAACAACCTGAATTCGGCAATACGTTTAAATATTTTTTTAGAATTTTCTTGTCTTGTACCTCGTATCCCCGGGTTAAAAAAAAGGAAAACCTCTTACTCAAACATTTAAAGCAAAAATCATACTCTGACCTGAATTATTTCGAGATTTCAAAATCCCATTATAATAACACACCTCTCTTTATTAAAACCTTTCGGGATACTGGGCATGTAACAGGGCCTTGTAAGTATCCAGGTTTTTATTGGTTTTCAATAATTGCAGGTTCTTGTCGGTGATCAGCATAAAGGAATATTTTCCTGCCTGTAGCCACGACACTTCGGAAGGTGCTGCCTTTTTTATCTTATCATAATAAGTAAGGGCTTCCGCTGCATCTGCAAAAGAAGTAAATACCAGCAAGGTTTTATCTGCATCCAACACTTCCTTATTGATCTGTAATTGCTTCTGCGCATACTTTTCCCTGTTATACCTGCTGAATGCATTCTTAGCTTCTCCTACATATACAGGATCAACTTTATTGAGAATCATTACTACGAAGTGCGGTTTGTCGGCCTGCCAGCTATACTCGCCACTTACCATATTAGCAGGCATCTTGATGGCCGAATCAGGTTTTACAGAAATGCTTTTGATCGGTGTGATCACTTTTGGCTCGGCTGCTTTACTAACAGGTTGGGTTATCTGCTGTACAGGTTTATCATCGGCCATGATCACTATATCTTCTGGCACACGCGTTACCTGCAGGCTATCAAGATATGCTTCTATCTGTGCTCTCCTGCCCAACACATCGATCATGGTAGCTGCTTTTGCTTTCAGTGCTGACGTTGGATACAGTTTGATGATATCTTTCAGTACGCCGATCGCCTGGCTGTCTTTACGATCCCTTACATAATACACCGATTCTATATAAAGCAATTGCGGTGTCCAGTAACTATTTCCAAATAAGCTGTCTGCGATCTTTTTTTCTGCGAGTGCCGCTTCAAAATTACCTTCAATGAACAATGCATAAATTGACTCGTATTTACTTGCAGCTTCGGGGTTACTCCTTCCCGTTAGTTCCTGCGCCGGATTATTTGCGATCTTCGAAGCAGCGCTGCCCGCAAACCTGGTATTCAGCAGGTTCTTATAATAATCTGCCTTGGCTGTATTGCCCAGTTTATTGTAACAGTAATACAGGCCCAGGTATACCTCTCCGTTCATCAGGCTATCGGGAA
>Ga0075163_10003389_pt1 | contig 21419 bp, 18 predicted proteins | sample JI1023141ADNA_FD_71478 | JGI IMG/M metagenome (GOLD analysis project Ga0075163, IMG submission 71478) | Wastewater effluent complex algal communities from Wisconsin, to seasonally profile nutrient transformation and Carbon sequestration -... | ecosystem: Engineered > WWTP > Effluent > Algae... | reverse complement strand
ACGACCTCGGCCGGGCGCGGCGTCGTGCGGGCCGCCGCGACCACCAGCCGGGCCAGGGCCGCCGCGGGATCGCCGGCCGACACGTCGAGGGAGTAGCGCAGCCCGCGCAGCCGCTTGCCGAGCTCGCCGGCGTTGGGCAGGCGCTGGCGGGGATCGCGCGCCAGGGCGAGGTCGAGCACCGCGTCGAGCTCGGGCGGCAACGTCGGATCGTGCTCGCGGGCCCGCGGCGCGGGGCCTTCGCGGACTGCGCGCAAGGCGTCGAAGTCGGCCAGGCCGCTGTACAGGCGCCGGCCGACCGCCAGCTCCCACACGATCAGCCCGACCGCGAACACGTCGCTCCTGGCGTCGACCGGCTGACCGCTGGCCTGCTCGGGGGAGACGTAGCCGTAGCGGCCGCGCAACCCGCCGGCGCTGGTGCCGTCGTCGGGGCGCTTGGCCAGGCCGAAGTCGGTCAGCTTGATCTCGCCGGCCCGCGACACGAGCACGTTCGACGGCGTGACGTCGCGGTGGATCAGGCGCAGCGGCCGACCGTCGGGCCCGGCCACCTGCTGGGCGTGGTCGAGGGCCTCGCACAGCTCGGCGCCCAGGTGCAGCGCCAGGTCCAGCGGCAGGCGCTGGCGGGCGGCGTCGAGGTGGCGCTGCAGCGCGCCGAGGTCGACGCCATCGACGAACTCCATGACCAGGAAGTGCTCGCCGTCGTCGCCGACCCCGACGTCGAAGACCTGGACGATGTTGCGGTGGCGCAAGACCGACATCAGCTTGGCCTCGGCGATCAAGAGCTCGACGAACCGCGGGTCGCTCGAGAGCTGCGGCAAGATCCGCTTGATCGCCACCGGCTTCTCGAACCCGCCGGCGGCGATCGCCTTGCCGCGAAAGATCTCGGCCACCCGGCCGGAGCCGATGCGCTCGATCACTTCGTAGCGAGTCACCGCGGCCACCCTACCACGCGGGCGGCCTCGGGTTGGCCGCGCCCGGGCCGTGCGATACCGTCAGGCGGTGGATGAGCTCGACGCCGCGATCGCCGCCCTCCTCGACGACGCGGTGGCCCGCGGCGTGTGCTCGGCGGCGGCCGCCGCGGTCGGTGGCCCGGCCGGCGCGCGGCAGTGGGTGTGTGGCCACGACCGCGCGGTGCCGGCGCAGGGCGCTCCGATCGCGCTGGCGACCCGGTTCGATCTGGCGTCGCTGACCAAGCCGATCGCGACCGCCACCGCGACCCTGGCGCTGATCGCCCGCGGCCGGCTGGGCTTCGCCGACCGCGCGGCCCGCTGGCTGCCCGGGCTGGGCGACGACGTCGCGGTGCTGCACCTCCTCGGCCACGCCAGCGGGCTGCCGGCCCACGTCAAGTTCTACGAGCGGCTGTGGGCCGGCGAGGGCGCAGCCGCAACGCCGCGCGCCGCGCTGGTCGCGATGGCGCTGGCCACCCCACGGATCCAGCCGGCCGGCGCGGTCGCGGTCTACAGCGACGTCGGCTACATCCTCCTGGCTGCGCTGTGCGAGCGGGTCGCCGACCAGCCGTTCGAGGAGGTCGTCGCCGACGCCCTCGCGCCCCTCGAGCTCGCCGCCACCGGCTTCGTCGACCTGACGAGGCCTGGCCCACGCCCGGCGGCGCCGGTCACCGAGCTGTGCCCGGTGCGCGGCTGGGTGGTCGGCGAGGTCCACGACGAGAACGCCCACGCCGGCGGTGGCGTCGCCGGCCACGCCGGGCTGTTCGCGCCGATCGGCGACGTCGCGCGCTTCGCCGCGGCCGCGGCCCGCGCGCCGCGCGAGGGCCTAGGCGCGATCCCGGCGGCGCTGTGGGCCACCGCCTTCGCGACCGCGGCCGCCCCCGACACCTCGTGGCGCCTCGGCTGGGACACGCCGTCGGCGAGTCCGGGCGTGTCCCACGCCGGCGAGGCCTGGCCGCGCGTCGACGCGGTCGGCCACCTCGGCTTCACCGGCACCTCGATGTGGCTCGACACCGCGCGCGGCGCCTACGCGGTGCTCCTCACCAACCGGGTCCACCCGCGGCGCGATCGGCCCGAGGCCGCGGCGATCAAGGAGCTGCGGCGGGCCTTCGGCGACGCCGCCGTGGCGTGGTCGCGTGGTCCTGACGAAGGATCGATGTCCTACATGTAGGAAAATTGGATCCACGCCACGGCTTGCCCTACCGTGCAGCTATGGCCGTGTCGCCGCGACCCCGCGCCTCTCCTCGTCCGCTCGGGCGCCCCCACCCGCCGCCGAAGAAGCCGATGGCTGGCACGCGGCGGCTGTCGGTGTTCCATCGCCGGATCGAGCTCGGGCTGTCGTCCACCGCCCTCGAGCTGGTGTTCGCCGCGCCGCGCATCGTCTCCGAGGGTGGCCTGGCCGGCGAGCGCTACGTCGGCTCGACGACGATCGCGATCGATCTCGCGGCCCTGGCCGACCAGCTCTCGGATCTCCCCGACGCCGCCACCGCGCGGCAGATCGCTGACCTGGCCGGCGACGACCCGCGCGTGCGGCAACAGGCCCGGCGCATCGCCTTCGCCGAGGCCCATCGGCTGGCCGGCGCCTCGCTCATTCAACCCGAGATCGATCTGCAGGTCAGGAGCCAGGGATCGATCGTGCGCTTCGCCCTCGACGTCGAGGCCATCGTGCGGAGGAACCCGTGACCGAGCTGTACAGCATCCGTGACGTCGCCAAGCTGTTCGCGCTGCAGGAGTCGCGTCTGCGCTACTGGATGCAGACCGGCTTCGTCGGGCCGACCGTCCGCAAGGGCGGGCGCTTCTACTACACGTTCCGCGATCTGTGCGCGGTCAAGGCGGCCAAGGATCTCCTGGCCGCCGGGCTGTCGGCGCACAAGGTCCGCAAGAACCTCGAGGCGCTGCGCCGCGCGCTGCCGGGCGACGCCCACCCTGCGCTGCGCCTGCGCCTGTGCTCCGACGGCGAGACCATCGTCGCCCTCGAGGACGACGTCGCCTACGTCCCGGCCAGCGGCCAGGTCGTCATGGCCTTCAACCTGCCGGCCCTGGGCGGTCAGGTCGCCGAGCTGGCCAACGCGCCGGCGCCCGCCGTCGACGACGCGGTGCCGTCGGCGATCGCCGACGAGGCCACCGAGGCGACGCTGGGCCCGACCGCCTACACCTGCTTCGTCGAGGCCTGCGCCGCCGAGGATCGCGGCGAGCTGACCGAGGCCGAGGCGCTGTACCGCCGCGCCCTCGACGTCGATCCCGGCCTGGCCGCGGCCATGACCAACCTCGGCAACCTGCGCCATCGCGCCGGCGACGTCGCCGAGGCCCGCGGTCTGTACGAGCGCGCGCTGGCCCACGATCCCAGCCAGCGCGAGGCCCGCTACAACCTGGGCAACCTCCTCGACGACGTCGGCGAGACCGAGCTGGCGATCGCCGAGCTGCGCCGGGTCTGTCAGGCCGCGCCCGAGTTCGCCGACGCCCACTACAACCTCGGGCTGGCCCTGGCCCGGGTCGGCGGCGCGGCCCAGGCTCGGGTCCACCTCGAGCGTTACCTCGAGCTCGATCGCGGCAGCGAATGGGCGGGTCGGGCCCGCGAGTTCCTGACCCAGCTCGCCGCATGACCACCTGGCCGTGGCAGCCGGCGCCGACCGCGCCGCGTCGACCGCACGCGATGCTCGCGGTCTTCTCGACCGGGCCTCTGGTCGACGAGCCGTTGTCGCTGGCGCGGTTCGGCGCCCCGAGCGCCGAGCACATCGCCGACCTCGACGTGCGCGCGATCCCGCGGGCCGCTGACCCGGCGTGGTTCGACGGCTGGCGCACCGGCGCGCTGCGCTCGATCGCCTCCACCGATCTCGGCGCGCCGACCGCCCTCGACGCCGCCGATCACGTCCACCTGGTGATCGCCGCGCCGAACGCGCCGCCCGATCTCGGCTACCTGCAGGCCGCGTGGGCGGTCGCGCGCTGGATGATCGCGCGCGGCGCGACGGTCGTGCTCGACGTCCACGCCCACACCTTCTGGGCCGCGACCGCGGTGCCGGCCCCGGCCGCGACCCTCGACGTCGCGCGCGAGGTCCGCGTGATCTTCGAGACCGAGGCCACCCGCACCGAGCGGGCCCACGCGCTGCACACCCGCGGCCTGCGCAAGTTCGGCGCCCCCGAGCTGGTCGCGCTGTGCGGCCAGCCCGATGCCGCGGTGGTCGGCAACGTGATCCGCGCGCTCGCCGCCGAGGTCGCCGCCGGCCGCGACCTCGAGGAGCCCCACCTGATCGCGGTCGCGCCGGGCCACACCTGGCAGGTGGTCGCCGATCGCGACGGCCTGGCCGAGCTGCTGCAGCTCAACCACCCCGCTCGGGTCCTGGTCGACGCCCACGGCCGCCACCTGGTCGGCGCCGCGGCCCGGGCCTTGGCCGGGCCGCCGTCGTAGCCGCGATGGCCGGTCGTGGCGCTGATCGCCCGTCGTCGCCCGTCGATCGGGTGACGTCGCCGCGGTCGGCCGCGGTCGAGCTGGTCGCGGGTCGCGGTCACTATCAACGGGTGATCGCCGCGGTGCTGGCGGCCGAGACCAGCGTCTGGATCGGCACCGCCAACGTCAAGGAGCTGCTGATCGAGGATCACCGCGCGGCGCCGGGGCGTCGACGGACGGTCGGGCGCGCCGCGTATCGGTCGATCCTCGTGGCCCTCGCCGAGCTGGCGGGTCGCGGGGTCGAGCTGCGGATCCTTCACGCCGAGCGCCCGTCGCGGCCGTTCGCCGCCGCCTTCGCCGAGCATCCCGGCCTGGCGGCCGGCCTGGCGATGCGGTTGTGCCCCCGCGTGCACTGGAAGGTCGTGGTCGTCGACGGCGCGCTCCTCTATCTCGGCTCGGCCAACTGGACCGGCGCCGGGCTCGGCGCCCGCGGCAGCGGCCGCCGCAACTTCGAGCTCGGCATCGTCACCGACGACGGCCCGCTGCTCGACGAGGTCCAGGGGCTCTACGACCGGGTGTGGCGCGGCGGCGAGTGCGCCGGGTGCAAGCTGCGCACGACCTGCCCGCGGCCCCTCGATCGACCGGTCGCGCCACCGCCGACCCCGGCGCCAGCCCCGCGTCCGACCCGCGCGCGGCGTGGGGCCGCGCCACGCGCACCTCGCCGTCGGTGAGCGGCGTATCCTCGCCCCATGGTGCGCCTCGCGTTCGTCTCGCTGCTCGCGGTGCTGACCGCGTGCCCCAGTCCACCGCCGGCGGGTCCGCTCGCGCGGGCCGCGTCGTCTCCGTCCGGGACCCCCGTCGACGCCCCGCCCACGACCGCGGTCGTCGACGCCGGCCCCGCCGCCGATCCGGTCACCACCACCGTGACGATCGCCGTCGACGCCGGGCCGACGTCAGCGCCGCCCCGCGCCGCGGCGTGTGCGCCGACCTACGCCCAGGTCCCGGTCGGTCAGCTCTGCGCGCCGCCGCGCGGCGGCGCGAAGCCGGTCCGCGATGCGCCGACCACGTCGGCCGAGGGCACGCAGTGCAGCTATGCCGAGGGCTCCTGCTTCTGCGGCGCCGAGCCGGTGTGCAGTGGCGTGATGATGACCCAGGAGGACAGCGCGCGCCTGCGGGTGATCTGGCAGTGCACGCCGGTGCCGCCGATGGTCCGCCCCGATGGCTGCCCCGGGCGCGAGCCCAACGGTCCGTGCGCGCGCGACGGTCAGCAGTGCAGCTACGGGAGCTGCTGCGTCAGCCACTACACCTGCCGCGGCGGCCAGTGGAGCTGGACCGGCGGCGGCTGCCCGCCGTGAGGCGCGGGTCGGGCCGCGGCTGCTCGCTCACCAGCAGCTCGCCAGCAAGACCAGCGCTGCGCCGGCCACCGCCAGCGGTTCCCAGAGGCGATCGTAGAGCGTCATGCCCCAGGGCTGAGCAAGCTGCGGGCCGACCGTAGGTCCTCGGAATCGCGGCGGCGCCGGCGCCGGTCTGGGTCTGGCCAGCCACGTCGACGTGGCCCCGCGGGTCCGCCGCAACCCAACGCCCGCCCGCGCATCCAAGGCCCGATGGCGCGCGATCTCATCCTGGTCCTGGGCGACCAGCTCGACCTCGCCAGCGCCGCGCTCGATGACGTCGATCCGCGGCGCGATGTCGTCGTGATGATCGAGGCCGCCGGCGAGGCCACCAAGGTGTGGTCGCACCAGGCGCGGATCGCGCTGTTCCTCGCGGCGATGCGCCATCACGCCGAGGCCCTGCGCGCCCGCGGCCTCACCGTCGACTACGTCCACCTCGACGCGCCCGGTCACACCCAGACCTTGGGCGGCGAGCTGACGCGCGCGATCGCGCGCCATCGACCGGCCCGCGTGATCGTGGTCGAGCCCGGCGAGCACGACGTCGCCGCCGAGTTGACCCGGGTCGCGGCCGCCGCCGCGGTGCCGCTCGAGGTCCGGGTCGATCGCCACTTCCTGTGCTCGCGCGAGGACTTCACGCGCCACTGCCAGGGCCGGTCGTCCTTGCGCCTGGAGTACTTCTATCGCGCCGAGCGCCGCCGTCACCGCGTCCTCCTCGAGGACGACGACCAGCCGGTCGGCGGGCAGTGGAACTTCGACGCCGACAACCGGTCTGGCTTCGGCAAGGCCGGCCCCGGCCTGGTGCCGCGGCCGAGGAGCTTCGCCCCCGACGCCATCACCCGCGAGGTCCTGGCCCTGGTCGCGCGCCGCTTCGGCGATCACCCCGGCTCGCTGGCCGGCTTCGACTGGCCGGTCACCGCCGCCGACGCCACCGCGGCCCTCGACGACTTCATCGCCCACCGCTTGCCGCAGTTCGGCACCTATCAGGACGCGATGTGGACCGGGCAGCCGATCCTCTACCACGCGCGGATCGCCGCCGCGATGAACCTGAAGCTCATCGCGCCGCGACCGATCGTCGACGCCGCGGTCGCTGCCCACCGCGCCGGTCGCGCGCCGCTGGCCGCGACCGAGGGCTTCGTCCGGCAGATCCTCGGCTGGCGCGAGTACGTGCGCGGCGTGTACTGGCGCTTCATGCCGAGCTACCGCGAGCGCAACGCGCTGGGCGCGACCGGGGCGCTGCCGCGGGGCTACTGGACTGGCGACAGCGAGCTGGCCTGCGTGCGGGCCGCGGTCGGGCAGACCTTGGCGCTTGGCTACGCCCACCACATCCAGCGCCTGATGGTGACCGGGTTGTACGCGCTCCTCCTCGGCGTCCGGCCGCAGGAGGTCCACGCTTGGTACCTGGCGATCTACGTCGACGCCGTCGAGTGGGTCGAGCTGCCCAACACGCTGGGCATGTCGCAGTACGCCGATGGCGGCGTGATGGCGTCGAAGCCCTACGTCGCCAGCGGCAAGTACCTGGCGCGCATGAGCGACTACTGCCGGGGCTGCGCCTTTGATCCCGGCGAGGCCACCGGGCCGCGGGCCTGTCCGATCACGACGCTGTACTGGGACTTCCTCGCGCGCCACCGCGAGCATTTGGCCGGCAACCCGCGCATGTCGCCGCAGCTCCGCAACCTGGTGCGACTCGATCGCGAGAAGTCGAGGGCGATCGCTGCGGCGGCAGCAGCGCACAAGGCCGCGGTCGGGGTGTAGGCGGAGGCGGAGACCGAGACCGAGACCGAGACCGAGGCGGAGACCGAGACCGAGGCGGAGACCGAGACCGAGGCGGAGACCGAGTCCGAGTCCGAGTCCGAGGTGGAGACCGAGGCCGAACCTGCTCAGCGTCGGCCAAGGACGATTTCGGTCAGGGCAGCGGCGTGGGCGTCGGCGAAGGTGGTGGCGCCGACGGACAGCACGACATCGCCGTCGGCGTCGGCCCAGCGCCGCGCTGCCGGGCTGCGATCCTCGGTGTAGCCGAGCTTGGCGAACACCCGCAGCGACGCCGCGTTGTCAGGCACCACCGACGCGAAGATCTGGGCCAGGCCGCAGCCGGTCGGTCGCGGCGCGAACCCGAAGGCGTGCAGCATGAGCGCGAACCGAGTACCCAGGCCGCGGCCCTGGGCGGCCGGCCGGCCGATCAGGAACGCGAACTCGGCGGCGTCGTCGGTCAGGCCGCGCAGGTCGGCGTCGCCGGCCAGCTCGCCGTCGACGTACAAGAGGAACTGCCGCGCCCCGGCCTCGTCGAGATCGGCGTAGTGCTCGATCACGTCAGCCTGGGTCAGCGGCTCGGCGTGCCCGAGCAAGGTCGCGTTGGCCGGGTCGCTGTAGAACCCGGCCAGGGCCTCGGCGTGGGCCGCGACCTCGCCCACGGTCGGCTCCTCGGCGACCAGCACCAGGCCGGCGGTGTGCCAGGTGATCCGGGCGCGCGGCGTCCTCACGGGCTCGACGGTACACCCGGCGCGACCCCGGTTGGGGCTGGGTCGACGAGCAACGCGACGATGGCGTCCGTCAGGCGCGTGCTCATGGTCGCGGGCGCCGGGGCCAGCTCGGGATACAAGAGCGACATGAGGACCGCGCCGCGGATCGTGGCGAAGGCCATGAACACCCGGTCGGCCAGGTCGGGCGGCGGGGTCGGCAGCACCTCGCGGAGCCACGCGGTCAGGTCGGCGAACACCTCGCGATAGGCCGCGGCCGCGGTGTCGCTCGCCCAGGCCAGCGGGATCTCGAGGTTCAGGCGTCGACGGTAGGCCGGCGATAGGTTCGGGCCGACGAACGCCAGCTCGCACAGCCGCCGCGTCACCGAGCGGAGCTCGCGGTCGTCATCACGCAGGATCTCGCGGATCTGCAAGACCAGCGTCCGGTAGGTCTGGCGCGAGATCTCGGCGAACAGCGCCGCGGTCGTCGGGAAATAGCGATGCAGCGACGCGACCCCGACGCCGGCCCGCGCCGCGATCGCCGTGAGGGTGGCGTCGGGGCCGAGTTCGACCGCGGCGGCCAGCACCGCGTCGACGATCTCCTTCGAGTCGGCGCGGCTCGGGGCCGGCTCGGGCGGCGTGGGCAACGGCGCGCGCATCGCGCGATGGTAGCGCGGCGCGTGCGCCGCCCGTGCCTCGCGCGGGCCGCCAGCGGAGTTGAGGTGCGCGGCAAAGCTCCCGAACCCTGGCGTCGCGGCTACTTGCGCCGGTCGGCCGCGGAGTTGAGGGCCGCCGCCGGCCCCGCGTATCGTCGCCGCCGGTACCGCAATGACCCGGCCCGATCCCGGTCGCCTCACGGCGCGCGACGACCGTCCCCACCTGGCCGCGGGTGCGACCACGGTACGCGCGGACGGAACCGACCTTGGCCCGGGCGCGATCGTCGGGGCGTACCGGCTCACGCACTTGCTCGGCGCCGGCGGCATGGGTCAGGTGTTCGCCGCCGAGCACACGCTCCTGGGGCGCGCCGCGGCGGTCAAGGTGCTGCGCGCGACCGACCAGGCGCCCGATGACGCGATCGCGCGGTTCTTCAACGAGGCGCGCGCCGCGACCGCGATCCGACACCCCGGGATCGTCGAGGTGTTCGACTTCGGGTACCGCGACGATGGCGTCGCGTACCTGGTCATGGAGCGCCTCGACGGGGAGTCGCTGGCCGATCGCCTTCGCCGCGGTCCGCTCGCGCCGGCGCTGGCGCTGACCGTGACCCGGCAGATCGCCGGAGCCCTCGCGGCCGCCCACGCGTGCGGGATCATCCACCGCGATCTCAAGCCCGACAACGTGTTCCTGGTCGCCGATCCCGAGGTGCCGGGCGGTGAGCGGATCAAGCTACTCGACTTCGGCATCGCCAAGCTGTGCGATGGCAGGCCCGCGGGGCCCGACACCGCTGTCGGGATGGTGCTCGGCACGCCGACGTACATGGCGCCCGAGCAGTGTCGCGGTGGGCCGCTCGATGGCCGCGCCGATCTGTACGCCCTGGGGTGCTTGTTGTTCGAGATGTGCTCCGGGGCGCCGCCGTTTGCGGGGCGCGGCGTCGCCGAGCTCATCGCCGCCCACTTGCACGAGCCGCCGCCGCCGCTCGCAGCGGTGGTGCCGACGCTCGATCCGACGATCGACGCGCTGACCCGGCGCCTCCTCGCCAAGGCGCGCACCGAGCGGCCAAGGTCGGCGCATGAGGTCGTGGTCGCGATCGATCGCGCGACCGGCGGCGCCGCGCGCGCGCACGCCTCGAGCTCGTTCGCCACGACCGGCGGCCGCGCCGTCATCGCGCGCGCCGCGGTCGGCGGCGGCGCCTCGCTCCTCGCGGCGGCCGCCATCGCGCTCGCCCTCGCGAACAGCGGCGCGACGCTCGACGAGGCCACACCAGCGGCCGTCGCGGGCCCGCCGGCATCGACGCCAGCGACCGCCGCGGTCGCGTCGACGGTCCCCTCGCTGGCGTCGGCCCCGTCGGCCCCGTCGGCTCCGCCGCCACCGCCAGCGTCCGCGTCCGTGACCCCGGCGGTCGTGACCCCAACGCTGGCCCCGCGCCCGTCCGGCGACGTCGCGATCGCGATCTCCAGCTCGCCGCCGGGCGCCGCGGTAGCCCTCGATGGGGTCGCGGTCGGCGTGACGCCGTTCGTCGGTCGCTGGCCGCCGCGCGAGCGGCTCGCGATCACCCTGCGCTTGCCCGGCCACCGACCGGCGCGCCAGGTCATCGACGCCCGCCGCGCGGTCGCGGTCGACGTCGTGCTGACCCGGCGTCCGGCCGCCGCGCCCCGGCCGACCCCGCGCCCCGATCAGAGCGTCAACCCCTTCGCGCCATGAGTCGCGTCCCCGCTCGCTCGACGCTCGTGGCCCTGGCGCTCTGGGGGCTGCTCGAGGCGTCGGCGCCGGTGCGCGCGCAGCCGGCATCGAACGTCGCAGCCGCGCGCGCCTACACCGACGCGGGGCTCGCTGCCGAGCGGGTCGGCGACTACCCGGCCGCGGTGCGCTTCTATCAGCAGGCTTACGCCCTCGTGCCGCACCCGCTGCTCCTGTTCAACCTCGGGCAGGCCCATCGCCTGGCCGGGCACGCCGAGGAGGCCCTCCAGCACTACCAGCGCTATCTCGACGCCGACCCGCGCGAGCCCCAGCGCGAGGTCGCGATCGCCCACATCGCCGCGCTGCGGGCGCAGCTCACGGCGGAGCGACGGCGCCGCGCCTCGACCGCGCCGCGACGCCGGCCCGGATCACCGTCAGCGCCACCGCCGTCGGCGCCACCGCCACCGCCGGTGGGGGAGCGCGCCCGCACCACGCCGGCCTCCCGCCCCGACGATCACCGCGGGGGCCGGATCGGCGGGCTGGCCGTCGCTGGCGCCGGCCTGGTGAGCCTCGGGCTCGGCGGCTACTTCGGCCTGCGCGCGCGCGGGTTGGCGGCCGAGCTGTCTCGCCCAGGCGCCGTCTACGATCCGGCCCTGGTCGACGCCGGTCGTGCGGCCGAGCGCAACGCGGTCATCGCCGCCGCGATCGGCGGCGCGCTGGTGGCGGCCGGTGCGGTCGTGTACCTGCGCGCGCGCCCGCGCTCGGGCGGTCGCGGCGCCCGGCTCGCGATCGCCCCCGACATCGCGCCGGGCAAGGTCGGCCTGGCCCTGACCGGAGGCTTCGAATAGTGCGCGCCCTCGCCGTCGCCGTCGCCGTCGCCGTCGCCGCTGGGTGCTTCGACCCGAGCTTCGATCACCCGCGCTGCGGTCCGGGCGGCGCCTGCCCGGAGGGTTGGACCTGCGTCGTCGATCGCTGCGAGGTGTACGACGCGCCGGCGACCGACGCCGTGCGCACCGACGCCCCGGCTGATGGCGCCGCCGCGTGCGACGGCCAGGGCGGTTGCCCGGCCGGCCAGCTGTGTGTCGAGCGCACCTGCGTCCCCGCCCCGGTCGATGCCGCGGTGGACGGCCAGGCCTGCGGCCCGGCCGGCGAGTGCCCGAGCGGGCAGGTGTGCGTCGACGACCTGTGCCGCTGACGCGGCCGAATCAGCGGTTGATGATGTGCACGGCCTCGCCCAACGCCGCCGCCGCGGCCTCGCGGACGGCCTCCGACAAGGTCGGGTGCGGGTGGACCGTGAGGTTCAGGTCCTGGGCCACCGCGCCCATCTCGATCGCCAGGGCCGCCTCGCTGATCAGATCGCTGGCGCCGTTGCCGACGATGTGGACGCCGAGGACCTCCTCGGTCTTGGCGTCCATCACCACCTTGCAGAAGCCCTCGGTGTCGTTGACCGACAGCGCGCGGCCCAGGGCGGCGAACGGGAACTTGCCGACCTTGACGGTGTGGCCCTTGGCCTTGGCCTCGTCGTCGGTCAGCCCGGCCGACGCGATCTCGGGATCGGTGAACACCACCGCCGGGATCGTGCGGACGTCGACCGCGGCCTTGTGGCCGGCGATGATCTCGGCGACGACCTCGCCCTCCTTGGTCGCCTTGTGGGCCAGCATCATGCCGCCGATCAGATCGCCGATCGCGTACACGCCGGCGAGGCTGGTGCGGAGCTGATCGTCGACGGTGACGAAGCCGCCCTTGCCGAGGGCGACGCCGGCCTCGGCTAGCCCGGCGGTGTCGCTGTTGGGCCGGCGACCGACCGACACCAGGATCACGTCGGCGTCGATGGTCGCGAGCTGGCCGGCCTTCTCGACGGTGAGGACCGCGCGATCGCCGCGCTCTTCCCAGCTCTTGGCCTTGGTGTCGGTCATCACCTCGACGCCCATCTTCTTCAGCTTGCGCGCGACCACGGCGACGCAGTCCTTGTCCATCGACGCCAGGATCGACGGCAGGGCCTCGACCACGGTCACCTTCGAGCCGAGCTTGGCGTAGACCATGCCCAGCTCGAGGCCGATGTAGCCGCCGCCGATCACCACCATGCGCGCCGGCACCCGATCGAGGGCCAGGGCGCCGGTCGAGTCGAGGATGCGCTGCTGATCGGTCTTGAAGCCGGGGATCTCGAACGGCCGCGAGCCGGTGGCAAGGACCACCGACTTGGCGATGATGGTCTGGGTGCCCTTGGCGCCGGTCACGGTGATGACGTGGCCGTCGGGGCTGGGCTTGCCCAGGGTCGCGGCGCCATCGATCACGTCGACGCCGTTGCCCTTGAGCAGGGTCCGCACGCCGGTGGTCAGCTTGGTCACCACGCCGCCCTTCCACGCCTGCAGCTTGCCCATGTCGATCGTCGGCTTGCCGACCGCGATGCCGAGCTCGTCGGCGTGGCCGATCTTCTCGAAGGTCTTGGCAGCGTGGATCACCGCCTTCGACGGGATGCACCCGACGTTCAGGCACACCCCGCCCATGTACTCCCGCTCGATGATCGCGGTCTTGACCTTGAGCTGACCGAGGCGGATCGCGGTCGGATACCCGCCGGGACCGGCCCCGATGACGACGGCGTCGTAGCGCTGTGCGGACATGTCCGCGGGGTACCGCGGCGTCGCCCGACCGTCAAGCCGGCGCGGCGACGGCGTCGACGGTCCCCTCAGTGCCCGTGGCCGTGCTCGTGCTCGTCCTCGTGCCAGCGCTCGAGACAGGCCTCGGCGGCCTCGATCAGCGCCGCCAGCTCACGCTGCTGGTCGGGCGTCGGGCGCGCGGCGCGGACCACGTCGGGGTGGTCGAGGCCCCACTGCACCGCGAGCGCCTCGGCGTCCTCACCGCACGCCGCGTCAGTGCACGCACAGGCCCGGTCGCGTTGCTCGCGCAGGGCGGCGAGGAGCTCCGCGGTCGCCGGATCGACAGGAGCGGGCGGTGCGGCATCGACCGGCGCGGCGTCGGCGCCAGCATCGATCGGCGTCGGGCTCGGCGCCCGCGGATGGGGGCCACCGCAACCCGCCAGGGCCGCCAGCACGGCGAGCATGGCCCCCGCCAGGTTCAGGGATCCCGACCGCACCGGGTTCTCGATCTCACTTGGGGCCGTTTGGTTCACGCTCATGGTTCCGAATACCCGCCCGGCAGACACGCGCGCCACGCACCGGGTTCAGGGATCCCGACCGCATCGGGTTCCGGCTACCCGCCCGCACCGGGTTCTCGATCTCACTCAGGGCCGTTTGGTTCACGCCCGTGGTTCCGGATACCCGCCCGGTAGAAACCACCACCCCCGCGCCCCACGCACCGGGTTCCGAAATCGAAACGCCGCGCTCACAGCTCGGTGATCTCCTTCTCCTTGCCCTTCTCGAGGTCGTCGATCGCGGCGACGTAGCGATCGGTCAGGTCCTGGATCTTCTTCTCGCCGTTCTTCCGCTCGTCCTCGGAGATCGCCTTGTCCTTCTCGGCGTCCTTCAGCATGTCCATGGCGTCGCGCCGGGCCGCGCGCACCGCGACCTTGGCCTCCTCGGCGGTCTTCTTGATGCCCTTCACCAGGTCGCGACGGCGCTCGGCGGTCAGCGGCGGGATCGGCACCCGGACCAGATCGTTGTCCGGCACCGGGTTGAGCCCGAGATCGCTCGACCGGATCGCCTTGTCGATCACCGGGACCATCGTCTTCTCCCACGGCTTGACCGACAGCATGCGGGCGTCGACCACGGTCACGGTGGCGACCTGGTTCACCGGGGTCGGCGTGCCGTAGTAGTCGACGCGGACGCCGTCGAGCATCGCCGGCGAGGCCCGACCGGTGCGGACCTTGGCCAGCTCGCGCTTGAAGGCCTCGATGGCCTTCTTCATGCCGTCTTCTGCTTCGGTGGTGATCTCGTTCAGCATGGCTTCCTCTCGGGCCGCGGGCAGCGGCTAAGCGAACTGCGAGCCCTGGTTGTCCTTGACGATCCGCGTGCCGACCGCCTCGCCGCACACCACCCGGCGGATGTTGCCGGGCTTGGTCATGTCGAAGACGTTCATCGGCAGCTCGTTGTCGCGGCACAGCGCGAACGCGGTGGCGTCCATGACCCCGAGGTCCTGGCGGAGCGCGTCGGTGAACGTCACCTGCAGGTAGCGCCGGGCGTCGGCGTGCTTGCGCGGATCCTTGTCGTACACGCCGTCGACCTTGGTGGCCTTGAGCAAGATCTCGGCGCCGATCTCCATCGCCCGCAACGCCGCCGCGGTGTCGGTGGTGAAGAACGGGTTACCGGTGCCGGCGCCGAAGATCACGATCCGGCCCTTCTCGAGGTGGCGCATCGCGCGCCGCCGGATGTACGGCTCGGCGAGCTGCGACATCGGGATCGCCGACTGCACCCGGGTCGGCACGCCGTGGCGCTCGATCGCGTCCTGCAGCGACACCGCGTTCATCACCGTCGCCAGCATGCCGACGTAATCCGCCGAGGCGCGGTCCATGCCCTTGCTCGACTCCGACAGCCCGCGAAAGATGTTGCCGCCGCCGACCACCACCGCCAGCTCGACGCCGAGCCGGGCGACGTCGGCGACCTCGGCGGCCAGCTCGTCGATCACCGCGGGGGCGATGCCGTAGCCCTGGCCGCCCATGAGCGCCTCCCCGGACAGCTTGAGGAGGACGCGCTTGTAGGCCGGACGATCGGAGGCGGGCGCGGTCATGCCGCGCGAACTTACAGGCCCCGGCGGCGATTGGCCAGCGGCCCGGACGTTGCTCAGCGCGCCGGTCGGGCGGCGGTCGCGTCCGCGCGGCCCCGCCGGCGGCGCCGCCGGCCCAGGCCAGTCCACAGCGCTCCGACCGCCAGGAGCGGCAGGCCGTTGCCGGCCGCCAGGTCGGGCTCCGAGCAGTAGCCGCGGTGGCAGCAGCCGCCCGCGCACGGGTAGTTGCGGTCGCCCGGGACCTGGGCCTTGTCATCGCCGCTGCGCATCCGCACCCGCAGCTTGTGGCGGTGGCCGACCGGCATGACGACGCGAAACAGGTTGGGGCCCAGGCGCTCGGCGCCGTCGAGCTCCCAGGTGATGCCGGTCAGCGGCCCGTGATGGTGGGCGATCAGCGCGAACGAGGTCATCGCGTCCATCGTCGTCTGGCCCGGGATGTGGCGGAACGGGTAGATGTCGAGGGTCGGCACGAGCTGGGCCGAGGCCTCGTCGGTCATCGCGTCGAGGACCAGCGCGGTCGCGGCGTGGGCGCCGTAGGTCTCGCCGCCGAAGCCGTCGTCGCGCTCGCCGCCCTGGTAGCGGGCGAGGCCGTCGTAGAACTCGGCCGCCGCACGAGCGCCACGCGGCATCAGGCCGAGGACCGCGCGCGGCAGGTCGGCGGCCGGCACCTCGCCGCGGATCGCCCGCGGCCCGTCGAGGACGATCTCGCCGTCCTGCCCCCGGCGCGCGGTCTCTTCGCCGAGCCGCACGAGCTCGGCCTCCGACAGTCGCTGGGCCCGCTCGAGGTACGGTCGCAGCAGGCGCGCGCGTTCCCGCGCGGCCTCGGCCCGGATGAGGTCGAGGCCGGTCGAGCCGGCCGGCACCACCCGCGGGGTGTTGCGCGGCATGACCACGAGGTAGATCTCCTCGAGCTTCTGGCCGGGCAGGGTCGGCAGGCCGCGGGTCGACACCCAGGCCTCGGCCGCGGTCTCGGACATCGTCGAGAGCTGCAGGTTGCGGTAGGCGCTGGTCCGCTCGAAGTCGACGTCGTCGTCCGACGACAGCTCGACCATCAAGCACTGGTGCTCCCACAGCCGGCGCCGGCACGGCTGGCTCGCGGCGATCGTGGTGGTGACGCACGGCCCGGCCGAGCCGTCGTCGCAGGTGCAGGAGGTGCACGTCGACGCCAGCCCGTACTGGCACTGGCTCACCGCGTCGAGCTTCCACTCGTAGCTCACCACCGCGCGACCGCCGGGGGCGACCGTGACCGGGGCCGTCGCCTCCTGGCGGACCGCCGCCGAGGGATCCTCGGTGTAGTTCAGGTTGGGCTTGTCGCTGTCGGGGATGTCGGACCAGGTCGCGCCGTCGAAGGCCTGGGAGCCCCACTGGGCCAGCCGGAACCGCGCGCGGAACGTCGCGGCGACCGCGGCGGCGCCGTTGTTGCGCGGCCGGGCCACGACGCGGTTGATCGCCGCGGCCGCGCCGACCTGGGCCTTGAGCTGCCAGCCCAGGGTCGCGCTGGTCGAGGTCGGTGGGCTGGGATCGGTCTCGGCCCGCACGATCACGCCGATGTCGTCGCTGGTGATCGCGACCCCGCGCAGGCAGTCGGTCGCGGTCGCGGCCGAGCTGGTGCGCAGTCGGCTCCAGGCGGTGTCGTCGACGAAGCTGGCGTGCAGCCACACCGCGGGGTCGAGCTGGGTCCGGTCGCGGCACAGCTCGTCGGCGCTGGTCGGCGCGGTGCGCGGCCACGAGTCGATGCGGGCGCACGGGTTGGCCGCGGTGCAGATCGGCAGGCCCGAGGAGGTCGGCGCCCACAGCTCGTAGGCGAACAGGTCGCCGTCGACGACACCAGCGCTGAAGTCGGCGCCGCTGGCGAGCTCGGGCAGGCGCAGCGACACCGTCCAGTAGTCGCACCCGGTCACGGTCGACGGCGCCGCGCCCGCGGTGCAGGTGCGCTCGTATTGCAGCGTGTTGAGCCAACCGTAGGCGCCGGGGGTCGCGCTGGCGTCGAACTGCTGCCAGCGCGCGTAGGCCGGCTGGCCGGCGCGGCAGTCGTCGGGCAACGCGGCCTCGGGGCCGGGCACCAGCGCGTCGATCTCTGTGAACGCGGCGAAGGCGTCCGAGGTGGCGTCGACGCACGCGGGTGTGCCCGGCACGCACTGCGGCGGGGTCGCGAACTCGGTCGGCGCGCCGTAGTCGCCGGCATCGGCGCCGACGAGCTGGTTCAGGTTGAGCTGCAGCAGCAGCCCGGCCGGGGTCGGGCCGGGGCGGCGCAGCATGACCATGAGCACGTGGGGCTGAAGGAAGATCGCGGTCTTGATCCGCCACTGCAGGTAGACCCGACGACAGGTGTCGGTCGCCGTCGGCGTGCAGTCCGGCTCGAGCCCCGACAGCGCGCGGAAGGTCACCGGCGGCGTCGCGGCGCCGCGGCCGTAGCTCAGCCCGGCGGCGCCGAGCCAGCGCGGATCATCCCAGTGGCGATCGCGAGGGCTCGAGGTGGTCGCGGCAACCCAGTTGGGTGGGCCAGACAGCGCTGGCAGGCCCGACGCTGGCGGGGCGCATACCGCGGGGGCGGCGAGCGCGGGTGCGGCCAAGGAGGCGGTGGCGATCGACAGCGCGATGCGCAGGAGCTTGGTGCGAGCCGACATGGATCCTCACGCTCACGGGTTGCGATAGGTGACGAGGTACAGGTTGTAGATGCCGCTCTGACCGCAGGTCGCGGCGCCGAAGCTGGCTGGCCACGGGTCGTCGAGGCTGGGCAGCGTGGTGGTGCGCACGCAGCGCAGCGTGGTCGTCGCGGCCTGGTTGTGGCCGAGGGTGGCCGACGGCGCGATCCGCAGCGCCAGCCAGTACGAGCCCGGGTTCAAGACCACGTCGGTGAGGTCGGCCTCGCGGACGCCGGCGGCGCCGATGCTCTGGCGGCCGGCGACCTGGGCGACCAGCGCGCCGGGGACGTTCCCGGCGTCGGCGTAGACCGCCATCTTCCAGTCGCCGCCCGCCGCGGCCGCGTGCAGGCCGACCCGATCGAGCGTCGTCCGCAGGGGCACCGTGATCCGGTAGGCCAGGACGTTCCCCGACCCGGGGTTCGAGGTTCCGACGAACGGCGTCGGCCAGCCCGGTCGCTCGATCACCGTCAAATCGGTGACCGTCACGTCGACCGTCGCCGCCGCCGGCGCGGTCGCAGTGGTGAACGTGATCCGGGCGGTGTCGGCGATCGCGTCGGCGTCGACTGCGGCGGTGAGCGGCACCGCGACGTAGCTGGCGTAGGTCGCGCGCGGGATCGTGACGATGGCCGGGGCCCCGAGGTCAGGGTTGTCGCTGGCGACGCTGATCGTCACGTCGGCGCTGGGCTGGAACGCCAGGCGGACCCGCGCCGAGGCGGTCGTCCCCTCGGTCACGGTCACCGCCGCGGCCTCGACCTGGATCGCCTGGGTGTCGTCATCGTCGACCGTCAGCGGCACGTCGACCGGCCCGAGGCCAGTCGCGCGCAGGCGGATCGTCGCGCTGTCGTCGTCGGTGTCGACGTCGGTCGTGCCGTGGACCCGCACCACCTGGGGTGAGTCCCAGGTCAGCGTGCCGAAGGTCAACGACGCGCCGGTGGTCACGGTCGCCACCGAGAGATCGCTCGAGGTCACGGCGACCGTCACCGAGCCCGCGGGCTGGGCCGACAGCCGCACGGTGAAGCTGGCGTCGGCGCCGGCCGCGGCGTCCTCGCGGGTGGTGAGCGTCGGCGGCGCGTCCTCGACGATCGCGACCACGTCGTCGTCGTCGATCGTGACCGCGACCGTGGCGGTGACGACGTCGGTGGCGCGGAACCGAACCTGGGTCAGATCGTCGACCGCGTCGGCGTCGGCGCCGGCGCTGATCGTCACCGGCTTGGGGGTGCCCCAGTCGCTGGTCGAGAACGTCACCTCGGTCGCGGTCGCGGTCAGCTCGCTCGAGCCCAGCTCGACGGTCAAGGTCACCGGGCCCAGCGGCTGGGTCGACAGGCTGACGTCGACGCGGGCGCCGGCGCCCTGCTCGGTCAGGGTCAGGCCGGTCGGGGTCGCGATCGCCGCCAGGGTGGTCTGATCGTCGACCGCGACGGTCAGGCTGGGGGGCGCCGCCAGGGCCGGGCTGGCGAAGCCGATCACCACCGACTCGTCGCGCAGATCGCCGTCGGTGAGGGCGGTGAGCGTGACCGCGCGCGGGCCGAGGTCGGTCGGGGTGAAGGTCAGCGGCGCGCTCGGCACCGCGACCGCGCCGGGGTCGCTGGAGGTGACCGTGACCGCGACCGGGCCGAGCGGCTGGTGATCGAGGGTGACCATGAGCGTCGCGCTCGCGCCCTCTGGCAGGACCGCGGGTGCGCCGCTGACCGTCAGGCCGAGGACGTCGCGGTCGCGCACGGTGAGCGGGAACGTCACCTCGGCCAGGGGCGGCGCGGTCACCCGCACCGTGGTGGTGGCGTCGGCGAGGTTGGCGTCGTCCTGGCCGTCGAGGGTGATCGGCTGCGGCTGATCCCAGGTGGTGGTCGAGAGCGTCACCGCGCTCGTGCGCGCCCGGGCCACCGCCGGATCGTCGACCGCGATCGCGACCACGACATCGGTCGGAGGGCGGTGCGACAGCGCCACGGTGAACGTGCCGGCGGCGCCCTCGTCGATCGCCAGCGGCTCGGCGCGGGTCACGCGCAGGGCCAGGACGTCGGGGTCGCGCACCGTGACGCCGACCGAGGCCGTCAGCGCCGGCTGGGCGCCGCTGGCGGGGGCCGACAGGTCGATGCGCGTGGTGGTTCCGACGACGTCGGGGTCGGCGTCGGCGCTGACCAGGACCCGCTGCGGCACGCTCCAGTTGCCGACGTCGAAGTCGAGTCGAGTGTCCGAAATCCGGACGTCGCCCTGTGGCGCCAGGGACACCGCCACCGGGGCGGACGGCTCCTGCGACAGGTAGACGTCGAGGGGCACCGCGGTGCCGCCCTCGGTCACCTCGAGGGTCCCGGGGTGGACCACCAGGTTCAGGCGATCCGAGTCGCGGACCTCGACCGGGACCAGCCGGTCGGGCAGGCCGGCGGCGGCGGCGGTCAGGCGCAGCGCCGTGGTCTCATCGAGCGTGTCGGGGTCATGGACGCCCGTGACCTGGATGAACTGGTGGTCGCGCCAGGTCGAGGTCGTGAAGCCGAGCGAGGTCGGCGCGGCGCTCGCGATCGCGGCGTCGATCGTCGCCGTGACCTCGACGTCCCCGGTCGGCGCCGCGGTCAGCCAGACCTCGAGCCGCGCGGTGCCGTTGTCGAGCAGGTCGAGGCGGTCGAAGTCGGTGGCGATCGAGAGTTCGTCGTCGTCGACCACCGTCACCGCGGTCACCGGCGCGGCCAGGCCCGCGCTGTTGGCGGTCACGGTGGCGGTGGCGTCGTCGGCGTCATCGTCGGGCAGGCCGGTCACCAGGACCGTGGCGCTGGCGCTGGCCGGCCCGAGGGTGACCTGGGTCAGGTCGAGGCCGAGCCCGGCGCCGACGACGTCGAGCGTCACGACCACGTCGTCAGCCGGCGGCGGCACCATGGCCACCGTCAGCTCGGTCGACTGGCCCTCGCCCACGGTCAGGCGATCGGGGCTGAGCTGGAGCCCGGGTATGGCATCGGCGCCGCCGTCGACCGACGGGACGAACCCGCCCTCGGACAACGCGCAGCCGAGCGACGCCACGAGCAGCAAGCAGGAACCGTGTAGCGCGCGCATCAGAAGCTCCAGGTCGCGGCCACGCCGGCGCCGCGACGGTCGAGGTGGGGCGTGATCGCGACCGCGCCCGACCGGCGCGCCTCGCGGGGTCCACCGGTCAGCCACAACACCCCGCCGGCGACGAGCGCCGCGGCGCCGACGCCGAAGCCGACGTTGGCGGCGATCGCGCGCGTGCGGGCCTGGTCGGCGAGCTGGTTGGCGCGCGCGGCCTGGGCGTCGGTGCACGGCTCGGGCGCGGGCGGGCAGGTGTTGTGGGCCTGATCGTCGAGGCTGCCGGCGCGCAGGCCGAGCACCGCGCCGGCCACGACCGCCAGCGCGCCGGCGCCGGCGACCCCGAGCGCGACCTTGCGACGGCGGGTCCACGGCGACGCCGCCTGGCGATCGATCACCACGGTGGTGTTGGTCGGCCCGCGCAGCGCCTTGAAGCGCGGCACCTCGACCGCGGCGCGGCCGCCCTCGGCCGCGACCTCGATCGTGGTCGACCAGGTCTCGTGGCCGGGCGCGCGGCCGGAGATCGTGTGGGCGCCGCCGTCGACGGGCAGGGCCTG
>Ga0075163_10003388_pt1 | contig 21420 bp, 16 predicted proteins | sample JI1023141ADNA_FD_71478 | JGI IMG/M metagenome (GOLD analysis project Ga0075163, IMG submission 71478) | Wastewater effluent complex algal communities from Wisconsin, to seasonally profile nutrient transformation and Carbon sequestration -... | ecosystem: Engineered > WWTP > Effluent > Algae... | reverse complement strand
ATTGGTCATAATGTCCGTGCCGTCGAGAAACGCGGTCAAACGTTCCCCCGACCGAGGGAGAAGGCGGGGGAACGTTTGGGCCGCACAGGGGCCAGGTGAGCGCCAATCAGTCAGTCGAGGAGAATGCAGATGTACTCGGGCGCGAGTGCTGCGGCCACGCCGTCCCATAGGGCGCACTACCCGGAGCTCGGCAACAGCGGCCCCGGCGTGCGCTTCGGGCTCAGCCTGACCCATGAGTTTGTCCGACACCAGCTGGTCAAGGTCATCAACATACTATCTGCTACCTTGGACCGACTCTCCCTCGCCATGCATCAAAAGGGGGGAAAACCGGGCGGGGAGCGCATGGCAAGAGCGCAGCGGGAAGATCGGCAGACATGGGACTATGAGCCGAGATCGCCGAAGTGCAGTTTTCCCGTCTGCGACATGCAATTTTCCCGTCTGGGAAACGGCGCCCGAGGCGAAAAAGTAGCTGCCGTCTGAAGCGGGCTTACACGGACCAGCACAAGTGTGCGCGGACGCAGCACCAAGATGATGGCGTCCACCGTGCTCGCCATGCTCCGGCTTATCCAGGAGGAAAACGCGCAGTACTAATCACGCGGCGCGCGCGGCGGGCGGGAGCGGCGGCTGGGGGTGAACAACCTTCATGAGTGCGAGCCCTTCACAGCGATCCTGCCGTAGCGTCCGTCGCCGTTCCTGCTCGACTGGTTGGTCTGATGCGCGGCGAACGGCTCTTTCCAGTCCGGAAGCTGCATGTTCAGGGACAGCCCCAGTTCGCCGAGCACCTGCTTGATCTCCGTCAGGGACTTGAGACCGAAGCTCCGCATGGCCATCAGCTGCGCTTCGCTCAGCTGCGCCAGATCACCAATCCACACGACTTTCGCCGTGCTCAAGCAGTTCTGCACCCGCACACTGAAATCCAGGTCAGCGACGCGTAGAAAGAGGTGCTCGTTGACCTGGGGCGCCGGCTCGGCGATCGCTCTCGGCGATGTAGCTGACGCGCCGCACGGGCCCGAAGAAGGCGTCGAGCGGTCATGCACCCGCTGGAAGGTCGGACATGGCGTCCTTGGCGGCCGGTCGCATTCCATAGCCAGGTTCACTCCACAGTTCCAAGCTCAGGTCCTCGGTGGGAGTGCAGAGCACATAGCCAGGATCGAGCACACGAAGCCCCGGCCGCTCGATCGCCGATGCGCAAACGCTCACTCCCTGGGGGCATTAGAGCCAGACCGTCATTGCCTCCTGCGCAGCAAGCGTGAGGCGAGTGAGATTGAGACACAACTCCTGCATCCAGACCGTGGCGGGCATCCTCACTCCGATTCTGGCGCGGGCCGCGGTCACAGCGGCGCCGGGGACCGCGTGGAGTAGCGAGTACTAAAGGGCCCGCCCAAGCGTGTCGCCGTATCCGCGTTCGAGCGGCTCCCAGGCGAGCCGTACATGTCGAGCAGATTCCTCCAATTCCTCTACTTGGCGCGGCTTGGCCAGAGTAGACCAGTTCAGCCGGATTCGTTCATAGGACATGACTCGCATTGCTGTGCAATCGGTATGCCGCTATATGGTGGGTCTCTCTGGGCAAGCCTGTTGTGCAAAGTGCACGACTCGCATCCGGAGTGGCTCTATTATGCATGACTGCCGCTCCTGCCTGCTGGGTCAAGCGGACGTGCGCGGACACGGCTGGCAAGGTGGCGTCTGAAAGCCGGTGGCTCAATCTGCGCTATATTTCCGGCGCCTTCGCCACAGCGTCGAGACGTCGATGCCCAGGATGCTGGCGGCTTCCTCCAGGGTCTTTATTCGCGCGAGGACCCGCGAGGATGTGCTCGCGCTCGATCTCCTCCACGGTCCAGTCGCCGCCCAGCCGCGGCTCCGGTGCGTCATGGCCAGCGATGCGCTCGGGCAACGCTTGCGGCTCAATCATCTGGGCCGGACACAGGATCACGGCACGTTCCATCGTGTTGCGCAGTTCGCGGATGTTGCCGGGCCAGCGGTAACGCTGGAGGATAGATGATAGATTCCGCATCCTTGGACAGCGTCATCGGGGACCGGCGGGCCACGCGGCCGAAGAATGCCAGCAAAGGGCGGGCCAGCGGCAAGATGTCCTCCGGCCGTTCGCGCAGCGGCTGCACATGGACTTCGATTACGTTCAGGCGGTAGAGTAGGTTCTCCGGGAAGCGCCCCTCGAGAGCCGACTGTTCCAGGTTGACCTTGGAGCTTGCCACGATCCTCACCTCGCTATGCGGGGTCAGGCTCTGTCCGTCGAGCGAAAGCCCCTTCTGATGGAGCAATCGCAAGAGCCTGGCTTGGAGCCCAGGGGAAAGCTCGCTCACCTCATCAAGATAGAGCGTCAGTTGAGATACTGATGCAGGTTGCGATTGCTGAATCAGTGCGCAATACTTTCGGCCATTCCGCGACCGCGCAAAGATTTCGCGCCTTGTCCGTACACCAGGCGACGCTCCTGGGCCAAGGCGCCAGTCACCTTCAATTTGCAACTGCATAGGCCATGGCTTGTTGCACTTTGCAATGGGATCGATCGCGTGCTTCGTCGATTGGTGCCGTGAGCAAGATGGCCTACCATTTGCAAGCAATTCTAACCCTCTTGAGGAGGCTGTCATGATGGATGGGGTCTTTGTAGGCGAGCTGCAGCCGCTGCCGCTGGCCGACGGCCAGCACCACGGAGAGGCAGTCTCATGACGCTCACGCTCCGCAAGCGGATCCTCCTGCTCCTGACTCCGCTCGTGATCTTGCTGGCCGGTCTGGGCGGCGCCGGAGTGGCTCTGCTGCAGCACCTGGGGGGCCGCTCCGAGGCCATCCTGAAGGAGAACTTCGTCAGCATCTTGGCCATGGGACACCTCAACGAGGCACTGGAGCGCATCGATTCCTCTTTTCAGTTTGCCCTCACTGGCCAGCTGGAACCCGCGCGCGCGCAATACCAGAGGAACTGGCCGAACTATAGGAGCAGCCTGGAGGTCGAGCAAGGCAACATCACGCTCCCCGGTGAACAGGAGCTGGTGTCGCGGCTCACTCAGCTGACAGAGCGCTACCGGCAGCAGGGTGACTCCTTCTATAGTCGACCAGACGGGGATCCGCTGCGCCAGAAGGACTACTTCGACAGCGAGGGACTGCTCGCGACCTTCCAGCAGCTCAAGGCCGTCTCCGGAAGGATCGCGCGCATCAACGAGGCCAACATGGAGGAATGCAGTCAGGCCGCGAAGCGGACTGCGGTGGACTCCCGGCTCGGCTTCGCGGTCAGCCTGGCGATCGTTCTGCTCGTGGCGGCGGCTCTCGCACTAGGGACCCTCCGGGCGGTCCTGCGCCCCATCCAGGCGCTGACCCGGTCGGTCCAGGGCATCAGCGCTGGCAACCTCGATCAGAGCGTGCCTGTGCTCTCCCAGGACGAACTGGGCCAGCTGGCGGCGGCCTTCAACCAGATGCTCGAGCACCTCCGCACCTCCGAGGGGGAGCTGACCCTGCGCGCGCGCCTCGCGGCCGTGGAGGCCGAGCTCGGACAGCGGGCCCTCACCCATGAGTCGGTCGGCAGCCTGCTCGATGCAGCCGTCAGCCGGACCGCCGAGGCGCTCGGCCTGGAGTACTCCAAGGTCTTCGAGCTCCTCCCGGGCGCCGAGGCCTTCATCCTGCGCTCGGGCGTGGGCTGGAAAGGCGGCCTTGTCGGCCGCGCAACCGTGGCCAGCGGGCCCGAGCTGCAGCCTGGGTATACCTTGCGCTCCGACAAGCCGGTGGTTCTCGGGGATCTGCATACGGAGACTCGCTTCAAGGCTCCGGAAATGCACTACGAGCATGGGATAGTCAGCGGCATGAGCGCCAAGATCGTGACCCGCGAAGGACCCTATGGCGTCCTGGGAGTCCACACCAAGCAGCACAGGCAGTTCAGCCCAGAAGAGGTCCGCTTCCTCCAGGCGGTCGCCAACCTGCTGGGCCTGGCGATCGAGCGCAACCGGGCCAAGGAGGCGCTCGTCGCCCTCAACCGCGCCTATCGCGCCCTGAGCCTCTGCAACCAGGCGCTGATTCGTGCCACCGACGAATCGGCCTGGCTCCAGCAGGTCTGTCAGCTCATCGTTGAGGAAGCGGGGTACCGGATGTGCTGGGTCGGCATCGCCGAGGAGGACAGCAACAAGACGGTACGTCCGGTGGCGCAGGCGGGACTTGACGAGGGCTATCTCGAGCAGGCAAAAATCACCTGGGCAGACGTCGAACGCGGTCGAGGGCCGACCGGAACCTGCATCCGGACCGGCCGGACCCAGATCGCGCGCAACATCGGAACTGATCCGGCGCTCGCCCCCTGGCGGGCCGAAGCCCGCAAGCGCGGCTACGCTTCGAGCATTGCTATTCCGCTGGCAGTTGACAAAGCCCCGTTCGGGGCTCTAACAATCTATGCTGCCGAGCTCTATGCCTTTAATCCCGAAGAACAAGCGCTGCTGAGCGAACTAGCCGACGACCTGGCCTATGGAGTCACGACGCTGCGTCTGCGCGCAAAGCGAGCGAAGGCGGAAGCGGAGATTCGCATCCTCAATGCCGAGCTGGAGCAGCGGGTGCTCGATCGCACCGCCGAGCTTCGCTCAGCCACGGCGAAGATCGAAAAGGCCCGCGAGCAAGAAGTCCAGATTGGTTTCAAGATCCAGCAGATGCTGCTGCTTGCCCAGCCACCCCAGGACATCTCCGGGCTGGAGGTGCTCGCGCGAACCATCCCCTCGCAGCGGATCGCCGGCGACTTCTACTCTTTCTTCAAGCACGAGAATCAGTGCCTTGACGTCATCGTCGCCGATGTCATGGGCAAGGGGATTCCCGCCGCGCTCCTCGGGGCTGCCGCCAAGAGCCACTTCCTGGAGGCGCTCAGCCACCTCCTGGTCTTGACCGCGGCAGGCGAGCTCCCAGAGCCCAAAGAGATCGTGAAGCAGGCGCAGACGAAGATGGCGCGGGAGCTCATGAGCCTCGAAAGCTTCGTGACCCTGTGCTACGCGCGCCTGGACCTGCTGACACGCCGCCTGACCCTGGTCGACTGCGGGCACACGGGACTCTTGCTCCTTAACGCCCGGACGGGACTGTGCACGGTAGTGCATGGCGACAACCTTCCGCTGGGGATCCGCGAGGAAGAGAACTTCACGCAGCTGTCCATTCCGGTGGAGACCGGAGACCTGATGGTCCTCTACTCAGATGGAATCACCGAAGCTCGCAATCCCCTTGGAGAGCTGTTTGGCGAGGGCCGCTTGCTAGACTGTGTAAGAGCCAATCGCGAAGGCAGCTCGGATGCGCTGGTGGAGTCCATCCGCCAAGCCGTGGTCGCCTTTTCAAAATCTAACCAGCTCGCCGACGATCTGACTTGCGTGGTCATCCGGATGAAGGAGCGACACGCGCCCATCGCGCAGGCCGAGCTGGAGCTCCATAGCGACCTGAAGGAGCTCGGTCGGGTCCGCGACTTCGTGCGCGGGTTCTGCGCCAGCCTTCCCGCGCCGGTGCTGAGCCCGAACCGGGTCGCTGAGCTCGAACTGGCAGTCACCGAGGCGGCCAGCAACATCATGAAGCATGCCTACCACGGCCGCGCCGATCAGCCGATCCTCGTGGCCGCCGAGGCTTCGGACGAGCAGGTCCTTATCCGACTTTACCACGTTGGAACGGCGCTCGAGCTCTCGGCGGTTTCACCCCCTGCCTTCGATGGCTCGCGTGAGTCCGGCTTTGGTGTCTACCTGATCAAGAAGAGCGTTGATGATGTTCGATATGACCGCGATGAGCGCGGGCGAAGCTCTGTCACCCTCGTAAAGTCCCGGAAGGCGTGACGTGACAAAGGAGAGGTTCCATGGAGATCACGGCTGAAAAGACAGGCAGCGTGGCGGTTGCGGTACTGCCGATCGATGAGCTAGACGCCGGCAACGCGGACGAGTTCAAGCGGGACATGGCGCCGCTTCTGGAGACCAATCGGTGGCTGGTGCTCGACCTCCACCGGCTGCGCTTCGTGGATAGCTCCGGCCTCGGGGCCTTCCTCTCATGTCTGCGAAAGCTCAACGCCAAAGGCGGCGACTTGAAGCTGTGCGGGCTATCGGCCCAGGTGCGGGCCGTCTTTGAGCTCGTGCGGCTGCACCGCGTCTTCACGCTATGTAATACGGCGGAGGAAGCCGTGCGATCTTGTGGGACCGACTGGTCGGTGAAGGCGGAGCCGTCCCCATGAGCACCTCGGAAAAACGGTCCGAGGATGACATCTGGGCGATTCAAGACTCCATCCAGAGGCATGCGCAGTATTCCCTGGGAAAGGCCTGGCAAGACCTGTCCGCAAAGGACGTATTTGTTGCGGTGGCCCTGTCGGTTCGCGATCGTCTGGTCGAGCGCTTCTTGCAGACGGAAGAGCGTCATCGGCAAAGGGATGTGAAGCGGCTCTACTATCTATCGATTGAGTTTCTGATCGGGCAATCCCTGGGAAGCAACCTGATCAACCTGAAGCTGCGCGAGCAGTACCGCGAGGCGCTGCGCGGCCTGGGGGCGGACCTTTCGACCGTTGAGGAGAGCGAACCGGAAGCCGCGCTGGGCAACGGCGGGCTGGGGCGCCTGGCTGCCTGTTTTCTTGATTCGCTGGCCACGCTCGGGATGCCCGGATACGGGTATGGCATCCACTATGAATATGGTCTCTTCAAACAGGAGCTCGACAACGGGTACCAGAAGGAGCTGCCGGATCACTGGCTCGCGCAGGGGACGCCCTGGGAGATCGCCCGGCCCGAAGAAGCCTGTCTGGTTCCGATCTACGGCCGCATCGAACACGGCGTCGATCGCCAGGGCGGATATAACCCCATGTGGCTGGACTGGAAGATCCTCATCGGCGTCCCGCATGACATGTTCGTCGTGGGCTATGGCGGGCAGACCGTGAACTGCCTGCGGCTCTATGCGGCGCGCTCGTCCCATGAATTTGATATGCAGATCTTCAATGATGGCGATTACTTCAAAGCAGTGGAGCAGAAGATCGCATCGGAGACCGTGTCCAAGGTGCTCTACCCCTCCGATACGATGACCGCTGGCCGTGAGCTGCGCCTGATTCAGGAATATTTTCTCGTCGCCTGTGCCGTACGGGACATCGTCCGCCGATTCGAGCGAGACCACACCGGATTCCGCGATTTCCCCGCCAAAGCCGCCATCCAGATGAACGACACTCACCCGGCTCTGACGGTCGCGGAGCTTATGCGGATCCTGGTCGATGAAAAGAACCTCTCCTGGGAGCAAGGATGGGAGATTACGCAGGCGACCCTGGGTTACACCAATCACACCCTCGCGACGGAAGCACTTGAGCGCTGGTCGGTTCCGCTTCTTGAGCAGGTGCTGCCGCGACACCTGCAGATCATCTATGAGATCAATCGTCGCTTCTTGGAACAGGTCGCGTCCGCCTACCCGGGAGACGTCGACCGCCTGCGGCGGATGTCTCTGATTGAGGAGTCGGCACCCCAACAGGTTCGCATGACCCATCTGGCGATCGTCGGGAGCCACTCGGTAAATGGGGTCTCATCTATTCACACCCAGCTGCTACAGTCGTCGCTGGTCCCGGAATTCGCCAGTCTGTGGCCGGAGCGGTTCAACAACAAGACCAACGGGGTCACGCATAGACGGTGGTTGCTTAAAGCCAATCCGACGCTGGCGTCGCTGATCAACAGGGCGATTGGCACTGGCTGGATCACGGACCTGTATAAGTTGCGAGCGCTCGAAGAGCGTGCGGTAGATGGGGAATTCCAGTCCGAGTTTCTCAAGATCAAGAGAGCGAACAAGGAGAAGCTAGCCGGGTTTATTCGCGGCAGCATGCGGATCACCGTGAACCCCGATTCATTATTCGACGTACAGATCAAGCGGATTCATGCCTATAAGCGGCAGCTCTTGAACGTGCTGCACATAGTCCACGAGTATCTATCGCTCGTGGAGGATCACCGCCTGCCGGTCGTGCCGCGGACTTACATCTTTGCCGGCAAGGCAGCGCCAGGGTACTGGACGGCCAAGCAGATCATCAAGCTCATCCACAACGTGGGCCATATTATCAACAACGATCCGCGGGCCAGTGCGTGGATCAAGGTTGTATTCTTGCCAGACTACTGCGTATCTCTGGCGGAGAAGATCATCCCAGCCGCCGATCTCAGCGAACAGATCTCGACCGCCGGCAAGGAAGCGTCGGGGACCGGCAACATGAAGCTCGCGATGAACGGCGCTCTCACGATCGGCACGCTGGACGGCGCCAACATCGAGATCCTGGATGAGGTGGGCGCGGAGAACCTGTTCATGTTTGGGCGAAGAGTTGAAGAGCTGCGCGTGCTGCGTGAACAGCGGTCCTATCATCCCTGGGAGCTCTGTGCGCGCGACCCGAGGCTCCAGCGGGTGACCGAAGCGTTCCACGGCAACCGCTTCTGTCCCCAGGAAAAAGACCTTTTCACCTGGGTCCATCGCACCGTCCTTGATGAAAACGATGACTATTTCCACCTGGCAGACTTTCCTAGCTACTTGGATGCGCACGACAATGCAGGCCAGGTCTTCATGAAGCCGCAAGACTGGGCACGCAGGGCCATCCTGAACGTGGCCCGCATCGGCAAGTTCTCCTGCGACCGCACGGTCCTGGAGTACGCGCGGGACATCTGGAACCTGCCCCGCTTGGAGAGGCCATGAGCTGGACGCGATCGCTCCTCTCGCTCGCAGTAGTGGCGCTACTGGTCGGCGTCAACGCCTTCTTTGTCGCCGCGGAGTTCGCTATCGTGCGCGTGCGCCGCACCCGCCTGCAGGAGATGGCCGGGCAAGGCGTTGATGCGGCACGCATCACGATCCTCCTCGTGGATCGGCTCTCCGAGTCGCTCGTCACCACCCAGCTCGGTGTCACCATGGCCAGCCTTGGCGTCGGCTGGCTCGGTGAGAGCGCGTTCGCGCACCTGCTCGGCCTGTGCTTCCCGGCGGTGTTTGCTGGCGCGGGTCGGCACCTTCTCGCCGCAACCCTGGCCTTCGGAACGATCATGCTCCTGCATGTCGTGCTTGGAGAAATGGTTCCCAAGAACATAGCCATCGAGCGCGCGGAGGGCATCGCCCTGCGCGTCGCGCGCCCGCTCTTCGTCTGTCGAAAGATCCTCCGGCCGCTGGTTCTTGTCTTTACTGGCCTCGCGCGGCTCTGCATGAGGCTCCTCCGCCATCGCGGCCATAAAGATCCGCCGCTCAGCGAGCAAGAGCTCAAGCTCGTCCTCAAGGAGTCGCACGAAGGCGGCGTGCTGACGGCCAGCGAAGCGCAGATCATCCATCAGGCCTTCGAGTTCGCAGACAAGACCGCCGCCGACATTCTGATCCCGACGGAGTACGTGGCCTGCCTGTCGCTCGCCCGCTCCATCGCCGAGAACATTGCCGTGGTCAAGCACTCGCAGCACACCCGCCTGCCGCTGTGCCGGGACGATTTGGACTCAGTCATCGGCATTGTCAACATGAAGGATGCCTGGCCGCGGCTCCTGCGGGCGGATGCCGCAGACCTCAGCGAGGTACTCAAGGAGGTGAGCCGGCCAGTCGTGTGGATCGATGCCTCTACACCCCAGGACCAGGTGCTCCAGCAGCTTCAGAAGTGCAAGGCACATATGGGCTGCGTTCGCGACGAAAAAAGCGGTCGCGCCCTGGGCGTAGTCACCCTTGAGGAGGTGCTCGAGTCGTTGCTCGGCGATCTTCGGGAAGGCCGAGTCCCCGGGCCATAGGAGGGCTGGGTAGTAGTCTCTCGCAGCCCGCGACGTTATATCCCTCGGGGCGATGGGACTCCACCATGTCGGCCCCATCACTGCCCTTAGCACCGCCATCCTGCTGGTCGTCTAGAGCTCGATCTGCGCGCCCAGCTCGACAATGCGATTTGGCGGCAGCTGGAAGTACGCAGTGACTGAGTTCGCGTTGACGTGCAGGAACGCGAAGACCTGCTTCCGCCAGCGCGACATCCCTGCCCGGCCGGTCGGCAATACGGTCTCACGTCCCAGGAAGTAACTCGGTGGACCAGCTGTCGGCCGCAGGACTCCGCAGTGCTCCATGAGCGCTGGGATGTTCGGGTCTTGCATGTATCCATAGCGGCCTGTGACCTGGAAAAATCCGTCTCCAAGCTCCCTCAGCTCGACGCGCTCCGCATCAGGCACCTCCGGAACACGCTTGGTCACCACCGAGAGTAAGAAGACCTGCTCCTGCAGCGACTTATTGTGCTTGATATGGTGTAGTAGGTGAAGTGGCGCGACACCCGGCGTTCCGGTCAGGAATACCGCCGCACCGGTCGACCGATGGAGCGCGTGGGCTTTCAGATCTGCGAGGAACATATCGATCGGCACGGCCGCTTGGCACAGGTAGCGGAAGAGCTCCTCACGCCCACGCCGCCAGGTGGTCATCATCACCAGCAGCACTGCGCCGATCGAGAGCGGAATCCACCCTCCATCGACGACCTTGGCCAGGTTCGCAGACAGGAATGCCAGGTCGCCGATCAAGAACAGGCCGACCAGGGCGCAGACGCGCAGCCGGCTCCATCCCCAGATCCGCCGCGCGACCAGGCCGAAAAGAATGGAGGTGATCGCCATGGTCGCGGTTACCGCCAGCCCAAAAGCGGCGGCGAGCCCCGAAGCTTTCTCCTGCCGGAAGGCCACCACCAGTGCCACGCAGCCAAAAAGGAGAGCCCAGTTGACCGCCGGGACATAGATCTGTCCTTCGGTCTCGCTGGACGTATGGATCACCCTCACGCGCGGGAAATAGCCGAGCTGCACCGCCTGCCGCGTCAACGAGAAAGCGCCCGAGATCAGGGACTGCGACGCCACGATGGTCGCTAGCGTCGCTACGCCGATCATCGGGTAGCGCAAGCTCCCGGGCACGGTCTGAAAGAAGGGGTTGTTCGCGCCCAAGTGCTTGGTATGCAGCAGCCATGCCCCCTGCCCGAAGTAGCTGATCAGCGAGGCCGGTAGCACCAGTCCATACCAGGCCGCGCGGATGGCCCGTATACCGAAGTGGCCCATGTCCGCGTAGAGAGCCTCACAGCCGGTGACGCAGAGCACCACAGCGCCCAGCGCGACGAAACCCTGCAATCGATTATGGAAGAAGAAGGCGACTGCATGGACGGGGTTCAGCGCGCGGAGGATCTCGGGGGTGCGAACAATGAAGGGCAGACCGCAGCCGGCGATGCCGACGAACCACAGCAGCATGATCGGACCGAACATCCTACCGATTCTCGTAGTTCCGCGGTGCTGGATTAGAAACAGCGTGATCAGGATGCCCGCGGTGAGCGGCATTACCAAGTGCTCGATCTTCGGCGCGAGCTCCTGAATTCCCTCGATGGCGCTGTAGACCGAGATGGTCGGAGTGATGACGCCATCGCCATAGAGCAACGCCGCGCCAAATAGCCCCAGCATAAGGACGCCGCCGCGCTCACCAGTCCGTGATGCGCCGGGCCCGTCGTGCTGCGAAAGGAGCGCGACCAGCGATAAGATGCCCCCCTCGCCGTGGTTGTCGGCGCGCAGGATGAAGACCAGGTACTTGGCCGAGACGATGATGGTGAGCGACCAGAAGATGAGCGAGAGGATCCCAAGGACGTTGGCGGGATTGAGGGGTACCCCGTGGTCAGGATGGAAGCACTCCTTGAGGGTATACAGCGGCGAGGTCCCGAGATCGCCATAGACCACACCCAGCGCGGCAAGCGCCACCGGTGCCAGCGCCACGACGGACCTGCTCTGCGATCGGTGGGTGGGGCCGTGGGAGGGCCCGGGCTCAGGTGGTGTGGTCATTCAAGGTCCCCCAATCATATGTTACCAGCGAACGATAATATTACGATCCTTCCTTGCTAGACACCTTGATCGGTGACTACCGAGTCGCATTAACACCTTCCTTGGCGAGGGCTTCCTGAAGCGAGGCAATGCTGGCGTCGCAAGCCGCAGTCAAGGTGCGCCCTGGACCGAGCGCCAGCCGCAGCGATTGGACATTGCTGTTTCGGCGCGACAGGGTGATGATTTGCGCATGAACGTGCTTGAAGCGATCGAGTGCCTCTCTCGCGGAGGTGAGCTTTTCGTGGGATTGACTCTCGACCAGGGTTGACAAAGTGCTCAGCATTTCATCGATAGAGGCCAACCGAGACGACATCTCTTGTTCCATTTTCGTCATCGCGGCATCGTCAGACTCGGCGATATGCGGTGCGTGCAGGACCTGGAGCTCGCGCACCGCTAGGACCGCGCTCGCCACCAGGGACTCGACTCGGCAGCGGCTTGTTGGCGATGCAGCGCGTGCGAGGGCAAAGAGGGAGGCGCGGAAGGTGTCGGCGGCCTCCCGAGCGGGCCCGAACGAAAGCTTTTGCACCTTGAGGTTGGTGTTTTCCACTGCCAACTCGAGGATGTTGCGGTCGAGGGCCTGGTACTCGGCGAAGTGTCGACCGAATTCTTCAAGCAGTCGACCTTCCTTCGCGTAACTTAAGTCGCGAAAAAGCGGTGCCAGCGCGGCGGCATCGCGCATGACGGCTTGACTGGCCTGTTCGGCCTCACGCGCGAAGGCGATGGATGACTCATCGGTGTCCGCCATCACGGCGCGAATCGACGCATCGCTTGCCTTATTAAACTGCACGCGGAGGTCGGCCGCGAGCCGGCTCGCTTCCGCGAGCTGGCGAAGGGCATCGTGGCAGCCGCTCGCCAGGCTGGCCGCCATCACGATGATACAGAGGCCGCAGAGAAATCGCCGCCGCCAGAGTTTGCCCGGCATCCTGGTTGCCATGGCTGAACTGGTCATGAGGTCACCTTCCTCGGGTTTGTCTTGTCCGCTAGCGGCAGAGTGAAGAAAAAGGTGCTTCCCTGGCCGGGCCGGCTCTCGACGCCGATGTCGCCGCCGTGCGCTTCGACGATTTCCTTGGCGATGGACAGGCCGAGTCCGGCGCCGCCACTGGCACTGCCGGGGATCCGGAAGAATTTTGTAAAAATGTCGCGCTGGTGCTCCTTGGAAATCCCTTCTCCGGAATCCTCCACCTCGAAGCGCGCGCACAGGCCGGCCTCGCGAACGCGCACGATGACGCGGCCTGCTTCAGGGGTATGGCGGATGGCGTTGGTGATAAGGTTCCCGAAGACCAAGGCGATCCGCTCTGGATCCGCAACAACTGTTTCCGGAGCGAGCGGAGAGACCTCCACAGATAGGGTCACGCCTTTCTGCTGCGCCGCGCTCTGCTGCTCTGCGACGGCTGCCTTTACCATGTCCATGACCGGCAGGAGCACCTGGCGCATTTCGAGCCGCCCGGCATGCAGCCGCGCCAGGTCGAGCAGATCGTCGATGATTCCTTGCAGTCGCACGCAGTCCTCGCGGGCCGCGTGCAGGAGGTCGGCTTGCTTCTCCGTGACTGGCCCCACGACGCCTTCCAGACACAGATGGACCGCCATGCGCAGGGAGGTGAGCGGCGTCCGGAACTCGTGAGCTACGGTGGCCACAAGGTCATTCTTCAGCTCATCAAAGCGCCGCAGGCGGGTCACATCCTGCAGGATGACCGTGGCTCCCTGAACGACTCCCTGCTCGCTGTACACTGGGGTCGCCCGCGGCAGGAGGTACCGCTCGCTCTCCGGTTCCTTCACGGAAACGGCCTCTCCAAAGTCCTTGGGCGCATAAGCTCCCTTACCGGACAGCACGTGGGCCCGCATCCGGTACAGGACCTCGCGTACCGCAGGCTCTGCCTGGCTCAGCGGCTCGGTGGCCCCAGAAGTCAGCTCCGCATTGAGCAAGGACTCCGCTGCCTGGTTGACATTGAGGACGCCGCCTTCGGCATCGAAGATGATCACCGGGTCCGGAATGCTGTCGATGGCCGCCTGCGCCGCCTGCTGCACCTGGAGGAGCTCGCCAAGGGAGCTTGAACGGTAACGCTTCAGGTGATCGGCCATGGTGTTAAAGTCCGCGGCCAGCCGCGCCAGCTCATCGCGTCCCTTCACCTCAGCGCGAGCGTCCAGATCTCCTTCGCCGATGCGGCGGGCGGCCTGGCTGAGGTGCGACAGCGGCCGGAGAAGCCGGGCGGTCAGCACAGAAGTGGCCAGGATTCCCAGCAGGAACGCGGCCACTGCAGCCGCCGCTGCTACGTGACCTAGGTACTCCGCCGTTTTTTGCGCCCGCTCGCTCTTGCGCACCATCGCGTCCTGATTCATTCCAAGGATTTGGTCCGCGGTCTCCTTGACCGTAATAAATGCTGGCTCCAAGGTGCCAAAGTAGAGAGTCCGCATGGCTTCCGCATCCGGCAGCTGCAGCAGGGCATCGAAGCTCTGCTGATAGTTTTCCCACCGACGATGCAGATTACGGGCCGCTTCCGCCTCCCCGCGCTCGGTAATATTCTCTTCTTCTACATGAAGCTCAGCCGCGAAGCGCTTGCGGCTGGCGTCCGCCTGGAGCATTCCTTTTTCTCGCTGCCCGGCGATCACGAACAGGGCCCCGCTGTCCATGCGCTCGATGGCCTCCTTCATACGCTGGGCCGCCAGCACACTGCGGTAGTTGTCCCGCAGAATCTTCTGCGCACTGCCACCGATGGAAGAGACCGCCACCAGGGAAAGAGCGCTCAAGAACACCAGCGCCACAAGAAGGGGCGACTGCGCCAAGAGCAGCTTTGCACGCAGCGTCACGTTGATTCCTCCCGGGCTGCTGGGCTTTCGCCGCGCGACTCCTCAAAAGACACGATGTGCAGATCAAACCCCTCCGCCTGAGCTACCATTCTTGCGGTGAAGGAGCGGTGCAGAATTCTCTGCACGAAGGAGTCTCGGGTCCGTCCGATCACGATGTCGCTCACTCTGTGCGAGCGCGCGAACTCGAAGAGGATGTCTATGGGATCGCTTCCCCGCAGGCGCACCACTTCCGCCCCGAGCTCTTTGGCCCGATCAATATTCTGCATCAGGTGCCTCTGGGTCGTGCCATCAATGCGGTCGGGGGCTTCACTAGGGAGCTCGACATAGACCACATACCAGTCCGTGTTGAGCCGACCCGCCAGGCGCGAGCCGCGACGCAAGAGCGTGCGGGCGTGCGGCGGGTTGCTCGACAGGCAGACCATCAGCTTGCCGCCCCATTCTTTGCTCGAAATGGCTGAAGCCCCCGCGGTGCGCTGCGAGTTCACCGAGCGATCCAAACTCTCGGCGACCTCGCGCAAGGCCAGCTCGCGCAGCGTCGACAGGTTGCGGTTCTGAAAGAAGTTGCCTAGCGCCCAGGCGACCTTTTCTTGGGGATAAATCTTGCCCGCTCGCAGGCGATCGAGAAGATCTTCCACATCCAAATCCAGCGTAACCACCTGATCCGTCTGTTTGAGGAAGGTGTCCGGGACCGTCTCGCGCACCTGCACGCCAGTGACACGCGCCACGAGCCCATTGAGACTCTCCAAGTGCTGGATGTTGAAGGCGCAGATTACATTGATGCCGGCTTCCAGGATTTGGCATACATCCTGGTACCGTTTGTTGTTCTTGGAGCCTGGAACGTTTGTATGGGCCACCTCATCGATGATGGCGACCTGAGGGTTACGCTTCACTACCGCGTCTACGTCCATCTCTTGCAGGGTTACGCCGCGGTAGGAAAAGGCGCGCTGCGGCACGAGCTCCAGTCCCTCGATCAGCGCCGCGGTCTCGGCGCGGCCATGGGTCTCGACAGCGCCCAGCACGACATCGACGCCGCGTCGCTTCAGCGCATGAGCCTCTTCCAACATGCGGTAGGTCTTGCCCACCCCAGCGGCGAAGCCCAGGTACACCTTGAGCCGGCCGCGCTTGGAGCGCTCCACCAGCTCCAAGAAGTCCTCGGCCCGACGCGGTGCAGACTGGGTGATGCGCGGCGCTGGCATGCGAGCTCCTAGCTGGCCGGGCCAGGGCGCCCGAACTGCTGATCGAGTGCCAGGTTGAGTAGAAGGACATTCACGCGCGGCTCCCCGAGGAAGCCCAGCTCACGTCCCTCAATGTGATCCAGGACCACGTTCTGAATCCGCTCTGGGCTGATGCCGCGCGCCTGGGCCACGCGCGGCACCTGCCACAGGGCCGCTGCCGGCGACAGGTGCGGATCCAGGCCGCTCGCCGAAGCTGTGACCAGGTCCGCAGGGATGGGGCCCGGTGCATCCTTGTTATCCTTGCGCAGATGGGTGAGCTCCTGCTGCACGCGGTCGCGCAGCTTCTTGGAGGTGGGCCCAAGGTTTGAACCGGAGGAGGCCGCGGCGTCATACCCCAGCTCTCCGGCCGCGGAGGGCCGCGGCGAAAAGTAGGCAGGTGACCGGAAGCGCTGTCCGACAAGGGCGGAGCCAACGACGCGGCCCTTGCTGTCAGTGACCAGACTTCCGTGCGCCTTGCTGGGAAACAAGAGCTCGCACAGGCCCGTCATCCCGAGCGGATAAAGAATGCCAGCGCCCAGCAGCGTCACCAGCGTCACGCGCAGGGCGACAAAGAGAATATTCAGGGTGTTGCGCATCGGAGCCTCCTAGACCAGATGCAAGACCTCTAAAAGGAGGTCGATGAGCTTGATTCCGGCAAACGGCGCCACAAGTCCCCCGAGTCCGTAGATCAGGAGCGACCGCCGCAGCACCGCCGCGGCACCGAGCGGGCGATAGCGAACGCCCCGCAAGGCCAGCGGAATCAGGGCAATAATTATGATGGCGTTAAAGATCACCGCCGAGAGGATGGCGCTCTGCGGCGAGGCGAGGCGCATGATGTTGAGCGGCGCGATCTCCGGAAACACCGCGACAAAGAGCGCCGGCAGGATGGCAAAGTACTTGGACACGTCGTTGGCGATGGAGAAGGTGGTCAGGCACCCGCGGGTCATCAGGAGCTGCTTGCCCACCTCCACAACCTCGAGCAGCTTGGTGGGGTTGGAGTCGAGATCCACCATGTTGCCGGCTTCCTTGGCCGCCTGCGTGCCGCTGTTCATCGCCACCCCGACGTCGGCCTGGGCCAGGGCCGGCGCGTCATTGGTGCCATCGCCGGTCATGGCCACGAGCTTGCCTTTTTGCTGCTCTTCGCGAATCAGGCGCATCTTAGTCTCGGGCGTGGCTTCCGCGAGGAAATCATCCACGCCGGCCTCCCGGGCAATGGCTGCCGCGGTGCGCGGGTTGTCCCCGGTAATCATGACGGTGCGGATTCCCATGGCTCGGAACCGATCGAAGCGCTCCTTGATGCCACCCTTTACCACGTCTTTGAGGTGGATTACACCCAGCACCTGCTTGCCATCGCTGACCGCCAGGGGTGTCCCCCCGCTGCTGGCGATGCGCCCGGCGATGGCGTCAAGCTCCGCCGACACCAGTCCACCCAAGGCCTCGACGTGCTTCTGGATGGCTTCCACCGCGCCCTTGCGGATCACGCGGGCTGCGCCCTGGTCATCGATGTCACATCCGCTCATCCGGGTGTGGGCGGAAAATGGAACGAAGTGGTGCTGGGTGGTGTCGCGACCGCGGAGGTTATACTTCTCCTTGGCCAGCACCACGATCGAGCGCCCTTCCGGCGTCTCGTCGGCCAGGCTCGCCAGCTGCGCGGCATCTGCGAGCTCCTCCGCGCGCACCCCGAGCAGCGGAATAAGCTCGGTGGCCATCCGGTTGCCTAGCGTAATGGTGCCGGTCTTGTCGAGCAGCAGCGTATCCACGTCTCCCGCAGCTTCCACGGCCCGACCACTCATCGCCAGTACGTTCTTGCGCAGCATGCGATCCATGCCGGCGATGCCGATGGCGGACAAGAGCCCGCCGATGGTCGTCGGAATCAGACACACGAGCAGCGCCACGATGACGGTGCTGCTGAGCCGCAGCCCAGAGTACAGAGAAAGCGGAACCAGCGTCACGCAGGCAAAAAGGAATATCAGGGTCAAGCCCACCAGCAAGATATGCAAGGCGATCTCGTTCGGGGTCTTCTGGCGCGCCGCTCCCTCGACAAGCGCGATCATCCGATCGAGAAAGGACTGACCCGGGTCGGCGGTAATGCGAATGACGATGCGATCGGAGAGCACCTTGGTTCCGCCCGTCACCGCAGAGCGGTCGCCGCCACTCTCGCGGATGACCGGAGCGGATTCCCCGGTGATGGCCGACTCATCGACCGAGGCGATGCCTTCGATGATCTCGCCGTCGCCGGGAATGAGGTCGCCGGCCTCGGCCAGCACGATGTCGCCTTTGCGCAGCGTGGAAGCAGAGACGCGCTGCTCCTTGCCGTCCACCAGCTTGCGCGCCGCGGTCTCCTTGCGCATCTTGCGCAGCGTCGCGGCCTGCGCCTTGCCGCGACCTTCGGCGACCGCCTCGGCGAAGTTGGCGAATAAGACCGTGAACCACAGCCATAGGCTGACCGCCCCGGTAAACCACAGCGGCGCGGAGGCGGTTGAGCGCGCGACAATATCCCGTATCCACAGACCGAGTGTAAGCACGCTGCCGATCTCGACGACGAACATGACCGGATTGCGGATCACATGCCAGGGAGCGAGCTTGGCAAGACTCTGAAGGAGCGCCGGCGCGAGGATGGAAGGATCGAAAAGCGACCGCTCTTGAAGCTTTACCTGGGTCATCAGAATACCTTTCCGTGGTGAGCCGCGAAGTGCTCAACGACCGGACCGAGCGACAGTGCGGGGAAGAAGGTCAGCGCCCCCACGATGATGACCACACCGACAAGGAGTCCGCAGAAAAGGAGCGTGCCCGTGGGGAAGGTCCCCGGGCCCGGGTGGACCACTTTCTTGTTGAGCATGGAGCCAGCGATGGCCAGCACCGGAACGATCATGAGGAATCGGCCGGCGAGCATCGCCACACCCAGCGTCACGTTCCAGAACGGCGTGTTGGCACTGAGGCCCGCGAAGGCCGAGCCGTTGTTTCCCGCGGCGCTCGTGAAAGCATATAGGATCTCCGTCAGACCGTGCGGTCCGGCGTTGCTCAGTGAGGAAAGACCATAGGGGACCACCGCGGCCCAGGCCGAAAAGCCCAAGATGAGCAGCGGAAAGATGAGGATGTAAAGCATGGACAGCGTCATCTCCCGCGCTTCGATCTTCTTGCCCAGGTACTCCGGCGTGCGGCCGACCATCAGGCCGGCGATGAAGACCGACAGCAGCGCGAAGATCAGCATGCCATACAGGCCCGCGCCGACGCCGCCGAAGATGACCTCGCCGAGCTGGATGTTGATAAGCGGCACCAGGCCGCCAAGGGGAGTGAAGCTGTCGTGCATGGAGTTCACGGCCCCGCAGGATGCATCGGTGGTGACGGTCGCAAACAGCGCGGAATTGGCCACGCCGAAGCGGACCTCCTTGCCCTCCAGGTTTCCGGTTGTCTGATCCACTGCGAGTCCGGAGAGCGCCGGGTTCCCTGCCGACTCGGCCAGATACGTCGTCGTTACTCCGGCCAGGAACAAGAAAGCCATAGCCCCGAAAAGGACCCAGCCCTGCTTCTGATCGTTGGCCATGCGACCGTAGGTGTAGGTCAGCGCGGCGGGGATGGCGAAGATGAGCACCATCTCAAAGAGGTTCGACAGAGCCGTGGGGTTCTCAAAGGGGTGGGAGCTGTTGGTGTTGAAGAACCCGCCGCCGTTGGTGCCGAGCTCCTTGATCACCTCTTGCGAGGCCACTGGCCCCATGGCCAGGAGCTGCTTGGCGCCTTCTAGGGTTGTCACCTCGACATAGGATGACAGGTTCTGAATCACGCCCTGGGACACCAGGACGAGGGTCCCGAGCACACTCAGCGGCAACAGCACGTAGAGCAGGGCGCGCAGAACGTCCACCCAGAAGTTGCCGAGGGTCTTTGCTCCATCGGGGCCAGGTCGCCGCGTGAGTCCGCGTCCGAGCGCCAGCGCGACACCGATTCCCGCGGCTGCGGAGGTGAAGTTGTGCCACGCCAGGCCCGCCATCTGGGTGAGGTAGCTCATCGTGCTCTCGCCCGAATAAGCTTGCCAGTTGGTGTTGGTGGTGAAGCTCACCGCGGTGTTCCAGGCGAGGTCGGTCCCGACGGGTCCCAGGTGCTGCGGGTTCCACGGCAGGACGTGCTGAACGCGCTGCAGCAAGTAGGTGACAAGCAGGCCCATGGCGCTGAACACGAAGAGCGCCAGCGCGTATTGCTTGTAGGTATGCTCCCGCCGCGCGTCCACGCCGCACAGGGCAGCGAGGCCGCGTTCGAGAGGGCCGAAGATGCGAGGCAGGGGCTGTCGGTCCCCTTCGAAGACCCGGAAGAGGTAGATCCCCAGCGGCTTGGTCAGCCCCAGGATGATCAGGCAGTAGAGCAGGATCTGGATCGGACCCGTGATAGACATGGGGCAACCTTAGAAGCGGGTCGGCCGCAGGAGCGCGTAGACCAGGTAGACAGTCAACAGGACGGACAGGATCGCGCCGATGAGGTACTCGGTGTTCATGGGATCTCTCGGGTGCGTCTTAGATATGCGCGCAGCCCTGGGAGTAGGCCCAGGTCGCGGTGAAAAAAACCAAGGTCGCGAGTACGAAGACAGCGTCCATCATGTGAATCCCCTGAAGAGCAAGTTGACGCCAAATTAGTGCAAGTAATGTGCCGTCATCACGAGCGTTCTGCGCCGACGAAGGTGGCAATCGGCCGCATTGCAAAATGCGGGAATACCCGAACCCAGGGTCTTGCAAAATGCGGTTCGCCAAGTTAGCGCAATTTCTGCGCAAGGTGTCTAGGCCGCGGAGAATTTTGCACTGCCACGAAGCAAGCAGATCCCGTGGCGCCGGCTGCCTCGCAAGATGCAATGCGATCGAGTTAGCTACCATGCAAATTTCAATGCTGGCAGGACGCTTCCCGACGGGACCCTGAGTGGCACAGCACTTGCGTTGTCCAATGCGCGCAAGGCCCTAATCCAAACGGGCCTTGATGGCACGAGCAACGGAGTGTGAAATGTTCAAGCGAATTCTATTCTCGGTTCTGGGCCTGAACGCGCTGGCTGTCCCAGCTACGTATGCCCAGACTACCCCAGCCGCGATCCCCTCCGAGGCCCCAGCACAGCCCGCGGCGGAGACCGTTGCCAACCCGCAGAGCGAACCCGCGCCCACCGGGGCAGTCGCGCCCGCCCAGGCCGGTCAGCCCGCCTCGCCGTCCCTTGAAGATCGCCTCAAGCAGCTTGAAGGGGAGGTGAAGGCGCTCCGAGCACAGAAGGCGCCCGCGCCGCCCGCACCGCCCGCGCCTGCAGACGTCGCGACCGCGCCTGAGGAGCCCTTTGCCTGGGGCGACTTCACTTGGCTCAACGGCGCCAGCCGCCAGACCACCCACCTCATTGACAGCAAGTACTTCACTCCGCAGCTCGACATCGACACGAATTACACCTTCTCCTTCAATCGCCCGATCGACCACACGATTGTCGGCTCGACGGCGACGGCTCGGCATAATGAGCTAGAGCTGGCGTTCTTAGGATTCGGCGGAGATGCTCATATAGGGAATGTGCGGGCCCGTCTTTTCACCCAGTTCGGCACCCGCTCGACCGCGGTGCCACGCAACGATCTGACCCCCAACCGCGGCCAGTTTGACCTGCTGACCGTCTATCGCTACCTCAG
>Ga0075163_10003387_pt1 | contig 21424 bp, 24 predicted proteins | sample JI1023141ADNA_FD_71478 | JGI IMG/M metagenome (GOLD analysis project Ga0075163, IMG submission 71478) | Wastewater effluent complex algal communities from Wisconsin, to seasonally profile nutrient transformation and Carbon sequestration -... | ecosystem: Engineered > WWTP > Effluent > Algae... | reverse complement strand
GGGGGGGGGCGGTGTGATACAGATGCTGTGTAGTTTTTAGTAACACCCCTAGCCACAAAAAAAAAGAAAAAAATAACGAGACGGCCCAGTCACAAAAAAATTAACGAGACGGCCCGCTTGACTGGATGCAGACTATCAGATACGCTATCTACTATGTTTATGTCCCTCCCATTCACGCCAAGAGATGTGCAGGCTACCGAGACGCGCCTGGAAAGGGTATATGCGGGGGCAAGACTAGGATTGAAGGGTGATAAGTTGGCGGTGTATGCTGGGCTTCTTCCTGTTGAATTCACCCAACTGAAACAACTCGACCCGGTAGTAGAACTGGCTGAACTGAAAGGTCGATCGGATTCGGAAGCGGAATCGGCGCAGTCATTGCGCGATGCTGCACTATCAGGGGATACTAAAGCTGCACTTGCTATTCTTCAGCACCGGCACGATTGGATGACGAAACTAGATAGGGGTACAGGGGATGGGGACATTAGTTTTAACATTGTGATTGGCTCGACGCACCCTGAGCTGGAGGCCAAGCCCGGGGCTATTGAAGGTGAGTTTGTCGAAGTAAAACGCGTCGATTGATACGGCGTATGAAAAAGTATGGCTGAGATCAGGCTGGATTTATCTCCATGGCAGAGGATTGTATATAGCGACGCAACACGATTCAAGGTAATCGTTGCTGGACGGCGCTGCGGTAAAACGCGATTGTCGGCGGTTACGCTGTTGACAAAAGGGATTGAGTGTCCTGCGAAAGACGCGCGGGTGATGTACGTAGCACCGACGCAGGGGATGGCATACGACCTGATGTGGGATTTGATGATTGATCTTGGTCAGGACATCATTGCTAAGGCGCATATCAATGATGGGGATATTACGCTGAAGAATGGGGTGAAGATTCAGATACGCGGGGCAGATAAACCGGACAGGTTACGTGGGAAGAAACTGTACTACGTGGTTATGGACGAAATGAAGGACATCAAATCTGGCACATGGGAGAATAGTGTAGGCCCGTCGCTGACTGATATGAAGGGTGGGGCACTGTTCATTGGAACGCCAGAGCCGGAGGCCGAAGAATTCCGCAAGATGTTTGACTATGGCGAATCTGGGGAGGATACAGATTGGAAGTCCTGGCACTTTACGACTGCGGATAACCCGTTTATTGACAAGGCGGAGATAGAAGCTGCCAAAAAACGCATGGGGACTGCCGAGTATCTTCGGGAGTATGAGGCGTCGTGGGATACGACAGGGGCGAATATCCTAAGATTGGAGTGGTTCAAGACAGGGAAAGCGCCAGAGGGGAGCTATTCCACCTATATTGCAGTTGATCCTGCGGGGTATAGTGGTGTAACTACTGAATCAGGCAAAAAAAGCAAATTGGACTATTTTGCTATTGCTGTTGTAAGGGTATATGATGACGGTAAGTGGTGGGTACAGAAGATTGATTATGGCCGATGGGACGTTAGAGAGTCTGTTGTAAGGGTTTTGTTGAATATCAGGACGCATAAGCCACTGGCAATAGGGATCGAGAAGGGGCCATTGATGCGCGCGATTCTGCCATATCTTGAGGATTTGATGCGAAAGAACCAGCAGTTTGCCCATATTGAGGCGATTTCGACTGGTGGTATTGCAAAAGAGAACAGAATTACGTATGCTTTGCAGGGGTTGATGGAGCATGGGCGTATTGTGTTTAATGAAGATGAGAATTGGGATGAGATAAAGCGGGAAATGTTGGCGTTCCCATCTAAAAGAGTTCACGACGATTTGTTGGACGCCTTGGCATATATACAGCACGTGCAAAAAACGAGTTACCTTCAATCGAGTTCATATGATAACTATGAATATGAAGAATTTGATTCAATCACAGGGATTTAAGACGTATGGATAACATCATAGATAACTCTGATAATGAACAGATTGTTGATATTCTTGGTGATAACCAAAAACAATTCTATGAATCCACTAGCAATGATGATGAACTTCTAAAATTCATTGTTAGCCACATAGATCAGTGGCGGGATTACAGAGATCAGAACTTTACCGATAACTGGAACAAGTATGAGCGCAATTTCTACGGTAAGTTTGATGAAACTGATCGCACAAGGAAGTCTGAGCGTAGTAAATTTGTCTCTCCGGCAACCCAGCAAGCGATAGAAACGCGCCATGCCGAGATCATGGAAGCGATTTTCGGACAGGATGAATACTTTGATATAAGGGATGGCCTTGTTGATGCCAATGGGACAAAACTTGACGTAGAGAAGTTGAAAAATCAGCTAAAAGAAGATTTCGATCAGGACAAGGTAAGAAAATCCATAGAAAATATCTCTCTTCTGGCAGAGATTTATGGAACGGGTATTGGTGAAATTACCATTTCCACACAGAAGCAGTACAAGCCTATGCAGCAACCTGCTGGTAATGGCATGGCAATGTATGGCGTAGGTGAATCAGAGCGTGTTTCTGTAAGACTAACCCCTGTTAATCCAAAAAACTTCCTGTTTGACCCCAATGGAACATCCATTGATGATTGCATGGGAGTTGCTATCGAGAAATATGTTTCGGTGCATAAAGTCATTCATGGGATAAAAAGCGGGAAATACAGGGATGTAGATATTTCCACGATGTATAAGGACAATTCGCTTGAAAGTGGTAACGAATTGACTGAATACCGTGATGATAAGGTGCTGATGCTGACGTATTACGGGCTGGTTCCTCGTGAATACCTGACACCTGGTGATATGGAGGACGAACCCATAGCCATGCCTGATGATCCGATGATTCGCGATGAATTCGAGGACTACAGCGATATGGTCGAGGCGATTGTTGTCCTCGCTAATGATGGGACTATTCTGAAGGCAGAAGAATCGCCATATATGATGCAGGACAGGCCGATTGTCTGCTATCAGGCAGATACCGTGCCGAATAGGGTACTTGGCCGTGGTACTGCTGAAAAATCACTGAATACGCAGTCTGGAATTGACTCATCTATTCGATCTCACTTTGACACAATGGCGCTAACAACTGCGCCAATGATGGGGATGGATGCGACTAGATTGCCTCGTGGCATGAAGTTCGAGATTCAGCCGGGTAAAAATATTCTGGTTAATGGCAATCCTCAGGAAATCATGTTTCCATTCAAGTTTGGCACGATGGATGGCGTGCAGATGGAAACCAGCAAGGAATTGGAACGTATGTTGCTGATGGCGACAGGAACGATGGATTCCGCCGGGCAAGTATCGCAAGTTTCACGTGATGGCAACATGGATATGGCAACAGCCACCATGATCAAGAAGTACAAGCGTACATTGATAAACTTTCAGGAAGATTTTCTGATACCTTTTATCTACAAAGCTACATGGCGCTATATGCAGTTTGACCCTGAGCGGTATCCTGCATTGGATGTGAAGTTTATCCCAACTGCAACACTCGGAATTATTGCCCGTGAGTATGAGCAGAAGCAGTTAGCCTTCCTGATTCAGACATTAGGCGCGAATTCTCCGCTAACGCCTATATTGATGCAGGGTATTGTTGAAAACTCATCGTTGCATAATAAGCAGGAAATGCTTGAACAGATGAAGGCACAGTCGCAACCTGATCCACAGGCTGCACAAGTGCAACAGCAATCACTCATGCTGGATATGCAGCAGAAACAGGCTGATGTGAAGAAAACACAGGCCGAAGCACAGAAAGCTGTTGTTGATTATCAGCTTGCACCAGATATTGCCAAAGCGAAACTTGTTGCTGCACTTACGAACAATCTTCCGCCAGACCCAGGTGAAAAAGACTTCGAAAAGAGAGCAAAAATCGCTGATTTGATGCTTAAAGAGAAGGAAATTAACAGCAACATTGATATTACAAAAATGCAGATGGCGCACACTGCCAATGATCTGCAAAATAAGCAGGTTGATATGTCGATGAAACTCGATGAGCATGCCATGAAGAAACAGGAACTGGATTTGAAGAAACAAGACCTGGAGCTTAAAAAACAGGGCAGAACGGTTAAGATAACCGCGCCTTCTGGCGATACCTACACAGCACAATAGGAGAAATTAGGAGAAATGATGCAAAATACTGATGAACCATTGATTTATACTATCAAGGGTAATCTTCCTATCAAGGATTTGAATTATTCCCATTCGTGGGAAGATACAGATACTTATATGAAATTCATTGAAACATATACACTTGATGGCGAGATTGTTAAACAATCAGCACATGTCTATATAAAACAAGGGCAACAACTTAATTCTGAACTGGAGAAAATCTAATGGCTAACACACAGGCGGTACCAAAAACTTTTCGGCTTGATCTTCTAAATGGACTTCATGCTTTTGGAACCAGCGTAGTACGGGGAACCACTGCTGCGGATGCTTTCAAAGCGGCCTTGTACCTTGCAACTGCCACGATCAACGCTGACTCGACCGCATATACCGCTACGGGCGAAGTATCAGGGTCAGGATATACCGCAGGGGGTATTGCTGTTACGAACGCCACCGCACCAGCGAATACTGGCGGTACAGGTGTTGTAGCCTTCTGGACGCCATCTGCTTCACTTGCCTTTGGAACAGTTACACTTTCCACTTCATTTGATTGCGTGATGCTCTACAACAACACAGCAGCCGGTAAGAATGCCGTATCAGTGAATACCTTTGGCGCTACTACGGTAACTGCCGCTACCTTTACGCTGACAATGCCTACCAATGATTTGACTAATGGTCTCATTCGGATTGCTTAATCATGACGCTCCGCGATGAAATCCTCTCCCGCCCTGACTGCGCCGATGCTCTGGCTGCGCGGGACTGCGGCGCATTGGCGGAAATCCTGTCTGCTGGCCGCACCAAGGTGATTGACTACAGCATCGGCTACGGCACGGTGCTGGAAGTTTTGGGGGCAGAAGCTGGATCGGCGTTTCTTGATGGATTGACAGCGCTTGCCGCGACAAGCAGCCCGGTCAAATGGGCGCTCAAGCTCCTTGACCGTGGCGAGTTGAACATCGGGGCGGCGGCAACGCGTGGGCAACTGGATGCGCTGGCTTCTGCCGGGGTTATGCCACAAGCCGTGGCTGACGTGCTCAAAGGATTGGCGATCGTGCCTGACCCTTACAGTATTCAAGATGTCATTTTAGCGATGGAGTGGTGACATGGCTGGATTCATACCAATTTATGCAGCGTCGGCTACCGTCTTCGGAACGAACGACCTTGATAGCTTGGCTTCAAGTTCTACGCTTTTAGCGGGGCGAGAATCGGATGTCATTACGAACGTCTATAACGATGTGCTATTGACCGGAAGATTCAAGGCGAACAACACCGCGCCTACTGCTGGGCAAATTTCAGTCTTTGTCGGGGCGCTGGTCAATGACTCCCCCTCTTATCCAGATGTGTTTGACGGGACGAGTAGCGCAGAAACGGTGACCAGTGCGGATATTCGCAATGCCATTCTGCGACCGGCTGCGACCATGATTACGGATGCAACCGCTAACCGGATTTACGAATTCGCGCCAATCAACATTGCCGCATTATTCGGTGGCGCCATGCCTAACAAGTATTTTGTCTTTGTGACGCACAGCATGGTGCAAGCCCTGAATACAACCGCTGGCGCAGGCGGTCAGTGCTGGATACAAGGCATAACGTATCCTGCTTGACAAGGAGATTTTGCAGTGATCAATCGCAAAATCCCATGGACGAGCCAGCCGCAGTATCCGGTTGGGATTGACTGGAGTAATCCACTTGCTTCAAGATGTTTAGGTGTCTACCTTCCCGCGAATAATAATTCAAGGAGCGGGAACCCTTCGCGGACTGTTTCAAGCTTCGGCATTGGCGACACATTTTTAAGAACATCGTCTCAACACATCACCATTCCCCTTGTCAGGCCGGTCAGTCTGACGGGCAAGGGTGCGACGCTGATCGGGATTGTTAACTCTACCAACCTCGCTAATTCGCAATGTTCGTTTGCGCTAACAGATGGCAGCAGTCATTTCTCTGTTCTATTCCGTGGCGATCAGGGCGGTGATCCTATTTCTGCGGCATCATGGAACGCCGGTGCATCATCTTTCCGTCAGTTTGTAGGAGCGCAGTACCAGCCTAGTGTTAATTATGTCGTGGCTATCACAACGGATGCGAGTGGTAATTTCAACGTTTATATCAATGGAGTTTTAAGCGGAGGTTCCTACTCAAATAATGGCACGATCCCTTCAGTAAATCTTACAAAGCTTGAAATAGCCGCATCCAATGGTACCGGAGACTATTTAACAGGCAGTGTTTTCTTTGCTACAGCGTTTGAGGGCGCTCTATCCGCCGCGGAAATTAAATCCCTCTCGGATAACCCGTGGCAGATTTTCAAATCCCAGTCGCGCAGGATATGGGTAGTCGGGGCGGGCGGTGGTGGTGATGTATCACTGTCAATTACAGGTCAGTTACTCACTGCAAATCTAGGTGCTCTATCTGCATCTGTTACACCCTCTGTAACTGGAAATCAGACAACATTACAGCAAGGAACGATTACAGCCAATGTAAGCAAAACACTTACAGGACAAGCAATATCTTTAGTACAAGGTTCTGTATCGTCTGATGTAAGCACTGTAATAACTGGGCAAACAGTATCTTTAGCGCAAGGGTCAGTAACAGATGCTTCTAGTGGTAATGTTACAAAGGCACTCTCTGGGCAAAGTCTTTCTGTATCACAAGGTGCATTAACTGCATCTATCAGCCTTGCGCTTAATGGGCAAAGCATTGTTTTAGGTGGTGGGTCAGTATCCCCAGCAATTAGTTCTGCTCTTGCAGGACAACAAGCATCTGTTCAGCAGGGGAACGTATCTGCAAATATATCTGCCGGATTAACTGGGCAGGCTGCTGTTATATCCAATGGTACTGTTTTTCAAGCGGGTTCTGATGTTACAAAAGCGCTCACAGGCCAACAGTTAAGCATCGCCCTTGGAGTTCTGCTAGAGAAAAAAACAATCGCTAGACCGTCATCAGATACTACTGCTGGTGCATGGTTGCCTAGTGCTGGAAGTTCGCTATATGCCACCCTCGATGAAGTGTCGCCAGATGATGCAGATTACATTTATACGAATAGTGTGAGTACCTGCAAAATAGCATTGAATGCCGTTGCAGACCCATTAACATCCTCAGGACAGATTGTGAGTTATAGAGTGTGGAGTCCAAATAGCAATGGGCTTACTGTAAGGCTCATGCAAGGCGCAACAGAGATCGCTTCATGGACGCATACAGTATTGCCCACTTCTCCAACAACCTATCAACAGACACTAACTGCTGGGCAGTGTGATGCGATAACAGATTATTCGACATTGGCTATTCAACTGGAATCAGTGTAATGGCAACCGATGTTAGAGTCAGTTGGGTACAGTTTGATACGTTAGGGATTGTAAAAGACGTTCGGGCAAGTTGGGTACAGTTCGATACGTTAGGAATTACAAAGGATGTTCGGGCAAGTTGGATACAGTTCGATCCGCTTGCAGCTCAGGTATCAAGACAAGGTGATGGTAGTGGATGGGATAGCTATTCTTATACTCACCGTAAAACTGTAAAACAATTCAAGAAAGAATTTGAATTACTTAGCTATGAAGAAATAAAGCAAGAAAAACATAGCGCAGAAATAAAGTTAAAACTTGCTAAAGCAAAACTAATTGAAGCCAATGAGTTTGGATTTGACTATGAAATAACGCGTCTAAAACTTGTTATCGCTATCGAACTGAACAAGATAAAAGCACTTGAATATCTTGAAGATCACAAGATAGCAGAAGCAAAAGTATTAAAACTCAAGAAGAGTATAGAAGCAGATTTAGTGTTTATTGCAGCCTACATGCTGGAGGAAGAATATGACTGATTTTGAGACTGGTTCAAACTTGCTGATCAAGTACTACGAAGATAGATTAAACATGATGGCATCGCAAGCATGGAAGGATTTAATTGATGATGTTCAATCAATGATTGATGCAAACAATAATGTAATGGTTATTCAGGATGAAAAAACACTTCATTTCAAGCGAGGTGAAATTTCAATCATGAATTGGATACTTTCATTGGAAGAAATGACAAGGGTTGGGTATGAACAGCAAAAGGAGGAACGTCGGTGAGATTATTGATGGAATACAAATGCAACTCTGGGCATCTTACAGAGCGATACATTGATTCAGGCATTGATACTGTTAAGTGCGGCACCTGCGGGGATGATGCGCATAAAACACTTGGGCTGGGAACCATCCTTCTTGATGGAACAGACCCAGGATTCCCCGGCGCCTATGAAAGATGGGCAAATGTTCGAGAACAGAGGCATAAACTTACCATGAAGAAGAACATGGAGCATGGTAGGGATAGGATGAAGTGAGTACTAACTTTTTTTATTTTTCTGAAATGTAAGTGGGCACTTGCTTTTTTATATTTGGTATGTTAATTTAACACCATAGCGCTTATTTTAGAGTGTGCGAAGGAGATAAAGATGGATGAGCAAAGCAATGTACAAGAGGCAGAGAAATTTGCTGATGTTAGTGAGTTGGATACTGTTTCCGAACAAATCAAGGAACAGGAAAGCGCAGCAAAGGACGAACAAAAAAGTGTAATAGAAGATATTTTGCCGGAAGAATTCAAAGGCAAAAGTGCTTCTGAAATTGCCAAGCAAGCACTTTTTTACCGAAAACAGATGGGCAAGCAAGCCAATGAGTTAGGTGAGGTTCGGAAACTTGCTGATGAGCTGATTCAGTCACAACTGTACACGCAGAAAGAACAAGTAGTCAGTAATGAAGTAGATATTTTTGAGGATCCAGATGAAGCAATTCGTAGGGCGATTGAGCGAAATCCAATGGTTCAATCTGCTGCATTGCAGGCAGAAAATTCTCGTAAATTATTGGCACAGCAACAATTGGCAAGCAAGCATCCTGATTATCAGAAAGTCATTCAAGATAGTGGATTTTCTGAATGGGTTGGTAAAAGCAGGATTAGGCAGGAATTGTTGCAACGCGCTGATAAATACGATATTGAAGCTGCTGATGAATTGTTATCTACCTATAAGGATTTACGCGCAACACAGCAAAGCAAAGTCTCTGAGGTTGAAAAAACTGCAAGAGGCAAGGCATTGTCTGCTGCTGGCGTAGACTCAGGTGGGACTGGAGAAACACCGAAAAAAATCTTCCGACGTACTGACATTATGAGACTAATGCAGACTGACAGGAAAAAATACGATGCGATGCAAGATGAAATCCTGCGTGCATATTTCGAAGGTCGCATATGTTAATCCTTCGGTACTAATTCTAGTGCCGAATAAAATTTAAGGAGTTTTATTATGGGACTAGGAACCAACCAGACAGGCGTAACCGTTGCCGATAAGTGGATCGGCGAGATTTGGCAGGACGAGGCTATTGCGACGTATGAGGCAAAAACTATCATGCGCAACCTTGTCGAAGTATTTCAGCACCAGAAGAATAAAGGGGATGTAATCCATCGCCCGAAACCTGGCCGTGGTAGCGCATCGGCAAAAACAGTTAATACTCAGGTTAATCTGATTGCCGATACTGCCGGTGAAATACTTATCAGTATTAACAAGCACTATGAGTACTCAAAAATGTTTGAGGATATTGCCAATCTTCTTGCATTGAATGGGATGCGCCAGTTTTATACCAAAGATGCCGGTTATGCTCTGGCAAAACGGGTAGATGCTGAACTGCATATGCTGGGTGCGCTGGCTCAAGGGGGGACGGTATCTGCTGCGACTCTATATGAGACCGCCGTAATCGGTGGAGATGGCTTGACTACCTTCTCTGGCGCAGCTAATACTAATACAGGTAATGGCACAGCATTGACTGATGCTGCCCTACGCCAAGTCATGCAAACGCTGGAGGATTCTGATGTAAATACCGGCGAATGTGGCTTGGTTGTTCCTCCTACTGTCATCAAGACTCTGCGTGGTATTGCTCGATTCACTGAGCAGGCATTTGTTGGTGATGGCAAGACTATCCGAACAGGCCGCATTGGCAATCTGTATGGTGTAGAGGTTTATGCGTCCAGTGTGTGTCCGTGGATTCACGTTAATAGTGTGACTGGTACTCAATCAGGCCGCGTTATTACTGATGATACAGTGCAAGCCTCTGCTGCGCCAACAGGTGCAGCTTTTGTAGATGATTTCGGCCAGACAGTTAACTGGTCAAGTGGATCAGATACAAAGTATCGTGCTTGCCTGATGGTTCATCCTGATGCAATGGTATTGGCCGAAGCACAATCTGTTCGCACTCAACAACAGTACAAGCAAGAGTATCTTGGTTATCTGGTCACCTCTGATTGTATCTTTGGTACTGCTGAACTGCGTGATTATGGTTCGATGGCAATCGTTGTGCCTGCGTAATAGTGCAATCTTATATATCCTCCGGTGTAATTTAACGCCGGGGGATATATTAAAAAAGGAGAACAATCATGGCTTTAGCAGTTAAAGTTGAGCAGGGAACCAAGCAACTTCAAGGCGTATTCAAGGAACTTTGGGCAGTAACGCTTACAGGCCTTGACTTTGCTAATGCGGCAACAGGTTCAGGTACATTCGCATCTATTGATGTCACTGTACCGGGTGTTGCGCTGGGCGATATTGTAATCGGTGTCTCGGTAGGTGTTGATACCATTGATGCTGTAATTGGCGGCGAAGTAACGGCTAATAATATAGTTACGCTGACGTTGTTGAACAATACCGCAGGTGCAGTTGACCTTGTAGCTACCAGTGGGAAATTGCTGGTAGGTCGTCCGGCTTGGTGATAATCCCCCGCTTCGGCGGGGGTTTTAACATTTGGGGTAAAGATGAAAGTAACTTTTCGCTGTAAGCAATCTGGCAATACAGTCTCATTCAGTGACCCAACTGATATTAAATCTATGCGTGAAGAAACGCACTATGAGGAAATTAAAGATGAAGCCCAAGAAACCAATGCCAATGCCAATGAAAACACCAGCCAAGAAGTATTGAAAAGGCGTGGTAGGCCAGCAAAAGTAGGCGTTAGTGATGCTATTGGAGAATTGTAATGGATACTCCTATGCAAGGGATGATGCAACCTGCACCTGATAGTCAGGGTGCTTCTCAACCTATGGGACAATCAGAACAACCTGCTGGAACTCGATTTAATGGAGTTGTGCAATCAGATGAAGGCCCAATTACTGTAAAAAACGGCATTGCACAGGTTGGCAATGATGTCTACTTTGTTAGTGATGATGGTTTGCTTGTTGGCGATAAAGATGGTGGGCTTGTTGCAGTCATTATCAATGGCAAAGTCACTGAGCCAACTGAAGAAATACTCGATCAATTAAGGCAAGCAGGAAAAGTTGAGTAATCTTAAAGAATGGTTGGTGAAGCGTAGATCGCAGTTTTATGAAGGAGATACGCTACAAAAGCACGTAAATGATTTTCTTGAGATGACTTCTAATGGTGCAGATGTTTATGAGTTTGATGATGCCATTATTGTTCTTGAGAAATTCGGCTTGGAAGGAAATGTAAGGGGTTGGTTGCTATTCGATAAATTCACCAAAGGCGTAGTAACGGCGATAAAGAAAGTGACCAATGAATTCAAGGGAATCGGACTCTATGCTTCTACCCATGATGTAAGGATTAGAGACATATTGCTTAAAGCAGGATATGAACAATACGCAGAAGATGAAAATGACTACTGGTTAGTCTATAGGAGCAAAAATCATGGGATGTAGCTTTGTAGCAGGAATACAAAAGGCTGTTGGTGCTGTAGCTAGGCCAGTTGCTCAGATAGCTTCTGTAATACCTGGCCCGTGGCAGGTTCCAGCCCTAGCTGCAACTGCTGTTGATAATGCGGTACACGGCAATGTATTAGGTGCTATTGCTGCCGGTGTTGGAGCCTATGGAGCCGGTGGTGGATTTACTACCGCTGGATTTGATACCTCAAAATTAACTAATCCTGGGGGACTGTTTACATCTCCTAGCGCAGTTTATAGTGGCAGTGGGATAAATGGAACATCAGGCGGTTTATCATCTGGATATAGCGGTAGCGGGATAAGCGCAGGGAATCCGACAGCATTATCCTCTGTAGGATTATCATCTGCTGGACAACCTCTATATTCAGCATCACAACTCGCAACAACATTCCCAACTGCATTTTCTGGTGAGCAACTTGCTAGTCTTGGCGGCGGGTTATTTACGCAGCAAGAATTAGCATCTAAATTTCCTACTGTATATGGTTCTACCGCAACATCTGGTGGTATTACGGATACTGTTGGAAACCTGATTTCAAAATACAGTGGGAATATCCTGTCATCGGCAGCAAACCTAGCTGGTGGATACCTGCAAGGACAAGCCGCTCAAGACGCTGCGGCAACTAGCGCACAGGCACAGATTGAAGCGGCAAGAATTGCTGCTGAAGCCGCCAAGTTCAAACCCGTTGGAATAACAACCAATTTCGGCGCATCAAAATTTGGATATGATCAGAATGGTAATCTCATATCTGCTGGATATTCATTAAATCCGCAACTTCAATCCCAGCAGAATCAACTGATGGGCATTACTGACGGACTACTAAACCAGTATCAGGGTGCACAAGCTGCTACAGCGCCGATGGGACAGGCTGCAAATACCCTGATGGGACTTGGGAATAGTTACCTATCAACTACGCCACAGCAACAAGCACAGCAGTACATGAATGAACAACAAGCATTGCTTGCTTCACCGAGAGCTAATGAATTGGCAGGTATTCAGGAGCGATTGAATGCACAGGGACGCGGTGGGTTGGCAATAGGTGGCAATGCTGGAGAAATGGCTACAAACCCAGAATACGCCGCCTATTACAATGCACTGAGACAGCAAGACTTGGCACTAGCCGCTCAAGCTACGCAAGGTGGCATGGATTACGCCAAGTTTGGTGGGAATATGGTGAGTGCCGGTGGGAATATGCTGAATAGCATGTATGGGACACAATCCGCTGCATTCAATCCCTATAACACGGCATTAGGTGGGGCAGCAGATATTGAGAAATTAGGCCAGAATGCAATGGATACAGGCATTAACATTGGTGCTAAGGGGACAGCAGCGAATGCTCGGTCTGGATTGCTTTTGGCTAATGGAATGACTAATGCAGCACAAACAATGCAGCCAGCAAATGCCTATAGCCCATTAGGTACTGGGCTGATGAGCATTGGGAATACGCTTGGACAATATGGGCAAAGCGGACAGTATAGATTTGACCCATTTACAGGAAAGGCAATCTAATGGCAGATCAAACTAACAGTCTGGTGGCTGGATTATTTGGGTTAGACCCATATCAGATCCAGCAACAGCGTAATCAGCAATCTCAAGACTATGCAGCAAAAGTTGCCGGGATGGACGGATTCCAAGCGGCTAAATTTGGCATTGGACAAGGAGCGGCTGGGCTTACTCGTGGTGTTGCTGGAATGATGGGCATGGTTGATCCTATGGAGCAAGAGGCACAACAGCAGAAAGCAATCATGGGTTCCGGTGGCGACATGACGACTGCTGCCGGACTCAAGGCTAAGGCTGCTCAGTTTGCTGCGGCTGGTGATCAGGCGACGGCATTGAAGCTGATTATGCTGGCGAGGAAGCAGGAAGAAGAGCAAGCAAAGATTGAATTGGAGAATGCGCAAGTACAGGCCGCACTTCATAATGCTAAAGCAGAGGCTAGTCCGTTTGCTAAGATCAACCCAAAAGACTACACACAAGAGTCATTGAAGGAATATATGCTGAGCAAGAATCCTTCTGATCTTGTTGCTCAGACGCCAGAAGGTAAGATTAGCCAAATAGGCCGTGAGTTAATTGATGCTGGATACGTTGAAGGAAGTCCTGAATTTATTGCTGAAATGCGTAAGCGTATATCCGCAAAAGACGAGGGGTCAAGAAAAGGTGGCGGGACAACCGTAGTCATGCCGGGAGAGAAAAACGCCATTGATATTCCAAAGTTTGAGCAGTCTGTTCAAGGGACTATCAAGCCTCACCTTGAGACTGTGACTGCTGCTGACATGGCAACGGCTGCTTTGAAGAATTCAATGAAGACCGGGAATTACTCGTCTTTCAATGCGGCGAAACAACAGTTGGCAAGGGCATTCAGTGATGGAACTATCTCGCGGGCTGAAGTTGTTGCTGCCGGTGCAGACCCTTCAATGATTGGCGGGATTGTGGATGCAACGTCAACGCTATTCACTGGAACGCCTAGCGCTGACACGCAGAAGAAGATGCTGAAGACGTTGGAGATTGCAAAGAATGTTGCTGCAAACAAGGGACAGACGGCACTTAACAGAATGAAAAAGGTAGGCGAAATGTCTGGAATCAAAAAGGATCAACTCGATACGCTGCTGACGTTTCCTGAGTTTGATGATAAATCGAATAACTCTGCATCGAGCGACGATGCTCTGATTCAGAAGCACTTGAAGAAAAAGCCTAGATAATGGCCGCTACCTACGAAGAAGTTATGCAGGCTCTCCGTAACGCCGATGCTGATGGTGCAACGGAAGATGCCGCTCGTCTTGCTGAGATTGCTCAATCAATGAGAGATCAAAAAGTCGGTGCTGGCGATACGGCAACAGGTAGCTACATTGTCGAAGCGGCGCGCAAAGGTGTGGCAAACTTCCCCTCAAAGGTCTATGGTGCATTCAAGGGGGCACTCACTGGAACAGGTCAAACCGGAGCGCGACAATACGCCCATGAATCCGAGCGAGCAATCATTGGAATGCTTGGTGGGGCTGGCGCAAAGCCTGATGGTATTGGCGAGAAGATTATTGCTACTGGCGTAGAGGCTGCTGGTGATCCGACAAGCTACTTGCTTCCAGGTAGCAAGGCCATCGGGATGATGTCTCCGTATCTAAAGCCTGTCGGTCGTGTTATTGAGAACCTATTTGCTGGTGGTGGTGCTGAAGCCGGTGGCACTGCTGGTGAGTACGCAGGGCGCAAGATTGGTGGAGACACTGGCGCAATAGTTGGTCGAGTCAGCGGCGCTTTAACTGGTGGTATGGCTGGTGCCGTAGTCGCAGGTTCTGTTCCACGGACTGCTGCGATGGCAACAGATGCTGGTATTGCGCTTGCTCCGAAGGTTAGGCAAATCTATCAACGGTTGTCAGGTGTTGCGCATGATGACCAGATTGCAAGAGAGGCAGGCAGGCACATTGAGAACGTGTTTGTCGCCGCTGCCTCATCTGATCCAAACTTCGTCAAAGTCCTTGAGGAAGCCGCTGCTGCTCAAGCATCTACCGGCGTGAAGTTGCCACTTAGTTCCGTGCTTCAAGACAATGCGGTTATCAACCAGTACATCGCTCAACTGGCGGCAAAAGACCCTACTTTCCGTGAAGCGTATTACTCAAGTTTCCAAGCGGCAAAGGACGCATTGCGTAGTCGCGCTAATAAGATGTTTGGCAAGCCTTCCGCCGCAGACGAGGCACTTGCAGCAAGCGTCAAGGACGTTGATGTAACCGGCGCAGTAGGTCGCAAGAAGGCATCACTTGACCGCAGGATCACGCAAGCAAGCCGAAACCTTGACACAGTTGATCCTGCTGATTTCGGGGCGAAAGTAATCAAGGTAACAGATGATGCTGAATCCGCAGCAAGGGCAAGTGTAGCGCCCTTATATACAAATGCTTTTGATATTGCAAAGCAGAAAGGTATTGTCCTGCCTAGCGAATCTGTTGGAGACATTTACCAGTTTGTTGCTGGAGAAAAATCTAACGACATTTTCAAAACATTCCCATCAATCTACGGGAAGATTGTTTCACGGTTCAAGCCGCAGACAGTTGAGGGGGCAAATCTTGTAGATGCGTCTGGAAGGCCGATTGGTTCGCAGACTGGGGAAGCGTTCAAGGGTGCTACGGTTGAAGACTTGGATTCGCTCAAACGTGAGGTCAACGCACAACTCCGCAAGACCAAGACAGATTCAGAAATCCGCCTATTGACTGAACTGAAATCGAAGGTGAACCAGCACATTTCTACGCTGGATAACGATTTCGTGTCGGCGTATCGCCTGGCAGATCAAACCTATCTTCAAAAGGTTGGGCTTCCGTTCAACGAAGAAACAATCAACATGATCGGTCGTGCAAAGTTTGACGAGAACGTAGTTCCTTTGCTAACAAAGAACAAGTCAACCCTAACTCAGTTTGTTGATGCAACCGGAGAAAACGGCAAGAAGTTGGCAGAGCAGGCGTTCATTAGCGACCTGACCAATTTTGCCGTCAAGGATGGCGTACTCAATCCTGCCAGGGTGAATGCTTGGCTTAAGAACAAGAATGATGCGCTATCGATGATTCCCGATGTACGGGATAGAGTTGTGAAGGCATCTAGTGACGTTAAGGAGTTGATGAATCAAAAGTCGGCACTAGGCGACAAGTTTGTGAAGGCCGCAGAAGCTAGAATTCTCAAACTTGAAGGCAAAAATGCACAGTCCATCGTAAATAGCATATACGGTTCAGCAGATTTCACTGAGAAGTTTATGAAGCAGCATGGGGCGAACCCAGACAACCTGAAGGCAATCCGCTCTTTCATGCTTGACGATTTGCTTTCTAGTGGCAAGCCTATCGAATTGCTGAATGATAGAACTAAGGCTCGTGCGTTCAACCGTGTCTTTGGCCCTACTTACGCCGACAAGGTGCGGCAACTATCCGTGATTGCTGATCGGATTACGCATGACCCTAGTGCGGTTTCGGCAAACTTGAGTTCAATTCCAAAAAGCAGGATTGAGGAACTTGTTGGTGCGCCTCCTGAGATGATTATTTCCCGCATTACGAATCCTGTAATGAGCAACTTTTACGCTTTCACTTCCCTGATGAGCAAGTTCCTTAATCGCAGGGTTAATGAATCTGTCGATAAAGATATGAAGCGCATCCTGCTTGACCCAAAGGAGGCTGCATTATTGTTTAAGGCTGTACAGCCGAGAGTTGATAAAATGGACATGCAGAAGATGGCTAACGATGTTGCAGAATATAGCAAAAAGGCCGGATTAAATTTCGCTGACATGCTTATGCAAGATGTTAAGTCTGGGGCAGCTAGGTCTTATAAGGGCATGGACGAACAAACAACGCAGGAGCAACAGCAATGACGTACCTACAAGTTGTTAATTCAGTATTAGCTCGCCTTCGTGAGGATGCTGTAGCTTCTGTATCCGCCACTGCCTATTCGCTGCTCATTGGCAAGTTTGTGAATGATGCCAAGCGACAGGTAGAAGATGCATGGAAGTGGGATGCCATGTCTAAAACGCTCCCATTGACAACAACTGATGGCGTATCTACTTATATTCTTGCAGGTTCAGGATTGAAGCCAAAACATCTATCGGCTAACGATATAACCAATAGGGCTGAAATAAATAACGTCCCGATCCAGTGGATATTTGATCAACAGCAGTTGGCAACGGTGAGCAATGCGCCTCCAGCTTATTACGCATGGAACGTGAATGATGGTACGGATAGCAAAATAGAGCTATTCCCTACGCCCAATGGGGCATACTCGTTAAAGTTTAATCTGTATGTTCAGCAAGCTGCATTAGTAAATGATGGTGATATTCTTATCCTGCCGAGTGAAGCTATTGAGATGGGCGCGTATGCCCGCGCATTGGTAGAGCGCGGCGAGGATGGTGGATTATCAAGCTCGGAAGCCTATGGGCTTTACAAGGGGATACTCGCAGATCAGATTGCACTGGAGGCATCGCGGTTTGTTGAAAACGATGTTTGGGTAGCAGTTTAATGGCGCAGACGATAACACCATTCTCAATATCGGCCCCTGGGTTCATGGGGCTGAACAAGCAGGATGCCCCTGTTGACCTGTCGTCTAACTTCGCCCTTGATGCAACGAATTGCATTATCGACAAAGCAGGGCGTGTTGGTGCTCGCAATGGATGGGCAACAATTCATAGCGCGAATGCCAATTTAGGTACTGCAAACATTACCTGCATTGGCGAGTTAATCGAGAATGATGGAACATCAACTATCCTTGCTGCTGGCAATGGGTTTCTGTTCAAGTTATCTGGCGCTACGCTAACCACACTGACTTATGGCGGTGGTGGAGTCGCGCCGACAATCTCTGCTAACAACTGGACATTTACACAGCTAAACGGGATTGGGATTTTCTTCCAGCGTGGCTATGATCCACTGATATATAACCCTGCTGTTTCCACAACAACATTCAGGAGAATGTCAGAACATGCAAGTTATACAGGGACAATTCCGCAGGCAAATACAGGGCTAAGTGCCTATGGGCGGATATGGGTTGCCGATACGACTACCGACAAGAATACAGTCAAGTGGAGCGATGTTATTACACCGCAAGTATGGACTGCTGGTTCATCTGGCAGTTTGAATCTGCTAGGTGTATGGCCTGCTGGTGGGGATGAGATTGTCTCGCTGGCAGCACATAACAACTTTCTGATTATCTTTGGGCGCAAGCAGATACTTATTTATTCTGGTGCTACAACACCATCGACAATGGCATTGAGCGATAGCATCAATGGCATTGGGTGCATTGCGCGAGATTCAGTACAGAATACCGGAGAGGATGTTATTTTCCTGTCGAATGATGGTGTAAGGTCATTGATGAGGACGATTCAGGAGAAATCATCGCCAATTCGGAACATAAGCAAGAACGTCAATGATGATGTTATCGCCTATTCGAAATTCGATACGCTGGATAACGTCAAATCTATTTATTCTCGAAGCAATCAGTTTTATTTACTTACTTTCCCCGCTTCCAGCATTACTTATTGCTTCGATATGCGATATCCATTGCAGGATGGTTCATCAAGAGCAACCATATGGACTAGTATCAATCCAAAGGCATTTTGCGACTCGAAAAGTGGAACGTTGTATCTTGGAGAGCCGGGCAATCTGGCAAAGTATTCTAACTATTTAGACAACGCAGCAACTTATCGACTATCGTACTTTACGACATGGATTGACTTTGGCAATCCTATTCAAGCATCCATCCTCAAGAAAATCATACTCACACTGATTGGCCTTACATCGCAGCCAATTATTGTAAAATGGGCTTATGATTTTTCAAGCGTTTATAGCTCTCAATCGACAACAATTCAAAGTGGATTTACTGTTGCAGAGTATGGCATTGCTGAATACGGAATTGATGAGTACTCAGGTGGTACGGACATAAGCACTGTATCAGTCAATGGGACAAAATCAGGGAAAGTTCTGCAATTCGGATTGGAAGTTGAAATATCTGGATATAGTTTTTCAATTCAGAAGATTGACTTATTCATCAAAGATGGGAAATTGAGATGAGCAACTATACAAAAATCACTGATTTTGCTGCTAAAGATGGGCTATTGCATGGTAACCCAAGCAAAGTTGTCACCGGCACTGGACTAGGTGCTGAATTTGATGCGATTGCTACGGCTGTTGCTACTAAGGTAGATGTTAACGGCGCACTTGGTACGCCATCATCAGGTGTAGCTACTAACCTGACTGGGATTGCTGCTGGGCTTACTGCGGGCAATGCTACGAATGCTACGAATGCTACGAATGCCACGAACGCATCACAATTAGGTGGTGTAGCTGCTTCAGGCTATGCAAGGTCTGGTGCCAATGCCGATATTACCAGCATGACCGCATTGACTGCCCCAACGGTTGCAGCGAATCCGATCCGCGCTACAGATCTACAAGTGCAACTGACAACAGCCTTCACTACCGGCGGAACAGCGACAGCTTTTACTTTAACCCCGGCCCCAGCCATTACCGCGAATGCCGCTAATCAACGCTTCCGCGTCACTTTCAATGCGGCAGCGGGAGCCACACCGACTTTGGCTGTTTCAGGACTCACGGCAAAGAACCTCAAATACAAGGATTCGACTGGAACAAAACAAGCCATTACGTCGACACAAGTGCCCTCTGGCTGGGTCAGCGATGTTGAATACGATGGAACGGACTGGGTGGTGTTGTCTGTGTTGTCCCTCGGAAAATCCATCGCGGCAAGCGGCTACACGAAAATGGGCGATGGATTGATCCTGCAATGGGGCACCTCCGCTGTCACGACAGGGACACCTCTTGCCGTCACTTTCTCATTGACATTCCCCACAAATGTTTACTCAATTACCGTGAGCGTGGTCAATCCCTCAAGCAGCAACAACACAAGCTATTTAACCTCGCCGACAACATCGGGATTTTCAGCCAACGTTTCCGGAACAGCGGGTGTCAACACGGTTCACTGGATGGCAATCGGGAACTGACATGAAAATCACCGAATCCCAACACCCCGGCGAGCCTTTCTGGCTCTACTGGCTGGGAAACGCCACAGCCATTGACGATAAGTATGTCAAATCAATCGGCATCGCATGGCTGTTCAAGGAAGGCGGCAAGTGGAAGTTCATTCCACGGATTACCGGCGAGCAGAGCCTGTTTTTCAATGCGGTGTTTTTCCTGCGACTGTCGCTACCCTGCGGGATATTTGCTTCGGTGCGCTGGTCGCCTGCTACTGACAAGAAAGCCCTATTGCAGACTGGCTTTGGCTGGAAGCTGAACGGTCGGCTTGGAGTATTGCTAAGAATTCAGTCTGATAAAACCAGCGCCGCAGGGGTGACTGGGCCGAATGTGGGGCAATCAGGAGGATTTGACTATGGCCCTCATTAACTGGATCCATCGCTCGATTTACGTCAACATCGGCTGGCTTTTCGACCCATTCGTGGAGAATCCGCAAACGACTAACGCGCACTGCGCACCACTGAAATTTTCGGTCAAACCGGGTGCAAAACTGTGAGGTCGATTGACGACAAACTTTCAGGTTTCAAGCTAGTCCTCACTTGGATAGGCTTGATCGTTGCCACGGGCTTGATGTGGTGGGCGATGATCGAGTACGTATTCTTGCCGACGTTGCATATGCTCGGTGGATTTTTCAGGATGGGGGCGATACGATGAGAAGCAACTGCCTGATTTTCGCTGTCTGGCGCACGATCCGCAGGGGCGGGGTACTGATCCTGCAACGTTCCCATGCCGGGCCGTATCTGCATGCGATGTGGGCTGAGCGATTGCCGAGCAATTTAAAAGTAGAACATTTTTCACCTGATGATAAATCGAAAGGGTTACACATGGAGCCGTTATTCATTGGTTCCGTTGCATATCACGTGGGAAAACCCCACTCAACCCCGCCAAAGGAAAAATGGTGGGTTAGCCCCGTGTTTCTTTTTTACTGGTTGATTAACCTGTTGGGGTGGGTGGCTTTCCTCGCGCTATTGGCTTTCCCTATTTATGCAAATGCAGGCGATGCAAGGGTTTGTGATGTTCGACAAGCAAGGGGAACGGCGGCTAAATCGGAATTCAGGCGGATTCACCCCTGCCCCTCTACGGGGTTAGCCTCGGGGGCGTGCCCTGGCTGGCAAGTGGATCACGTCATACCGTTGGGAAGCTGTGGCTGCGATATTGTCGAAAATCTTCAGTGGTTGAAAACCGAGATTAAAACCTGTGCCGGGAATTTGTGTAAAGACCGATGGGAACGAAAG
>Ga0075163_10003386_pt1 | contig 21424 bp, 18 predicted proteins | sample JI1023141ADNA_FD_71478 | JGI IMG/M metagenome (GOLD analysis project Ga0075163, IMG submission 71478) | Wastewater effluent complex algal communities from Wisconsin, to seasonally profile nutrient transformation and Carbon sequestration -... | ecosystem: Engineered > WWTP > Effluent > Algae... | reverse complement strand
GGGTATGCAGAACCTGCTCACGGTATACACCATGGAAAAGAGCATGGACGGTGGTGCTTCCTGGACCACGGTATTGTCCAACGGCGTAGTTCCTCCCCCGAACATTGGACCACGCAGCATTGAGGGCGGTGCTGGTCTGGGTGCAGCGAGCTACGAAGAGCTGATCACCGCTGCGATCCTGACCGCATCCAGCGGCGAGACCGTGTACTGCGGCCCTGCAGATGATCCCTTCTTCGTGGACCTCGGGGGCATTTTCGATCTCGGCGATGCGCCACGCCAGAACAACGGCGGCATCGTGCGGGACGGCATTGCCCGCACCAACGTGCACAGCATTTGCCTGAAGATCCCGATCGCGATGCTCCAGAAGGACGGCATGGACGTTTCCATGGCCGCGAACATCCTCGATCCGGACTTCGTGATCGGTGTGTGGGCCAGCGCTAGTCGCCCTGCGATGCGTACGCTGAACACGACCGGCAGCGGTTACACCGAGAGCGGTGACTGGATCCAGGTATCGCGCTTGGGTATGCCCCTGACCAATGAAGCGGTGATCCCCATCGGCAGCAAGGACCTGTGGAACGCGTTGACCCCTTATCAGGACCTCGCCAATATCGCCACGTTCGGCAACTACTTCTACAACCCCGAACTGGCGTTGTACATGGACGATGACCAATTCGGTGGCGCAGTGCCAGCGTTCGCGGGTCTTCGCGTCCAGCGCAACAGCCTGCAGGGTTTCGACTTCGGCAATGGACAAAGTGGTCTGTGGTCGTTGAAGAACACGCCTGCTGTGGCCGGTACCGCCCTGGATGATGCGGTCTTCGGAACGCTTCTCCTGCCTTCGGACAACAGCCCACGCAGCGTGGACCTCTGGCCGATCTTCCACACGGGCGTACCGAACCTGGCGCCTTATCAGTTAGCCACCGGAAAAGCCGGTAACCCACTGGCGAGCGGCAAGCCTTTCATCAACAACTTCCTGCCGAACGGTGGTGACATGCTGCGCCTGAACATGGCCACGCCGGTCACGCAACGCAACGACCCTGCCTTCAGCACCCTGGGCATCGTGCAGGCCGCGGTTCTTGGTTTGACCGATCCCGCTTACAATGCTGATGCCTCGCTCCAATTCATCCCGAACATGGACGGTTTCCCGAACGGACGCCGCCTGGAGGATGATGTGACGCGCATCGAACTGCAAGCTGTCGGTGGTGTCGCCCTTGCCGCGATCGGCCTGTGGTACGACGATTACAACGCCAGCAACCCGAACCAGAGCCCGGTGACGAACCTGCTCGTGAACACCCTGCAATACAGCACCGGTGTGGAAGCCAACGACGCCGCTTTCAAGACCACCTTCCCTTACGTGGCCTCTCCTTGGAGGGGGACGGATATCTGATCCATCCGGATGTGGTGGTCAACGCCTTTCAGGCACATGACCTCCCTCCAAAACGAAACACGAACATGAACACACGAACAAGGGCGACATACGCATCGCCCCTCCAAACACTGGCTGTCGCCTGTGGTGTGGTGGTCGCCTCCCTGGCGAACGCCAGCAGCCACCGCGAAGCACCGTTGATCGCCTGTGATCCGCTTGCGGACAACACGGACGTATACGCCTTCCGCTGCCCGGATGATCCCAACTCGATCATCATCATCGCGAACTACGTTCCGATGCAGTTGCCTCACGGCGGGCCCAACTACTACTCCTTCGGGGAGAACATCCGGTACGAGATCCACATCGACAACGATGTGTCAACCACGGGTGATGACATCATCTACCGATTCACGTTCACGAAGGTGAACGAGGATCCATCCACGTTCTTCAACGTGCGGCTGGGGATGCAGAACCAGAAGACCACTTACACGCTGGAACGCAGCACCAACGGTGGCGATAGCTTCCAGGTGGTGAAGTTGAACGGCGTTGTGCCGCCCAACAACATCGGGCAGCGCAGCATCGAAGGTGGTGCAGGTTTGAATACGACCTATGCAGCATTGATGGCAAGCGCATTCCATGAGCTCCCCGGTGGTGAGACGGTGTTCGCAGGCCCTACCGATGATCCTTTCTTCGTGGACCTCGCCGGCATCTTCGATCTCGGTGACGCTCCACGCCAGAGCGGAATGCCGAAGGATGGCCTCTCCTGCTTGAACGTGAGCTCCATCGTGCTGAAGATCCCCATCAGCACTTTGCAGAAGGATGGTTTGAACGTGAGCGCTGCGACGAGCATCCTCGATCCCGATTTCGTGATCGGTGTGTGGGCCAGCGCCAGCCGCCAGACCATGCGCACCTTGTCCACCGCAGGAACACAGAACTACATGGGCGATTGGGTGCAGGTTTCACGCCTCGGCATGCCATTGACCAACGAGGCTGTGATCCCCATCGGTAGCAAGGACCTATGGAACAGCTTGACGCCCTATCAAGATCTCGCGAACCTCGCGACGTTCGGCAACTACTTCTACAATCCTGAATTGGCGTTGTACATGGACGATGACCAGTTCGGCGGTGCCGTTCCAGCCTTCGCTGCATTGCGCATCCAACGGAACAGCCTGCAAGGCTTCGACTTCGGCAACGGGCAAAGTGGCCTGTATGCATTGAAGAACACACCGGCCGTTGCCGGCACCGCATTGGACGATGCCATCTTCGGAACCCTGCTGCTCCCGGCCGACAATAGCCCACGCAGCGTGGATCTCTGGCCGATCTTCCATACCGGCGTGCCGAACATGCGCCCGTACCATTTGGCCACGGGTAAAGGCGGCGACCCACTGGCTGCTGGAAAGCCCTTCATACACAACTTCCTGCCGAACGGTGGCGATATGTTGCGCTTGAACATGGCCGTGCCACCAACGGACCGTAGTGATCCGGCGTTCTCTTCGCTTGGTGTTGTTGCCGCCGCAGTATCCGGCCTCACCGATCCAATGTACAATGCGACCGCTTCCTTGGAATTCATCCCGAACATGGATGGTTTCCCGAACGGTCGTCGACTGGAGGATGATGTGACCCGCATCGAACTACAAGCCGTAGGTGGTGTCGCACTGGCCGCGATCGGTCTGTGGTATGATGACTATACCGCCGGTGGTGCGAACCCTGTGACGCAGGATCTGCTGGATGTGCTGTCCTATACCACCGGTGTGGAGGCCAACGACATGCCGTTCGGATCTGAATTCCCCTACGTGGCCATGCCACACAGCGGCACAGGTCCATGCAGCGGTCTTGCTATCGAGTACACCCAGCCTGCCATCCTGGATCCCAGCGACGGAAGCGTTGGTGTGAACGAGATCGCCGGAACGGCCGTGCAATTGCGCGCGTACCCGAACCCATTGACCGATCGTACCGCTTTCGAGTTCAACTTGAAGGCTGAAGGAACGGTGCGTATCGAAGTATACACCGTGACCGGCAAACTGGTGAGCACGCCGTTCACCGGCAAGTTGCAAAGCGGCAAGCAGACCATTACCTGGGATGCCACCGGCGTTGCCGCCGGTACTTACCTGGCCAAGGCCGTGGATGCACATGGTGTGCTCCTCGGTGCAATGAAATTGACGAAGCAGTAGTTCCGAAGCCCTTTCGACCCGCGCGCCACGATCCGATGGATGGTGGTGCGCGGGAAGGAAGTCTCGACAAATCCCCCCGAACCATGTCAACGAAACTCACCCTGATCATCATCGGTACCTGCTTGGTGCTGCAATCCTGCACGGACCTGCATGGTGGTGATGACCGAATGAATGCCGCCGTGGCCACAACGACCATGGTCCCCGATCTACCGGCGCGCACTGCTCCCATCGGACTTCCCGGAGAAGCCGAACAACTCCGCGCCACACATGCCAAGCTGAAAGCGCTTGTTACCAAGGACCCGAACGACCTGAAGACCTGGCTGAAGCTCAGCGAGGTCTTCATCACCGAAGCACGCATCACGGGCAACTACGGACCCAACCAGGATGCAGCGTTGGAGATCCTGGATCGTATTCTCGAAAAGACCAAAGGCGCCGATCGCAAGGACCGCGACCTACGCGGCGAAGCGCTCACCTTGAAGGCCTTGGTGAAGTTGAGCCAGCACCAGTTCGAAGATGCACTGGCGCTCGGCAAGGAAGCTGTGGAATTGGATCCGCACCGCGCCTTCAACTATGGTGTGCTCGTGGATGCCAACGTGGAGTTGGGCCACTACGATGAGGCCGTGAAAATGAGCGACAAGATGGTGGGCACGCGTCCCGATCTGCGCAGCTACAGCCGTGTGAGCTATCTCCGCGAGATCTACGGCGATGTCCCCGGTGCCATACAAGCCATGGAACTTGCTGTGAAGGCCGGTTATCCGGGAGCGGAAGAGACCAGCTGGAGCCGCGTTCAGCTCGGCGGTATCCATGAGCGTTACGGCGATCTGAAGAAGGCCGATGAACAATACCAACTGGCACTGGTCGAACGTCCGGACTATCCGTTCGCCCTTGCCGCAGCCGGCCGTGTTGCCGGGAAGCAGAAGGATTTCGCTCGTGCTGAAGAACTGTTGAACAAGGCCATTGTGAGGATGCCCGATGCCCACTTCCTGGTCGATCTCGCCCGCGTGCTGGATGCACAGGGAAAGAAAGAGGCCTATGCCGAAGCGATCCGCAGAGCAGAAGACGCCTTGATCGGCAACCGCTTGAAAAAGGCGGAAGCAACCGATGTGCCTGCGATCAGCCACGGCCACAGCCATGAGGTGGGTTTGGAAATGGCGCGCTTCGAATTGGAATTCCACAAGGACCTTCCTGTGGCACTGGCCAATGCCGAGCATGAGTTCGAACACCGCGAGAACAACATCGATGTGAACGCGACACTCGCTGCGATCCTGTATGCGCAAGGAGCATACGGTGCCGCCACCACGCACTTGGACATGGCCAAGAGCACGGGCAGCAAAAGTGCTGAGATCCTGTTGATGGATGGCCTGCTCACTGCGGCGAACGGGAACGTGGAAGCCGGGAGGAAACTCGTGAAGCAGGCGTTCGCGAAGGACCCCTACCTGCAGCACGCCTTTGCTGGGAGCGGCCGCGCCATGCTTTGAGGGGCTTTCCGCTTCACAACCCCTTTACCCCCTTCTCATGACCAGAATACTACACCTCCTGTTCATTATCCTCTTCTGTACAGCTGCCGGGGACCTTGTCGCGCAGACCTTCACGCTACGTGGCAGCTTGGTGGACGATACGGACAAGTCACCGCTGATCGGGGCTTCCGTCACGGTGGTCGGCACAACGCTTGGGGCAACCACGGACCTGAACGGTCGGTTCACCATCAACGGGATGGCTGCTGGCACGTACCTGTTGCGCGCATCCTACATCGGCTATGGCCAGAAGGAGACCCAACTCGCCGTTGAACGCGATATGGAACTTCCCGTGATCATGGAGCGCAAGCCGGTCGACCTCAGCGAAGTCACCGTTTCGCCACGCAGTTCGGCAACGACCACCATCACCATCAGTGGCCTGGACCGATTGACGCGACCGGTAAATTCCTCGCAGGACCTGTTGCAACTGGTGCCGGGCCTGTTCATTGCGCAGCACGCTGGTGGCGGCAAAGCCGAGCAGATCTTCTTCCGTGGGTTCGATATAGACCATGGCACCGATCTGCAAGTGAGCGTGGATGGCATGCCCGTGAACATGGTGAGCCATGCCCATGGCCAGGGATACGCCGACTTGCACTTCACCATACCGGAAACAGTGGATAAGTTGATCGTCCACAAAGGACCATACGATGCACGTTTCGGCGATTTCGCTACGAGCGGCACCGTTGAGTTCCAGACCCGGAGCAGTGTAGACCGCAGTGAATTGAAGATCGAAGCGGGACAATTCGACACGTACCGCGCCGTGGGCCAGTTCGATGTGCTCGGTAAGAAGCATCTTTTCAGCCAGCGCAAGGAGAACGCCTACATCGCTGGCGAATACGCCTACACGGATGCGTACTTCAAAAGTCCGCAAGGTTTCGGGCGTTACAACCTGCTGGGCAAATACTCCGGTCAATTGGGCGAGCGTACCCACCTGACCCTTTCCGCAAGCACCTTCGGGGCGGAATGGGACGCGAGCGGTCAAGTGCCCCAGCGCGCGGTGAACAGCGGTCTCATCGATCGGTTCGGATCCATTGATGACCGGGAAGGCGGTAGCACCCGACGCACGAACGCCTATGCTACAGTGGTGAATGGCCTCCGCAACGGCGCATCGTTCCGCAACCAGGTCTATTTCGTGAAGTACGACTTCAACCTATTCAGCAACTTCACCTTCTTCGCCAACGACAGTGTGAACGGTGATATGATCGCACAGACCGATGATCGGAGCATCATCGGCTACACAGGTTCCTATGGTGTGGACACCCACTTGGGAAGCCGGTCGCTCCGTTTCAACGCCGGAGCCGGGCTGCGGTACGATCAAGCTGATATTTCCTTGAAGAACGCCGTGGAGCGCGTGGTCTATGATACCATCGTGGCCGGTGGCGTTGATCAACTCAACGCGAACGGCTTCGTGGATGCCCACCTCTCCGTGACCGAGCGCTTCACAATCAATGCCGCAGCACGGTTGGATGTGTTCCGTTTCATGTATTCCGATGCACGTGGGGTCGATTCCCTTTCCGGCACGGCCGTTCAGCACCGTGTGAGCCCGAAGTTGAATTTCACCTACACGCTGAACGAGCGCGTGCAGCTCTACCTCCGCACCGGCATGGGTTTCCACAGCAACGATGCCCGTGCCGTGGTGGTGGACAATGCCGACCGCACCCTGCCCAAAGCCTACGGTGCCGACCTGGGGGCCACTTTCAAACCACTTCCCCGCATGCTCGTGAACGCCGCACTCTGGGGTCTTTACCTGCAAAGCGAACTCGTCTATGTGGGTGACGGCGGCGTGGTCGAGACCAGTGACCCGACCCAACGAATGGGTATCGACCTCAGTGTACGCTATCAACTGACCGACCACATCTTCGCGGACATGGACGTGAACGCCGTGCACGGCAGGCTTATCGGTGCACCCGAGGGTGAGAACGCGATCCCACTCGCACCTCAATTCACCACCATCGGCGGTCTGGCATACGTGAAGGACAAGGGCTTCAACGCCAGCCTGCGCTATCGCCATATTGCCGATCGTCCGGCCAACGAGAGCAACAGCGTGGTGGCGAAAGGCTACTTCCTCATCGACGCCAAAGCCAGCTACCGTTTCTCCAGCATCGAGGTTGGTGCCAGCGTGGAGAACCTGTTGAACGTGGAGTGGAACCAGGCACAATTCGATACCGAAAGCCGCCTCAGCTATGAAGCAGAACCCGTGAGCGAGCTGCACTTCACGCCCGGCACGCCGTTCTTCCTGAAGGGCTTCGTGACATATCGGTTCTGAGCAGGACCACTGTCATCGTTCCGGAGCATCACCCCGTCGAATGCAGGTCCGCTGTATTCGTGGCACGCGTACTTTCCGCAACCCAACCAGCGGATCATGCGGACCCTTCTTTCCCTTTGCCTGACCATCCATCTCTTCACGGCTGTCGCCCAGAACCACGACCTCATCGGGTATTGGCAGAATTGGAACGACGGCAATGCACCCTACATGGAGCTATCCGAAGTGGATCCGCGCTACTCGATCATCGAAGTGGCCTTTGCGGAGCCTGCGGCAGGGACGACGTACGACATGATCTTCGCACCTGCGGAAACGGATGCCACGACCTTCATCACGGATGTCGCTGCCCTGCAAGCCTCCGGAAGGAAAGTCCTGATCAGCATCGGTGGTGCCAACGCGACCGTGCGGTTGAATACCGAAAGCGAGCGCGACCAGTTCGTCACCAGCATGCTCGCGATCATGGACACCTACGGCTTCGATGGCATGGACCTCGACCTGGAAGGCACGTCCGTCAACATCACCGGCGGCTTGATCCTCGTGCCTTCGGATGCCACCATCATCAACTTGATCGCTGCCGTGAACAACATCGCTGATGCCTATGAGATCCAACATGGCCACCGCATGATGCTGACCATGGCTCCTGAAACCGCCTACGTGCAAGGCGGGCAAAGCGCGTACGGCGGTATCTGGGGCGCTTACCTGCCGATCATCGATGCGCTGTGGACGCGCATGGATGTGCTGCAAGTGCAGCTCTACAACAGCGGCAGCATGTTCGGCATCGACGGGGCCGTCTACGAGCAAGGCACCGCCGACTTCATCGTGAGCCAGACGGATGCGCTGCTGCAAGGCTTTTCCACCGCTGGTGGTTTCTTCACCGGACTGCCTGCGAACAAGATCGCCCTAGCACTGCCCGCCTGTACTTCCGCAGCTGGCGGAGGCTTCATTTCCCCGGGGAATGCAGCCGAGGCGATCAACTACATCCTTGGCGTTGGGCCACAACCCGGCACATATGTCCTGGACGATACCTACCCCGACCTGCGCGGCATGATGACCTGGAGCATCAACTGGGATGCCGTCTCCACCTGCAACGAAAGCGCCTACGAATACGCGCAGAGCTACGAGGATATCTTCGGGCTAAGCACCGGGATCGACCCATCAGCGGTCGCTGAACAAGAGCGCATCTGGCCATCCGTTCTTCGCGCAGGGCAATCCATTCAATTGAACTATCCGGACCGTGGGATCAACCTCCATGATGGCCTCGGCCGCTCCATCGCCACATTGAACGCGCGGAACGGCACTGTTCAAACGCCGACCACGCTAGCTCCGGGACGCTATTGGTTGCGCTCTGTCGGCTATGATGGCGCTGTTCACCGCGCCTCTTTCATGATCGAGTAGAGCCTCCGCCTGCGTTCGTCACATCAACGACACCGCCAGCACGCAGCCCATCACCACCACGGGCACAAAGGCCACCAGCGCAGCCGCACCCATGCGGTCCTGTCTCAGCAACACGATGCTTACGACCACGCAGACCACGGAAAGCAGCGACAGGCCACCGGCCCACAACTTCATGGAGCGTTGCTGCTCCGCGGTGGTATTCGCTGCACCGGCCACCATGAAGACCAGCATCAGGAGCGTGGAAAATGCCGTGCAGAGCATACCGGCAATGGGAAGGACGTACTTCATGGATCTGTTGATCTAGAGGGTCAAGCTTCGGGATCGCTACCATACTCCGCCACAAGTTGCGCGCGGAATTCATCCCGCTCCAAGGAGAGCGCCGCTCCTTCCCCACCGCTGGTGGCCATGCCGGCATACATGAAAATGAATTCTCTGGACTTCTTGAAGGAGGCCAACGCACCGGCCGCATCGCCGGCGGCCTTCAAGCGCAGCATGCGCAGGCGGTACATGTCCGCGATCGCGGAAGCGAAGGCGAGGTGCGGCACGCTGTCGCGGATCAGCTTCTCCGCTTCGGCCAGTTGGTCCTTGTGCTCCAGTGCCACGGCGGTGTTCCACCACACGGGCATGTTGTTCGCCGCCGGTGCTGCTGCTTCCCTCGGTTGCGAAGGGATCTCGGAACTCACGAGGATCAGCTCCGCGAGGTTGCAGGCGCCGATCATCCGCTGTGGTGTAGTGGTCACGCGCGCACGTAGTGCCATGCCTTCCATGTGGTGCGGGTAGAGCATGTGGTATTGCTCGATGGGTTCCCCGTTCACCGCGATGTTGCGCACACCCAAGGCATGGATCAGGTTGAAGCTGGCCCGCATGCATTCCGGCTCCTGATAGTCCGCGCGCACCTGGGCTTCCAGCTGGTCCAGCACAGCATCGTAGTCCTCACCCGTCATGGGCAGCAGGTCCAGGTTGATCTGCACCTCATCCTTCGGATCCAGCACCAACGTGCGTTTGCCATCGTCAATGACGTACCAGCCGTAGGGTACTTTGAACTGCACCACGATGGCCCCAGCGGCGAGCGTCGCGCATTTCGTTGCATCATCCGTCGCGATCACCTTCGGCACCAGTCCGATACCCTTGTCGCGCAGGTTCGCGTTCACCTTGTTGTCCTGATCGAGGGATGCCGTCGTTTCCGCGAAGGCGAAGTCAGCGAATGTGGGATCGGGCTTCGCTACCGGTTCTTCTTCGGCAGGACGAGGCGCTTCGTGCGCAGCGATGTCCGGATCCACCGCCTTGGGTTGTTCCGGCACGGGCATCACCATCTCCGCCGTGAAGCGCGAGCCTTTCGGTGTTTCCAGTGTGAACGAGCCGAGCATCGCGAACCAGGCCTCGCGCACCGCATCGGCCAATAGTTCCGGTGCCGTGAACGTGATGTTGACCAGTCGTCCGCCGTCCTCGAAGAAGGCGAAGCGCACCACCATCGGACCCAGCTCCGAGGGTTGGGTGGCCTCGCCCACCAAGGCTGGAATGCCGGCCACGAAATGCGGACCGATGGCGCGCGCCGTTAGCCCGTTGTTGTTCAGGAAGTACCAGGCCCAGTCGTGCAGGGTGCCATCATCGAAGGCCGGCCGTGCCGCGAAGGCGAACACGATGACCGCATGCGGCGCGGTGACTATCGCGAGCGGAAAGAAGGTGGTGGGCTGCGCAAAGTCCGGTTCTTCCGGCGGTAGTTCGTGCGCGATCCAGTCCGCAGGCAGTTGTGCGGTGAAACCGAGTTCGGCGATACGGGATGGGAAGGTGCGGGTTGCGAGATCGATCGGCATGCTCGCGCAATATGCGGTGATCGTAGATCATCCCCAAATGCCAACATTCCCCCGGAGATCATTGGGTGCTTGCAGAATGAGAGATGCACGGTCTACAGACCGCTTCAACAATACTCAGTTGCCCGAGAACGGCCTCAGACCTGGTGTACGCCCTCAGCGATCTCCTCCAGCATCTTGGCGTTGAAGGCTGGCAGGTCTTTGGGGTTGCGGCTCGTGACCAATCCTTTGTCCACCACCACCTCCGCATCCACCCACTCGGCACCTGCGTTCAAGAGATCAGTGCGGATGCTCGGGTAGCTGGTAAGCTTGCGCCCACGCACCACATCGGCTTCGGCGAGAAGCCAGGGCCCGTGGCAGATGGCCGCCACCGGCTTGCCTTGGTCGAAGAAGGCGCGTACAAAGGCCACGGCATCGGGGTCCATGCGCAGCTTGTCGGGGTTCATCACACCGCCGGGAAGGAGAAGCGCATCGTAGTCCTCCACCTTGGCATCGGCCACGGTGCGGTCCACCTGTTCGGCGTCGCCCCAGTTGCCGTCCTTCCACCCTTTGATCGTGCCTGCCTTCAGGGAGATCAAGTCCACAAAGGCGCCGGCTTGTAGCAGCGCTTCGCGCGGCGAGCGCAACTCACTTTCCTCGAAACCATCGGTGGCGAGGATGGCCACACGTTTACCGTTCGTGGAGGTCTTGGTAGGGTCGGTCAGGATATCCATGTGCGTGTTGTTTAGTAGTCGTTCTGGCGGCTACCCGGTGATACCCGGTGCCACACCCCGATCGGGCTGCGGTGCTTCAGGTTCGGGCGCGTCGGTGGTCGGGATCGGTTCGGGGCGCTGCTTCACGCGTGGGCGCTTGGGCGCGTCCTTCGGACGCGGCGCCGGAACCGGGCGGGGGTCTTTCTTGGTATCTGGCATAGCCATCCGAAGGCAGATCGCGGACCGACAGCGGCGGTGCGTTGCTCCTATCAAGCCAGTACCGGCTTTCATCCTGCCACGGTGCTGAACCGCTGTGCAACGATCGTGGGGCTGCTTGCCCAATGTGGGGAGGCCGCCTCCCGCGCGCATCACGTTCCGAATCCGCCTGTTCACTATTTGGCGGTCGCAGCTCCACCGCCTTCTTTCCTGGAACTAGGGGAACCCGACGTCATGCACACCCTCCCCCACTTCATACCCAACGTCAACGGATCCCAGTCCACCGCCGGGGAACCTTTGCCGCATGAAAAACCCGAACATGAAAGCGGTTGTGTACAAGAACTACGGCGCGCCCGAAGTGCTGCAACTGACCGAAGTGGCCCGACCCACGCCCAAGGACAACGAAGTGCTCATCCGCATCCATGCCACCACCGTCACCAGCGGCGATGTCCGCTTGCGCAAGGCCGATCCCTTCGCCGTGCGGTTCATGTTCGGTCTCATGCGCCCGAAGCTCCAGATCCTCGGGCACGAGGCTGCCGGTGTGGTGGAAGCCGTGGGTAGCAAGGTCACACGCTTCCGCAAAGGCGATCGCGTCTTCGGTTCCACGGGCATGGGCTCTGGCACCTATGCCGAGTACATCTGCCTGCCGGAGGATGGCGCGCTCGTGACCACACCCGCGCATGTAAGCGATGAAGAAGCCGCCACGCTCGCCGTGGGTGCATTGACGGCCCTCTACTTCCTGAAGCAGGCCAAGCTCACCGCCGGACAGCATATACTCATCCACGGTGCATCGGGCTCCATCGGCACCGCTGCGGTGCAGATCGCAAAAAGCATGGGCGCGCACGTCACCGCGGTTTGCAGTACGGCCAACGTGCAGCTGCTACGCTCGCTCGGCGCCGATCGCGTCATCGATTACACCAAGGAGGACTTTCTTGCCCTGAGCCATACCTACGATGCCATCTTCAGCACGGTGGGCCGCACCAGCTACGCGCAGAGCAAAATGCAGCTCAACAAAGGCGGCGTATTCCTCACCAGCTTCGCCGCACCCAGCGACTTCGTACACATGCTCGGCTCCAAGCTCTTCGGTGGTACACGCGTGATCGGTGGTGGCGCGCCCGATGGATCGGCGGACCTCGAGCATATCCGTTCGCTCATGGATGCGGGCCAGCTCAAGGCGGTCATCGACCGCAGCTATCCGCTGGCCGACATGGCCGAGGCGCACCGCTACGTGGAAATGGGCCACAAGAAGGGCAACGTGGTGATCAGGGTCGCCGCGTAGACGCGCTCACACGGAAGCCTTGCTCACGATCCGCTTGCGGATGCGGCTCAAGGACTCCGGCGTTACACCGAGGTAGCTGGCCAGCAGGTATTGCGGCACGCGTTGCACCAGCTCGGGCCGTGCGGTCAGCAGGTCCAGGTAGCGTTGCTCCGGCGACTTCGTGATGAAGGAGGCCAGCGCATCCTGCGCATCGCCGAAGTCGTTCTCCACCGTGATGCGGCAGAACGACTCCAGCCTTGGGTGGCGGCGGAACAATTCCTTCTCCGCCGCATAGGCCCACACCGCCAATGTGCAATCCTCCACGCAGGCCAGGTAGTGGTCGGTGGGTATCTGGTTCAGGAAGCTCTTCAAGGAGGCGATGCTCTGCCCCTCCGTGTAGAAGGCCGTGGTGCGCTCGTTGCCATCCACGTTGTAGTAGAGGTGAACGCACCCCTTCAGGCAGTAGTACGATTCCGTGGCCACTTGCCCAGCCTCCAACAGCACCGTTCCCTTCTTGAAGTCGCGGATGGGCACCAGCTCATCCAGGTCCCGCGCCTCCTCTGGCGAGAGGTTATCGGTAGCACCGGGGACTTGGGATGCGAGGAGTTGCATGGTAGGACAAGTTACAGATATGGGCGTGCCCCGGCTCAAAAGCAGCCGGGTCCGGCTTTCCGCTGCAAGTCCGCGCCCTGAAGACAGGGCTGGCGGGCTTTCCGCTGCAATCCGTCACGCGAAATGCGGGCCTTCGATCAACGCACCTTCCGATAGCTATAGCGCTCACGAATGTTCTGGCTGAAGTATGAGCCGTGAGAGCTTGCACTCATCAATTGAGCGTACACTGCTGATGCTACTGCGCTGTATTGATACACAGAACCATCACGGAACTCGACCTCCAAGGTCTGTGTGGAAGGGTCATACCCCACTGATGCAAGATTTGAGGATGACACTCTGGTACGTTCCATGTTCAGGGGCTTTGGGTTGGCTGTCTTTATGAGAAGGACAGGAGTCGATTGCACAAGTCGACAAGTGATGGCGGTTTGCATCCAGCTTCAAAGGTCTTTCCCAACTTCACGCCAATATGGAGGTAGTTCTTGCCAAGACCTTTCTCGTTCTCGAAGGCAATCAGAGACTCGTTCTTGATCTTATCAAACCCTACCTGGCCTAGAGTTGCAACAATCTCAGCATCAACGGAGGCTCCAAAATCGTTTGGAAAGATTGTCCAGTTGGTGCCGTGGTAGACACTGCTTGGGAAAACCTGCGCTTCATCACCACCCAGCAACCTGAGCAAGCCGACGTTGTCGCGAATGTGGTCCTTCTTTCGCTCCTCCTTCGCCACCTTGTCACCGTCCGCATCGAACAGGACATAGACGGGAATTTGAAGTGCCTTCGCGATAATCAGGGGTCGTAGCAATTCACTCTTCCCATGCACCGGTACGATGTGACATCCAACGCGTCGGAACTCTTCCATCTGATCTGAAAGGCTCAACCAAGACATGAGGTACGCAAGATCCTCAAGACCTTCAACGAGGATCAGACGTTGTGTAAAGAACATCTCGTTCAGGCCAGGTTGAAGTGCTTGATGAACCTTCGCCATAGTGCCTGTAGGCTTGATAAGCTCCAAACCGGTGGCAGCAGCATAGCTCGCGGCTACATCAGCAAGCTTGGTCATCCGCACACCAGTTCGCTTCGTGACTGAATCGCGACGGACCATCCGAACACTTTCGAAGTACTCCCCGGAAACGAAATACGGACTATGCGTTGTGAGCGCCACCTGCGCGTTTCCCTTAGCCAACTTGACCAGTGTACTAGCCAAGTGCTTTGCTTGAGGTGGATGCTGGTATAGCTCAGGCTCCTCAATCCCTATTATGAGGCAAGGAGCCGAAACGTCATCGGCACCCGCAAGTTCTTGAAGCAACGCCAGCAGATAGCTCCTCTGGAATCCGTGACCGAATCGAACAAGGTCGCCTTCAAAGCTGCTTTCGCCGGCGATAATCTTCGCAAAGGGCTCTACGACCCTTACCGAACTATTCTGGTCCTGCTGCCAAGCTAGACGCAGAGTTGCATCAGGATGCGCCCACTCAGAAAGGCGTTTTCCCAGTGTCGCAGAAATATCGTCGAGGGCAGGCTGGTTTGCCGACAACAACTCTTCGTAGCGCTTTCGAGTATCGTCAAGGAGTGTACGGACGGAGTCTTGGAAGTTGACCTTCGAGCGAACTGTCCGTGCGAGCAGCTTGCCCAATGCAGTGTTCTTGGCTTCGGCTTGCTCTTGTGTTGGATCCTTCACAGCGGGCACATAGACCCACTGGACGTACTTGTTCAGCCTGTCTGTTCCTTTCGATACGCCGTAAAACTGATCCTCGCTTGGGATAAGGTTGCATTGCTCCGGTCGCGCGCTTTCATACGCACGTAAAGCATCGGTCATTGCTGGCTTGGTCGCAGCAGCAGGGAGGTCCTTATGCACTCCCTTCAATTCAAGATATTTGGCTTTGAGTTCATTCGCCGATGCACCGTCGCCCATCATCTTGAAGAACTCCATGAAAGTCACAAGACCAAGGCGCTGTCCATACTGTTTGACTTCCGCCGTTTTGGTCGATTCGGCGTATTCAGCCTTGGCAGTCACAACGAGTTGGTCCTGTCGGTAGTAGTTCTTGAAATCCTCCTTGGCCTCTTCGTTCAAGTCGACGAACGTGACCGTTATTTCGATCGGCTCCGAAACGTCCTTCGCATGAAAGTCCTCTATGGTCAGTGTCGCCATGTCGGTTGCAGCATTGTCCACTTCCCGGAAGAAGATGTTCAACGCACAGAGCACATTTGACTTGCCCGAGCCGTTTGGACCAACAAGGCAGCTGTAGTCGTCAAACTCCACCGTCTCGTCCTTGATGGACCGCAGATTCTTAATGCTTACTGATTTGATCTTCATGGCCATTGGCACTTCTGCGAAGCTACCGACGGAAAGCCGCTGCTACGCAACGAACCCAGTGAGCCCTTACTTTGTCATCACGCCATTCTCACGGGCCTGAAAGACCATTCGCATGAACGAGATCATTTGCCCGCACTGCAAGAAAGCCTTCAAAATCGATGAGACGGGTTACGCGGATATCCTGAAGCAGGTGCGCGACCATGAGTTCGACAAGACGCTACAGGAACGACTGATGCTGGCCGAGCAGGAGAAGAAGACGGCTATCGAGCTTGCCGAGACCAAGGTGTCGAACAAACTGGAGAAAGAGGCGGCCAAGAAGGATGCGGAGATAGAGCAGCTCAAGGCTGACCTGAAGGCTGCGGATATCGCCAAGCAGCATGCGCTCAAAGACGCGCTGGGCGGTGTGGAGAAGCAGCGCGACGAACTAGCGAACGAACTGAAGCAGCTACAGCAGGCCAATCAATCCGCTTCGGAACTTGCCGGGGTGGCACAGAAGCTTGCCATTACCGAGGCGGTCCAGAAGGTTGAGAAGGAGCGCGATGAGTTGAAGAGCGGGCTCAAGCTTGCGGAACTGGAGAAGCAGCGCGCCGAAACGGCCCTGAAGGACAAGTACGAAACGCAGATCAAGGACCGTGATGATGCCATCGAGCGCCTGAAGGACATGAAGGCGCGACTATCCACGAAGATGCTGGGCGAAACGCTTGAGCAGCATTGTGAGATCGAGTTCGAGAGGATCCGTGCAACGGCCTTCCCCAAGGCATATTTCGAGAAGGACAATGACGCCAAGACGGGTAGCAAAGGTGACTTCATCTTCCGCGATGCAGATGAGGCCGGCACCGAGGTCGTCTCCATCATGTTCGAGATGAAGAACGAGAACGATGGGACGGCGACCAAGAAGAAGAACGAGGACTTCCTCAAGGAACTGGACAAGGACCGCAATGAGAAGGGCTGCGAATACGCGGTGCTTGTAACGCTGCTGGAACCCGACAACGACCTCTACAACGGCGGCATCGTGGACGTGAGCCACCGCTACCCGAAGATGTATGTGGTGCGGCCTCAGTTCTTCATCCCGATCATCACGCTGCTTCGGAACGCTGCCCAGAACTCACTCAAGTACAAGAGTGAGCTCGCGCTGGTGAAGGCCCAGAACCTCGACATCACGAACTTCGAGAATGAACTCGAGGCATTCAAGTCCGCCTTCGGCAGGAACTATGACCTCGCATCCAAGCATTTCCAAAAGGCGGTCGAAGAGATCGATAAATCGATAGACCACCTCCAGAAGACGAAGGACGCGCTCATTGGAACAGACCGCAACCTTCGCCTTGCGAATGACAAAGCCCAAGAGGTAACGATCAAAAAGCTCACCCGCCGGAACCCGACTATGGCGGCGAAGTTTGATGACCTTAAGAGACCCGGCTCCGCTGATGCGGACGAGTCCTAATCCCAGCGCACGCGGCCCTGGCCATGACCTCACATCGTCTCACCAACCGCAACATGGTCTGCGACCGCTCTGGCGGCGGTGACGCGGGTGCTTGAGGCGCAGGGCTTGAACCTCCGCAGGGGCTTCGTTTCATGACCCTGCGTCCTCTACCCCTTTCAGGGTCTCCGTCTCGGGCCTGCCCGATAGTATGGCGAGATCAAGGGATGGATTATTTTCGATGCGCACCATGTCCACATCGCTTGCGGTCCGCTTGGGCCCGATCCTCCATCGTTATGCCCCCGTATCGGAAGAAGGGTTGGCCCTGGTAGCGGAGCATGCCACCTTGCGCGACCTTTCCCGGAACGAGGTGCTTGCACAGGCGGGGGCTACCGACATGCACGAGTACTTCATCCTCGAAGGGGTGCTGCATCGTTCGGTGCTTGGGCAGGAGGGCGAGCCGCTCACTTCAGCGTTCCATGTGGAGGGCACGGTGATCACTCCGCATTTCGCGCGCACCCGCGAAAGCAGGAGCCTCTTCACGATCGAAGCGCTCACGGCCGTTCAACTGGCCGCTGTTCCCGTGGCCGACTTCGACCGCTTGCGGTACAGCAACAAGGATGTGCAACTCTTCGGTATGCGCGTGGTGGAGCGCGAGCTCATGGAGAGCATCCAGCGCTCCACGGCGTTCCGCGAGCGCTCTGCCGCCGATCGCCTCATGGCCTTGCGTGCGGAATTCCCCGGCCTGGAGAACAGGGTGCCCCACATGGCCATCGCCTCCTTCCTGGGCATCACCACGGTCTCCTTCAGCCGCTTGCGTGGTGAGCTCGCCCGCAAGGGCTGATCGCATTTTATCATTTGATATTTCCGGGCCGATGGCACGGCTGGACTTTTGGCGCATCAAAAACACATTCATCATGCGCCCCACCTTCTTCACCTGCATCGCCCACATCACCCTGACCCTGCTCCTTGCACTGTACTCGCTGGTTTCGTCGGCACAAGCCCCGCCTGCCCCAGCGGCAGCGTCCAGTTCCCTCTCCCTGGAAGTGGACCCCATGCCCTTCGCCTTCGGCGGCTATTCGTTCAGCGCGCGTTACGCACATGGCCAGCTTCCGCATTGGAGCGCGATGGCCTCCGTGTTCTCCTCCGACTTTCCGGATGGCATGCTCAGCACCACCAACCGCGATGCCGGTTGGGGCTCGCTCCACTTCCGCCCCAGCTACGCGCTGTTCGTGGACTACAACTTCAGCGGCACCGGTCGCGGTTTCTTCGCCGGGCCATCGGTGTTCCTCTACAACAACGTGGTTACGCACGAGCCCTCGGGCGAAGTGCGCTCCTTCACGAGCATCTATCCCAACGTGCGGGTGGGCTACACCTGGTTCCCCTTCAAGAAGGCCGGCTTCTACCTGAGCCCGTGGGTGAATCTGGGCCGTGAGACCATCCTTGGTTCGCAGGAACGATCCGAGGCGCCGGAATACGTGATGGACGACATTAAGTACATAGCCGCCATCCACCTGGGCTACCGCTGCACGTTCTGAACAAGGATGCACCTGAACCGCCACAGGGTTTCCCTTCTTCGGGTCGCTGTACTTACCCGTCACCACCTCAGCGAAAGACATTTACTTTTCATCCGGAGAATTGAATGACGCTGCCCATGACCCAACACCGCCTCACCATTCGCAACATGGTCTGCGACCGCTGCAAGGCGGCGGTAACGCGGGTGCTTGAGGCGCAGGGCTTGCCGGTAGCACACGTGGAGCTGGGAGAAGTGGAACTGCTGCGCGAGCCACGTGCCGATGAACTACCGGCCTTGCGCGTTGCGCTGCAAGCGGCAGGCTTCGACCTGGTGGACGACCGCGATGCCAGCACCATCGAGCGGATCAAGGCGGCTATCGTGAAGCTGGTACACTATGATGACGATGCCCACCGGCGCATCAAGCTCAGCGAGCATTTGAGCGGGCTGCTGCACAAGGAGTATTCCGGCTTGGCAGCGCTCTTCACGCAGGTGGAGGGCATCACCATCGAGCAGTATTTCCTGTTGCAGCGGATGGAGCGGGTGAAGGAGCTGATCAAGTACGATGAGCTCACCGTCAGCGAGATCGCCGACCGCACCGGCTTCAGCAGTGTGGCGCACCTGAGCGCGCAGTTCAAGAAGTTCACCGGCATGACGCCCACGGCCTTCAAGGCACTGGGGCACGGGCGCAACCCGCTGGATCGGGTGGTCTGAGCGCGATGTAAACCTTCTCCCGAAGGATGTAACACGCCCCGCACCAGGTGCATGGACTTTTGTGTCGTCGAACAACTAAAACCAACGACGCCATGAAAACCCCAATGAAACCGGTCGAACAGACCACTGCGAACTGCGGCAACGCGAACTGTACATGTGTGCTCTGCACCTGCGGCCCGATCTGCCCCAGCAGCGAGTGCGGTTGCGGCTGCGCAGCCCAGTGAACCGTTGAGGGAGGGGCGGAGAATGTCCGCCCCTCCGAACGGTCCGCCGCTGCGAACCACGTGATGGCGGGTGCTTCCTTATTTTCATCCGTCGAAACGCGATCCAGTGTTCAGATGTCGATGAAAGAGATACCGTTCAGGAGCCTGGCCACCGCCCCTACCTCGTTGCGGCTTTCGGATGAGTTCGACATCCGTTCCATCGAGCAGGTGCTGGGCGGCAAGGATGTGGTGCAGGCCCTTCACCGGCACGACCACTACTTCCTGCTGGTGGTCACCAACGGGAGTGGCATGCATGAGTGCGACTTCCGGCCGCACGCCATTGAGCCGCACACCATCTACTCCATGCGGCCGGGACAGGTACACCGGTTGGAACTGAAGGTGGGCAGCACGGGCTACATCCTGCAGTTCAAGGCCGACTTTCTGGCCACGAGCGAACAAGGTGCTCGACTGGTGCTGCGCCGCGCCGGACATATGGAGGTGTTCCGGACCGACGCCGAGCGCTACGGCGAATTGGCAATGCTCCTGCACCGCATCGCGCGCACCTATGCGGCACAGCAGGAGGGCTACCTGCACATCGTACGGGCCTACCTCAGCGCCTTCCTTGCGGACCTCGTGCTACAGGCACCGTTGCCCGCAACTGCGAGCAACGCCAAAGGCTATGCGTTGGAGCGGCTGGAGGAATTGCTGGAGCTGATCGAGACCCGTGTGTATAACACCAAGGAGGTATCCGCCTACGCGGAACTGATGCATCTCTCCACCTTCCAATTGAACGCCATCGCGAAGGCAGGCACCGGCCGCACCTGTTCCGAGTTGATCATGGACCAGATCGTTCTAGAAGCGAAACGCTACCTGCTGGCCACCACGGACCAAGTGACCCAGGTGGCCGACCGCCTTGGCTACGAGGACCCCTCCTACTTCATCCGCTTCTTCAAGAAGCAAACGGGGTACACACCGGAAGGCTTCAGGCAGAAGCCGCGGTAAGTCCCGAAAAGTCCTGATCAATCACGCGTTCGTCCTATCCCCCTGGGATGGGGTCGGGGTTGCTTTGCCCTCTCAAACAAACGCACCATGAAAACGAAAATGAAACTGCTGGCCTCATTGAAGATCTGGGTGGTCATCTACCCGAGCATCACCCTCTTCCTCGCCCTCTTCGGTGAGCAGCTCTCCGCGCTGCCCTTGTACCAACGCACCTTCCTCCTAACCATCTGCCTGGTGCCCTGGATCGTGTTCGCGGGTGTACCCTTCGTGGACCGCATCGTGCGCGCCTTCACCACCAAGAGCACGCATGCCTGAAGAGCCGATAACAACGCAAGACGGATGCACACCATGACCAGGGGAAACTTCATATCACTGGGCGCAACCGCCGCTGGTGCAATGCTGCTGCCGCTGCGGACAATGGCACTTCCAATACGCAAGCGAATGAACGAGAACCAACAATTCGATGTGATCATCGTAGGTGGTAGCTATTCCGGCCTCGCCGCAGGCATGGCCTTGGGCCGTGCGCTGCGGCGCGTGCTGATCGTGGACAGTGGCCTGCCCAGCAACCGGCAGACCCCCTACTCGCACAACTTCATTACACAGGACGGTGTGCCGCCGCTGGAGATCGCGGCGCTCGCGCGTCAGCAGGTTTCACGCTACACCACGGTGGAACTGATGAAGGGTCTGGTCACCAATGTGACCGCAACAAAGCACGGCTTCAATGTGCATACAGCCAATACGGTATTCAGCGCGACAAAGCTGGTCTTCGCCACAGGCGTGCGCGATGTGATGCCGGACATCAAGGGCTTCGCGGAGTGCTGGGGCATCTCGGTGCTGCATTGCCCTTACTGCCACGGCTACGAGGTGCGCGATGAAGTGACCGGCGTGCTGGGCAACGGCGACAAGGCGTTCGAGCTCACGCGCCTGATCTCCAACTGGACGAAGGAGCTGACGCTCTTCACCAACGGACCTTCC